>JAALOO010000534.1_pt1 | contig 33330 bp, 21 predicted proteins | sample 7257641 | NCBI WGS metagenome assembly JAALOO01 (sample SAMN14085613, study PRJNA598686) | mite metagenome | biome: ENVO:01001000; feature: ENVO:01001002; material: ENVO:01001226; isolation source: single female mite from University of Michigan culture on fish food culture... ...
CTCTCTCTCTCTCTCTCTCTCTCTCTCTCTCTCTCTTTCTCTCTCTCTCTCTCTTCACTCTCAACACAACTGGCCTATCATTCTATCATGTAAAGTTCATTTAATCATAAAGTTGTTTTCAAGCAGATCAACACAACAATTGAAGATCAGATCAGATGAGATTATGAAGAACTCTCCTCAAGCGCCTGCTCCACTCTCTTCAGACGGGCCAGTGCGGTGATGTAGGCGGCCTGTGCCTCCAGCGCCTGAACGCCCAGCTCACGGGCCTCCCTCTTCTGCCGCTCAGAAACAGATCCGTTCTTTCGCCTCTTCTCCGCCTCAGTCCAGGCAAACTGGGCCCGCGAGTTGGCCGCCTTCGCCTGGGCCACCTCCAACTCGCGCTCCGCCAGCAGCTGGACGGCATTCACCAGATTGCCCAGGTAGGACTGAAGGTGGCCCGCCAGCTCTGCCGAGCTGCACCGCTGCAGCCGCTCTCGCAGAGAGGCCTCCTCCAGGCCGAGCCGCCTGAACTCCGCCTGCAGGCGAATGCGAAGGGCGATGTTCGGCGAGCCGTTCACCAGGATGTTGATGCACTGCAGAGCGGCAACACAGAGGTGGTGGTTGTCGCTGAGGGCGGCGGGGCCGAGGTGGTTGTGGATGAAGCAGGCGGCCAGCGTCTGAAAGCGTCGCCGCTCGCCCATCTTCCGCTGGACGTGATCGAAGGCCGCCAGCACCAGTGGGTGGTACTCGCCGGCACCGCCCACCAGACAGGTGGTGGCCAGCAGGTCGAGGGCCAGCGACTTGGCGCGCTGAACGACGCTCGGGTGGGCGAAGCTGAGGGCAATGGCGTTCAGTGCTGGCGATGATGACGCAATCTGACCTCCACTGGACACTTCCACCGTCTTCACCACTTGCTTAAAGCCAAACTGGCGCTCCATGATGGCCTTCAGACAGAGCAGACAGAGGTGAACGCCCTCGCCCACAGGACCGAGCTGATGTTGCTGCCATTTGTTACTGTTGTTGTTGTTGTTGTTTTGCTCATTGAGCAGGCGAAAGTTGAGAAACTGCACCAGAACAGCCAGGCCGTACTTCTTTCCCGTTCCTTCGGTGGAGAGAAAGTCGAACACCCATTCGTCGCTCTTGGTGCGCAGGCAGTTCTCCAGACGGCGCAGCACCTGAGTGGCGGTCCGGTCGGGCTCAGGACTAAGGCCGCATCCATTGCTGTTTGCTTTCTTCTGGCCACTATTCGGCGAATTCGGACGGTCATCAGGTGGCATGAACGTCTTCAGCATATTGATGTACCACTCGGTACGCTGGCCTCCGCCGCCAGTGGTGGTCTCCAGAGCAGAGCAGGGGTCGTCCATGTTCACTTGATCAGTCAACAATGAGTGTTATGATCAGTGTGATGATCTAGGCACGAATGAGCGCAAGAAGTGTTTTGTTGTTCTAAAAGAGTGAAAAGTGGCAGAAAACGTTGAAAACAGAAAGTCATCTGATCGACACGTTTTCCGCACGTTTTTCTGGAAAGTTTTCGGGAACTTTCGCAGATGATTTTGTTTAAAGAAATTATCAGAGTTGGCATCTTTGTTCTGCTGTGTAGTTGACTACTGATCATCAGTAGGAGATAAAGATGGCAAAGGAAAGCTCTACCTCAAAAGATGTTGATGAGCTAAAAAGTACTTTTAATCTTCAATATTTTGAAGTCAATAAAACCAAAAAGTTATGCAGCATTACTACTACTCAATCAATCGTAGCATTAAGTTTCTTTTTCTGAGCTTCCAGTTTAGTCGCTTTTTTCCTATTTAAGTGCGCCAAGAGGGCTCGACCACCCGATCTTTATGCCTCACAGGGGCCTTCACAAGGTTTTTCACCATCACCATTAACTGCATCACCAGAAGTAGTTGTGGTAGCTGAAAAAGAGAAAGTACAAGAATGCAAAAACAATCAGGTTTGTTGTTCAGAGTCTATAGCAAAAACATGCTCACTCAGAAAAGTGCCCACGTCGATGATGTTGTTCAGGTAAGACTGAATGTGGAACTGCAGTTCTGCTGAACTGCAGTTCTGCAACCGCTTCTTCAGGTAGGCTTGGTCTAGGCCCAGCTGCCGTAACTCCAACTGCAGGTAGACACGCAGTTTCAGGTCTGGCGGGGTGAAGGGGGCGTTTACGAGAATGTTGGTAAACTGCATACAGGAGACACTGAGGGGGCGGTCGAAGAGAGCGAACGTGGTGAAGAGGTGCACCAGTGACTGAAAGCGTCGCTCCTCGGCCGGCATCAACCGTTGGACGTGATCGAAGGCTATGAGCACCAGCTGGTGGTGGGCGCCATCGTCCATCAGGCAAACGGTGGCCAGCAGGTCGAGGGCGAGCGACTTGGTGGGCTGAATGACGTTCGGATGGGCAATGCTGAGGGCGATGACGTTTAGTACAGGTGATGATGGAAGTTGACCTTCACTTGACTCCTCACTCGCCGTCACCACTTGCCTAAAGCCAAATGGGCGCCCCATGATGGCCTTCAGACAGAGCAGACACAGGTGAACGCCCTCGCCTACCGGACCGAGCTGCTGTTGCTGCTGCGGTTGCATTTCGGTTGAGGCAATCAGGCGAAGGGTAAAGAGCCGCACTAAAACGTCCAAACCCCGTTTTTTATTCTTGTGAGCCCAGAGATAACGGCTCAGCCAACCGTGGCTTTCGGTGCGCAGTGAGCTTTCTAGACCGCGCAGCACCTCAGTCACAGTGTAGTCGGGCTCAGGAGGGCTGCTCACCTGCTCAGCGTTGAAATACGAGTTCAAAGACGCCCTCATGAATGTGTTCAGAGTGTTCAGTCTCGCGTAGTACCAATGTGGTTCCTTCCCAAAAGGGGTAGTGGCTGCAGTGGTGATCTCGGCAAAGCAGTCGTCCATGTCCTCTCTCTTTCTCTTCAGATGATGATGCTGATCAGAAGCCATTCAATGATGGATGTCAATTGCAATCGGTGTGTTGACGCCGGTGTTTACTAAAAGGAAAACGTAGAAAGGTGTGAAAATGCAGAAAAGAACACAAACACATCCCCAAATGACTGACACGTGTTTTTACGCAATTTTTTTTCACCCTTGTTAAACGGGAGTTTTTAGGGAACTTTTCGAAAATGATTTTGTTTGTAGAGGTTGTTATCAAGGCTGTCATCTTGTTCTAATTTGTTGTCGACTACTGATCCTCTGTAGAAGATAAAGATGGCAAAGAAAAGCTCTACATCAAAAGATGCTGATGGGCTAATGAGTACTTTTAATCTTCAAAACTAAAAAATCAATAAAACCACAAATCATGCAGCATTACTACTTCTCAATCAATCTTATTTTTGCTCTTCTAATCGCTGAGTAGCATTAAACTTCTCCTGATACTTTCTTTCCTCCATCTGAACTTGAAGCATGGCCATTTTTCGCTTCTCCGCCGCCTTTTCTATTTGCGTGCACCAGGTAGGCTTGACCACTCGATCCGTATTCTTAATCTGGGCCTTCACTGGGCGTTCACCATGGTCACCATCACAAACTTCATCACCAGACGCAGTCTTAGGAGCTGAAGAAAGAGAAGATAAAACTGATCAGGTTTGTGGTTCTCGTGCACCTCTTCACCCAGACTGACCCAGTAAAGCGCCCACGTCGATGATATTGTCCAGATAAGCCTGAATGTGGCCCTGCTGATCAGCTGAACTGCAATTCTGCAACCGCTTCTTTAGGTAGGCTTGGTCCAGGCCCAGCTGCCGAAACTCCACCTGCAGGCAGACGCGCAGATTCAGGTCTGGCGGGGTGAAGGGGGAGTTCACGACAAAATTGATAAACTGCATACAGGAGACACTGAGACGACGGTGGAAGGGAGCCGACGTGGTAAAGAGCTGCACCAGCGACTGAAAGCGTCTCTCCTCGGCCATCTCCCGTTGGACGTGCTCGAAAGCTGCGAGCACCAGCTGGTGGTGGGCGCCACTGTTCATCACGCAGACGGTGGCCAGCAGTTCGAGGGCGATCGACTTGGCGCTCAGAAGGGCATTCGGGTGAGCGATGATGAGCGCAATGGCGTTCAGTGCTGGCGATGATGCTTGCGATGATGATGTGACTTCCCCTTGACCTTCTTTACCTGGCTTCTCCTTCTTCACCACCAACACTTGCTCAAACTGGCGCCCCATGATGATCCGCAGACAGAGCAGACACAGGTGAACGCCCTCACCCGCTGAACCGAGTTGACGTTGCTGTTGTTGCTTTTTTGTCGAGACATACAGGCGAAAGGTGAGAAACCGCACCAACAAGTTCAGGCCGTGTTGTTCGCCTTTGAATATGAGAAAACTGGTCACCCAGCTGTCGCTCTTTGTGCGCAGTGAGCTCTCCAGTCCGCGCAGCACCTGGAGCACAGTGTATTCGCGCTCCGGATTGCCATTCTTGTCCACGTTCCTGCAGTTTAGCTTCACCTGCTTATCATCACAATTCGAGTCGATAAACGCCTGCATGAAGGTGTTCACACTGAGCAGCCTTTTGTGGTACCAATTGGGCGGCATGCCAGCAATAGCAGTGGTGGCGGTCTTGGCAGAGCAATCGTCCATGTCCTCTCTCTTCAGATGATGGTGATCAGCAGTCAATCAACGATGGGTGTGGATTGCAATCGGTGTTTACTGAAAGTAAAACGTTGAAATGTGTGAGAAAACAGAAAAGAACGCAAACACATCATCACATGGCTGACACGTGTCTTTACACGCCTTCTTTTCACCTTCGCCATGCGCAGTTTCCGGAAACTTTTCGTTCACATTTATTTGGAGATGTGATCAAGCCTGGCATCGTTTTTCTGGCTGGCGTTGTCGACTACTGATCCTCTGTAGAAGATAAAGATGGAAAAAGGGAAAGCTCTTCACCAAAAAATGCTGCTGAGTTAAAAGAATACTTTTAATCGTCAAAACTAAAAAAATCAATAAAGCCAAAAAGTTATGCTGCATTACTCTTCTTTCAAACAATTGCTGTTTTTGCTGTTCTGGTCACTGAGTAGCATTGAGTTTCTTCTTCTTCTTTTTCGTTTTCTTCTTGCTCCCTTTGAGCTTCTTTACTGGGCGCTCACCATCACCACTAACCGCATCAACGGACACAGTCTTGGAAGCTAAAGAAAAAGAAAGTACAATAATGTAAACATTAATCAGGTTTGCGGGTGATCTAGCGAAACAAACGATCTAGCAAAAAGTGATTCTAACCCAACAAAGCTCCCACGTCGATGATATTGTCCAGGTAAGTCTGAATATGGCCCTGCAGATCTGCTGAATTGCAGCCACCACTGAGTCGTTCCCGCAGGTAGGCCTCGTCCAGACCTATCATCCTGAACTCCACCTGCAGGTAGACGCGCAGATTCAGGTCTGCAGGGGTGAATGGGGAGTTCACGACAATGTTTATGAACTGCATACAGGCGACACTGATGCGGCGGTCGAAGGGAGCGACCTTGGTGAAGAGGTGCACCAGCGACTGAAAGCGTCGCCGCTCTCCTAGCTTTCTTTGGACGTGATCAAAGGCCGCGAGCACCAGTTGGTGGTGAGTGCCACCGTCCACCAGACAGGTGGTTGCTAGAAGGTCGAGGGCAAGTGACTTGGCTCGATGAACGACGCTCGGATGGGCAATACTGAGGGCAATGGCGTTCAGTGCAGGCGATGATGGAAGTTCACCTTCACCTTCATCTGGCTCTTCCTCTTTCATTGTCACCACTTTCTTAAAGCCACACTGACGCTCCATGATGGCCTTCAGACAGAGCAGACAGAGGTGAACGCCCTCACCCACCGGACCGAGCTGATATTGCCGCTGCTGATGCTGTTGTTCTTTCGTCGAGGCGAGCAGGCGAAAGGCGAGAAACTGCACCAGGGCGACTAGCCCAGATTTTTCCGTATCGATCAAGAGAAAATTGCCCACCCATCCGTCGCTCTTGGTGCGCAGTGAGCTCTCTAGACCGCGCAGTATCTGTGTTGCGGTGTAGTCGGGCTTAGAAACTCCCTTCCGGTTCAGTACCTTGCAGCCATTCAGTCTCTTGTGGTACCAGTGTTGCGGCATGTCAGCAGCAGTGGCGGCAGCGGCGGCTGCGGTGGTGATCTCAACAGAGCAGTCGTCCATGTCCACTCTTTCTTTTCAGATGATTATGGTGATAATCAGTCATTCAATGATGAGTGTCAATTGGCAATCGGTGTGTTGACACAGGTGTCCTCTTAAAGGAAAAAAGTAGAAAGGTGGGAGAAAACGGAAAAGAACACATCTTCAGCTGACTGCACGTGCCTTTACACGTTTTCTTTCCACCTTTTTCACGCGCAGTTTACGGGAACTTTTTGCCCACATTTATTTGTTTTCGAAGTTGGCATCTTTGCTCTGCTGTGTTGTTGTTTTGAAAGAGAAACTGCAAGGAAGATCATTTGTCCAGTTGAGGCTTATGAAGATCAGCTTCTCCTCTTCCTTTTGTTGTTGCTGTGAACGTTTCGCAGGTAGATGAAGCCGGCAAGGGCCGCCACGGCGAGGATGGCCACCAGCACCAGCCAAACGACGGTCCGGTAGAGGCTGTCTTTCTCCTGAATCTCGATCTCGTCACAGTAAGGCAGAAAGCGGTCCATCATCGGTTGTTGCTGCTTGTTCAGCATTGGCGGTCCTAGGCCAAACTGACGAGCCTTCACCTGCCCGGGAACAGGTTGAACACCATTCAACTGCTGATCATCACCATTACCATCACCATGAGCATCGTCATTTGCCAACTGCTCCTTTTCCAGGGTCCACGTGTCCCCATAGTCCTCCGGCCCAAGAAGACGAGAACAGGCAAAGCTGATCAGATGCAGCAGCGAAAAGAGTACCAAAAGGCGATCCATCATTCTCAAAACGTAAGTTCTAAAACTGAGCAAAAAATTAATGACAACAGCAAATGAGTGAGCTTTAGAAAAAAGAACACTTGATGACTGGAGAGGTTGATGAGGAGGTAAAAAATAGAAAAGGTTCAATTTATTAAAATATAATCGAGAATTAGAGAAAAACTAGAGTCAATTGAGATGCATAGGGTTGTGTTGTGGGTGTGGGTGTGTGGCATTTAGATGAACTACCACACCACACCACAGCCGAAAAGAGTTTAGCAGAGAAAAGCAATGGAAATTGATGAAATGGTGGCCTTCAAAAGAGAGTTGTGTGAGAAGATACAAGGTTAATGCTCTATGATACAGGTTGATGTGTGAGTTTGGTTAGTGTTTGAGAAAAGAGGATTTGTACGTTCAGGTCAGACTTTGTTGCTGTCATTGCTGTTGTCGATAAGTTCGTCTAAGTTTCTACAGTTTTTCAGCTACGGGTTATCGGTAGTGTGCGGTTATCATTGAAATCACCGAAATCGCTCCTTGACGAGGAACATCAGCTTCTTCTTGCCCTTGTAGAGCGTCTTGATCTTCTCCAGCAGGCTGGCAAACTCCTTCTGCCCGTCCGGCGCCAGCACTATCGTCTCCTGCGCCCTGGTGAGGAACTCAATGAAGTCGCTGTAGTGACGAGGGCTGATGTGCTCCAGCCGCTTCATCACCGTCTCAATGTACGCCCGCACGGCGGCGTTCAGCAGCGTCGACAGCGGCTGCCGGTCCAGGGGGTACGTCTTGAAGGAGGAGGAGACGGCTGAAGAGGAGGCAGAAGAGGAGGACAGGCCTCGACTTCGCATTCGCAGTCGATCCTCCACCGAGACGAGGTGATGGTGGTGGTGGGCGGCAGCGGCTGCCGCCGCCGCCGAGCTGAGCAGAGCGTACGGCGAGTTCTCGTAGCCTCCGCCTCCTCCTCCTCCTGAGCCAGCACTTCCAGAAGCTCCTCCCATTCCAAGTGAATCACCACCAGGACCAAAAGGACCATAGACGGAGCTAGAGGAGTGAGGCGGCGGCGGTGCCCTGCTGAGCATCTGATGCTGACCACCACCACCACCACCACCACCACCACTTCCACTGCCATTACCTGCACTGTGCAGGTGGGCCATCAGGTGCTTCGAAGCGGCGGTGGCGTGGTGGTGGAACGACTGCTGTGAATGGCCCAGGGCGCCCGCAGCGGCGGCAGCAGCAGCGGCCGCGGCTGCAGCCGAAGAAGTCGTCGGCAGCGGATAGCAGCACCGGCGAATCATATCAGCGAGCACGGGTGCACAGCGAACATTTTTCACCAGAATGTTTACCAACTCCGTCAGCTCAGCCGTCCCCAGGCCCTGGGCCAGCGAGCACGCCCACTGCAGCTCGCTGATGAGGTGGTGGGTGTCGGCGGAGAGCGGTATGTTCACCTGGCTGGCGGCGAGCAGGGCCAGCTTGCAGGCTCGCTCCGAGACGCCCTGGTGCTCCATGTACCGGGCGACGTTGAAGAGCTGATGGGCGTTCATGTGCCCCAGAGCGCCGGCCTTCTCCACCACCTTGCTGATCGTATCAAAGGCGGCCGGGTCCTTCTCGCAGAGGTTCAGGGCGTTCTGCGCACAGCTGGCCGGATCTTGGAGGGCGCACTCGACGGCCAACTTCCTCGCTGCCGCCTGCAGTTCGTCCGGGCGAAAGTGGCGGCTATTTTCACCTCTACTTCCGCTTCCACTGGAAATGAGAGGGTTTCCACTGTTGCTTGGAGAGCCACAGAGGCGGTAGCTAAAGTCCCGCGAGAGGACGGTGCTGGCGACGTAGCGGACCGCCTCGGCCGGTGTAAAGTAGCTGCTCCAGTTTTCGAGGAGATGCACCACTGAGAGGCCGTTGATCTCTGCGGCGCAGCTGACCAGCCACTGAATGATCGGCTTGCGGCTGCTGTCCGAGGAGGAGGAGGAATTCGATGAAGATGTCGTTGAAGAGGAATGATGAGATCGATCAGAGTTTCCACCGCCACCCATATCACCCAAAGTGATCGTCGTCAGGTGCAGACCAAAAGCGTAGGCAGTCTGAAGAAGGTGCTCGTGGCGATTGCTTCCACTTCCGTTTTGACTATTTCCACCGCCCCCGCCTCCATTCAGGCTGTACTGAAAGACCTCGTGGGCGAGCTTGTTCAGGTACAGCGGAGAGCGGACATTCGCCTTGACAGTGGCAAAGATCTGCTGCAGTTGGAGCGGGTCAGAACGGGCTGCAAAGAGCATCGTCTTCGCCAGCATCAGCTGCATGTCCATGTAGTAGTACTGGATGCCGCGGTGGAACTTGCCGTAGCGGTCCATTTGGGCCCTGCTGACCGTCGACTCGTCCTTGATGGAGAAGAATCTGTTTCGGTGGAGGAGGGGAGGACAAACGAGTTAAAATAGCGGCTAAAAATTGTAAATAGAAACCTTACCTGAGAGACCTCAGGCCAATGTCGTAGGCGAGGCCCTGCTCCTTGGCGGCCACCAGCGCCCCAAAGAGGTACCGCACCAGACCGGGAATCTGCGCAATGTCAAAGGGCACGGCCGATTTGCTGTTGCTATTACTTCCGCTCGTGCAGTACTCCCCGACGGCCACCTCACTGAGCAGGCCAATCTGCAGCAGGAGGGAGGCCTGACGGGTCAGAACGCCCACCAGCGTCGGATCGAGGCGAATGTCAAGCAGCTTTCGAAGGAGCCTTGCCTCCTGCCGGTAGGTCTTGTCGCGCTGAGAGTCGAGGTCTGGCGCTCGCCGGTGCTGGCCTAGGCCGATGATCGCCACGGTGAGGGCCGCAGAAAGGTAGGTGTCGGTCATGGCCACCGCTCCGGGGACGACCACGTGTCGGTACTTGGGACGGTCGGGCAGGGAGGTGGATGAGGAAGAGGTTGAATCAGAAGAGTTAGAAGCTTCCGGTGGAGAGGGAGGATGCTGTAAGTTTCCAGCTCGGTTTTGCTGTTGCTGCTGAAGCTCAACCAAGGAGACATTCAGCTCGGTGTAGCCGGCAAAGAGTTCAGCGAGCAGCGTTCGACAGCTCTGTGAGCTGCTGTTTCCATTGTTTCCTCCATTTCCGCCATGACCTCCTCCTCCGTAAAAAGCTCCCAAATTCAGTCCTCCACCGCCACCTCCTCCTCCTCCTCCTGCTTCCATCTTCTTATCATAGCCCACCAGAGCGTAACACGCCTCCAGCGACTTGGAATCAGGTGCCAAGCTGGCTTCTGCCAGTGTGTCAAAGAGCACGCCCACCGGGTCAAGTGGACTGCCGATCCAGGACTCAGAGGGCGGGGCGTGCTCAAAGTCGCAGTACCCCTTCCGCAGGTACTGCTTCTGCTTCAGCGCCTGGGCGTGCGTCAGGTAGCGGACGATGGCCATGGCCAGGCGAAGGGCTTCCGCCTGGTGGCCGTTCACTCGGAGTGAGGCGACGCGGGTCGCAGCAGTTGGGAGGTGTTCTAAATGGGAAAAAGGAGTTTAGTAAGGCTTTCAATACTTTTGTTTAGCTTTATCTCAGCTCTTACCTGGCCAGATGGGAAAGCCATTGCCGTCGTAGTACTCTCCGTACGTACTGTATGAGTACGCCTTTTCGCTACTTTGGTACTCTGGAAAGGGGCCATCCTCCCTTAGAATTCGCTTCAGATGGCGGTCTTCCCAGGAGAGGAAGGTCGCGTCGTAGGCGCGCTCCAGAATCCGCCGACGGCGGTAGCTTCGGCTGCTACTACCCGAAGAAGTGGAAGGCTGGTGGTGGTGTCCTCCTTGGTGGTTTCCTCCATAGTGGTGGTGATTGTAGCTATTGCTTCCATAGCTGCTAGTTCCGTAGTGATGACCACTTCCCTGAGATTGGTAGTAGTGGTTTTGACCGTAATAAGATGAAGACGATCTTCTTTGGCTGCTACTGCTGCTGCTGCTTTTGCTCAAATACGGTTCGAAATGGTTTCCCTCTCCGCTTGAAGAGCCATGATAGTCGCTGGAAGTAGAAGGTAGGGCTAGGGCACTCGAAGATGAACTACTCGAATGACCTTGATGGTAATATCCACCACCACCTCCTCCATTGACAATCATCGGCCCAGCACTATCAACCACCTCCAGGCAGAAGTAGGTATCCTCCCGAGGACAGTTGAGCTGCGTCGTCCAGTGGTGGAACATCTCCCGCCACTGGGCTCGTTTAAGAGGGGACAGGCCCCGGTCGACGACAATGTAGATCCACAGGTTGGTGAGGTGGTCCCAGAGGAAGATGTACGGGTCAAAGGCGGAGCTCGCCTCATCGGGCTTGTTAAAGTGCGAGTACGACTGGAGGAACTGCTCGGTGATGAGGCGGAGAAAGCGGGGGCCGTTGGAGTCTTTAATTTTGAGCATTTCGACGACCTAAAAAATCAAAAGTTTAAGGTTAATTTTTGTTTAGAAAAAACCTTCTAAACCATAACTTACCTTGCAGAAAAGCTGCAGTATCTGCTTCGCTTCATTCACGCCCACGTACTTCACCAGGTCTCGCACCTGAGTGTTGATCTTCTCCTCATTCAGGTACCAGTCGTGGCGGCCAAAAACGCAGGCGCCGGCCGTCGGGTCGGGCGCCCCGCCGATCAAGTTGATGGTCGACCGCTTGTTGGCCAGCTCGTCCACCAGCCGTTGTACGGTGGGCAGAATCTGCACGTGATGCTCGGCAATGAGGTACTGCAGCAACTTTTGCAGCTGCTCGCGATCAAACTCGAGCAGCGATTCGCTGATAGGGACGCGCAGCTCAATGGCCAACGGCTTGCGGATGCGGTAAAGGGCGAGGGCGACGATGTGCTCGCACCAGAAGAGGTGGTACTCGCGAGAGTTGCAGGTGCAGGTGACGGAGGTGATTTTACAGCTAAAAGAGAAGTTTTAGTGATTAAAAATTGACGTTGATTAAAAACTTTTAACTTACCGATCAAAGGTAATCGAGACGAGGTAGCTAGAGGCGGTGGAGTTTCCGTTTGAAGAGGAGGCTCCGCCCTTGCCACTATTTCCACCTCTACCGCTTCCGCCTCCATTGTACAGGCCCACCGGATCACCACGACCACCGCTGAAGTAGGAGGAGACGGCGGCGGCAGCAGCCGCCGCCGCAGCTGCCGCGGAGCTGCTCTGAAAAGCACCTCCGTACCGATTGTACGGCTCGGGATTTGGCAGGTACGGGTTTGCCCCATTCGGGTTGACCAGCAGGTTGTCGATGAGGGCGGCGGCCATTGAGGAGGAGGAAGAAGAGGAAGTTGATGGTCGAGGGTCGCCAAAGTAGGAGGAGCTACTGCCTCCAGTTCCAGCTCCGGTGCCGGAAGAGAGGCCCGAGCTGTAGGGCAGGGCATTGGTGACCACGCCGCTGAGGTTGAAGCCTGGAAACAGTAGAAAAAGGAAAAGTTAGCTAGAGTTGGTGAAAGAGAATCACACTTCTGTGAGAGTGCTAGTGAAAGAAAAGCGCCGATTGAGAGAAAAAAGTTGCACAACCACTTTTCCAACTGTAGTGAGTGAGTGAGTGAAAGACGAGATAGTGTGAAGTGAAAAAGAGACAAAGTGTGTTGCTGCTCTGTATTTCTTCCTCTACCACTGCCACTACCGCTAACAGCGAAAGTCGCCCTCTCATCTCATTCTCTCTCTCTCATTTGAGGTCAGAGGTCGGTCAGTGACGGCAGTGCCAAGGTCAGGCAAACTTGGCAAGTTGCGGTGTTTAGTCTAGTGGTCGTGCAGGCAGTCAGTGCCACTATCTCCTTCTCATTCTTTGTCTCCGGTTGCCCTGAGAATCCCGACAGTAAACACACACACACACATGGACAGCTTGGACAGCTTCAGCTGGCCCCTTCGGCAACTTGGCCAGGCACACACACTTATATGTCTTTGATAGCTGCCCTCACTCACTAACTTTCAGTGCCCATTGACGTGCCCAACTGCAATGACTGAGTGTGAATGAGCTGCTGCTGCCCCTGGCGCCTTGGGCGATTCCTGTTCAGACTGTGCTGATTTTGTTGCTGTGGTGCTGCTGCTGTTGATGGCCTAGGTACAGACCGGCAGAAGTTGCACATCAGCAGCAGCAGCAGAGGTGAACAGACTCGTAAAAAGGGAGTAAAGTAAAAGGAAGGAAAAGGAAGGGAAAAAGTGCATTGCAGGTGATCGCCCACAGGCGGCTCACGACTCAGCAGCAGCAGCAGTGCTGATGAGGACTGCTCCTGAATGAATGAGAACATTTTGGGAAACATTTTGCCTCCTTTACCACGATTGATCAGTGTCTGGTGATCGAGTAGTAGTAGTGGTGATCAGTGGCCAGCATCATCAGCAGAGCTACCGAGGCTAATTGAGCATTGCATTTGAGCATTTGATTGTACAAGCTCAGGCAGTCCAAACACACACACATCGTATGCACAAACAAAGTAAGTAAAGTAAATGCTGGGCATTTACCCAACAGCACACACAGAGCTTGCAGTGCATGCTAAGGAGCTGAGACTTACTGAAACACTGCTGCTGATTTATGGCAAACACATAAAAACGGTAAGGGAAATAAATACACGGAAAGACTCGGACTGGCGAGGACGCACGAGCAGACTGATCTGAGGAGAAGGAAACAGCAGCAGCTTCAACCCCGACCACCAACCTAAGGCTCGACCCGAGGCGGCAAGTGAAGCGAGAGGCAGGGGCAAACATTGGCAGTGCCAAGGTAAACAGAAGGGAAAAAAAGGAAAAAAGAAAGAGGAAAGACCCAAACGATGCCGACAATGTCGCGGCAAATAGGGGAGAAGGAGAAAGAGAGAGATTTAAATAATTTTGGATAGAATAGAGGAGGGAAACTGATGGGCCCAAGAGTGACAGCAATCCCTTTCCCCATTTTCTTCTTAATCCTTCTCAACCTCCTGTGACCCTCCTCTTCTTCCTCTTTCCTTTCGGTATCTTACGGTACACTGCTTAGTCCTCTCTGAATCAGCTGCAACTCAGTCAGATAAAACTACCAACAGCAGAAACTGCTGTAGAAAAATGAGAGGGGAAAGAAGTGTCTGCCTCTGATGATCGTAAAGATATCCTCTCCTCCCCTCAGTCAAAGCGACTACTCTGCCAATGTGATTCGGCGAATATGTGAGGAAAAGAGGGAAAGACAGTCATACTGTGTAACGACACTGGAGACAGGTTCAGAAAAAGTTGCCGCTGATGGTGACCAGAGCTAACTCTGCAGCCCAGCAGTTCATGTCACCACCACCACCACCACCACCAGCCAGCAAGAGGACAAAGGCGCGACAGGACCACGACCACTACAGAGAGCGGACAAGTTTGAGGGCAGAAGAAGAAGAAGAAGGAGAAGGAGAACAGACAAGAGTAAGTGAATGCACAAGAGTTGTCTCAGTTGTCGGTCGGCTGCCCCTCTCTCCTTTCTCTCTGGTGCAAGTGAAAGAACACAGGAGGAAACCTTTCATTTAAAGAGGATTAGGAAGCGCAGAGCACACAGTTCAGTGCAGGCAGGCAGGCTGGGGAGCAAAGTAAATAAGTGACGTGACATGAATGCTGCCGATGAACAGAACACAGACTGGCGAAAAGACTGAGAAGACTGAGTGAGAAGAGGAAAAAAGGCAGAATGCTGCGACCTCAGCAGCAGCCCAGGCCAGCAGAGCTAAGTCGGTAATGAATGCCAACGAGCAGAGGCGGTGGTGGTGGTAGCGGCATTGGACAGTCAGGCTGACAAACGAAAAAAAGAGACAAAGTTGCGACAGTAATCGAAAAGAGAAAGGAAAGGAAAGGAGAGAAGAGGGGTCATCGAGGTGGGTGGGACCTCCTCCTCATTGATGAAAAAACTCTACAAAAAAAGTTCAACGCAGAAGATCAAAATCAGTCACAAAAAATCTGTGGAGGTGTGTGCTTCTGATTTGCTCCCTCTCACGAGGTCAATGCAACAACAAAATTCAGACCTCCTCGCCTGTGATGCCTTTTTTGCAGCAGCCGGAGCAGATGAAATTGCTCTTGATGGACAGCACTGATTGTGGTCTGAATTGACGGCTGACAGTGAACAGCAGCAGCAGTGGCAATGGCAGCCTCTATGTGATTTAATTGTAAATTGGTGCTCGAGCAAGGCAAATTAAATCTCCTGCACAGAGTGGCATGGCCGTAGCCGTCGCCGCCGACAAACGTGACGCTCCATAACAGCGACGACCAGTGGCAGCCAGTGGACAGGGCGAGGGTAGTCAACAGAAAAGTAGAAAGAGGAGAGTCTCTCTCGCTCGCTTTGCTTGGCAGCGATTCAAATTGCTACCTCCACTGGATGGGAAATGGATGGGAACAGCTACACTACACTACACACCATCGGGGACATAATTCGATTTGGTCTTTCAGTGTGGTGTGCTCACAGCAGAATTATTGGCACTGTGTCCAAGTTCACGTCCACGGTTTTTTTTGGTGTGTGTGTCTCCTCTCTGGCAGCCACCACTACTTCTGAAACTGCGCAGCAATACTTCCAGGCACTTTCTTCCCTTCACTTTTCCATCACAATCACACACACACAATCACAATTATGGTTATTATTACAACAATGCTGCTGGTGAAGAAGAAGTGAAGCGGTTGCCACATCGGCTACCACAACAGCAGCAGCAGCACCTGAATCAGCGTGAGACGCATCTGCCTGCCTGCCAGCCAGCCAGTCCGCTGCTACTTTCGGTCTGATGATAATGATTTCCACTACTACCTCGACACTCTACCTCTACTCCCTTGCTTGCATAAGAACAGCAGTGGTGGTAGTAGTGAAAGAAGAAGGAGGAAACCCGGAGAACTGAGCAAACGTGCGAGAAAGAGAGTGAGCTAGCAGGCAAGTGAGTTGCATAGAAACCGAAACTGAAGTCTCTGCTGCGGCAGCCTCAGTTTCGGACACAATGTCTTCACACAGTCACACACAGCCAGTCAGTGTGAGTGAGTGAGTCCTGCACGCTTCGATGACCATCAATTCGACGAGGAGCAAAGAAGGGGAAGAAGGAGAAGGCAAAGATGCCCGATTAGTAGTGCTGCTGGTGGTGGTGGTGGTGGTGGTGGTAGAGGTAGGTAGGTAGGTCGAGCAGAAGAAACCAAATGTGTGTGTGTGTGCAGAAGCATCAACGGAGCTGCAGCAAAGGGCAGTGCCACCATTTGGTGGCACCATTGTCTGCACTGTCACGACAGGCAGTCAGACAGGCAGCCCAGTCAACCACAGAGCCGCCGCAGCAGCAGACAATCTGATTGGCATCGATGCCTGCCAAGAAGAAGAAGAAGAAGCAGAAGAGTAGTCGAGGAAACCTCAGAGAAAGAAAGAGAGAGAGAGAGGGCAATGAAAGTGAAAAGTGACAGACAGCTGCTGCTGAGGCTGCTGCCCAAGCTGCTAGTGGCAAAAAGAGAGAAGATATACAGGTACATCGCTCTTTTGATTGCTCGAGGGAGGAGGATGTCCTTGCATATTAAAGTGCTCCAGTGCTTTCAGAAAACGCCCCAATGCTAAACCGCTGGGGACATCAGAGGGTTCAAAAGCTCACTCTGAGACTTCCTCCTCCTGCTGAGGTCCTCGGGAGGTCAGGACAAAATTGCCGACTAAGTGTACATTAGCCAGTGGCAGCAGTGGTGGTGGTGAGTGACCGCCTCACTGACGACTGTCATCATCATCATCGGCAGCAGCAGCACCATCAGCGATTGTGTGTGTCCTGTTCTCTGCCATTGCCTGTCATTAATGGCCTGGCGGCGGTGCCCCTCTCTCCCTCTGTGTCGGCACACTGAGTCGATGGCCTGTCTGTCTGTCGTTCTGTCTTGCTGTGTACTCTCTCTCCAGTGCCAGCACTGCAGTGCAGCTCTTCAATGCGATTAGACAAACACACTACCGCTGCCGCTGGGGCGAACCACCACCGCCACCACCACCACCACCACCAGCAGGCCTGAATGTCCTCTTGTCCTCGGTGGCTGCTGCTGCTGCTGCTGGAATCCAATTGCAGTCCAGTGTCATGTTTAATTTAGGCATTAGCTTAGGGATTTTTCAGTGGCAGTGGCGGCGACAAGAGGAGACACAGACAGACACAGGCTGCACAGAGTCGATTGGATTGGATTGGATGGACTGGGGAAACACAGGGAGCACCAGGGGCAGTAGTGCGCAGCGTGTGGAATTTCACAGTGCAGGGTTTGATTGCTGGCAGGCCTTGGTGGTGCCTTACTATCTATTCTATGGAAATGGCTGGCACAGTGCAGTGTTTGATTGCAGCCTGTCTGTCCGTCTGAATTGGTCCCAACTGCAAATGTTGAGAAAGATGAATGAACCAATGCAGAGAAATAGAAATAGAAAGAGCCTCCACAGGGCGGTAATGGTAAACAAAGAACAGAGCAAGACTCGGGCACTTGCTGCACAACACTGATAAATTGTAGTGCTGATGATAGTCAAACACTGGGGCCCTGCACGAGAGAAAGAGAGAAAGAGCAGAGACAGGGGCTCGTGCGCACACAAAGACCTAGCAACAACAACAGCAGCAGCAGAAGAAGAAGGTAATAGAAAACCCTTCTTTCACTTGACTGTCACTGGGTCAGGTGAAAGAGGAGGAGGAGGGGAACCATTCCTTGCTAGCAGACCAACAACAAGAGGGGCCCATCAATTTAGCTCGCTCCAGGTGTCGCTGACCTTTCTCTCTTTCTCAGTCCCTCTCTCGGTCTCCTTCAGTCAAAAAGTGCACTGAATTCTAAGAGGAGGACAAGCAGTAGACTAGTGTGCCAAAGTGTGCTCTCTTTTTCTCTGTGGGCTGTAATACTCGGAAGAGGACAAAGCACAAAGGCAAAGAGTGCTTCAGGCTTAAGCCAAGAAGGTGAACTGCCCTGTCCTGTCTTGGAGGACACTGCCTGACAGCCAAGCTAAAAGGCATTCCATTGAACAGCATTCAAAGTGACTTTAGTGATAGACACACAGTGCTCTCTGCTTCTTCCAGCTTGCACTTCAATTCGACTGCGTGGTCGCTCGTCCGAAAACTGAAGCTGCACTAGGCGATATGATTATTATTATCGTCGATATTCCTTCACCTTCTCCTCTCCTAATGTAATGGCTACGTAATGGCGTGCCACGTAATGGTCTCACTCTTGCACAGCTATGGTGGTGGCCGTGATTACACTGCTGTGTGGGCACAGCATTGAGAGGGGAAGAATGAGGAATGACCAAGAAGTGGGAAAAAAGCCGAGTGAAAGCTGGTGTGTGTGTAGAAAAGTTCAAGAGTAGCAGCTGACGTCGAGGCTCAACTCGTGCTACTGCTGCCAGCAGAAAATCGGTGCTGTGGTAGTAAATTACCTCGCAAGTTGGGTGGAGGGGGGGGGGGCAAGAAAAAGTGGTGGAAACAACAAACGAGAGTAATTGAGGCAATCGAGCGCTTTAAATAGGGAAGCTGGCTGGCTGGCACTGCCACTGCTGGCAGCCTTTAATGAGAGCTGAAGCTCAGCTCGCTTTTCTGGCTGCGCTTCCTGAGCAAAAGAAAGTGGGCAAGAATGAGAAAGCGACGACGACGAGGTTCGGCGACGCGAGACGCAGAGTGGCACATTAGAAAGAAAGAGGAAAGTGGTGGAAAGAATGACTGAACTGCAGTGCCCTGCCAACTATCTCCAACAACTCTAATCCTAAACCCAAGCCAACAAAATCCAACGAAAAGAAAAGTGATCATCAGCCCAAACTTACCAACTTGGAGAACCTGGTGGACGGCGCCGCTGAAGAGGAGAAGGAGGCCGCTGTTGAAAAGCGACGAGGTGCTGCTCGCCTCCAGGGCTGAAGAGTTTGTCGATGATGACTGCTGCTGATGATGAAACTGCTGAGATCCACCTCCACCGATGTAATCACCGCCCCCGTTTGCGTTTGCATAGTTTTGCATGGCCACCGCTGCCGACAGGGCCACATTATTGGCGGCGACGACGGAGAGCGACGGCGGAAGGTGATGATTACCTCCAAAACCTCCCGCTCCAAAGGCGCCTCCTGCATTTCCGATTCCACCTCCAATGCCTCCAATTCCATTTCCCCCTCCTCCTCCTCCGGCGAGAGCGTTCAGCTGTTGACTGTAGTGGCTTCCTCCGTTAAGGTTTCCTGGTCCTCCAACTCCTGCTCCTGTTCCACCACCACCACCTCCTCCTCCCAACCCTTCCGCCTTAAAGATGGAGGAGATGGAAGAGTAGAGGCGAATGTAGCTCTCATCCCGTGGAAATGACCAGAAGATGACCCGTCGCTGGACCGGCTCCGGTATGCTGCTGTACCGCTGCTCAATGTACTCGTAGGGAATGTGCTCGGCCACCAGGCGGGCGGACAGCTCCAGCAGCGACTCCGGCGAGCGGCCTGAGCGGCTGAAGAAGCTGGAAAAGGTGGAGGAGGTAGTGCTCGATCCTCGAGGTACAAGTGCAGAGGAAGAGGAGGAAGCTGCTGCTCCTGCTACATCGTAGTTCGAATTAGCTGAAGTGGACGGCAAATCTCTTCCGGAGCTTCCTGAAGCAGATATTTGAGAAGGAGGTGGTGGGAGGTAGGGCTGCTGACAGTGGCAGCAGTAGTTGAGGGCGCACTGGCGACGAAGCTGCGAGGAGAGCTGCCCGGCGGAGGAGTAGGCGCCCGGAAAGTAGAGACAGCGGCCGTGGCTGCTCGCCGAAGAGAGCTGCTGCTGCTGACGATGTTGTTGAAGCTGCTGCTGCTGTTGCTGCTGCTGAAGAAGCAACTGCTGTGGCCTTCTCTTTGATTGCTTCCCTGAGTAGGAGGAGGATCCCGAGGAGGTGGAAGGTGGACAGTTGAACACTGAGGAGGATGAGGTGGGTGAGGATGAAGTTGAGGTGGCATTGCGAGAGCTGCCAGCTTGAAGAGCTGACCTTGAAGAGGAGGAAGTGGAAGAGGAAGTGGAGGGAACCGGTGTGGGAGTTATTGCTGAAGATGATGATGAAGGTGATGATTGCTGAGAAGAGGAGCTGCCCGACTGTACTGAAAAGTCCACGGCGGTTGTAGAACTGGTAGAAAAGTGCTCTGTCTTTGGTCTCTTTGGCGACCTGGAAGCGTCACTCGATTCTACAGGCCGCTTAGCAGAAGTGCTGCTTTGATTGGGGTTGAGCTGAAGTTCTGCAGTAGTGGAAGTAGAAGTGCTGCTACTGCTCAAAGACGATTCTGGTGGATTCTGTTTAGAGGGCGATGCTGCAGTACTGTAGTCAATGGCCGAGTTTGAAGATGGCCCGCCATCCTCGCTCTCAGCCTCCTCTTCTTCCTTTATCCTCACTGGCTGCTGCTGCTCCTCCTGTACAGCAGAATTATCATCACTGGACTTTTGATTTTCCGCTGGAGCATTGTTGAGCTTTTGATCATTGGAAGACTCTGCTGACGCTTCTGACCCGCTTGGCAAAGGGGCGGACTGCTGCTCACCAGAGCTATTATCTGAAGATGAAAAAGTTGAAGATGATGAAGTGGAAGAGGGAAGTGGCGAATCGGACATTGTGGAGGGAAATGAGAAAAGCTGAGAAGTTGAAAAAATGGGTGATTGGGTAGCTGAGTTGAGAGAAAGTTGAGAGGTTGAGTTCTGGTGGAGAGACTGATCACAGCTAGGTAGAATAATAGTAGTCGTAAGGTAGATCAATTGTGCTCAATCAAAAAGAAGGGGGAACAAATATTCGTCGTATTGCCTGTATTGCTGAGGGTTTGCTCAAACAGCACACTTTCTTTTAGAGTTCAAGTCATCTTTTTTGAGATGTGCGTTGAAGAGGGTGATTGAGTGGTGGTGGTGGTGGTTGAATGGTAATAATACTCATCAGAGGGCGAGGTAGGATGAAGAGGAAGATGGAGAAGAGGATGTGCTGAGCATCGTAGTCCAATCTTTCCGTCCGTCTGTCTTCCAATTGGTAATTCGTAATTTGCGGCCTTCTTTCCTTCGCCGACGTTACCTTTCTTTCTTTCGTTCTTTCCTTCACTTTCTCTGCGGCCGTCGCCGTCTCTGTCGTCTCTGTCTCCGTCGTCGTCAATCGTTCATTAGTGGCACGCAACAGCTCTAGGGAGTAGTTCTGCTGCTCTGGCAGTGGCAGAGGAGGAATAAGTGAGAATGAGAATGAAAAGTGGAATGAGATTGTGATTCATCGTCGTTTTCCCTTCTCTCTCCTGCCTTCTTCTCCTTCTTCTCACTCGATCAGTGTCAATCAATCAGAGCGTTTGGCAGGCTGGCGCCAGGGCTGCTGCTCCAATCTTATATTCTCCACTTCAGAGCTAGAGTTCGTGTCCTGTCTTTGCAGAAGAAGAGGAGAAAGTATAATTTGCCCGTCGAGCTGCTCGGCTGCTCGGCTGCTTCTGCTTCTGCAATTAAGGTCAATTGTTTCGGTGTCGGTCGGTCGTCGATGCTGCGCGCGCGTTCGAGCAGACCAAAAGTGCAGAATTTCTACTCTCTCTTTTTTCTATTCTTTAAAGCGGCAAGGGCCACCTTTCCTCGGGTGTTGTACAGCAGCGTTGGTAATTAATTGCATCGAGGAGCTTGAGGAGCAGGCGCCCAGTGTGTGTGTGTGCGCTCGTATCGAGAAGGCCCGAAAGCGACGAGTAATTTGCATCAATCAAGCGGCGCGGTACAGTTTACTGCCAGTTTGTCGCCGCTATTGCTATTGCTTTTGCAATTGCTGCTGTTGTTGGGAGGAGGTAGTTGTAGAAGAAGAAGAAGTGGTGGTAGTAGCTGTTGTAGTGTAGTGTCGGCTAATGGCGCTGAAATGGATGACAATGAAAAAGAAGAAGAGGGGAGAAAACGAAAACGAAAAAAAACTAAAAAGTGAAGAGTGTCGAGAGGTGCGACAAAGCGGCACTCAGGGTGACAAAAACAAACAAAACAGTGCACCGTACACCGGCACAAAAGGTGTTCAATGTCCTATTAGTTGATGGTGGTGGTGGTGGTACAGTTTTGTGACGCAACCACCGCTGTACAAACAAAGGAGGCGCAGGAGATACAGTTTCTGGCGCTGCTGTTGATAGCTGTCTGTTTTCTGTTGCAGTGGCAGACGGATTTAGGTCGATGCTTCTGCTGGTGGTAGAGGATCTGACAGAAGACAGGAACAGGACCAAATTGCTGCTGCTGCTGTGTACGAAAGAGAACCTGAAAATGGCGTGGGCGACGCCGTGAAAGCGGTTCTGGTCAGGTGTGTGTGTGTGTACAGGAGAAACTGAAAGGAAAGCAGATTGTGTGCCAAGTGCCGGCGCTAAATTGGCCTGGGGATTGTGGTAGCGATGGTCGTCGGCAGTGCTCGTAGTGTGTATAAATAAAAGGTGCTCCTGGAAAAGATGCTTCCGAAGATGGTGGTTGGTGGTTGCGAAAGAGTCGCGTGTGCTGGTGCAGACGAGAATCGGAAAGAGAGAGAAAGTCCGCTGAGAATTAGAACACCAGCGAAAAGTGAGAGGACAAAAATAAGAGGAGGAAGAAATAAAGAAGGAGATCGGCTGCTGCTATTGCTGCTGCTGCAGCACACTATTGCAGAGATGTGGAGCAAATGGTGAGATGATGCTTAGATGGTGTCGTCGATGGAAGTGTGTGTGTTGATGCAGCCGTGGTGCAATGCCTTTTTCTCCTCTCAGACGACGACGATGTGCTGTTGCTGATAAGTCTTTAGCCTGCCACTGAAGTGGAGAGAGTGGGTAGCGGCTGCGGCGGCAATGTTACAGCCCAGCAGTATTATTTTATATCGGCGCTTTCTTCCTCTGTGTTTACTTTGCCCTGCTACTATTCTTCTTTTCTGGTTTGCCTTGCTTTGCTTTGGCTGGCTGGTACTACTCTGGACACAAACACACACACAGACACAGAGTAGTAAAACTTATCGCACCGTCAGATCAGGGCAGAGGCAGCGGTGGCAGAAAAAGGAGCAGCAGTAGTAAAACACAGTTTTTCTCTCTTTTTCTTTCAAGTCTTCTTCTTCTTTCAATGTTCAATGGTTAATGTTGAGCCTTTGGTGAGCGAAGAAATACTGCCAGCCAGAGAATGTGTGGCAAATCACAAATCATCAATTATTCACTGGTCAGCAGGGCTGGTGGTGGTTCGGTGGTTCTAGTGGCCGGGCAAGTCCCTGAAGTGACCTCTGCCACTGCTGAAATCTCGGTGGCACACACAAAGTGATGATGATGATGATGATGCTAAGCAGGATCTGATGCTGCTCCGGATGGTGTGGAGACAACAACAAAACAGCGACAGAAAAGTAGACACCAGCAAAGTGTCTCTCGTCTGAGTGCTGGCGCTGCTTAGTTCGATCGGTTCGAAGTTCGCAAATGTAGCTGGCTGGCTGTTGTAGATGCTGCTAATGTTTGCACAGTGAGTTGCCCAGAGAGAAGTTGTGTGTGTGTGTGTGTGCGGATGGGGATTGCTGATGCTGAGATGGAGCGTGATCACGGCTGGAACGACGAGGAGGGGGAGGGGGAGGAAGACAAACAAACACAGCAGAATGAGCAGCCGATGATGATGATGATAATGAGGAGGGTAGTAGAATGTTGTTGGCTGAGCTGGGCTAGGCTGGATCAGAGCACCAGAATCGGATGAATCGGAGGAAAGGAACCTCCTGGAGGGTACACACAACCGAAGCACTGTTTACTTTTATGAAGCTTTGAGCACGGCCAAATTCTGCTGAATGAGAATGAGAGAAGGTCCACTGCTGACCGACGCACACCACACCAGCTCAGCGATTGTCCTGGTCGCTTCGATTTCGATTTCTTTGAAAAGCTCAAGAGGCTCTCTTCTCCTGTTTCAACCACTGTAATCAACCGAGGCAATCTCCCAAGCCGAGTCCTCCTCGAGCGAATTCCGCCAGCGCAGCGCAGCGCGCAGTATTTATCTTCTATCTTCAGTTTCACCGAGAGCCAGTCATCGACGTCGTTGTTGTCGTCCTTCCTGTCCGTTCACAACACAGTTTTTCAGATTAGTTAGTGGCTGCTGCTGCTGTCAGAGTCGGGCAAGATTGGAGAACAAATTTAAAAGTCCAAACACGGGATGATGATGACGAGGAAGCAGGCAGGGAAACAGGCACAGGCACAGGCGATGGTCGTGGAGGAGGCTGCTGCTGCTGCTCTTGCACTTCAGCAGAGTTCAGATTGTGTTCAGTGGAAGAGAAGTCAGTCAGTCAGTGTGGTAGAAAGCGAAGAGAAGAGAACAGAAGAAGTCAGTCAGCCGACCGATCCGAGGCGAGTGCACCGATCCGCGGGAGACATGCGACTGAAACAGCAGACTGTTCACTGGCACTGGCACTGGTGAGTGCACTCGCTTCGCGCAGTGAGAGTGCGATTGCAGTGCGAGAGAGTGTTCAGGCGAGAGAAGGAGAACAGAAGAGAAAAGGGAAGACAGAACAGAGAACAGAACAGAAAGTGCACTGGCTGCTGGCAGGCTGACTAACCCAGTGAAAGTCGCCGTCTGTGCTAGTGGTCTTGGCCGGTGTTGGAGGAGGTGGTGGTGGTGGTGGAAGTGCGGGATCTTTTCCTTTCCATGTTGGGCTGCACTTGTGGCAGCCAATGCCAATGCCGTCGCCGAGGTACACAATGTGCACACTGTGCCGCTGCTTCTCCTTCTTCTACTGCCGCCGCCGGGACAGGTCGGCGACGGCTGGATACTTTGTTATTGTTCGGTTCAGTGGTGGTGGTGGCAGTGGCAGTGGCAGAGGCCACGCTGATGACCGGGGCCGCTGCTAGCGGTCAAGCGGAAGGCTAGAGCTGCTGCTGCTGCTGCTGCTGGATCACCCGAGCGCCGGCAAATAGAAACGAGCGCTGTGGTACCCCGCCGGGTGGATCGTAGTTGCTGCTGCTGCTGTTGGAGCTGAACAGACGATAATTGCTGATGCTGAGTATGCCAAGGGCTGACACGGCTGCACATGATCAATAATAGAAGTTGGCAGCGACGACGACGACGGCGACGACTGCTGCAGAATATAAGTTGCCGATTCTGGCTTCTTCTCAGCTTGGCTTCAAGATAGACTCGGCCGATGGTGTGTGTGTGTGTGTGTGTGTGCTTACGCCAGTCCACACGCACACCATTTCGAAGCCCCCACCACCAGCCACTTTGGTGTCACTTGGCACGGGTCGCTCTCTCGGAACGAGCTGAAGCAGCATCAGCAAGGGAAGTGTAGAACATAGAACACACTGTCAGCAATCGGACAATTGCCTGTCTTTCCCTCAGTGGTTCCTCTGTGTGTGCATTGATTGCTGGCGCCGATAATTGGCCGATTGGAGACAGGACTGACTCTGTGCACAGGCAGAAAGACAGATAGACTTATTACCGCCAGCAGCACGTAATTGGCACTGATCGCCGGAGAGAGTGAGAGAGAAGAGACAATGCACAATTTCACTGCAGCACTGAAAGAAAACTCCTCTTCACAAGAAAAACTTGAACTTTCAATTTCAGTTGCTGGTTCACTGGAGAATTCACCTTCTCCTTCTTCAAGTCTTCTCTGCCCATCAGCTCAAATCGATTGATGTCCATGACCACCGAACACTATTAAAACCAAACACTGGAGCAGCTGCAGCACACCTCACCCACTGGCGACAAACAGCAAACAGAGAAAGAGAGGGCAACCAATTTGCAGACAAGCAAACAAGCACATTAAACCTAAACTAACTAACCAACCAACGTACCAACGAACCAGTGACGTGAAGAGGGCACAGAAGAGGACGACAACGAGATATTAAAGTTTAATAGGAGCCAGCAGCCAAACCAGCTCAGTTCAACTCAGCTCTTCGGGTTCTTCTATTTGCCAGGCAGCCAGGCAGTTCGACGTGCGTGCTCAGAGAAAGAAGAACTCTAGAAGAAACGAGAATTTAAATTATTTATCGATATAATTATTATAATATGGTTATCCCTACCACTACCAGCAGCACTGCTAGATCGAGGAGTGGCAACGACTGTACAACAGACTACCAAAGAGAGCGAAACTGTTGGATAGATTGCTCGTGCTTTGAAGTGAAACTGCTGCTGCTGCTGTGGTTGGTGAAAGGAGTGCAACCACACACTGGCACTGGCTGGCTGTCTGGCTGGCGCATGCATGCACGCTGCAATTACGATCCATAATTCATTCCATTCATAATTACTCCTTCAGTGAAAAGTGGTGGAGAGAAAGAGAACTTACTCGGATTGGCACTGTTCTTTTTTTGTGTTCTGCGTACGTCAGTTACGACTGAGGAAGAACAGAAAAACAGACATGGCAGAAATCTATTTGAGCTTGAGTTTGGACGACGACGACGAAGATCTGTGATCAGTGCTGCTGGTAGTAATCTTCGGCTTCCATCTTCTTTGGACTTTCTTCTTCTGTTGACTTGTCCTTGATATGTCAGCGTGGCGGGAGATTTCAGAGATTCTCGGCTTCAAAGTCACAAAGTAACTTTTGGTTTCAGGAGCAGCAGCTGCCTCTTCTACTGACGCCCAGCACTTCTCTTCTTTCAATGCTTCCCCTATCCCCTCTCACTATTCCCCTGCACTCTAATAGTCACTGATGGCAATGATAATGGTCGATGGTAATGGCTGATGATGATGGTTATGATGATGATGATGGTGGTGATGGTGACGGTGATGATGATGATGGTAGTCTTCCTAGCAGTGTGTGGTAGTGGTCAAGGGCTCTGGTGCGGCCGCTGCCACACAGTTGGGGCGCCGCACACAATGGCCCTGATTGGCTGACGCTGACGCTGCAGATCGTGGTTGGCCAATTAATTGCCCTCTGACTGCCACCACCACCGCCACCACTACCACGACTCAGCGGACGCACACAAAGCCCAGAGGTGATAAGCAAGTGAAAGTTTTGTTCCCTCTCTCACTATTCTTTCCGGTGAACTCTTGATGAGCAGAAGTACCCTGCAGCAAAGCATCACCATCACCAGCAGGTGATGAACGATGAGCAGCGGATGGAGAAGGCAGCAGCAGTATCCACTGCCGCTTACTCATTACCGATAACACCGAATGATGATGAGGGTGATGATGATGATGACCTGGGGAGCACATGAAGTGAGGGTTCAAACAGAACAGAACTACTCGACCGCCTCTTATCGCCAGGTGGCTGCCAAGAAGGCCACAACAACAAATCCGGTCCCTGAAAGTTGAACATGAGATATCTTTAGAGGCGGAAGATGATGAATGGCAAGTACAATCTCCTGCCCTTCCTCTTTCTCTCCTACTGTTGATAAGCCCTCCACCGAAAGTTCATCTTATCGATTGTCAAAGTTGCCCAAAGTTCACTGATAGTTTGCTAGTTTAGTTAGTGGTAAAGTGATTCAGCGCCAACTTGCAAATTGACCTGATGAAATTAGCTGTGGAGGAAGCAGATATCATCGCCTTTTCAGTTTGCACGCAAGTCAACTTTGTTGAGAAGAACTTCAGTGGAACTTCAGTAGCTTTTTCTCAGATTGTTCTCCCTTCGTTTAGATATGTTTCAGGAGGTTGAGAAAGCCAGCCAGTCCTCATTGCGATTAAGTTACACTAAAGAGAGGAAGAGGCACATAGACAAACAGTTGGCAAGAAAAAGCACACACAACTTTGCCTTCTCCATATGAACTGCTTCAGCGAATGTGATGATTGCTGCTGCTGCAACTCACCAAAGTCGGCCAAGCCAGCAAGGAGCGGCCAGCAGCAGCAACAGCAACAAATTAGCACTTTTATTCCATTTGTCTTGTCTTCTTTTTTGCCAGCCTCTGGATACCTGCTGAAGGTTTTGTTGTGGGCTTACACAAAAAATTTGTGGGCTAACCTACTCTCCTCTCAGTATTGAGCCTTTCTTCCGATTTGGATTGCTTCAATCACTCCAAATCGCAGCAGCAACAGCAGCAGCAATAGTTTACCAGGGCTGGTGAATTAATCAACAACATAAACAGCAGCAGCAGAATAGAATACTCCAACAAAGAATTTTTTTCGCCAGTAAACAATGCCGACACTTGGACTTTTTGAAAGCTGCAGCTGAGAAAGAAAAAAAAGAAAGCGGCAAAAAATCCGGTGAAACAGTGTGTGTCAGTTGAAAGGAGAGAGAGAGAGAGAGATTGGCAGTGATTGGCCACCTTTCAGCAGACACTGATTGGCAATTTAAATAAATACCCAAAGCAGCAGCAGCAACAACAGCAGCACCTGTCTGGAGCACGAGGACGCCTTTGGCTCAAATCTCAAAGGCGCCGACGCCGCCGCCAACTTCTTCAGCAGACGCAAATTGCGTAACTGTGCTGGTTCAATTGGGCGCACTTTGAATGAAAGGACGTCTGTCAGCCAGACAGTCAGTCAGTTGCCTGAGCAAATTGGTCCAATTTGCCTGCTGCTGAGCTGCTGTTGCTGAAGCTGAAGCTGGGAAATTGCGACAATTTGCACCACCACCACAACAGCCATGATAAAGTAGACAGAAAAGAAAAGAAAATGCAAACAGAAAAACGTTTTTCTCGTCTCCATTGTTCACATGTTTTCGCTTTCTTTTTCCCTCCCCCCACTTTTTCTCTTCATCAACTCTTGAACCCGAGGTTGAGGTTGAGGTGAGTTTTGGGTACTAGGGCACTTTGGGTACAGAAGAAGAAGAAGAAAACGACAAAATTAAAAGCAGCAAAACAAACACTTCCAAAAAGAGTCGTTTGAGCCAGCAAGTAACTTTCAATCTAATCCACAAATCTTAGTGGTGCTGCACACATCTTTGACGCACACTTTATTTTTAAATTTTAATTAAAAGCACATACAGTGTCACCAACTTGGCCGCAAAAGGAAGTGTACTCACAGCTTCTTCTTCCTTTTATTCAGTTTTTTCAGTGCCGCCAAAACCACCACGACCACAACCAACGACAGCATTGCACCTTTACAGTCGTTTCTCATTCGATCTTCTCGCCAAAAAAAAGGAAAGAAAAGAAAACCGAGCTCCACGGTTCTCCTCCTCATCTCATTACCATTCTCGTTAATTTATAAATAATTAAAGTGCTTTTTACATGTTTTCACCATCTCAAACAACAGCAAAGACGTCGTGAGCTCAGCAAATGTTGCAAACACACTGGCGAACATGTTGTGTGCACAGGAAAAGGTTTTTGGCTATCTCCGTTCTTTTTTACAATCTATCTCAGTCTTTCTTCTTCCTTAGTTTTCCCTGTTGATCCATCTACAAAGAGAGTAATTCTAAAGAATTGGACCGTCGCTGCTGCTGCTGCTGCTGGTGCTCAAATCAAATTTGCCTGCACTCGCTCGCGCCAGCGCTTGATTAATAAATGAGATGTGCTGATAAAATATTTACAATTAGGCAAATGGATTTTAAAGCAACACCAAAGAGTGCAGCAGCGCCTATGCTTTCAGGCCAAAAGCCAAAACCAACAAAAAAGAAGATATTTAGTTTAAAGAAGCTAACCACCATTGCTACTATCACCACCACTACTTTAGCTAATCTTCCTCGCCCCTCTGCCCAAAATAAGAACTGCTGCTGATCCTTTTCGTGGCGCCGCTTTTGGAGCGCCCATAAAAATATATCAGTCGAGTCATAACTCTTGAGTAGACTTCTTCTCCTTCTACTTTCAATGCTGCTGCTGCTGCCGGCGAATATGGTGTGTGCCTAAACCACCGAGATTGAAATTGAGAGCACTGGAGGAGGAGGAGGAGGAGGAGGAAAAGGGGGGAAAGTGTGTTAGAAAGTGTGAGACGTGAGCTGGTACTAAAGCTGATTGCGAATGCAAATGACCAGAGGAAAGAGAAAATGTAGCGCAAGACTTTCTTCCTCTGAGTTCATGGTCGAAGTGTTGGCGGTGGTGGTGGTCAGTGCCACTATGGCAAATGGATAAGTGATCATGATCATGATCATCAAATGCAGACACAGGCACAATCATTGGACATTACTCAGTGCAATTCCCGTATTTTAAGCAAAGCACCACCGTTACTTACACTATTTACTGCCAAATGGACTGCTCAAATTGATTAAACTTTTCCACTGAAAAGAGAGCTAGAAAAGGAGTTCAATTAAACAGACAGTAGTTTCTGCAAAACCAGTCGTCCAACCAAGGAAGGCAGCCAGCACCTAAATGATCTCCCTCTCTCTTTCTCTCTGGCTCTCATTTGGCGTCTGGCGAGTGGTGCAAGACGACCGCAAAAGCAAACGCAGAACTGTTGCAGTTGGTGCTCCTTCTTCTTCCTTTGAAAGTGTCAGTGTCCATTTCAGTCAGTCAGACACTTTTTCTGGTCCATTTTCTCTCCTCTGTTTTCCTCCGCTCCCTGGCTCGTCATTATCACAAATTACAAATTGCAACAATGGCGATTAATATTAATTATCCCCCTCTACATCCAGTTCTTTCCCCCTTCTTGCACTCCTGCCTCGCTAGTTTGAACAGTGAGTAAGCAAGCAAGCAAACAACAGCAACGGCAACTTCTGCTGAAAAGGGAAGAAGAAGAAGCTCAGCTGAGCCGAGCTGCCAGCGAAAATTGAAACAAAGTGTCCACTGCAGTTTGTCGTTGACTGCCTGCCAACGACCAACGACCAGTGAATACTTTGTGTACTCAGCAAACTGAAAACAGTTTGAGACACACTCAGTATGTGAGAGCAAGTGAGTGTGTGTGACACTGTCAATCTTAATGAGACCCGTAGATTAGGAGTAGGAGTAGGAAGGGGATGGCACCACCACTGAAATGAATGCACTAAAATGTGACTGGGCAAATTGGCCGCCATTGCAATTCCAAGTGCTGTCCTGTGCTGTGCTGGTTGTTTGCTTTATAAACACAGCACAGTTGCCTGCTCTCCCTCTTCTGCTCCCTCTTCTCAAAGAGCCCGCTAATTATGCTGCAAAATGAATATATCCACATCTCATAATAGCGGCGGCGGCGGGGCAATCATCATAATCATTCATAATAATACCGTATTACATAAATAATAAATAGCCACGTTGCGAGTTGGGGAGCAGCAGCAGGAGCAGCAGCGGCGGCGATGACACGTCAAAGTGAGGCGCAGTTCGTTGTTAGTGCAGTTTCAAAAGTTGGGCTAAAAAGTGTGCCTCCATCATTTCCAAAAAGCTCAGGGTAGCTCTGGTCAGTTTGGTAGTGCACTGTTGAACTGAGCTCATTTGTCGTCGCCAATTGCCAGCCCGTCCGTCCGGTAATGAAGAGAGTGAGTGTTCAGAGATTTCCAGCAACTCCAAACGACGGCCGAAAGCGAAACTGAATGAATGAGCTGTGTGAGCGATACTAATTACAAATTAAATGGTCACTGTACAGCAGCAACAGCAGCAGAGAGAGAGAGAGAAAGTGAGTGTTTCACTAAGTTTCAGAAGAGACGGGCACTTTCATTGTGTGCCTTCTCTTCTCTTCAATTCAATGTTGAAGTAGAGTCGGGGGCAGGCACTGTCACACACACACACTCACTTTGACAGTGTCCGTCTGGTCGGGCTATTCACCACCATTCACTGCCATTCACCACCGCCACTGCCCGACCGAACAGTCTGGCAAAAAGTAATAATAATAATAATGATCCGATCATAGGCCGTAATTGCATTATGATACGTTGCCACATTGCTGCCTTTTGTGCTGTGTAGGGAACAACAAGAAGGCATTTCCACTGCTAACTTTTTCTGAGAGAAAGCTGCAAGGTTGTACAATGTCTACTTTGGATTAGATCATAGTAATCAGAAGAAGAAGAAGAAAGTAAGGGCGGCAGAGACTGAGCTATTCAATGCCCACACAGAGACAGACACTCAGACAGTCAGTCAGACGACTACACTTGACATAGACCGACTTACCACTACTACTCAGAGAGCGGTGGATTTAAGTTACATCAGCAGGAGCAGCATTTTTCAATCCCAAACAAATTCGACAAGAGCCAGGGACAACCAACCAACCAAGCTTCAAACTGACTGTGACTGTTCAAAAAACGACATTCAAAGACAGCAGCAAAAACTGAGCAGTGACAGAAATTGCTATTCACGGCAATTTTCGAAACAGGGAACAGAAGTAGCAGCAGGAGAAGGTCCACACTGATCCATCACTGTCACTGCTCCTATTTTTCGAGTAATCGGCCTGCCTGATCAGAGAGAGGGGCTGAGTTGAAGCAGAGCTGAGAAGTAGAGAGAGAAAACGAAACATAAAAAGACCGAATGAATCTTGGTGCGTCGGCGCCAGAGTACCACCTCTTCCTCATCCAAACTTTTGGCAGCTTGAATCCATTCCATTCAGAGAACCAATTCACACACCGGTGATCATCACAATCTTTTTCCTCTTTCTCGCACGAGTTGCCCACGTCATTCTGAAAAACAGAAAGTGCTGCAGCAGCAGCACGCGCCCAGGGTCCAAACTGATGAGGGCAGCTGCCATCAGAATCTATGCTGCTGCTGCTCTTTTCAAATCTCATTCATTCTCTCATTCACCGAATCTCCCCTTCCATTTCCACCATCCTTCTTGACACTTCCGGGGCCCTTTTTGGAAGCGGGAGGGGAAGGGGGAGCACTCTCTTTTCGCCTGAAAGGACTGCCACACAGCAGTGCCATTTCCAGTGCCTGTGTGTGGACTCGGCTTCGAATTACCATTTGACATTGCTGTCGCTGCTGCTGCTGCCTGTGATTAGCATGCACAATCGATGGCAGAACAGAACAGGCGAACAGCATTTACATGTTGGCACCACCACCACCACCACCACCACCAGCGGCTACAAAAGAGCACAAACTATCCCCGGCTACGGTGGTAGTAACACACTGGCATTGGCAATGTAATCGAATCGTCGCCTCAGAGGGTTCCAATGTGAGTGAGAGAGAACGAAGCTGCTGCTGCCTCCTTCTTCTCGGCGAATTAATGAAACACAGTTGCGCGACACTTGAGCGAATCGAGAGAATGAAAGAAGAAAGAGAGAATGAGGAATGAGAAGCAGCAGTTTGGATCAGCAGTGGTGTTCTGTACTATGGAAATTAGATAAGACTGAAGAAGGGAGAGTGAGTGTGCCGCTTGCCAATCGGCTTGAGGCTGCTGCTGCCGCTCTTCTATTCAAATTCGACCCAACTCGACTTCGAGACTCTTGAGTGGAATTAGAGAATAAGAGAGAGCTGGAGCTGGAGGGTTGGAAGATTCTAGAGAGGGACTGAAAAGCACACTGTGACGTTCGATCGATGAAGGAGCTGAAGTTGACTCACGAGAATTTGAGAGTTGGGTGTGGCACAGACACAGTGTCCGAACTACAATACAACAGTGTTCCAAGCATCATCATCATCATCAGCAGCAGCAGCAGCAGCAGCAACGAGACGTCGTCTGTCAGGCATCATCAACCTTTCTGCTACATTTCCCTTCAAAGCAAACCACCACACAGAATTTGAATTTGACTGCACTGAATAGCCGCCGCCGCCGCCATTCAATGGCAATGATTAGCACTGCCAGACAGTGAGAGTGAGCAAGGGCATTCAAAGTGTGTGCCAAAGGACTTCAATGGCTCGTGTGCCCGTCTCTAGGCAGCAGCACAATTGGGACCGCTTTTCCCAGTCTGTAGTCTGCAGACTGCAGACAGCAGACACACTTATCGCCAAGTCGCCGTGTTTTTCTGATTCTCCGTAATAGGCGACAATTGGCCCTGTATTTCGACCCGGCGGAATAGTAGTAGTAGTAGTAGTAGTAGTAGTAGTAGTAGTAGTAGTAGTAGTAGTAGT
>JAALOO010000535.1_pt1 | contig 33274 bp, 37 predicted proteins | sample 7257641 | NCBI WGS metagenome assembly JAALOO01 (sample SAMN14085613, study PRJNA598686) | mite metagenome | biome: ENVO:01001000; feature: ENVO:01001002; material: ENVO:01001226; isolation source: single female mite from University of Michigan culture on fish food culture... ...
TCTCTCTCTCTCTCTCTCTCTCTCTCTCTCTCTCTCTCTCTCTCTCTCTCTGTTACATTCCTTAGAAGGGACAATCAGCAGTGGCTACACTCTCCTTCGATTAGCGCTGGAAAATTTTGTTGCTTTACTAATGCTTCACTTTGCTACTAATCGATTTCATTTTTATATTTAGGCAGCTGTGCTATCACTCGCTCATTCACTCTGTCACGCACCATTTAGGTTTTATTCTAAAGAAGCAGTGGCAATTTAAAGGGTGCAAAAAGAGTGAGCTCTGCAATTAAGTTGTACTATTTAAAAAATGTTGGCGATTCAATCGTTTGAGGATTGAGTGAAAATCAGTATTGCTTTTTTTATCCACTCTCAGCCCAATTTAGGCCAATTAATCTGCTGTGATTTTTTTCAAATTCAAACAGGTAGCATTTAGCGCCACCTCATGTTCAATCAGCCCACAGCTGTTGCTGTGAGACGTACTTTACGAGCTTGCGTCATCGGTTTGCGTTTTAAATCAAACGGCCGTTGGCGGTTTGCCGCTTGTTGACTATCTCGCTCACGTCGACTTCAACGAGCTTCTTTTTCAGCATTCTCCTCATTCAAACATTCAAGAATGGACTTCCAAGTGGAACCGAAAAAGCTGTCATTGCTTGCCGCCTATGATGACTTGATGAGAGCTCACCAGGCTATTTACCAAAGCGTGGACGGTAAGAAGAATTTAGATTTTGAGCCATTATTTATTTCCAGTTTCTATTTACTGTAGAAAACTTCTCCGCCCCGATAAAGCTGGCTAATGACTACGAGAAACTTCGACGAAAGTACCTCAATGCTTTGCAAGAGATTTCCCTTACAAATGTTGAAAAAGAACAACTTCAAAAGGATAATCATCTTCTGAATCTTCATCTCAAAACAGTTCGACAAGCATACACTCGCGAAATTTCGAAATATGACACTCTCATGAAAGACTACAAAGTACTGGCTAAGAAAGTTGCAGCTGTTCAGGATGTTCTAAATGAAGAAGAGCGCAGTGGAAAGCCCAATGTCGAGCGCCACAATTCTGTGTTGTCAATTCTCAGCTGTCTCAAAGATATTCACGCTCTACACATTAACGACGATTCAAACCCGTCTGATGACGGTCTTTTGTTTGACAAATCGGAAGGCAGTCTAGACGATCTTCACACCACAATGGCAAAAGTGCCCAGGATGGATATCGTTCAATCGACTACACAAATTCACGTGGAAACCGAGTCACGTCCTGTAGCCATTCCTTCAACATCTAACGTTGACAGTCCTCAGATTAAGTTGGCAAAATCGGCTTCCACTGTTTCGAACTTTGGTACTTACATGCACCGGCTGAATGCAATGCGAAAAGGAGCTAAGTTTGATAACGAGCGCCTGGACGGGCGGGAACATACCTTTCATCAGAAAAAGGCTTTCAAGCCTTCAACCATTTGCGGTGCCTGCGGCAAAACCATTGGTTTTTGCACCAACTATCTCATCTGCAATGACTGCCATGGAATTACTCACGCCACTGACAAGTGTAAGGCACTGCTACCGAAGCCTTGCGTTCCCTTTACAACTTCCAACGCCGGCCTCAAGCGAATGCAAAGTTGCGCCCAAGTTGGTCAGGTGGTGCGATTGGCTGACTTTACCGAAGCTAGCTCCCGACCTTGTGTGCCCGCTCTGCTCATTCACTGCTGCAACGAGATTGACCGTCGCGTTGAGGAGGCAAAGAAAAACCCTAACTCACTGAACTCCTCTTTTAGTGGACTCTATTGTAACCAGGCTGCTGAGAAAGAGGCTCGAGAACTTCGCAACCGTATTCTAAGCGGAAATGGCATTCCAAATCTTTGCAATTTTGAGCCGAATGTTCTTTGCAGTGTCGTCAAGAGCTTTCTCCACGACCTGGACGATCCAGTGATCACTCAAATCATGTGGAATGATTTCGTTCGCGCTTCAGGTTGGTCCATGTTTTTATCATTGTTTGTTTGTACTTGTTAACACTCTTCTTATGCAGAACACATCCAGAAAATCTCTCTTGGTGATGGCTCGCTCACTGACAGCGATTACGAATCACATCAAGATAATGAATCAAATAGCTCGTCAAACGAAGAGTGGCAGGAGGCATTGCGCGTTCTCAAGGGCGTAATCATTCAGCTTCCTAACGCCAATCGTGATTCGCTGTGCTTCCTCTTTTTGCACTTTTATCGCCTTTTGGAATCATCAACTGTCGTCAAACTAAGCGTCGATGACTTGGCTCGCGCTTTTGCGCCGACCATCGTGGGCCGTTCCCGCCCCAATACTGGCACCCTTCGACTCTCTACTGGCGACTCTCGACGAGAAAGTGAAAAGCAAATGATGGTTATGCAGGCCTTTTTCAAGCTGTCTCGCCGCTTCTGGGAAGGTCTTCTCAAAGACCCCAACTTTTGTCCTTTTGGTGAGTGGACAGTTTGTTTATGATTGAATACTTACATTTCTTTTCTTTTCTAGAACCTGTTGCCGAATCGGTGAACAATCGTACTGTCTTTACCAGCAGTTTTATCCAGAGGAAGCGCCGAACCACCATAAATGTGCGAAACCTTCTTGAAGCCAACACTCGAGACGCCGCTTACTAGTTTAACATTTCCTTCTTTTTAACAACTACAAAAACTAACTTTTTAACCGATTCACATTCTTGACTATTGCAATACACATCGTGTGATACAAATAAAGATACACGCCTACACCTTCTTCGATTTTCCTCGTTTAGACGAGATCGACTTGATAACTTTGCCCTTGAATGACTTGGCAGTTCGAACTGACTTGCTGGCCACCACCTGTTTCTGCTGCTGCTTCACTGCAGCCTTGGCCACAGGTGAGGGAGGCAGGGGCCTGCCAGCATTGAAGTTCGTGTCGACCTTTCCCACGAGGACCACCTTGCCCTGCTGTTCGCCGGTGTTGACTGGAATGAATGAGGAGAAGACAAAGCGAGCCTTCAGACTCTGCTGGACGACCTGGGCGTGCGACTTGATGGTCGTCTGGTGGGACTGCTGCTCGGTGGGCATCACCACCTCTCCTGACCTCTGACCACCACCTCCTCCTCCCCCGCCCACCTGCTCCTTGGGAACGTTGAGCGTCGGCAGCAGCTGGTGGCGGGGAATGACGGCGGGCGAGAGCGGGCTCTGCGTCCTCAGCTGCCGTTCCCTGTCGTAGATGCCCTCCACCAGTGCCTGTTCTGCGGTGTGACAGGCAGCCCGTCCATCGAGGAAGAGCGTCCCCTGGAGCAGGTACAGACTGCAGTGCTGTCCGGCGCCGTCCAGCACCACCTTCACCTCCCCGTCCACGTCCATGTGGTGGTGGCCGCTGAGGGCGCTGTTGCCCACCTGGTTCCGCTCCGCAATGAGGCGCACTTGGCCGCCGATGAGGATGCTGGTGCAGCGGAGGGCAGTGCGGTAGGCGGGGCCGAAGGTGTAGTTGCAGAGGAGGGCGACACTGCCCGCGCCGATCAGGCTGAGCAGTGACTGGTGGGCGCTGTCCACCAGGTAGAAGACGGCTCGCTGGTGGATGGCCAGGGTGCGCACCACGCGGTACGCCTTCACGATCTCCCCGGACACGCCACCGCCAGCACTGTTCTCCGTGTCAGCTCCCAGCACCGGCTCCGGTGGGGCACAGTGCACCAGTGGACCGTCGAGGACGAGGCAGACGGGCGTCAGGTGGCCGGTGGGCTTGCTCAGCAGCGCAATCATGTACTCGCTCTCAAAGACGCTGCCCATTCTCTCAGTGTTTCTTTAAGATCTTTTATTGGTGATAGTTGGAAGCTCAGAATAGGTGTGTCATAGGGCGAAAGAATAATGAACAATGAGTAGGCCTTAAAATCGAAATGAAACGAGTTGCTGTGTGAAAGTGTTTGTTGTTGGCAGAGATTGTTCTTTTTAGTCGCTCTGTGTAAGTGTAGTCTTTAATTGCTTCTTTTCACTAAAAGTATAAAATTAGAATGATTAAACAATAAAACAACTTTGTCACCTTTCCCTGCTTTACCAACCTTACCTCGAGTACAAATTTTTTCGTGGTGAATCCAATCGTCGTGTTGACATTCCAGGCTGCAGTAGTACTCATCATTGCAGCACATGTGGTTGGTTATGCGCGTTTGATAGCAGCACTTGCACCATTTACCCAATAGTGAACTCTTTGAAGAAGGATGTACCTTAATCAATGTCTTTTTCAATTCGTCGATTATGGCGGCCTTACGGCGGCCCATGGCTTCTAAAAGGCGAACTTTGTTGGAGCATTCGCTGGTGCAGGCGATTGGAGCAAGTGTTGAATCAGAATTGACACCAGTTGCACTTGAAGCACTGTTTCCCTCTGCAGTTGTTGCCGATGAAGTCAAAACTTTTGAAGTGCTTGGAATTGGAACAATGCTATCAACAGGCTCTTGCTTTATCTGAGCGCCTGGTAGAAGAGACTTTGTGGCGAGAGAGTTGGCGACAACGGTTGAACTGCCCTTGGCATTGGATTTTGGCTGAGCTTGCGAAGGTGCATCTGAAACGGCACTACTTGGACTTAGGTTTGTTGAAGCAGCAGTCGAAGATTTAGAAGTGGAGGCCCTTGGCTGAAACTGATCATAATGTGAGCTGTCAATTGTGATTTTGATTTGCAAACTGTCTTGCTCAAGAGTTTTGGAAACCTTGGCATTTGAGTCTTTTTTCTTGGAAGAAGACGCTCTTTTAACAGCAGAACTAACCCTTGATTGGTTTGATGTCACAACTTGAACATGTTGAGGAGCAGGAGCAACAGCGGTTTGAAGAGGAATGAAAGTAACATCGACGATTGGATCGTTTGAAAATCCGTTTGACTTGACTTTCTTGACTAAGTATAAACTCTCAAGAGTCAATTTAGAAGCGTATTCGGGAATCATTGGGACAACACTTTCAAGTTTAATAGCACATCGCGGTTTGGCTATAGCGTCCATAACAGACTCCATGTATTTATCCAGTTCTAATTTGACGGTCTCTTTAAGAGCAACCTGGAGTCCAGTGGGATCATTTTGAGAATACACAAAGCATTGATCCATTTTTAAGTCGGTCACTCTGAAAAACAAAATGAGAACTAGAAATCGTTACAATTATCCTGGTACTTACTTTTCACGAGAGCCAAAAACGCAAACATCAACTGCCGGGACAAACTTTGAATTTTTTTTCCCATCCTTAAAGGCACTAATATTGATAATTTTAGCTGGTTCATAACCATGTCCGGGAACTTGAGCCCAGACAAGACCGTGTGGACGATTACAAGCGACGAGGAACTGATCACCCTGATAAATCTCCATTTTGTCAACGACCGATCGAAGATAACATTGGTAACAATAGGATACTTTGCAATACTCGAAAAATCCAATCTCGTACAATTCGTTGGCATAACTAGCAACTTTGTCTTTCTTGTAGTAGAGGACGGCATTGTGTTGAATCTAAAAAGATAAAATAAGGATCAGTAAGCTGTGATGAAAAAAGACTTGGTACTAAACAGCATACCAGCTTGAAATCATACAGAAACTCTTCGGCCGAAGTAAATCCACCATTTTTTGCTTTGCGTTCGAGAAATCGTAAAGTCATGGGACTTGCAATCAACTGTTGATACTTCTTCGATTCTACGCCAAGATTCAAAAAGTAATGACTGTTTTCATACTCAATCAGCTTATCGCAAACAAAGCTGAGAGCTCGGTTCAACTCGGACAGCTCTGAGGGGGCCAGTTGAGCGATTCCGTCCTTAACGTGGTAGCACACTGGGCAGCTCGGCTGAAAAGAGCTGATCCCGTAGAGAGTTAGGCCAGCTGGAAGGGCGTCTCTGGGTGCTCGGCCATCTTTGGTCTTGTTGGCATCGCAGCCATAGTGAAATGCACGGCCACAGCGTTTGCACTCAAAGTCCAGCTTGACGTTGGTTGAGTCGTGGCAAATCCAGCAGAAGGTGTCCGCTCCTCGGCGCTTTCGAACGGAAAGAGACCGGGGGTCGCCGCGGCCGGTTTCGCCGGTTGAAGTAGAAGGTTCCATCTTGAGACGGAAGGGAAGAAGAAGCGCAGATGAACTCGGTCGCAAAAAGAACGAGCGAGCAAACGTGCAACAGCGAGCACAGTCAGCCTATCGCAATCTGCTCCGTTCTTCGCCGATCTCAGCGCCACCACATTTGGCGTCAGTGGCGACACCGCCGTTTTCTGTTGGACGATTTTTTTCAAAAGTTGTGAAACAAACAGTGTTGGCGATATTTGTTTATTTAGAAAAGTAAAAACAATGAACAGCAAATGTAACATGGAATAATGAATGAAAAATATCACAAGAATGCAAAAACATGGAGTATCAAACAGAATGGCGAAAAGAATGGCACCGGTGATGATGGATGGATGATTGATGGCACTCACTAGGAGACAATGCCGGCGTCCTTGGCCAGCGAGTAAAAGATGGACTGGTGGTCAGAGAGTAGGTTTTTAGGTGAGTCAAACTCGGCGACATTGCCGGCGTCCAGGACCATGACACGATCCGAGTCTAAAATCGTATTCAAACGGTGCGCAATGGTGAGCACTGTGCAGTGCGAGAACTGCGTTCTGATGGTCGACTGAATGAGGGAATCGGTTTCCAGGTCGACGGCGGCAGTTGCCTCGTCCAGAACGAGGACGTTTGTCTTTCGAAGCAGTGCTCTCGCCAGACAGATCAGTTGACGCTGGCCAACACTGAGGTTCTCGCCGCCCTCTGCCACTGGGTGCTCAAGGCCAATCTCGAGGCTCTTGACGAATGTCTTCAGATGGCCCAGCTCCAGTACGTGCCACAGCTGCTCGTCAGTGTACTTGTCGAAGGGGTCGAGGTTGGAGCGAATAGTGCCGCAGAAGAGCACCGGATCCTGGGGGATGATGGTGATGCGAGAGCGCAGCAGCTGAAGACCCAGCTTAGACACGTCAATGTTGTCCATGACGATCTTTCCCTTGGCCGCCTCGATGATTCGGAAAAGCGCCAGAGTGAGAGAGCTCTTACCGGCACCTGATGGGGGAAAACATTCACAGTATCATTAGCAAGAGCAAACAACATCTCAATAATTTTGGCAGCACTCACCAGTCCGCCCAACAATGCCAATCTTCTCCGCCTTGTTGGTGGAGATGTCGATGCTGCGCAGGACTAGGTCAAGTCCTGGTCTGTAGCGGCTGCCGTAGGCCTCAAAGCGGATCTCCCCACTTTCGGGCCAGTTGTCGGGCACTTCGCTGTCCTCTGCCTGGTACCAGGGCGCCTCGGGCGCCACGTCGGTGTACTCGCTGATTCGCTCCACCGAGACGACGTTGTTCTCCATATCGGCGAACATTCGCACGCACATGTTCAGCGCCAGCGTCACATTGAGGGCGTAGCTGAGTGAGAGGCCAGTTTCGCTGCCCGAGAGACCCGAGTCATTGTCGCTCGTCTTCTTGGAGAGCGCCGCAAAGAGGGAGGCGAAGAAGATGAGCGCATTGGCCATGAACTCGAGGCGCACCTGCAGCCAGCAGTTGGCGACGGCGTTCGGGTAGAAGCACCGCTGGTTCGTGTCCACGCGGTGGTCCGACTCGAGGATGAACCGCTGGGCGGCACTGTACGCCTTGATAGTGGACACGCCCTGGATGGTCTCGGAGAAGTGGGTGAAGATGGGACTGCGCGTCACCGACTCGAGGCGCTTCAGCTGCCGTGAGGTGGCCACGTAGAAGCGCTGAATGAAGAAGTAGATGCCCACAAAGGGAATAACCACGGCGAGGAAGAGCGGCGTCTGAATGGACACGATGATGATGGTGGCCGCCACCTGGAAGGTGGTGTTCAGCAGCACGCGAAGGAGGAACTGTATGTAGGAGTCCAGAACGTCGATATCCTGTAGTGTTTTAGAGTGTCTTAGTTTTAGCCTAGATTTAAAAGCTCATTTAATCTTACCTTGCTGAAGCGGTTGACGATGCGCCCCAACGGCGTCGTGTCGAAGAAGTACATCGGCGCGTGGACGATGCTGCTCAGGAGTCGCCAGTGCAGCGTGGTGGAGGCGAGAATGGTGCCGCGCACAATGGAGATCCAGCCGACGCACACGAAGAAAGCCTGCGTCATGCCGATGACAAAGTAGATGGCCAGATAGAAGTGCGACCGCTCATTAGCGTCCTTCGAGTCGGTCCAATTGCTGAAAATGAATGGAGTTCAAACGGTTAGATTGATTAGACCTGCAACAGTAGGTCAAGTGGTCGTACCTCAGCCAAAAGTTGGAGCCAGTGCTGGCGGTGATGATGAGCAGGTAGTTGACCAGAATCATCACCGTCCAGAAGAGAGACAGTGACTTAAAGAACTTGAGGTACACTGCAAAGGTCACCTGTCCGGTCTCCACGTGCTCCGCCTCCACCAGCTTGGCCTTGCTGTCCTTTTCCGATTTAGAAGGACTGGGCTGCTTTTGACTGACAATGGAAAGCGTCGACTTTGATCGCTCTTTGGCCGCCGAGGCGGAGCTGCCTATGCTCATAGAGCGAACCAACTCGGCGTGAGCATCTCGAAGCTCGTCAATGTCAAAGTGGTCATCCGCCTCATCGCCCAGGTTCGATGCAGTCATCTTCTCTCCACCTTTCTCCACCACCTCCTCCTCTTCCAAGTTAGAGTTGGTGTAGCTTGAAATGAGCTCGTGAAAGACTGGATTATTCTTGAGCAGGCCATCGTACGTTCCGACATCATCAATTGTTCCGTTCTTTAGGAGCACAATCTGATCTACATTCGGCAGCATGTAAAGTGCGTTGGTGACAAGTACGCGTGTTTTCCCCTTAAGAATTCCCGTCTGCGAGCTGAGCACCTCGTCAAAGATGTGCTTGCCAACGTGGCTGTCCACTGAAAAGAAAGATTGAACTATTAGCAAAACAACTAAACTTGGTGAAACCTTCAGCTTACCGGCAGACAGTGGGTCGTCAAACAGGTACAAATCAGCGTCCGAGTAGCAGGCTCGGGCAATTGAAACGCGCTGCTTCTGCCCGCCACTCAGATTGATGCCCTTCTCGCCAATCTCGGTGCTGTCGCCCGACGTGAGCATCTCCAAGTCGGCCTTCAGGGCACAGGCCTCAATCACCCGATTGTACTTGTCCTCCTCAAAGGGCAGCCCAAAGAGGATGTTCCCGCGGACGGTCTCATTTTGAATCCACGCCTGCTGGGAGACGTACGCCAGTCGCAGGTCGCCGCTAATGTTGACCCGCCCTGAAATGCGATTCATTTCGCCCAAAATCGAGTACAGCAGCGACGATTTGCCACTGCCCACTGAGCCGACCACGGCCACCAGCGAGTTCTTGGCCACATTTAGATTCAGTCGAGACAGGGTGATCTGAGCAACAAAGGGCGCCTTTGACTCGCCATTGGTTGTGACTTGAGGAGCCTTCTCTTGTTTTGTTGCTGAGTCTTCGTGGTTCTCAACCTGGTCCCAGTTGAAGGAAGCGTTGGACACAGTAATGGCGTTCACCTTGTCCACCTTTCGGTGAATGTAGGGCGTAATTTCATCAGAGTTGAGGAACTTGTTTAGACGTTTTACTGAAACCAGAGTCATGATCAAGTTGGTCGCCATGTTTGGTAGCACAGCCAGTGGAATTCTGAAAATAAACACAAGTTACAGCTCAATCCGTTAAAAACAAGTGGACGCAACATACCTCAACAAGTTAAAGAGGGCAATGGAAACAAAGGCCTTCTCAGGCGTCAGTTTGTTCTTCTCCGGGTCAATAAAGAGGAAGATGGTAAAAGTGAGACAGGAAACCATGAACGGCGAGCAGGCGGAAATCAAGTTGAACACGGTGGAAATGTAACCCGACAGGCGAATGTACTTGAGCTCCTGAACTCGAATGGCTTGAATGTTTTTGATAAATGCTTCCTGTAAGTACAAGTGTGTTAGAGCACTGCAAACGCCTTCAACACCCTTTTCCTCATTTACCTCCCAAGCGTACAACTTCAAAACTTTCATTCCGTTCAGCATTTCGTTGATTGCCTTCAGTCGCTTGTCCTTCAGTGCCATCTGCTTCGTCTGAATCTTCTTGACCAAGCCGGCAATGTAGCCGTTGATGGGAATAAAGAGAATCATCAAAAGAAGACCGCCCAGAACGGAGATGCCCAGCTCTCCCCAAAGCAGCCACAGTGCAATGCCAATCTGAACTGGTGCCGTCCAAATGTAGCAAAACCAGGGGAGCAAATCGATGAACCTGTTTAGTGGTTGGGATTATAGCAAACTCGGCAAACTATTAGGCATAACAGAACGCACCTTTGCGAGTCGACAGCCATCAGATTGACCACTTCACCGGTGGTGTAGTCCTTTCGGGCGTGCATCGCCAAAACGAGCGACTTTCGGTAAATGGAGCCCAAAAGGCAGGTTCGAATTCTCATTCCCAGAATGCTCATGCGGTGTTGCTGGTAGGCAGAAGTGATGCTGCTGAAGACGTTCACCACCACAAATATCATCGTGTAGAAGATGCCCTGCCAGAATGGCGCTTCTTGATCGGAGGTAAAAGCAATCATATATCTGCAAGTAGGGTTACAGGTTAGAATGGTGATAGATTTAAGTAATCCAAAAGCCGACTTACTTCATCACAATAGGGTTCACTAGCTGCAGGTTGTCGGTGATGAATCGAGCCGAAGAGGGAAAGATGAAGTAGCGCCAAAACTGCTTGGCCAGTAGAGACATGACATTGATCTTGGGAGGTGGCTCGACGTTGGAGAAATCACTTTCAGCGTCCTCGGTCGTGTGATTGCCATTCGAGGAGAGCTGATTGTAGTCGCTCATAGAGTAGGAGTGCTTTTTTGAGTCTTCATATGATTCGCTGGTTGAGTTCATCCGTTCGGGCTTTCCCGAGAACACCTTCGTCTGCTTTGCTCCCTTACTGTCAGCGTCATTGCCGGTGAATGACTTGTGCCGCCAGAAGGTGTTAAAGCGCGCAAACAGACTGGTGGCACGATCAACGCGGCGAATCTGCCACAGATCATCGACCGTCAACGGGCGACGAAAACCGAGAAAGGCGAGCGAGTTGAACCACCAAAAGGAGAGCTTCGAGGGAAAAGAGGCCGTCTCCTTGGGACATATTTTCTTCTTCTTTTTGGTCACCTTTTCCCCGTCGCCCTCTTCCGCCTCATCATCATTGGCAATCAGGTAGCCGTCGGCGTCATGACCATACAGACTACTGGACGATAGAAGCTCGTTCAGATTAGGAACTTGATCAGGAAAGGAGGTAACGACAAAGAGGACGACAAAAATGCCCAGCTCGAGGTAGACGAGAATTTGCTCCGTCGAGTCGTAGTGCTCCGGGTTCTGGAGGTACGTGGGAATGGAGAGTGCAGTGAAGATGATCTGAAAGAAGAGGTAAAACCAAATGGCGCCGCCGTTGACGAAGCCGTAGAGTCGCTGCAGGTGGACGAACACCACCAAGAGGCAGTACGTGAAGAAGGAGATGATGGTGCTGAGGAGTTCGGCGCTGGTCGGGTCGTTCAGGTCGCCTCGCTGCGCCCAGCGGACGATGACGTAGATGGCGTGCGCTGCGCCGACAATGGCCAGCACTGAGGTGATGGTCAGCTTGAGGAGGTTGAAGCGGTTCCAGGTGATCATCTGCCGCTTCGAGGAGATGTAGTCGAAGAGTGTCCAGGGAAAGCACAGCCAGAGGAGCAGTGCCGGCGCCCAGGTCATCACCGTGTCGGTAAAGCATGGTGTCAGAGCGGGACTAGTCGTGTACCAGGTCTCAGTTTGGTTCTAAAAAATAGAAAAAGCACACAAGTTGATTATGATGAGCAGGCACACTTCCGCTTGATGACTTACCCAAAAGGGGCCACTGCAGAAGTCGTTGCCAAGCCAAACTATGTCCATGACTGAAGAGACCAACTATTATTTGCACAATATTTAAAATTTTGAATGCTGTTGGAAAGTAGAGGAAAGATGGAAAGATGATTGGTTTTATATTCTCCCACTTTGAACTGTGCAGTGCAAATGTGATAAGTACAGTAGGTAAAATGCGTGGACAAAATGAACCTAAGCATAAAATTCGTACAGGTAAAGCAATAAAAAGAAGTGCATCTAAAAAGTGAGATAAGCAGCCGCTGTTCAAGAAGTTTAACAGCAAAAGTGTATGGACGGACATTTTCTTTTAGTATAATGACTTTGTGAACTCTCATGGTTGTAGTTACATCGTTTTAACTACGTTGAGTTAATTGCTCGGCCATGTAGAAGAGCGGCGTTCACTTGATATTGCAATGCATCAGCTGCATCGGACACAGTGGAACATTATTACAAACGACAGAGAGAGGGTTGTGATACAAGAGCCATGGGAGCTGTGAGAAGGAGTGAGTGGGAGATGAATCTGAAAAGACCATTTAGATTAGCCCTCCAAAACAATTGATTTATCACACTTGTCAGCCAGTGGTGATGAACTGGAGTACACAAAACTAGAAATAGAAGCTGTAAGTTATATTTTGCATATGACCAGACAAGTGCGTTTCACAATACTTAAAGAGCATCTTTAGGTTGCAATAAATAAGCCATAGCTTTATCAGATTATTGCCAGTACAATAGCACTGCAATGTACTTCGAGGGGAAAAAGTGGATAGAATGAATTAGTGAGAGAGCTGATACTAAAGCGCGTCGCTATAGAATCTAAAGGATCAACCTACAATTCAGAGAAAAGATCCATAGATCTACCGATCGAAAGTACAAAATGTGTCCCAGACAGAATATGTCCCTGACCGGGCAGTGCAAACGCCAAAAAAACGCCTCTTTCAAGTGACATGGATCAACAAAACTACGACATTTGCATAAGCAACTTTTAGTTTCGCAAAACAACTGTTTCTTATCATTCTAGAAAAAAACTTTGTATATCTTATAGCAAAAAATTGCCGGTTTCTAATTAGCGACAATGTTAACACCTCTAATCGATTATTAATCACCAGCATAGGCGTTATCTGTTTTCAAGTGGAACCCCCTCGCTCATTGTACCTTGAAGCTGTAAGCGGCTGACAAAGCAAGCAAGTGCAAATGTAGTACATATCCGATGTGAACGAAACAGATGAAAATGCACTTGAAAGTGCAACTTTTAAGTGACAAAAGAGGGACAAACGTAATCGTGTCGTTGTTGATGATTTCCACTAGGCAATTGGCGGACACTTGCAAAAAACTGTATTGTATACAATAGAATATTTTCACTAGGCGGTGGCAAAGAATTAGACAAAAATGGAAGCATTCTGAAACCTCTCTTGGAGTGTACGTATTCCGTACCAATGGAGGAAATAGAGTCATAAAGCAATACAACTAAAGTTAGTCATGGGGATAAGATAAAAACGAGTAAAAGTCTGTGACAAGCACATTTAGGGCAGTATAAAATACAAATATGCACTTACAATGCCTGAAACACGGATTGGACACGGAGATTGGAGATGCCTCTTGCACAAATGTCTGTCCAAGGTCGATGGTGGTGGGTGAATTGTAAATCACCGCATGATATCAAAGATTAAAATGGAAAAAACTGCACGTTTTACAAATAAAATAAGGTATTAAAAATTGTAGAAGTAATGTAAAGTCCACAGGTAGACAAAATTGATATTGGCACACTGAAGAGAACAGCTCGGCGCGAGGTAGACTTTTTTTGCCGAATCAACAGAGAAAAAAGCTGTCTACAAAGGCTTCCACCGCTGAAGCCGCCAGCAGCAATGAATGAAATGACGAAATGTTGGTGCTTTGCTAAATACCGCCAGTAATAGCTGTTCCTCTTGCTGGCAAGTGTAAAAGCTAAAGAGGTGGAGACTGACAATGCATGTGGCAGCATGGAAAGCAAGGCCGTACAGGTACAAGTTCGAATGGGTTGAATGGATTGTTCTGCTGAAGAAGTGCTGTGTTCACTGTTTCCAACAACTTCACTGTCGCTGCCAACTTCTACTTCACTGCTGTAGGACAGACGAAAACGGCAGCGAACAGACTCTCCACATTTAGAGAGATGCTCCAAGCTCGCTGAGGCTCTACACATGTCCAACACACATACTGTCTGATTGATTAGTAGTAGTTTTTTCACCACATCGAGCGCATCTTGTTCATTTTTTGACCGAGTAAAAACTTGTTTCCTCTTTGGTGAGTTGCCGTTTTAGTTATTGGCTGTAGTAGGATATAATAAACGAGTGAAACAATATGGGTCACGTTGATAAAAAGTCCTGACTTCAGTTTAAAAATCACCAACACGGTTTGCATTTTAATTGAAACAATGTATAAATGTCTTTGAATCTGAAGGCTGGAAGGAATGGCACATGTCTGATTGTCTGCTGAAAGTTGGAGTATGACTTTGCCTTTTAAATAAAACCTGCAATTATAGCAATTAGAGGGTTGGTGCAAAATAACTTGGCGGGCAAACTAGAAATTACCTTCAAATTGACTTCCCATCATTGAAGCTTATCGGCTGCAGTTTTTTTGTCTGTGTGCAATGTTTACATTTTCCGCGGTATCGCCTACCGGTGCGTCCTCTACCGACGACTAAAGCTGTTGTTGCGCCAAAGTGCGTGAAAGATTTTCGTCATCGCGAATTTTTGTCTTCAGGTTTTTCTATTTTCCGAAACCATGGCTTTGTGGAGCGAAAAGTATCGACCCAAGTCTCTGACTGAAATGGACTACAACCTCGAACAGGTAAATTACCTCAGAAAGCTTCTCAGCAACCCCAACTTTCCTCATCTTTCAATCTTTGGCACTTCAGGTAAGGATTGGCGAAAAACTAATGTAATCTTTTGTCATCTGTACACCTTTTTTCTCTCCTCCAGGTTCTGGTAAAAAGACTCGAGTCTATGCGCTGCTGAATCAACTGTTTGACGGGCTGGAAGCCAACACTCAAGTTGAGACGAAATTGTTTGAGTTACCTTCAGAAAAAAAGATCGAGCAGCGCTACGTCTCCAGCAACTACCACATCGAGGTGAATCCAAGCGAGAATGGCTTTTATGACCGAGTGGTAATTCAGGAACTGATCAAAGAAGTGGCTACCTGCAAATCACTTTCAAAGAAACATCCTTTTAAAGTTGTAGTCATCCTTGAAGCAGATCGATTGACGCGTGAAGCGCAACAAGCTCTACGTCGTACTTTGGAAAAGTACGTCGCAACGTGTCGGGTGATTTTAGTTGGGGAACGATCTAGCCGTCTTATTCCCGCTATCAAGTCTCGATTTTTATTCATACGTAACCCGGCGCCGACAGAGAAAGAAATTCGCTCAGTTCTTCTAAAGATATCTCAGATTGAACGTTTTGGATCGATCAAAAACGCAAACTTTTCCGCTGCACTTGACGAGATAATTTCTCATTCAGATCGAAATCTTCGACGAGCCATTCTCATGTTACAGGCGTTCGCCTGTAGTCAAGAGAATAGAAAATCCAATGTTTTACTCTCCTTTGGATGGATCAAGTTGATAGAGCAACTGGCACATTCTCTAAGCGCTAGAGCTTCAGCAAAAAATCTTCCAGAGATTCGAGCCATTTTGAACCAGCTACTTACGCACCTGATTCCTTCTGAAGTTATTCTCCGACTGCTTACAATGAAGCTAATTACAAAGTGTTTTGATAGTGACGCTCGTGGCAAGTTAATTGCCATTGCCGCCCAAATTGATCACCGCCTTGTCACCGGCTCAAAACCGGCGATTCACCTGGAACTTTTTGCTTGTCAATTCATGTCATTGATCAACTTCTCACTGGAGAGTGTGGCCGATGAATTTGATGAACTAATTGATATTTAACCCTTTTCACCTGTTTTCTTAATGACTGAAAAATGTATTAAATTACAGTTTCTACTACAGACAGTCTCTATTTGACTGGACAGCGCACTTTTGGTCCGGTGCCACGAGAAACAGCTTTCCATTCTGACAAATGCAAAGCTGGTACACCTTTGGCTTTCGAAGGCGCTGAATGATTGAGGAGGGCGTATTGGTCTCGTTGCTCAGTTGGGCTGTGGACAGCTTGCGCATGTAGATTCCCTGGGCGGACTCTAGTACGATCTGTTGTAGATTGAGGGAGCAAGATTAGCATAATGGCAAAGTTATCAACAGCTGCCTGTACAAACCTTTCCCTGATTCGACTGCAGCTTCAGCTCATCAAATGTAATCATTGAGGCATCGCCCAGCTTGGACTCGATCGCCACTGATGACGGGCCTCGAAACAGCAGGCGTCCTTGAGGAGAGAAGATTTTCAGCTCTTCAGAACTGCCCGATTCGAGTTTAGGCGTTTGAAGTGCCAATGGCAGTCGAATGCTGTTTAGGCCTGTGTGGAAGCAAGCCAAACTGATGATCAGTTTTTGGCAAAATTAATAATATTTCAGCAGATGCTCACTTTTGACGTTCAAGCTGTCAACGAGAATTGTCATTTGATGACTGTCAGAGGTAGTGGCGTTCGAATTGGGCAATTTTTCCGCCCTAGGTTCAACAGTGTTCAGCGCAAAGACCAGTCGTCGTTGGCGATCGTACAGCTCAAAGTTGTCCGTCTCTACGAGCACTTTTCCCCTTCCGATGGTTAGCTTTGAGTCAATGCGCGTACTCGCCGAAGCTTCGGTCGTTGTGATGGTCGTTGTTTCATTTGATGGCGATCCAGATTCAGCTTCGACTGGATCGTAGTAGGTGGATCGAAAAGAGATGTCTCCATTTCGTTGCACAAATCGAAGCCACTGCTGCTGGTAGGAGCCAATTTCAGAGGCAAAAAGTGCACGCTCAAAGATGGCGTTCCCCTTGAACACCATCTGATCCTCTCGGGAGAGATCCAAACCGGCAATGCCATTCTGAAATGAAGGCAAGGGTGTTAGGAATTTTGGTGAAGGGTATACTTAAATGAGCTCTTACTGATGAGAGGCCGAGAAATGAGATAATCCAGTAGGTGAGCACTGCATTGACGACCACCAGGAGGACGATGACCGAAAGGAGGAGGTAGGTGACCTTCTTCCGCCAGCCGTAGATGCCCACCTGTCGATGACGGCCATCACCACCACCGCTCTCTCCCCCAATGTGCATGTAATCGTCTTCGGAAGCAGCCGGGGCGAACCGCTCATCGTCAGTCATCAGGTGTGCACCGGAGTACAGTGCCGCCGCCTCCTCATCGTCCTCCTCCTCCTCTTCTTCAGTGCTCATCGGCGGTGTCGTTCCAAGTCGCTCTGCGCCTGCTGACGCGTACATGATTTCATTAGGGGCAGTGAGCAGCGTGGCCGCATCGACCATGTGCCTTGCTGATGGCGGCTCATCCAGATCAGTCTCCACCGGAGGGAATGTGCTGAACTGATGCGGATGGTGCTGACTGTGCATTGACGGCGGTCGCTGTCCGCCGTACAGCATCGGCGGTGCGCCCGGTTCGTACAGAAAGTACTGCCCATCGTCGAGAGGTAGTGAATTGCGGAGACTGGCACGCTTTGACCGACTGGACGAGGGTCGGTCCACACTGGAGCGATTCAGCATCATTTTGGGGTGGCGGTGCGCTGATCAGCGCGACTGGAGCCTCACTGAAATCAATAGCGCAAATGAGCTTAGCATGAACTGCTATTACCCGACTGCTGCAAAAGAGGTAGTAGTGAAAGTAGTAGTAGAAAAACAGCCATTCCGACATGAAGAATATTCGTTGGCAATGGCAGAATGTTTGGAAAGGGAGAGGGAGAGAGGGGCGCTCTGGTGCCCCGGTGGCCGGGATCGGTGTTCTCAGTGTGTTTGAAGGCGTCAAGTAATTAAGTGCTATTCTTAGCAGGCAAACAGCGAAACTGGCAAACAGTTCAAAGCGGGGGAGGGCAGAAGAGGCAAAGAAGACACACAAACAATTGAGCCTCTATTAGTCTTGGCAAACGACAGACAGACAGATGGGATCATTCATTCACTCACTCAGTCTCTCCCTTTGCAGCCAGTCTTCTTTCCGATTGCGATCTGTGGCCTGTTTAGTTTAGCAATTCCTGGCTTTCCTCTAAAACACACACACAAATAACCGAAAACCGAGTACTCTAACTAGTGCTATTCCATTTGCTAATAAATTAACCGCAGTGCTTTCAATCAAATGTATTTGTTTTATTTCTGCAAACGATGAGAACAAATGCAACCGGGTACAGATATTGCACTTACATCTAATGGACATCGGTATCGATTAACTTAAAAGGTGGCCGACAAAAAATAATAGTGTTTAAAAGAAGGGTAAAATGTTTTCAGTGTAAAATGTTTTCAATAGTGTATGGTGAAACGGTTAACAAAATAATACTTAAAAACTGATAAACCATTGCCGGTTAAACAAAAATTGCGATTCGCCGACAAAGCTCGGAAACACAACAATGAGTCTCTAAGTTTGAGGATTCTTGCGAGGTCTACCTCGTGCTTTTTTCTCCTTAACTACCTCAACGGGATACTTTCTGGGCCGACCTCTTCCTCTTTTGGGAAATACCGCCGGCTTAGAGGCATCGTCTGGATATTTGCGTGGTCGGCCTGGTCTTCGCTTAACAGGTTCATCTACTGGCACATTTGCAGCAGTGTCTTCAACTTGAGCTGAATTAATTACTTCAACGTTATTCGTCTCGGTCACATCATTTTGTTCGTTGACATCTGCAAGAGAAACAGCTGGTACATCAGCTGGAGCTCCAATTGGCGCATCAACTGAAGAATCAGCTTGAGATTGAGCTGATGCCAATCGTTTCACTGAAGAGGGTGGGGAATAACTTGCAAAACGTGGAAAAGTTTCAGAAAAAGAATAATCTGGAGAAGATGGAGAATAATTTGGAAATAAACCTGGACGATTCGGAGCAAAATTTGGAAAATTTGGAGATAAGCCTGGAGGATTCGGAGAATAATTTGGAGAAGTTTGAGAATAACTTGACCAACTTAGAGAACTATTTTGAGAAAACGGAGAATGAGTTGGAGAAGTTGGAGACTGACATGGAGAATGGTGGTTATTATTTTCTTCTTCCGATGAAGTTTTCCCAGCTTCAATGCTAGGCTCAACAGCAGTTGCAGTTTCTGACAATAAAGCTGAATTGTTAGAAGATGATGTTTCTACATTTGAGCTAGATGCAGAATCAGAATCGGTTATGTTATCACAATTTTCTTGAGCTTCATTCTTTGCTGTGATGGTTTGAGAAAGCGAGTCCACCCTGTTGTCCTCGACTAGGCAAGCAACAAGTTGATTTTTGTTTTGCAAATTGCTTATTTTAATCCTAGGAACTCTTGCTGGAACTGGCAATTCTTCAGGCAGTTTAAGGTTATCTGATAATTTGATATGTTCAGTGCTTGACTCTTTTTCAGGCAATTTTTCTTTCACTATCGGTTCAGTTTGATCATTAGTTTGCAAATCTTTTTCATTCGGCATCAAAGTGTGACCATTTGGTGCCATGTGACTATCACTTAAATCATTGCAACTAGTTGAAGGAGTCGAAAAGTATTCTTCTTCAGTTTGCGTTTCCATATCAGCAACCATAACAAAAACGTAGTTTTTCGTTTTATTAAAGTCCGCCAAGTTTAACTTAGGAATTTTGGCCAAAGTTTTGTCTGCCAAACAGTCTTGTCGTTGAGCTGATGCATATTCGTTGTTAGTGTCTAAAAAAGATTAAAAGTAAAAATCCAATAACTTGAATTGAACTTGAATGTTCACAAAAAAAATAGAAAATTACATCTTTGTTGTTCTTGTCGAAAAGAGTTTGCTGGTACAAGTTGTGAATTCTCTTTGATCAGCTGTCTTCCACTCAATAAAAGGAAGGCTTTCGGTGCTGAAAATAAAGATATTAAAAATTGATTTTTTTAATGAAAAAGTTTACCTTGCTGAGATTTTAAAGTGACCGGATTCAGAGGCGGTTCGAAAGGTTGATGTGAATTTGTCGTTTGCTGATTAAGTGGTCGTTTTGATCTAGCAGCATAAGGCCATCTTTTATGGGGTAGTTCACCAGGTACGCCATTTGGCTGCATCCGAGGATCAAGTATAGGACCTTCAGGTCCGCAGATAACAGTGTTTGCGTGACGAAGAACATCGAAATCATTCAAACGCATGTGCTTCGGTTTGACCGCATTGATGTTCACTGTGACCGGTGTTGCTCGGCTGTTTCTCAACGACAAAGGGGTAGGAAGGGGAAGAGGAGTTTGATTATTGCCAATGTTTATTGCTGAAATCGGTTTCTGATTGGAGCGGAACGGCATCGTCGAAGAGAAGCTGTGACGTCCTTCAGCGGGAGGTATTGCAAGGACTGTTGAGGGTCTACCGAATGGTTGGCCGGTACCGTTAACAGGTAAGCCATTCAACAGTGGGCCTTTAAGTGTTTGCATGCTGAAAAAAGTGGCCAGAAAGAATGCCTCCAGAAAGACTCCAATTGCGTCACAAGGTGGGGCAGGTCGGTTGTCGACTTTGAAAGTGCCCTCAATTTCACTTGTTCGGTGTTGCCACTGTTGCCGTACTGTCATTAGGCCTTTGGAGAAGCCATGCCTGTGGGGTAACGCCGAGTCAGCGTTTAGCTGGTGGATTGAAAGGTGTGCACGCGTGAAACGACCTGCCAAAGAAAACTGTAGCCCTTCTCAGTGGCTAGCTGACTAAACTGCTACAGGTACAGATATGTGTGTGACCAATGGTTTGAAAACAGAGAAAGTAACGAATAAGAGCAAAAGGTCAAATTGTCGGCGTACTTAAAGTTGCATTTTTATTGTTTAAAAAGACAACAAACTCGTTGCTCCGACCACAGTGCGCAAGACCACTACCAGAGAAAGAGGAGAGCAGGAGTAGGAGAAGTGGCACTGGCTAGAGCTAGAGCTAGCTGCCGATGCCATCTCGTGACGCAATTAATATTGCTTGGATTTTTAATTTTTACTTTTTTTGCTATATAATGATTTTTATTAATTTATAAAAATTACAAAAAATTATAAAAATGAACTACAATGAACATTTACAATTTTCGCAGCTGTGATAGAGGTAGAAATGGTTCTCCAGGAAGGGGTACTTCTTGAACACTTTGGGGCATGTTGGGCAAGGGTAGATGCCAGATAGATATTCATTGGGTTCAGGCAGAATGTGTATAACCGCGTCCTCTCTGCAAAAACCTGGGTTGTAAATAAATGAAAAGGGCAAATAGTGAATGGTTACCTTTTGACAGGTAAGGATGGGGTTGTTTTGGCTTTTGAGGGAGTGGTGTTTGCATTTCTATCCATTTCTTTGCATTTAAGACCATTTTCTTTCTTCAACTTTGCACGATGTGACTGTAAGTAAAAAGTGTTAAAAAATTGTAAAAATACTGATTTACTCCCAAACTACATTAAACCAATAGGAAACACGTTGTGGGGAAATGTTCATTTGAGCGGCCAGCTTATTGCGGGTCTCTCGGTTGATGTAGCCTCGAGATGAGATGAAACAGTCCTCCAGAATGGCTTTCTGCTCTTCCGAATAGCTGCTACAAATAAAGATGTAAAAAATAAATTAAAATCAAATAATTTACTTTTGTTCGAATTTTTTACCTTTTTCGCCCTTGTTTTTTATCAGGGCGATTGCATGATGAAAACTGGTGCTCAGGTGGTTGAAGTTTCTGGTAGAACACATTCTCATTTGAGTGGGTGATCACCGGCGAAGTGCACGGCTTATAATTCGGTGGCGGGGGCAACAGTTGGGCGAGAAACTGGTAAAAGTCCATTTCATTGGTGTCCGCTTGCTACGAAGTCTACCTGGCGAATGACAGTGCAACAGCCCAGAAGTGCGCAAGAATCCTTCTCCACTTCATAGCACTGGCCAATTCTCCCTTATATACCTTTAGAATGCATCCCAAAGGACACAGTCAGTGCACACTCTGTCTCGGCCAGACAAATGGCACCGCAAGGCGAGACAGTCTGACTTACTCACTGACTGACTGCGACACCTTTCACCGAATCGACAGTAGTCTCAGACGACAGTATCGCCAGTTGACCTTTGAAATAAAGGTGAACACACAGAGAAACACAGACAGACAGACAGGCAGAGGTCTGTCGCCAGTGCTGCACAGGTGGGAGACACTGTCCCGCTGTGTCGGTGAGTGTGTTTGTTTGTTTGTCCGCTCAACACTTTCTCCCTTTCCACACTTCCACAGGGTACTCTACTCAGTTTTCTCGGAAATGCACTCCTCGCCGCCAGTCAGCACAAACAGCACCAGCATGTTATTTCGGATAATGGCAAGGCAGCTTCACTGGCCGATGAGTGAGCCCTCATTTGCTACAGATGAGTCGACTTAGGGGGTAAAAGGGGGGAAAAACATTTCTGGCTAAACTCCAATAAAATCAATAAAATCGTCACTATGATAAAGACTTGAATGCCGAATGCGCCGACAGCTGTTTCTACTTGGCCACCGAGGGCGGCGGCGGCGGATACTGACATTTAGCCCTTTGACATTTCCCGCTATTACTCTCAGCGCAGGGAGACTAACACTTTCCCAAAGTCCCGGTAGATAGCAGCGATGGTTTGTAAACACCCGACTCGCTCGCATGTTCCCCGGCAGTCGGCCTGGTAATCGGCCCGCTCCTCCTGTCAACACTGACTTTTATTATTAGGTGATTCTTTTTCACTGTCATCTCTCAGTGTTTCACTTATCAGCTTATCATATTCATCGGTTATCTTTTGTAAAAATCATTTCATCTGTACAGTAAATCGCTTACTCAATCTTTGACTTTTCTTCTTGTACTGCCTTCCACTGCATTTGCTCACTAGAAACTTTACACTAGAGCTTCCAAAATAACAGGGTCACTCACCAACAAATGAAGCACACAACTAGAGATGCTGCCATTCAAAAGCTTTTTTAATCACTGTCAACGAAAAATCGAGAATGATTTTGCCGCAACTTGTTGTCAAGTTCGAAAACTTGAATGTGAAACGGCGCAAGGCGGAGTTAAATAGAACATCAAACAACATTGATGAGTCAGTCGATGATGCAAATTGTTGCACAAGCCACTCCCTTTGCTTTGAAAAAGCGTGCAACTAAAGTCGACTACAACGCTAGCAAGTGAATCACTTCGCTTTTGTAGCGAGGCATGTAAATCAACAATTACGACTGCGAACCCTACCTTCACATTGCATCACACCTTCTTTTTGCAACCTCTCACAATGGATCTCGACGATGAGGAGCGCATCTGTTTTGAAGACGATTTCGCCGACTGGCTTAACGAAGAGGAGGTTTACTTTCAGGCTTGGAGCTCGTTTCTCAAAGATTTTCTACAGCCTAAACATGTCGAAATCAAGAAAGAAGAAGAACCTGATGATTTTCAGGCGACCATCAGTTCGATTTGTGATCTTTTCGAGCAGGACGATGAAGAAATGACGTCATTGTTTTTCCGCGCTGGAAATGGAAAGAGCGCCATCAAAAAGGAGATTAAATCTGAGCTTCCAGAAATTAAATTTGATATTGAATCCGTCCTCAAAATGGATGATAAGTTCCGAGGCAAAAACTCTCGTTACTTAGAGAGTATTCTGGGGACTTCTGACGATGAGAACACCACTAACGAGACAGCTACTTCTGAAGGTGTTTTTCCAAAAACCGCTTCAAAACGAAAAGCTTCTGAGGTAAGTGTTTACTTTAATTTCTTTTTATGTAATGCACTGAACAATTGTGTTTTTAGACTAAAGCCAAAAAGCCGCGCGCACCGCGAAAGCGAGCTCGTCGTGATATTTTCCCAATTTTACTGAATGGCCGTCTGAACAAGTCAACTCGTGATGCCAAGAAAGCAGAGAAGAGCAAGCGATCCCGATTGGAGAAGCGTCAAGTTGTGGAAGAAGAGCTTGCACTGCTGCATCCCGATAAAGTCATTCTCGACTTTGATAACGATACCAAAGAGATTTTAGCTGAAATCGAGCCCAAGTTTGTGCCTCTGCTGAAGAAGCACCAGATTGATGGAGTCAAGTTTCTCTTCAATTCTCTCGTCGAATCAGTCGATTTAGTTGAGAATGAAAGCAAGGATAAAAATGCTCACAGCCATGGGGGCATCTTGGCGCATTGCATGGGCCTCGGCAAGACCTTTCAGGTTGTCGCCTTTATTCAGTCTGTTTTGACGTAAGTTTTTGTGCATTGTTCTTTTATCAATTTTCGCTTACTTATGATTACTCCTTTTCAGCAATCCCCGACTGAAAGACAAACTCAAGCGAGTGCTCCTGATACTGCCGCTCAATGTGATGAAGAACTGGGAAAGTGAATTCAACAGCTGGTATCAGAGTTGCAAGTTGAAGCGCACTTTTAACCTCTATGAGCTGCACTCTTCCTCAAATCCTTCACATCGCGTTGCTCGTCTGGAGAAATGGCACCGAGAAGGCGGCGTCCTCTTGATGACTCCCAAACTGTTTTGCCAACTGCTCATTCACGAGAGTTATGTGGAGAGCGTTCGAGAGGCTTTCATGGCCTGTCTTCTTAATCCAGGTATGGTTTTTTTGTTTGCAATGCAAGCATTTTTTAAAAACAAACATTCATTATTGTTTTAGGCCCTGACATGGTGATAGTTGATGAAGGGCACTGCTTGAAGAACATGAAAAGTGATCTCAACCAAACTACCTCTCAAATTCGCACACTTCGCCGAGTCATACTGACCGGAACTCCAATGCAGAACAACCTGAGCGAATACTACACTATGGTCAAGTAAGTGCTTACATACTAAATTGAGTGATCATAACCAATTGTTTGATTGTAGCTTTGTCAAGCCATACCTGCTTGGATCCAAAGAGGTGAGTCTTATTGTAGCTTATAAATGCCGTGCTCATGTAAATTGCTATTTTTCAAGGAATTCGACAATCAATTCGCCAATCCTATAACCAATGGCCAGTATTCGGATTCAACGGAAGGTGATGTCCTTCTGATGAAGCATCGATTTTTTATCCTGCATAAACTGCTGGAGTCTTCAACTATTCACCGCCGAAGTTATGCCATCTTAGAGCCAGACTTGCCCCGTCGCTACGAGTACGTTCTCGATTGCCGCCTAACCCCAGTTCAAAAGCAGATGTACGACTACTACATTGAGAACTACGTGTTCGGAGATATACTGGGAGAGTTTTCCGAAAAGAAAAACCTTTTTCTTCATTTTTCCAACCTTGGCTTTATTTGGAATCACCCGGTTTGTATTTCGTAGTTTTCGTTTGCCCAACCCGATTGTTAACAACTCTTTTTGCAGGCAATTCTCTTGAGTTACTTTGCCCAGTCAAAAGAGAAAATTCTTAAAGCCAAAATCAAGAAGGAAGAGCCTGAATCGGATGAAGAGGGTGAGGTCAAAGTTACCAAAACAACCCTAAAGTCTGTCGAAACTATTATATCCACATGGGACCCAAATCATCTTCCAAAACTTGAAGATTTGTACGAGCTTGAACTAAGGTTTGTTTGGTGAAAATAACTTAAAACTGTCTAATGTTCTTTCTGCAGTGCCAAATTTTCGCTGTTGTTTGGCATTCTCTCTGAGTGCGAAAAAATTGGCGACAAGATCTTGGTGTTCTCCCAAAGTCTCTTGACCCTCAACATGATTGAAGGCTTTCTTAAGCGAGATCGAGTTATGCAGCAGAACTGTCGAAGCAAGTGGACAAAGGGCGAGGACTACTTTCGCATTGACGGATCTGTGTGCTCTGATGATCGCAATCGAATAGTTGAGCTTTTCAACGATCCTTCAAACAAGCGTGGTCGCCTAATTCTCATCTCGACGCGTGCCGGTGGAGTGGGCATCAATTTGGTATGTAGAGAATTTCTTGTTTGTCAACAACTCGGTTTGTCATACAACGCTATTAGGTGGGTGCTAATCGTGCCGTCATCTTCGACTCTTCGTGGAATCCGGCCAACGACATGCAAGCTATTTATCGCATTTATCGCTATGGACAAAAGAAACAAGTCTTCATTTACCGTTTTGCAGCTTACGGGACAATGGAGAGCAAGATCTACAAGCGGCAGATTCAGAAGCAATCTGTATCGCTGCGTGTTGGTAAGTGCAACTGCCACTTGTTAGTTCTTTGTAACTGATACTTTCTTTTCTTGACTCCCTCTACAGTTGATCAGTATCAAATTGAGCGTCACTTCAAGGACAAAGTGCTGCGAGAGTTGTATGAGCTAATTGAGGACGAGAAGCGTGATCCACCGGTGCCACCGGAGGAGGACCAGGTGCTGTGGAAGGTGTTCGCTCGTTACCAAAACTTGGAGCAACACCCTGTCGTCGGCTACCATGAGCATGACTCTCTTCTGGAGAATCTCCCCGGGGAGAAGCTGTCCAACGAGGAGGAGCACCAGGTCTGGAAGGAGTATCTGGCTGCAGTGGAGGCCGCTTCAAACCCACCGCCACCACCACCACCACCAGCTCCTGCTCCAGTTCCGGGTCCCTCTTCTCAGTTCAGCAGCAATGGGCACAGTGCTCCCAGCTCAGGACTTCTGGCCATTACCAATGGCCCCTCCTCTTCTCAGGCATCTGACTTCAACAACAACCAGGGCCACTACTCTGGTGCTCTCGATTTGAGCTCTCACAAATTAATCGACACTTCCAGTGTTCAGCCTCTTTACGGCAATATATTCAACTTTGAAAACTATTCCGCATCAACCGAGCTTGCTGATGATGATCAGATGAATGATCAGTATTCTGCTTACAATTCTAATTTGGCTATCGAGTATCCACAGCACAGTATTGCGCCGCAAAACAGTGATAATCCTCAGGACTTTTCAGCATTTTATTCAAACAACAACTTTCCCGAAAAATCAACAGCAATCGCCAATAGCGCTCCTGCTCTTCCTCTACCAGATGCTTTCAATGATCAAAATGTTAACCCGAACTCCTATTTTGATGCATCACCGCTGGCGATGATGAACTTTGAAGAGGATACTAGTTTGTTAGAGCAAGATATGATTAATCACTACTTCAAAGATGTCTCTCAGATTGTGGAGGAGGAGAGCTGCAGCAGTGATTTCATCAAACCTTACAACGAATCATATGGAACGGTCGGTAGTGATTTCACAGGTTACTTTTCATTGTGTAAGCTAACCGACAAGTTTTCACAGTATTCAACTTACTCTCAACAGCCGAAGAAGCCTGAGGCGATGAAGCAATTCACCAGCAGCAGCAGCAGCACCATTCCACATCATCATTATTGGGGTCAAGGCGAGAACAACCTCAATGTAATTGTGAAATCGTTAACTTCTGTTTCAGTTTTGTAACTTTGTTTTCTAATTTGTAGAATGCAGTATATTACCCGACAGCAAAAGATTGGGACGCTCAAAATCGGCTCTACCACAAGGCAAGTTGGTCGGTTCGTTTTCCTTGCCCTTAATAGCTGATTTCATTTTTATTTGTAGTGTTACGCTAGTCAACCAAACAAAACACCTATTCCGCCTAACTATACTTATGGTAATAATTCAATAACTTGGCGATGAGATTTCTGGTAAAACTAACTTTTTATCTTTTAGTAAATGGCATTCCAAGTTTCAACAACACGAACTCACATCAAACTACTTATGTTCGAACAAACAACACCAACGGAATCGGCAACTTGAGAAACAACACGCCTTCTTCTCTTGATAGCAACTTGTTAAACCGCGTTTATTATTGATACAATTTTTTCCCTATAAAAATAATTTCCATATAAATAACGGATGAGAATTTATTTACATTGAAGAATATTCTGTTTATTCTTCTGATATCAAATCAACGCCCTTGACAGAGCCACCGTGTGGTCAGGCCCTAGGCTGACTTTGCGCACCGAGCCCGGAATGGACACTCGATATGGAAAGGTCATGTCGTGCTCTACCCCGATTCCCAGATTGGCCTTGTTGTTCTTTCCCCAGGTGAACAGCTCGCCCTTGTTGGTGATGGCGGCAAAGTGGTGAAGGCCTGCGGTGATGGACTGCACGCGAACCACCGGGTTGAAGATGGTCTTCCCGAAGAGGGTGTCCTTCAACGGTGTCGGCGCTTTGAGTTCACTCACACTGGGTCCCATTCCGAGCATTCCATAGCCCCAGACGAACACGGTTCCCTCCTCTGAAATGACAAGTCAAGCTCATTAAAAGGCTGATTTTGTTTGGTTTAAAAGCAGCACTAACCGTTTACTAGACCACACATTGATCCACCGGCCCCAACACTGATCGCCTTTCCAACTGTAGACTCCAGTTTTAAATGTCGAGAAACATTAACTTGAGTTTGTGGCGTGACCATGTTCAATTGGCCGTACTCGGAGTTGCCCCAACCAAAAACCTGTCCTTTGTCTAGAGGGGGTAAAACACACGTTTGTTAGCTTGAGGAATCAGGTATGGAAAGCCTTTAAAATACCGTTGATCGCTAGCACACAATCGGCCGCAGAAGAAAGTGAGACGATACGCTCGCCTTCAATATCGCCAGTGACTCTGGTTGGCCTGTCAAGTGAGCCATAATGTCCGGCGCCGAGCTGGCCGTCAGCACCCAAACCACAAGCGTACACCGAACCAGAGTCAGTCAGCAACAGGGTGTGGTCTTGCCCGCAAACAATCTGCATCAATGAATGGTAGTCGTAATGAGCAAAGGAAAGGAAAGTTCCACTTACATCGACAATGCGTTCGCTGTTTGCAGTGTCTTCATTCAGCACCTTCACCAAGTTAATTCGCCGGGATGCAAAGTACTTCTCATTGGGCACAACTGACCGCCCACACTGACCATAGCTGTTATTTCCGAGTGAATAAACTGTTTCAGGAAAAGAAGTTAGAAACTGCAGAGTTCTGATTAGAATGAGCAGGCTTACCTTTCCCGCTGTTGGTCAAGCAAAAGGTGTGCGCTCTTCCAGCAGCGACTTTGATCATTTTCTCTTTTGGACTTTCGTGAGTTGATATTTCACTCTTGCTTGCTTCAATGGGCACTCTTATCGGCACTACGTTTGCCACACACACCAAGGGCTCATGTTGGATGGTCTCCTGATACCCGATTTGAGAATCGGTATTCAGGCCACAACCAAACAGAACGTAGGGCGTTTTATGAACTGTCGCTGCTAAAACAGTGAACCCAGAGCCGGCGGCGACATCGTAGACGGTAGTTTCGGGGGTGACAAATCGAAGTCTCTGAGGGGCTCGTTTTACCATTGCTTTCGGCGGCATCAGAGAGCCATCATCTTTGGAAACTCGTCGCCTCAAATGAACTTCATTTCCCAGCGCCCCAGTAGCAGAAAATCCCCAACTAAAAACACTTGACCTGGGTTTCTTTAGGGTGGCAAATTCGTAAATGGGCATTTCTTCAAGGACTTCTGGATTTTGTCCCCGAGAAGACTTTTTGTTTGAATGCTTCCATCGCCGACCGGCAAGTAAAAGTTGGCGGGAGTTTTTACTTCCACAGTATCGCCAAACTTGTCTAATTGAGCAAAAAGGCCCTTGAAGCATCGTACAGAGTTGCACTTGATTTTAAGATTCTTCAGCTTAAAAGATACGCATTTTTAGCGGTTGAACCAGAATTGCAAAAAAAAGAAATCAGCTGATGAAAATCACCCACGTTTTTACAAAAAATCAAAACATTGCGGAAGGCTCCATCTAGTAGAGCCGTGCCGATTTAATTTGATTTATGTTGGAATTTTATTTTAATCAGTGTTTCTCATTACAGTAATTCAAGTGTCTAGGAATGTTATGTTTTACTTTTTCGCCTAGGCGACCTACGAAAGAAGCCGTCTTTAACGAGAATATTCATTTCTAATTAAGGAAAAACATTTTAAATTGTGCTTACTCGTTTATACAAACATTTAAAATTGGGGGTTTACTTGTTTAAAAACTAAAAATTACCATTCTTGTCCAAGTTAAGTTTTTTAGAGACAGTTGATTTCCAGTAAGAAACACTATTTGGTAAGCGGATGATGCTCAAATGCTTGTTTTCCGTTTGGCTGTGACGGGAAGCTGTTTGAATGCAAAATGAAACATGTTTACTTTCCTTATTTGCAGCAATATGAACCACTTACATTTGTTACTTTCAACATTCAAATTTGTTTTGAAGCTCTTTTGATTACCACTTGATTTTTGCTTGGTTTCGTAATTTGTGTTTGGAGCAGCAAGTTTTGAAACTCCCTTATATCGTTGAACGTTCATTTTTCCGCATTTTACACTCGGCATTATAGTGGACAGTGGTGAAGCAGTTTTTGTTGCTTTGTCTTCAAAGTGATTCTCTTCTTGGCTCCATCTGTGAAAACTTATTGAATCAAAAGACTCTTCATCAAACGCCTTAAAGTAGTCGCAAATGTTAACTGAATAACAAATAACCGGTAAATAATTAAATTACTCATTGTCAGATACTGATCGATTTACCGTAGCTATTCTCACTATTCTCAGGAAAGTAGTTGATTTCGGACAAAAGTGGGTCGACTGAGTACCGATTCATAATGCATATAGCATACGGCACGTGCCAGGTGCAAATCAGTTTGCACAATAGCAAAACAATCAGAGATGCTTAAATTTTAAAGTCTGATTTGCTCATCAAGAGCGTTCATCAGTTTAAAGCGGCTGCAGACAGAAGACCTGCCTACTGGGAAGGCTTCGCACAGACAGTGCCAGCACACTCAACTAGTGCTGAGGGCGAGGCAAAGAGAACCTGCATCAGGATAGTAGAGAAGGCAGAAAGTTCTGCCAGTGAAGAGAGAGAAAAAAGTCGAAATGTACTTTTTTTCATTGACTCTTTTCTCCATTGGCAGGTAGACTGTTGGTAACCAAATTTAAAGGGCGCTAAATCTAGGGCAAAGTGCACTTTCAATAGAACTGAACATTGCTAAAATAAAGATATAGGGAGTTGAATTAGTGTTTAGTTTGCCTGGAACTCTTTCCAAAAAACAGAAAAGACAGATGTTTAGAAGTTTAATCAAAAGACAATTGAATCTTGTGTGCAATTATAATTATCAGAAATCCAGAAATATCAGACATTCAAGCTGTTTGAAAGTAAATACAAAAAAAACAGCAGGAATTTTATCCAAACATTCAAAAGACAATCACCCTTTGTAGTTACCACAGCTTTCCAGATTTGATTCCTTGCCAGCAGCAACAGCAAATGTGGGCTGTTAACTAGTTAAAGTGCAAAGTTGGCCGCCAGCAAATGTGTTTTGCATAGTGCTAGAGATGAAGGACTAAATAAAGTCACAATCAAGCAAACCAAAAAAGAACCTTTATTTTTGTTAAAGGAGAACTACAGATTCATTTCGTAGTTGTTCCCTCGATAGCCAAACAGTGGGTAGTCGCTGATATTGCTCAGATACAGCTCATTAACTGGTGGTCGCAAGTTTGGATTGTTGCGCCGCTGCTGAATCGCATTTTCGGTAATAATTTTACGTTCTTGGGTGCCGGTGAAATAAGCATCTCTTGGCATTTTCAGCATGCCCTCTTTTGCATGATCGCACTTTATCTCGCTTGTTGAGAAAACAGGAAGTATTTTGGTGGCTGGCTGCTCAGAACGTTTCGATTTGTTTGAAGTTGAGCGATTGTGTTCGTCCTTTTCCTCCCGTTTCTGTAAATATTAAATAACCATATAATTTGACTACTTTGACAATCAAACTCATAACTAACAATGAACCAACGACGAACTTGCGTGTAATTTAGTCCAAACTGCAAGCCCAGCTTTTTGCAATTTCCTGCTGATTTATACTTGAAATCGTTGCGGTAGCTGCACTCTAAAGCTTCCAAATCGGTGGTAGAAATCTGCTTTCTATATGTATTAATTGAGTAAAAGAAGGTTTGGAAATTACTGTAATACAATCTACTTTACTTACATTGTCTTTTTCGGTTTTGCCTTCTTCTTAGCCACTGCTTGGAGCTTTTCCTGTTGACTGAATTGGTCGACCTTTTGATTATCAAAGTGCAAGTAACTCTGAGAAGGTAGCATCCACATCTCTTGATGACACATGCTGTATGTAGTCGAAAAGTGTTCAAAGCTGTTGATGAGGGGATTGCGAATCGTTGCGCTGATTATGCCATCACCAAAGTAGTTGGTTGAAGAAGTGACGCTAGAAACGCTGTTGTTGTTCTGCTTAATGACAGAGTCTTTAAGCTTGATCTTCACGCTCTCCATTCTGAATCACTGGCCACAAGGCACTGATCAGCAGTCAGAAGGTGTCGACCTGTTGTCGATTGACTGTTTGCGTCAATTGTGGGCACTAGATTGCACGCCAACTGGATTTCTGCTGCTGATGCTTTCACTGCTTTCACTTGTAGAGCGTTGCTCGGAGAATTGGCGTGGCGAGGGAGGCCTTTTTTGCTTCTTGATACGAAGGAAGGCGAATGCTTCTGCTGCTGCCGGGGATGAAGTGGATCTCAGCGTGCTCTACTACTACTAGTTGCGCCTGCCGCCGCACTACCCCGTCAGTGCCTCGCTGCTGCCTAATGGCCCAATGCTCAGTGAAGGCTAGTGCTCGTGCTCTACAATGAGAAACAGGAATTTGGGAACACTGGTGCCTCTAAAAACTCGATATGGACAATTAGTTTGGCTGAATGCCTTCAGAGAAGTTTGTCCATTTCTGGATTGCATCCAAAGAAACAGCCAGTGGTTTGGGGCAGTCGGTGATGCTAATCGAAGGCGGTTATAGGTCTGATTGGCAGCGTACAGTAAGATCGGCGCTGGGCTATTCTTAGGCGAAATACTCGACTTGTCAGGCGATCGCCTTTCTTTCTCAGATTTTGGTGTCTCCTGTGATGTGCATGGCACTTCAGTTACAGGCAGCCACCATTTCCAAGTGATTGTCCATTAACAACATTATTCCGATGTGTGAGAACTTCTTTTTGTTTTAGTTGGTCAAACGGTTAAGATTGCGACAAATAGATGTGTGCCAATTTATCTCCTCTAATCAAGTGGGCATAAAGTGCAATTTGGCAAACAACGACGAGTCACGCAACATTTACAAGGTGATTTACTAGGGCAGTGCAAAGGGCACATCCATGCGTTCTTCAGTTTTGCCACACACACACTGCATACCCTCTTGGTGGCCTTCTAGGTATTATGATTTTGAGGATGAAGATATTTTACTGGCAGTCACAACAAATGCCCCACCATAGACAATACACTGGTAAGACTCCTCAGGTCTAAGGTCTAACATCATCGTCAGAAGAAACATTTCTTTATTTAATTTTGTTTGATGCACTTTAAAATGCAGTTCATTTGCCCAAACTTTACAACAATTTATAAAATATCAGCACCATCAGCATCAACTCGCATCTGTACTTCAGAGGAAAGACGCACAAGCCATATTTGCTGCTTGGTCTTACTGTGTAAGCTAGTAAACTAGCACTATCAGCTCCATGACTAATCGGTCTGCTTGTGTTTCGAGCATATGCCAGAAGGGCTTTGTTAGGGAGTAAAATAGCTAAAATTAAAATTGGTTTGTTTGTGAAGAGCAGAGCTCACCAATGCCGTCGTGAGCGACAACGGTGGTAGTGGTAACCGCTA
>JAALOO010000537.1_pt1 | contig 33223 bp, 27 predicted proteins | sample 7257641 | NCBI WGS metagenome assembly JAALOO01 (sample SAMN14085613, study PRJNA598686) | mite metagenome | biome: ENVO:01001000; feature: ENVO:01001002; material: ENVO:01001226; isolation source: single female mite from University of Michigan culture on fish food culture... ...
AGCATACGCTTGAAACCGGTCTAGCACAATTGACCTGGGTCCCTGGAGAGCACTGTGGGCAGAGACAGTGTGCTCGCTCAGTAGTGCTTGTTTTGTTTACAGTCGCTCTCCTCGCCTTCAGCTGTAGATTCCAATTTTATTTTTACAATTTGAAGGAAAATGCCTGAAACTGAGAAGCTGTCTGGAACTTATGATATGTACGACGAGTTTGATTGTGAATCAGAAGAAGGGGCCAAGACAGTGGAGGTGAAAGAAGAAGAAGATTCGGAGACTGATTTTGCTGCTGTGGAAAGTGTTGAGCAATCAGCAGGCAATGGTAAGTGGATGATTCATGTTGCACATTTTACTTTACTCATGTTATTTTTTGTAAAAACAGTGGTTAAAACTGAAGAGCAGACTGAATCTGCAATTGATATGTTCGATGATGAGTTTTATGCGATTATGGAACAGGATTTTTCGGACAACAAGAATGCCAATGAAACAAACAAAGCAGAAAGTGTCAACGAAGATCTCGAGACGGATTCGGATGACACTGAAATTGATGAGGATCATTCAGCAGTCAGTGGTGAGTGGGCAGTGTTTGTTTGGTTCTTTATATTTACACTTTTCATTCTGCAGAACCGGAGCCAAACACCGAGCAAGTGGTCAATTGTATCTCGAGCAGTGCATCGGGTGAACAGCAGCTGAATGGTCCTCAAAGACGGGATAAAAGCCACGAGTGTCAGCAATGCGACAAAAGCTTTGATCGTCCATTTGATCTCAAACGACACCAACTGGTGCACACTGGCATACGAGAGCACCAGTGTCCAATTTGCTCCAAATCATTTGGGCTGAAGGGTGCTCTTAAGCTACACCAGCTTGTTCACACTGGCATAAGGGCTCACCAGTGCCCAACATGCTCCAAGTCATTTGGGCAGAAAGGTGCTCTTAAGACACACCAGCTGACTCACACTGGCATTAAAGCGCACAAGTGCCCAATATGCTTCAAATCTTTTGTGCAAAAGGGTCATCTTCAAACACACCAACTAGTGCACACTGGCATACGAGCGCACAAGTGCACAAAATGCTCCAAATCATTTGGGGAGAAGGGTACTCTCACCAAACACCATCGAGTTGTTCACAGCGACTCTCGACCGTTTCAGTGCTCCATTTGTGAGCGAACATTTAAATGGAAACTGCAACTTAAAAGGCATCTTCAAACAGTGCATCAACAATAACACTTCCATCACTGTCTTTGTTTATCAGTCTCTCTTTCTCTCTTTTCATTCCCTTTCTTTTGCTGTCATTCAGAAGTTAATTAAAAATAAAAAAACTTGAACAAATCGGTTACAAACTTCTTGATCTGTTGGGCCATTGAAAACTGCAAACCCTGTCATTCTGCCCATCTGCGAATGTCCCCATCGCATACACTGCCCTTTCTAGCTCAATTGCCTTGGGGCCCTGGGGAGCACTGTGGGCAGAGCAGAGACAGAGACAGAGTGCTCGCTCAGTTGGGTCGGTTTTGTTTACAGTCATTTTTGGTCGATCTTCTCGTCTTTAGCAGTGAAATGCAATTTTTTATCATTCGAAGGAAAATGCCTGAAACTAAGAAGTTGTCTGGAGCTAATGATATGTGCGACGAGCAGTTCGATTGTATGTATGAAGAAGTGAAGGTGAAATACTTTTAGATTTACTCATTTTCCTTTTATTTAGATTCCTCATCAACTGAAACAGCTGTAAAAACTGAAGAGCAGAATGAATCTGCAATTGACATGTTTGATGATGAGTTTCACTTGATTATGGAACAGGATTTTGAGGCAGTGAGGGTCAACGAAGAACATGAGACTGATGATTCGGATGCCACTGAAATTGATGAGGATGATCATTCAGCAGTCAGTGGTGAGTGAGTGGGCAGTGTTTGTTTGCCTCCTTCTTTTGACTAACGCCTTTTCATTCTGCAGAGTCCCAGCAAGCCGAACCAGTGGGCGACATTCCTTCAAGTGCATCGCGTGAACAACAGCAGTTGAATCATCGCCAAAGAAGAGCTAAAAGCCACAAGTGCCAGCAGTGCGACAAAAGCTTTTACTTTGCATCCCAACTCAAGACACACCAAGTGGTGCACACTGGCCTGGGAGTGCACCAGTGTACAAGATGCTCTAAATCATTCGGACATAAGGGTGGCTTAAAAAAGCACCAGCTGGCTCACACTGGCATCCGAGCACACAAGTGCACAGTTTGCTCCAGATCATTTGCACTAAAGTCTAATCTCCGGCAACACCAGCTGGTGCACGCTGACACCCGAGCTCACCAGTGTGAGCAGTGCGACAGGAGCTTCTCATTTGCATCTCAACTTAAGCAGCATCGACTGGTGCACTCTGACGCTCGACCGTACAAGTGCTCAGTGTGCTCTTACTCGTGCAAATGGAGTGGCTCACTAGCCATACATCAACTAGTGCACTCTGATGCTCGACCGTACAAATGCTCAGTGTGCCCTGTCTCATGCAAAAGCCGCAGGCACCTCGAATCACACCAACGAGTTCACAGCTTCTCTCGACCCTTTCGATGCTCCCTTTGTGAGCTAACGTTTAAGTGGAAGAATGCTCTTAGAACGCATTTTCTAGCTCATCATCAGCAGCAGCAGTAAGCATCTCTTGCACCTTTGACCGTCTCTGTCTGCAACGTATCTTTCCTTCGGTATTCCTCATCTTTAGCTTTCATCGATAATGTAATGACCATGCAAACAAAGCAAACAGTTTTGTCAAAACCTTGCCAGTTTTTTACGTCGAACACGATTTCTAACCAATAAAGATGGTGACGATGGTCAACACCTGACAACAGCCTCGAGATGATCGCCTTCTGGACGACGCCCTCCTCCGAGCTGAGCCTGGAAGAGGAGGAGGAGACAAACGCTCTCAAAAACTGATTGGAGAAATGATGCCTTGAATGCCTCATACTGATTTCACTCTGCCAACACTGTGCTTTTATTTGTGAGACTCCACAACTGGGACAACTGGGGGTGGCATCGGAGTTGTTCGGGGGTGACCTGGTGACGTCTCAACGCCTTCTTCCTCCTCCCTTTTTTCGACCACCACCACCACCTCCAGCTCGACCGTGGCCACCACGAGGAGAGGGTCGAGGTTGGCGGTAGGGACTTCGAGGGTGATGGTGACGCCCACCACCACCACCACCACCACTGGTGCCATCGGTGCTGGTGAAGGTGCTCTCATAGGTGGTACCACCACCACCACTTCTGTCTCTCCCACCACTTCCGCCGCTGCAGCAGCAGCCGACGCAGATGCCCAGGCCGGCGAGAATGATCAGGACGGTGATGATGGCCCCGCCGATCACCGCCTCCTTGTGCTGCGGCCACACCTTGTCCTTCAGGGCGAGAATCTGCTCGAGGAGGGAATCTGAAGAGGCGCTATCAGTGGTGACGTCCGCTGGTGGTGGTTCTGCTCGAACGACATCCTTCCTCTCCTCCTCCTCCTCTTTAGGAAGCTCTTGACGCTTTTCATCTTTAGGAAGGGAAACTGGAAGGTGAGGATCAGGTGGTGGTGGTGGTGGTGGAATTGGCTTTCCCTTGCCAAAGTCGATGTTCCCATAGGAGCCCTGGTTGTTGTTGGGATTGAAGCCGCCGAGGTGACTGGGAAATGTCACAACTGCTGTCATTGTCATCATCATCAACAGCATGGTCATCAAGGTGATCTTCATCGTGAAAAGGAGAAAGTGAGGTGATAGTCGATCTCAAAGTCTTGGCTCCTGTCAAGTAAAAGAATTTGATGGTAGTGAAAACTTTTCCTCTTCTTTTAGAAAACGTAAGTTGCGGTGTTGTGTGATTTTAAAAACCAGTATAACCCACGTCTTTTATTGGCTTTCCATTTGTTTTGCAAAACAAAAGAACTTTTTTAGAACTTTTGACAGGTCTTTGTTTCAATAATTCAGCAGCAGCAGTTACAGTTAGTTTGTTGCACAAAACTAAAACAAAAAAAAGTTCATAATAACAACAACAATACACAGTTTTGGTAGGGAGGGGGGGGGGGGCGGAGAAGTGGAAGGTGGGAGGAGTGTTGGAAGGGTGGTAATAGCCGCCTGAGCTCCAGCAGCAACAGCAGAGGAGCTTTTGTTTTGTTTTGGAAGTTCTGCTAAAAAGGAGGAAGAAAGAAGAATCCGGGAAAATCGAAGCCCAGGCGCATCCTAGGGATAACTGGCCTCGGTGTACGGCGGACGTCCTCTCTTTCGACCACGACGAGGGGGCGGAGGCGGAGGACGACGACGTCCACCACCACCACCGCCGCTGCTGCCATCGCTGCTGGTGATGCTGGAGATGCTGTTGTAGCTTCGACCACCGCCGCTTCTGCCACGGCCGCTGCGGCCGCCGCCGCCGCTGCAGCAGCAGCCGACGCAGATGCCGAGGCAGGCGAGGCAGACGAGGACGGTGGTGATGGCGGTGGCGATCACCGCCACCTTGTACTCCGGCCAGACCTTCTCCTTCCAGGCGAGGATCTGCTCGAGGAGGGAACCGGCCGGCTTTTCAGTGGTTTCCGGTCCTGGTCCAGGTCCTGGTTCTGGAGCTGGAGCTGGAGGGATCGTCGGTGGTGCCACTGGAACGATAGGCTCCTCAGGATCATCAGCTGTCTGCGATTGAGAGCGTTTTTCCTCTGCAAGTGGTGGTGGTGGACGGCGATTTGGCGGTTTTCTATTGCCAAAGTCGATGCTCCCATAAGAGCCCTTGTTGTTGTTTGGGTTGTAGCCGCCAAGGTGATTTGGAGCAATTACCATTGTCGTCATCATCAACAGCATCATCAGAGTGATCATCATTGTAAAGAGGGGACAGTGGTGGTGATGATTTGACGACGAACTTTCAAAATAGTCCGCGACGACGATACAAAACGTTTCCCGCCGATCTCAAAATCTTGCCTGTTTGCTGTCAAGTAAAAGTAGGTGATGGTGGTAAAAACTTTTTCTTTCTTTTAAAAAACGTAAGTTGCTGTAGTTTAGTTTTAGAAATCGAAATAATTTGCGTTTTTATTTGCATTCTCGCAAACTAAAACCTTTTTTAGAACTCCCAACAAAAAGCTCCAAATCATTTTTTCAAAAATACCATTGTTACGTCCTCTACGAGCGGACCTTTGTTTTGGCACATTTTTTTCTGTTTTCTGTTTTTCTTTCTTCTCTTGACCGTTGTCAGATTTCATCACTGTGGCGATTTTGTCTTTACGCCGAAGAACTTCTACCCAGAATTCATCAGATCGGATCTCATCAACTGATAATCTATCACCATGAAGACTCGTGACCCTGTTCCGCCACGGCCACCGCGGTTGACCAGAGCCAGAGCGGCTCAGGCAGCGGCTACTGAAGCGGCTACTGCTGTCGTCGTCGCCGCCAAAGCGCCTTCTAAAAGGGCAACCGTCGCCAGACCTTCTTCTTCTTCAACTGAAGTTGCTGCTGCTTCTTCAAAAACATCTTCAAAAGCTCCCTCAACAAAAGCTTCTTCTACCACCACCGCCGCCGCCGCCGCCTCTGAAATCGTTGTTGTTGGACCTTCTACCGCCGCTACTGTCACCACCACCTCGCCTATCACCTCCGCCATCACCACTTCCACTTCGACTTCTAACACACCGGCAATCATCACCACTACCACCACCCCCAACACTGTTGCAGCCGCTCTCGCCAACACCACCTTTACCATCATCATTCGACAGCCGCCGCCGATACCTGATCCACCGAAGCCGCTCGACCTGGACACGCTGGTGGCGCGACGAGTGGAGGCAGCAGCTTCGGCCGGCTCTGCCTCGGCCCCAGCTTTGGGCGAAGAGGATGAAGAGGAGGATGAAGGCGAGGACGATGACATCACTGAAGAGGAGGAAACCGAAGACACTGGAGCAGGAGAGACAAGGGAGAAAACGACTAAAAAGAAGAAGACCACCACGACGACTGCCGCCGAGCTGTCAACGCCCGAAGCCGCCGCCGTCAGCAAACTGCTGGAGAACTTCATCTTCGTCTGCCCGAACTGCTTCGACAGCTTCCGCTCGGAGAAGGACCTCGCCACGCACAAGTACGTCGTCCACCAGGTGGCCAGCTACGTCTGCAGCTACTACGCCGTCCCAGCGCCCACTTTGGAGAGCGAGGGCGCAGGCACCGGCACAAGCACAGGCAAAACCAGCAAAGACGGTGGCTGCGACTTTGTCACCCAGGACGTGGCCCTCTTCAAGAAGCACGAGGCGATGCACCTCAAGCCGCCCGCCCACTTTTGCGCCATCTGCCTGGACCCCTTTGAGGCGGTTGAGGGTAAGTGTTTTTCATTAAAAACTTCATTTCTAAATCCCACACTTTTCAGCCCTCACCGCCCACATCACCGCCAAGCACGGCACCTTCGCCTGCTACGTCTGCGGCCTGGTCCTTCCCAATCGCGCCCTCCACAGCTCCCACATGGTCAGCTTCCACAAGGAGGCGGCGCTCAAGTGCGAGGTCTGCCCCTACAAGACCTACCTGAAGAGTCCTTTTGAGCGGCACGTCCGGAACCACCGCCAGTACAAGCCCTGCACTGTGGAGGGCTGCAATGAGGCCTTCAGCAGCGAGGAACGCCTGGAGGAGCACATTGCACGCCTGCACCGAAACGTCCGCCAGCACCGGTGCGAGCGCTGCGCCGAGGAGCACCCTGTAGGAGCAGCGGAGGCAGAAGTGCCCCTCTTCTACAGCCTGAAGCGGCTGCAGAAGCACCTGGTGGAGGTGCACGGCGACTCGATGCTGCTCTGCGACCGCTGCGACTTTAAGGCGGCCAATCGGCGGGCGCTGGTGCTGCACAGCCGCAGCGGCTGCAGTGAGACGCTCAACTACCGCCCCTACCGCTGCACTGTCAACGAAGAGGAGGGGGGCAACCAGGCCTGCCAGGCCGCCTTCCGCACCGAGGCCCGCCTGCGGGCGCACATGGCGGCGCGGCACACCGCCGAACGGCGCTTCCCCTGCCCCGAGGAGAACTGCGACCGCCGCTTTCGCAGCGCCCTCCAGCTAGGTCGGCACCAGCGCGAAGCCCACCCCGCCGACGTGGAGGTGGTGGAGACGACGGAGGTGGACGACCTGGTGGACCTGGCCTACCTCAATGAGCTGCTTGGCGGGCGGCCGCGGAGTTTGGGAGGAGGCAACCCGGCCACGGCGGCCACCTCGGCGGGCGCCCTCTACGCGAAGCCCTTTCGCTGTCGCAGCGACGGCTGCGGCGCCCACTTTGGCCTGCGCACCGAGCTGATCAAGCATGAGCGCAGCTGTGAGTATTCAAAGTAGAAAAATTTTAATCTCTTTTTAATCCTTTTTATCATTGCTTTTGTAGGCTTCTTTAACAAGAGACGGGCTTCGGCAGCAGTGGCCACAGCCTCAACACCGTCGACGTCGCGAAAATCCAACGCCTCCGCTGCTGCTTCCTCTTCTCCAGCAGCTAAAGGCAGCCGAGGACGGCCTAAGGGATCGTCGTCCACCTCTACCCCTTCCTCCCCCTTCTCTACCGCTTCAAGTCGCCCCACTTCGCGAGCTCCAAAGGCTTCCACGAGTTCAAAGTCTGCAGCGGCGGCCGCCGCTGCTGCTGCAGCCGCGGCCGCCGAAGCAATGGCCGTCGACGAGGCCGCCACGGCGATTGACTCGCTGATGATGATGCGTGCGGCGGAAAGTGGCGGCGGCCATTCCTCAACCACAGCCGCTGTCGCCGAAGTGATCACCACCACCTCATCCCAGGGCAACTCTTCCACTGAGCTGATCACCACCGAGGTGATCAGCCTGCCGATGGAGCACCTCGGCGAGCACCAGTACATTACTACCCGATACCACGTCTAGCCTGCTTGCCAAGCAGACAAAGAAAACTTCTAAACCCAAAACTCTCATCCAGTGTTTACGATTCTTCTTCTTCTTCTTGTGTTGTACACACAGTACAGGTGTAGAAATTGAGCAAAAGGAAAAAAAGACTGACAAAAAGTGGTAAAGAGAAAGTGTAAAAGAAAAGGGAAAAAATGCTTAAAAAGGCACCATCAGCAGTTGACTACCACATGTTGTGATACTGGAGGTGGCCTTGGGGCCCGGCGACGGCCTCTGTTTGCTGCTGGTGCAGCACCGCCCGCATCGGCCGCTCAAAGACGGCCTTGTAGACGGCGTAGAAGATGGCGCCGACGAGGGCGAGGAAGAACAGGAGCTTCAGCGTCTCCACCAGCACCCAGTACCAGTAGAGGCCGCTGTCGGGCCGGCGGCGGCTCTGCACCGTCTGCTGCCGTCGCTGCCGCCGCCGCAGCCGTCGCTGCTGATGCGGCGTCGGCGGCGGCTGCTCAAGAAAGGTCACCCGCCGTTTCGAGTTCGAAAAGGGCTTCAGGGCGGTGGTCGCCTCCGAGGAGTAGGCGTTCTTCTTGTCCCCGCCCTCCTCCTGCTCCCGCAGGTCGATGATCTCCTCGATGACGTCCTCGGTGTCCAGCTCCGCCTCGTCGGGGCACTTGATCTTGATGGCCGGGTCGGTGACGGCTGGCTTTTTCGTGATTTTCAATGGTTTGCTGGTGGTGGCGGAGGTGGTCGCGCCCAAAGGGTCCTCGTACGCGTCCTCATAGGCATCATCGTCGTCGTCGTCATCCTGGTCCTGGTCCTGCTCCAGGTTTTCCGGCACCACCAGCAGACGGGCTCGCTCCTCCAGGGCGATGATGCTGTGCTCAAACTCCTGCCGCTTGTAGTAGTTGAAGTTGCTGCCCTTGTTGCTGCTGTCCTTGACATCGCCGGCGAATGCTTCCATCTTAAGAGGAGGCTGCTGCTGTCCTGGTGGCTGCGGTGAATCTGCTGCGGTCTTCTCCGCCTCTTCAAACGTGGGCGGCGGCGGCGGATCGCCTAAAGACTCGGTGGTGGTCGGCGTTGCTGTTCGCTGGAGGTGCTCTTCTTCTTTGTCTCCTCTTTCTCTCCCTTCAACCACTACCGATGTCAGTAGGTCTTCTTCATCTTTTTCATCCTCCGCCGCCGCCGTCTTTTTCGGTGACTCCTGCTGCTGGCCGGCTTCGATGTCTTTGATGACCACCACCTCGGCGGCCTCGCCGTCCTTGCTCTCACTCTCGATGACCACAACGACGACAGAAGAGGTGTTGGTGGTGGTGGAGTTGGTGGAATCAGCAGAGGTAGATGGAATGGACATTCTTCACCTGATCACAAAGTTGGCTAAAGTGGAAAAATAAAAAACAAAACAAAACACGTGAATAGAAACTGTGTTGGACTGAAAGTGTGTTGTGACTTCGTTATCAAGCTCAAATTCTCCAAAGGAGATTTCGCAACAGCTGCTGTTGCGGCTATTTCAACCCGCTCGCGCCAGGTGGCGACAGACGGTGCGCTCTGTGTCGTTTTTGGCGCCCTTTTTATCTCTCGGTATTTTGCCGCGCCGTTGTTTACCTCAAAAGTTCAAGCTGAAAAACCTGATCTGCTTTTCAATCTAAACAACGACAAAACGGTCCTCAAGTTTTCCTCTACTTACCCAAAACTGAAGTTCAAGATGAGCAGCGGTAAGTGAACATTTGAACAAGTTTAGAACTCGTTTATGAAATATTATTTATGGCGAAAAAAAGATCACTTTGAGACATTTTGATTTATGCCAATAAATTAGATTAGCCGCTGCTGCTGCTGCTGCTCTAGTTGTTGCTGGAGCAAGGTGATAATTGGAGGAAGAGAGATACAACCGAAGAAAGTAGACGACGACTCGATTGATTAATTGCAGCAGGTCGGAAAGATGATGTTGAAAGCAACCGTAAAATAAAACTTTTCAGTTTTGTTCAAGAGTCGTTTTTCTTTTTTAGCGTTTCTCTTTATAGCGTTTGGTGCATTTTTCGAATTTTTATCCTTCCTTCTATCGAAGTCAGCCGGAGAATAACCCAAATTTTTGCTTGCTGACAAGCCGTTTGGGCAATGTAAAGCATTTGTTTGCTGGCCTGTCTAGTTAGAGATTGTCAGTCAGTCTGATTGACCAACTGCTTTGCATAACTAAGAAGGCAAAAAAGGTGAAAAAGATACACAGAGATTAGCATCGTCTAGCGAGAAAGATTCAGATTTAGAGGTGGTAGTATGATGATCATCGTCCAAACAGCTACAGCCTAAATGGGATCAATCAAGGCAAAAAGTCTTTTTTGACTCTGAATTCTTCTTGTTTTTAGCAAAAAAACTAGCGGCGCATCTTTTCGTCTTTTTCTCCTTTTTTCCCTTTTCTATCGTTGTCTATCGCCTTTACACTAAAATTAGCCTAATTCATTCTCCCTCCTCCTCCTCCTCCACCTCCACAACTGATCACCATCAGTTGATGCTTATTATCTTTGATAGAAGATGATGGAAACCCTTCAATCAATCAATGGCTCGCTATTAATAGTAGCCTTAGGAATTAGCTGCTGCAGAGGGATGACTACTACTACTACTACTACTTTTTCAGACCACCTTCTTTAGAAAAAGATCACTGGTGTGTTTTGTTTTTTCACTGCAGAGTGTGCTCGAGGGCAACTTCAAAACTTCAAAGCTTTCTGTTTATCTTTTATCGGCCTTTGGGGACCTTTTTTTGGGACTCAATCAAACCAAAGACCAAAGATCAAAAGTTCTTTTACTCCTTTTCCTTTCCATTAAAGTTTTGTGTTTGTTTTATCAGAGTATCACTATTTAGGGCTGAGTTCCCCAAACTTCTCTGTGTGTGTTTGAAAGTATTGGATTGGATTGGGAGAAGGCGGAGTAGAAGAAGAAGGAGAATCGCTTGCTAACCATTTGTCAATTTGTCAGCCTGAAGCTTCTATCTAATTTCCTATTTTTCTTCTGTTTGTTCTCATTTTAGGCATCTTCAAACTTTTTCTCCAGTGTCAAACTCAAAGTTTGAGAATAAAAAGAAGAAGAGGCAGAACAAAGAGGAGGAGGACGTGCTGATGAGAACTTTTCACGTACGAGGATTTTCTTCGGATCTTCTTCTTCATTCTGGGTAAGTTTTGCTTTGTTCTTTCTTTCTTTCTTTTCTTACACGGAAGCTCTCTTAGCTGCTATGTAGAGGAAAGAAAAGAGAATCGATTGTGTGTAAGTGTAGTGTTAGTGCAGGGTAAATTGTTTTCTGTTTTGTTTCGTTTCGGATTGAGGGGCGAATCGATTCGAGTCGATTGTGAGAAAGAGACTGCTTCTTCTTCTTCTTCTTCCTCTTCTCTCGTCATTTGTTTTCAAATTATCGAGTCACTTTTTCTCATCCTTTCCTCTCTCCTTTTTCCTCTCCCCTCTTTTCTCCTCTACTAATCGTTGTTGAATTTGAATGAATTATTATCGATTAGTTTGCTGCTGAGTGAGGGTGAAGGAATTGTGTTTTCAAGAGTAGTGTGTTAAAAAGACTGAGAAGTGTGGTGGGCAGTCAATCGAATCGCCTCCAAAAAAACTGTGGAGAGATTATTGATTTTGTTTTCTGTAGGCTTTCAAGTTTTCTTCTTTTTTCGTGTTTAAATTGCTGCCACCGCCTAAGTGAGGATGCAAACGAAGTGGTAGGAAAAGATGATGATGATGATGATGATGATGATTTAGTGTGTTTAAAGACTCTGCGCCGATTAGTTTTCCCCGTTCCATGAATGCCATTGACCTTTCTGCCACTTCTCACTGTTTCACTTACTTACTTTTTTCCAATGTTCTTCAGGGTGGACAGGTTCACAGGATATCTGCTTGTGCTTGATGAGTAATGATGAGACGAGTAGAGGATTTTAGGATTCTAGGATTTTTGCCCTTCTAGGTAATTTGTTTGTACTCCTTTTGCCCTTTTAGTTAAGGCTTGCTCATTCAGAGCCGAACTTTTTGCCTGTTTTTTTTTCATTTAGACTACTCTTTACCTACAAAAGAAGTTCGAAGGGGTCCGTCTGTTTTGTGCAGACAGGAGAAAGAGGAGGAGAAGAAGGACATGTCCTCGACAACGACTACGACGAACTAATTAGGTCAGGCGCGAGAATGCTGCTGCTTCCATTTAATTTGCTTCCTTCTCTCTTCTCTTTCCTTTGGTACACACACTTCACTAGGCTTTTTGTCTTCTCTGCTTTACCAGTCCTCGGTTCTGTTTCTGTTTCTCCGTTTCTTTGCTAATATATTACCCCAGTTTTCTCTCTCTCCTTTTGCTTTTCCTATTCATTCTTCCTCTCATGAATATGTTCTCGTTTAGCAGCAGCAGCAGTGACGACTTTCAATCTTTCTCTCTCTCTCACTCACTGCCTGCTAATGAATAGTTAATGAAACAGCAGACGAAAGAGAGAGAGAGAGAAAGGGAAAGAGCGACTTTGTAGAAAGTAGTTTTTTCTTCATTTGCAGAGTGAGTTAGTGAGAGTGGTACGAGTAGGGGACAAATAGCTAACAGCTAGCTAACATGCTCTCGACATGATAGTTCTGTTTCCCGGTACGGTTTTCAGGAGGCAGACAGGTCTGATATTTTCAATTTGGGTTTGAAAATGCTGTCGATGAAGGAGAAGGAGATGCTGCAGAATTTGTTTGATCTTTGAAAATTCAACCTGAATTGTCTAGATTTTTCTTGCTAACCGACCGCAGAATGGGAAAAAAATCTTTTTCTTTGCAAGTCCTTCCACTTTTTCTTTCTTTATTTCTTTTAGTACTTTCCGCTTTTCCAGTACATTACAGTTGGACAAAATAGTGTTCTTGTGGTTGTTAAATGTGTTGTGGGTGCTGCTGCTGCAAATAATTGCTGTTTGCTGCTGCCAACCGGGCAAAGAAGCAGAATTTATCGACCAGAAATTGTGAGCAAAAAATAAAGTTCTCGTGAATCAGGGCGCCTTCTTTTTTGCTCTTTCGTTTTGGTTTCGAGTTTTGGACAAATCTTGGGGTTTTCGTTTCTCCTCCTGTTTCTTCTTTGCTGAGAATGAGATATTCTGAATTCTAATCTGTTCTCTGCAGCAACAGCAGCAATTGAAGCAAATTATCTGGTAATTGAGTGTGGATGGTAATGTGTGTGTGCAGCGATGGGTGGGAGCTCTGAGATTTTTGTACTGCTTGGAAAAAAGGATGCTTTGAACAAAATAGAATGTTGGCCGATTAGGGAGAGGAGGATGCCGCTGAATTGGAAATTAATTTAGTTGCTTTCTTGTACGTTGCCTTTTATTATTTTTCATTATTTCAATTTTCAACTTCTCAATGGCTCTTGGGCTTGGTGAGAAGGATATAAAAGAAGACTGGAAGCTAGCCTTTTTGTTTTCAGTTCAATTGAATTTAGATTTTCTCACCAGTGGTCAGTGACCTTTACCTCCACTGCCTGAAAATGTGTTTTTCTGATTTGATAATTTGAAATTTAAAGGAAAGAGGAATATTTGAGTTTTGCTGTTTTTAGCTTTTTTTGTTTACTTTTTTCCTGCGTTTTGACAACAAGAAGTAGTTTTTGGAGCAGTCTGCAAAAGACTGCGCTCTAAATGATTACCGATGATCGTGTTTTCTGTGGGTAATGACACTGACCAGCCTCTTCTTTACCGGGCACTACTTACCGCTCTCCTGTCTGGTCTGGTCTGGTTTGGTCATTATTAGCCAGAGTGATCATCGAGTCTAATATGAGCGACGGTTATGGCCACTACCTTCTCCTACCCTAATGACGGACTAAATGCGAGGCCCTTTGTTGTCCTGTTCTGTCCTCCTGTCTTTTACCACTCTCTCCTTTTTGTCGATTGAGATATATTGGCTGAAGACTGCTGTAAAGACTGGACACCACCGACCTAGACTGCTCTTTTTTGCCTCTTGTACAACCAGCCAAAAAAGAAGAGCCAAAGCCATCATCATCAGTGTCAATCTACTCTGTTCTGTTACATTGGCCTGTCATAAAGAGAGGGAGAGAGAGAGAGAGAGCCTCGTTTTCTCTTTTTCTTTGTCGTTCATTTCTCTCTCTCTCTCTCTCTCTCTCTCTCTCTTCTGTTGTTCGGCGCCCATTACTCTCGATCCATCATCATTGTCATCATCATTAGCTGGGGAAGGAATCGGAGAGTGAAAGTGTCTGGAGTTGTGTGTATTTTGAGAGTACCCAAGAATATTCCTCTCCCTCTCTCTTTTGCCTTTTTCCATGTACCCACACCGCCAATGATGTAATGATGTAAAGAAGAAGAAGTTGATTTGAGTGAATCTGGGGCTTTTATTTTAGTCTTTCCCTCTTCCTTTCCCATTACTATTGCGCCATTATTTGGCGGAAATCAGGCTTTCAGCTGAGGTGTTCGTAATGCAAAGGAAAAGGAGGGGGATAAAATTGTGCTCGTTTTATTTTAGCTCTCCGGAGATCCGTTCCTGCTTTTCTGTTTCTGTGGAAAAAAGAACTGTTTGTTCTGTAAATATCAATCCAGGGGATCCACTTACCTTCTAGGAGAGGAGGAGAAGGTAATAGGCACTTACTTTATTTGTTTTTCTATTCTCTTTCTCTCATTTAGTTTGCATGCATCTTTTTTAGTCCATTACCACCGCCAGCCAGTCAGTCAGGTACTCCCTTTTCAGCGGACAGTCGAATTTTCATATTTTGTTGTTTTCTTCCAGAAAGATAATAAATTATGTAAAATGTCTTGGTGGTGGTGGTGGTGAAGATAAGAAAGCCAGCCACCTTAGCTTTTTCGGCTTTTTGGTTAGTTGGGTTGCTGATTGCTGAGACACACACTGTCTGCCAAGAGGCGACATTGCAGTGAGCTTTTGTCTCTCCCTTCTTTATTTCAACAAACTCTCTGCTTTGCCGGTGAGTTGGCTAGCAGCTAAAACTAGCAAGGACGATGATAAATGGTCGTAAATGGTAATGCTCGCGCGTTCTGTCTGTTCTTTGCCCCATTAGCAAAAGTAGTAGTAGGAAAATAGGAAAATCTGCCAGTGAGTTTTCTGAGTCATCAGCCAATCTTGCTGGCTGGCTTTCTTTGCTTTTGGTGTCCTCGTAGCTGTCTCTCTTTTTGCAGCATATGAATAATAAATGATGAGGATTTGAGGAGCAGAAGAAGAAGATGAAGACAGTGATGACAGAAAAAATAGAAATGGGCGAGCTTCTTTTTTTTCGGCTGAGGTGCTTTTTTCAACAGCTTTGAAACAGCTATTTTAAGCTGTAGTTTTTGGGTGATGAGGAAATTCCCTTTTAGCTCTATTTTTTGTTTCCTTTTTCTTTTGGAAGTTCAAGGTTAAGACCATCAGTTTCGGTTCATCATCTTCAACTTTTTTTTCAAACAGCCGCTTTTGCTGCTGCTACTCATTAACTTGTACTAACTAACTTTGTCGTTGTCTCGACGACGGCGTCTACGGCACTTTTTGTAGTCTAATTAAAAAAGTGCCCAACTAATTAGTTGTCGGCAACTTTTTTTGGTTTGTCTGCAAACAACTAATTTTGTCTGCCGTTTTTTTCTTCTTTATCAGAAAGCCGTACTTTTCGGCAGTTTTTTTGTGTTTTTGCTTGTCGCTTGGGTCGTTGTCACGTCTCGCTCTCTCAACTTTGTCAACTGTGCTGATAAGCGGCAGCTGATAAAAAGAAGTCAGAGTTGACTTTTCGTACAAAAAGAAGAAGAAGAAGAGCTTGTTTTCTGTTTATTTATGCCCTTTTCCTTTTGCTTTGACAAGCTGTGAACATGAGGTTCGTTCTTTTGGTAACTTTAGACACTTTTTCTCTATTTCTCGTTTCTTCTGGTGCATCATCAACATTTCCACTCCTTTTCCTATCATCCCTCTCCATCATTTGATTTCCCTGTCCAGTAGTAGTAGAATGTTTACGTGTCCATCAAAAGAAAAAGAACACACCGAAGGGTCATAACTCTTTGAGCGAGCTAGCGAGAGCGGTCAGATTAGTGGCCAGTGTTGTTAGTGGCAAACCTAACCTAACCAGCGAAAGTAACACTGAATCTGATTTTCTGCCAGCCGTTTAGCAGCAGCAGCAGTTTTTCAAGCTCTCTCTCTCTCTCTCTCTCTCTCTCCGACTAAAGTCGTTGATTCCTCGTACTCGATTAAGCTTCGGCGAAGAGAAGAGAAGACTGAGGGCACTGGCCACTGGTCGGTCCTCTTCTGCTGCTTCATCTTCATGTTCTTACTCTTCTCTCCTTCTCCCTCTTTTTCAGTCCTGTAGTCAGCGCCATAATCTCCGGTCTGCCGGCGCCGCCACCGTCACAGCTCAAAGTTGCAGTTGCAGTTGCTTGCTTGCTGAGTTGAGCTGAGCTGGCTGCCAATGATTCCATTGCATTGCCTCACGCCGGGCGCCAAATGGACGTCAGTGCAACGGCTAGAAGAGAAGAGCAATCAAAGTTTTCTCTCTCTCGCACTATGAGGTCTCTTTCCTTCACTGTTTAGTTCTCCTTCTCTCTTCTGAGAGTTGGTTTGGACACTGACTCCTCGACGACGCCGTCGTCTGCAGCAGTTTCTGCTTCTTCTTCCAGTCGTGGTTACTCTTTTTCTCAGTTGGCAGTTGGCGGTCTTTGCAGTCAGTGTCTGTTTGGCCTGTGTCTGTTCACTCTGTGTCTATTTGAAGCCGGCTGCTGCCAATAATGTGTTGTGGTTGTTGGTTTTATGAACTGCAGGACTGATTTTATTTTATTCTCTTTTTCTGCTACAGATCATCATCATCAACATCACAGCTTCAACTGCAAAAAGACGGCAGAATTTTAGGCACTTTTTTGTGGTCAAAACATTTATAATTTTTGTGCTCAGTTCAAGAGAGGAGACGTTCCGACACGTGCCAGTTTGTTTGAAAAGTGCGATTTTAATTTGCTCTGATGATTATTACTTCACTTCACTTGAAGCTATCAAGATTCTTTGTGGTGATTGTGAGCTTTTGGTGTTCAATTATCTGATTTTCTGGTGAAGTGATCTTCATTCTATAGTTTGTGGTTATGGTTATTATCGCTGTTATTTTCGGCTGACCCTTTCTCTCTCTCTGCATCTTTGGTCACCCTCACCCTCACCCTCACCACCATCACCAACATCATTACCACCACTTTTCTGCTGTCATCGAATTTGCTCCTCACGTCTCTTCATCTGTTCTTCCAAAGCTAATGGACTGAGCTGAATTAATTTTCTTCATCTCCCTCTTCTTCTTCATCATCTTTTTCAACTTCATCGTCTGGCAAGTGTGACTGTTTCTTTTTACGTTTTTTATTTTTTTTGCCATCATTTAAGCTGCTGAGTTAAGTGATTCGGTCCGCTCTGGTCAGATCTTCATTCTTCTGTCTGTGTGATGTTGGGAGTCAGTTTTGGAGGGAAGAAGGTTAGTTTGAAGTCTCTCTGTCCTCGTTTTTTCTATTTTGAAGCCCTGCGCAGCAGCAAATCCCTTTACCGTTTCCTAAGCGAATTAAGTTCTAGTCTCATTCTAGTCTCATTCTTTTCTTCCTAAAACTGTGTCGTTGTGTATTTCCTCTAATCTTGCCTCAATTCTTTCTGCCGATTTTCAAAGTTTGCCCCAGCAGCAACACTGTCAGAATCAATCAATGCGAGCAGCAGCTCTAAGAGAGCTCTAAGGCGCCAGGGCTAACTCGATTAGGAAAAAGAAGGAGAGAGAAACAAAATCTCCCAAGACTCTAAAGCACTGAAGTGACGTTTCAGATTTCTTCTTTTCTATCTGCCTTTTTAGTCTTTTCGGTCTAATTTATGACTGGTTTTGCAGTTTTTGGAGTTTGAATTATTTTCGAACGATTTTCCAATCTTTCCTTCAGAGCAAATTGGCAGAATTGAGCTGCTGCTGCTGATAATTGATGCGATTTCATTGCCAGCAACTTCTCAGTTGGGAGATTCAAAAATGGCGTGATTTATATCATTTGCTGCTATGTTCATATTCTTCTTCTTCTTCTTTTAGAGAAAGAATAATGCGAACTTCTCTGTCTTGCTACTGTCGACAAACTCTTTCCCTCTGTCAACTTTTTCAGCCCCTTTTCCGAGGGTGCTGTTGCTGCTGCGAAAATTCATCATCGTTAGTGTCGCTTGAAGACGACGATGATTGTCGTCAACTTTTATTGTTATTATTATTTGCAGTTTCTAGGCGATTTCATCTCCAGCTCTTCTTTGATGATGATGTGTGCAGCGATGATCATTCCAACTGCTTTCCAGACATTGACAGTGAAAACACACGCAGAGATGATTCTGAATCTTATTCTTCTTCTTCTTCATCGTTTGCTATTTATAGCAAATGACACAACTTTTTCCACCCTTCTCTTCTCCTCTGCTCATGCTGAGCAGATGTTATGCAAATTTTAGTATTTCAGCGGCTCCTCTTTATTCACTGTTCACTATTTGAACTGCTGCTGCTGTTATGCTAAGCAAACTTTGTGGACTCTCTGTCAGGGTTCTTCTTTTCTGTTGAAGAATCGAGAATGAGAGAATCTCGCCGCTCTTTTGCATGAATTGTTCCCCTATCTCTTTCTCCTTCCCCTCTTCTTCGTAAGTGATTGATTTCACTTTAAAAGCCTGCCAAGCTTTCTCCCTCTGCTGTTGATAGATCATGTCAGTTTTGTCGCTGATGTACTTTACTTTTGCTCTTATTGTTGTTCCTGGAACGCTTTTTGAAGGAGAAGAAGGAGAAGAAGGAGAAGGAGATATTTTGTTATGAAACTGCGTGGTAATTCATCAAAACGCCGATAAACGCTCTGTTGTCACTCTGTCATTTTCGCTGTCGCTGTTGTAAACTTTGCTGTACATATTTGATTACCAGTATTGATTTCTCCTTGCTGTACAGCAAAGATTGCTCTCTTTCTCCCCAGTCGCTCCAGTTCATCTTGATTGTTTTGGATTGCTGCTGCTGCTGCTGTTGTTGTTCTGTCAATGCTCGACAATGATGGTAATGAAGATAAAGCGAATACAAAGAGAGAGTCTCACACCTTGGCTTCAAAGCAAGAAAGAGAGCATCAGTGTTTCCGGTGGGATCTACTCTTTGTGATTTGTACTTTTTGACTTGTTCCTTTTTCATTATGACGCCCTGTAGAGAGAGAGAGAGAGTTGCTCTTGCACAGCAGTCAGCCTTTGTTGATTTGGCCACTGAAAAGAAGTCATTCAGTCAGTCAGTCTCATTAGCTTTTTTCACCGATAGATTTCAACTTACTAATTCTCATTGTCTCTTTCTGCTTCGGAGCAGTGCCGTTCTTTCTGTTTTCATTATTTTTTTAGGTTTTCATTTTTCTGACTCTTGCCACAGATTCAGCCCAGCAAAAAAGATCTTTCTTTGTGGTAACTCTTTCTCTCTCAATTTATGATTCTATTGTCTCTTTCTTTTTCTCTTTGACATTGTCTTTGCCTGCACAAACGCGCACACACATTCGCCGGTGGTGATTATTTCTTTTTCAGTCTTTTCCAGCTATGAAAGAGTTTGTGCTCAGGAGACAAACGGGAGTTCTTCTTGTTCTTCTTTTGCTTTTTTTCTTTTTCTGTTCTCTTTTCATTAGCTAAAAAGAGATGATCAAAAGATGAAACAATGGCGGTGGATTTCGAGTGTGTCTGTGTCTCTGTAGTAAATCTGTTTCTATCATTCATTCATTTGTCAGGTGGTGGTCGTGGTGGCCACTTCTTCTTTTTCTTCTTTTACTTCAGGCAAGAAAGAAGAAGAATCTCGTCGTCCATTTCGCTTAATTGCTTTGGTTTTGCAGCAGCTTCTCCATTCGTAGTTTCCACTTTTTGTTCCTTGTTGTTGTCCCTAAGGCTAAAGACTTTTTGTTGCAGAATCTTTTTTTCAGAAACAGTTTGTCAAAGAAAGAGAGTTCAATCGAGAGAGACTCGATTAATGTCCGTCAGGTTTCGGCTCTGTCTCCTCTGGGCAGTCGGGGTTTGAAAAGATGGTATTGTACAGAGTTGATATTTATTTGTAGTGGTAGTAGTAGCTAATACTAGAAAGTGGGCTTGAACGAGACTGGACAATGTGCTGTGCTGCTGCTGCTTCAATTCAATCTCATTAAGTGCCCTGCACTGTTGATTATTTAATAGTATTAGGCCGCCTGCTGAGCTAGTGTCTGACTGTCTATTGGAAGTTCAGTTCAGACGATGAACGATGGATGGATGGCCACTTTTCCACCACCTTTTCACTTTCTGCTTTTTTCTTCTTTTTGTTCTTCTACCGACGCCTAAATGCTGACCTCAGGAGAAGGAGAGAAGCTCATTGAAACAGCTTTTATTGCTGCTGCTGCTGCTGCTGCTGCTATTGAACAAGCTCCTGAGGTGATTTTTCTTCTTCGTTCTTTTTTCTTCTACTAAAGAATGAAGAAAGCAAAAGTTGTTTTGATTTTTTTGTTGCTAATTGTTTGCGTGAAATAATTGTTGGTTGCTTAGTGGAGGAAGTTTGTGTGTGTCTTTGTGTCTGTGTGTGGTTTTTTGGCTTGGCTTGGATTTCGATTGGTCAAGATTTGTTTTTTAGTCAGTCAGTTTTGGGCAGAAGCAGATTTGTATCTTTAGTGTTGTGTGCGCGCAGTATGGTCACTTTTCGATCGCTTTTCTCCTCATTTTCCCCTCTTTATCCTCCGCCTAATCCGCGTAAAGTTTTTTTCCGACGAATTTCTTCTTCTCGGTGATCTATTTTTAATGCCACTGCTGCTGCTGCTGACGATGCTGTCTTTTTTTCAAAGCCTCCTCTCTTTTTTCGATTGTCAATTTTACTCGCAGTCTAGAGCATCTCTGTCCACTTTATCTGCTGTCTGCTGTGGGCTTTTGTACATTGTGTGTCAGTCGGTGTTTGAGCAGTTGGGGAGAGAGAGAGAGAGAGAGATGTGAAATGGTTGCAGCAATTTCTTTTGCTGCTGCTGCCACTTTTCTTTCTCTTTCTTTCTCTTCTTCAGGCCGATAATCTAGTGATATATACCCCGTTAGAGTAAGTGCAAGAGAGGTATCTAGGGTGAAGAAGGGGACTTACAAAGAAAAGGACTGATACTTCTCAATCTCCTTCTCCTTCTTCTCCCCTTCAGAGGAGCCCTTCAACCTTTGCTAGCAAAGAAGTAACAACAACAACGGCGACTGCCAGGTGAACTATTATTATCGACCTGCATCAGCAGCAGCACTTTGCACTTTGGGGAAAGAAGTTTAAAAAGGGGAGCCCTCTTTCTAAGCTTTCTCTCTCTCTCCTCTTTTTGGTAGTGTTGATGATGATGATGGTAGTGCTAGTGGTGGTGGTGATTTGGTGAGGAGGGGATTAGTAGCAGAAGAAGAGGACGAAAGACTGAGGCAGAATTGGTGCAAAATGCGATGAAGAAGAAGAAGAAGAGGGGACTGTCTTTTCACACGTCTTTTTTGTGTCTGAATTTCCTATGTTAGGTCGATCCGGGCAACAATGGCGGCCAAAGACGGCTGGGCAATTCGCCTCTCTTTGAATCGCTCCCTTTTTTGCCGTGTTGTGTACGGCTGATGAAGAAGACGAAAGTCTGGCGCTAATGCCCCGCCGCATCAAAGGATGCTCCTTCTTTTTCCCTTTTCTTCTTCTGTAAAAAGGGGAGATTTGTTTATTCTTTCTTCTTCTCATTGAGCCCCGTTTTTTTGGAGGAGAAAGACCACCGCAAATCCTCGATTTTGGTTGTTTTGTGAGTGCCAAACTTCAGCTGTGAATTCACTTTAGACGCTTTATTCTTCTTTTTGGAAAGAGACTTTATTCGGTCATTGCTCGCCCTTTCCATCCCCTCCTCTCCTCGAAATGGATGCCGCTAAAGAATTGGCCGCTGCTTTTCTCCCTTTTTCTGCCTCTTTTTTTCGTGTCTTTGCCATTGTCTAACATAGCAGCACGACTTATGCAGATTTGTCTGTCTTTCTGTGTTTGCCTTCTTTGTGAGAATGTTCTCTCTCTCTTATTTGAGAAAGGAAAAAGTGTCTGAATACTGTCTTTCCTCTCCTCTTTTTCATGGCGGTCTTGATCTATGGACTGCTCGTTTTGTAGCCAAGTCTGCAGATGCGGGGACAAACATCGCGCTTTTCGAGGGCGATGGCCAGTGGTCGAATGAAAAAATCGGGGGAAAGGAGGAGAACTGTGTTTTTTTGAAGGGGCAAAAAATATTGCTCAAGCACCTCTACTACCACTACATTAGCTCGACTTTTTATTTGTCTTTTGAATCTATCTCTCTCTCTCTCTCTCTCTCTCTCTCAGTCACCGCCTGATATTGGCATTTGAATTGTAAATGTGCTTGGCAAAAAAGTAGAAGTTTGCACTGTTTGCTTGCTTGCCTGCTCCTGCACCTTGAAATACGACGACGGCAATTTGTAGTTATCGTAGTCTCTCTCCTCTTCTGTCATATTTTCATCCTTTTTCTCCCATTGCCGCCGCCAGTCTGATCACCAAATCATACAAATGTCGACAGTGTCTACAGGAATACCTGTAATTTAAGATGTTTTTCCTCTTCTTCCTCCTCTTCTTCTGATCAAAAGTCAAAGTTCAAAACGGGTTTCTTTCTTTGAGTGAGTGAGTTTTTGTTGGTGAACATTCTTCCGCAGCAGCAGCTTCGTTTTCTCCAATCTCCAAGTGTCAGCTTTAATTGCCTTATCTTTCTACCGATGATTTCTTTCCTTTTCTGCTGCTTTTTTCCCTATTATCCTAGCTCGTTGTGGACGAGGGGAGATTGTGTGCTTGTTGGGCGCCGCCGCCGCCGCCGCTTGTTACTTTGATTGTCGCCCGGGCAGTAGTTTTTTTGGTGTCCTTTCTTCTTTTCTTTTTCCTCATTCCTTTGAACTTACTTTGACTATCACTACCGAGTTCGATTTTCTTTCTTTTTTTTCAGCATGAGCATTTTGAATGTGTTCACTCTCCTTTTATCTCCTCTAGAGTTGCTTTCAAACGATTCACTTCTTTCAGTGACAATGTCGGTGCAGCGAGCGAGCGAGCAAGCTTTCTATTTGATTAGCTGGAAAAACGGCGGCGGCGGCGGCAGTTGTCGCCCAACAACAACAACTTTAAACTTCCTGCATTGCATTGCACTATTCAGAAAGGAATCGAATTTCAATGGAGGCAACTTTTGATCGAAGCCCCGAACAAAACCCCAAAATGGGATGCTTGAGCTTTAGTTTCGGTGTTGCCGGTGTAGTGGTTGTTGTTGTTGCTCTTGGTATTTATTATTCCGATCTCTTTCTTTCTTTCTTTCTTCCATTCGACATTGATTCATTCAAGGCAGTGAACTACTGCTTCTTTTTTGTTATTTGATGAGCTTTGGTTGTGTTTGCTGCTTCCGTTTGGTGGTGGTGGCGGAGATTTGTGATGCAAGAAAGTGCTCCTTCTGCTTCTGCTTCTTCTTCTTCTTCTGAAGCTGAGGAAGATGAAGCGTGAAATTGGTCTTTCATTTCCATTTGCGGAGATTAGATTTGCTGTTGTTGCTGCTGCCGCTGCTACAGTTGCTGTTAAGTAAGACTTATGAGCTGACAGTCGTCGACTTTCCAGGACATGTGTTCTCCTTCTCTCTCTTTTTTTGCTTCTGTTTTAATTTTTCTGTTTCAATCTAGATTTTTAGTACTGCTGCTAAAATCTGTGCTTTTGTGTAGTGCAAATTTGCTGTTGCTACTATCTCTAAAATCTAGATTTTTACATTTTTGTATCAGATTTTTCCTTCTTCTCTTATATTGACTGACTGACTGCTGTTGACTGTTTAATCTCGGTGTGTGATGAATAGTAATCAAATTAACAGCAGCAGCAAATCAGTCGACTTGACTTAGTTTGACTTAGTTTGACTTGGTCGTTGGCAAATATTGAGCAGAGAGCTTGGGAAGACGAATAAGAAGAAGAAGTAGAGAATTAATCTCATTTTAGGCAGAACTCTGTGTGTTTACTTACAGATTCTCTTATTCCCCATTCTCATTCTCGTTCCTATTGCTAAACTTGTTTTGCACTTCTTCTTCTTCTTCTTCTTCTAATTAAACTTGCCGACTCTTGACGCTGCTTTCTCTCTCTCTCCTTTTGGTCTCCAGAAATTAATTTAATTGCGTGCCTTGCGCGAGATGTGCTACTGCTGTGTTTGCTGTTGGCAATTTTTTTTGCAAACCGTGTCTACTGTTTTTTCCTTTTTATTTAACTTAACTTTTAATGCACTTATTTACCACCAAAGAGTCTGTATGGAAATTGCAAATGTATCCTTCTTCATTCCATTTCCAAGTTTGCCCCTTTAGCCCTGCTTAGCTGTGGAGCTTTTAAGAGAGAGAGGAGCTCAGCAAAAAAAGAAACAAAGAAAAAAGTGTGTGCTAGAGACAATTCGAGTAAAGTGGTTGTGCTCGCTCGTTTTATTTTAAATCGGATCTTTTCATCTACTTTCCCCATCTACTTTGCAGCTGTTTCTTTTTCTTGGTCACTGTAAAATGTCTTCCATTCCTTTCCATTTTCTCTGAGCTTTAGCAGCAGCAGCAGCATCAGCAGCATCTTTGACAAAAGTCACGCACAGAATTATACAGGCTCTCATTTCTCGCGCCCTTTTAAAGTTTAAATTTTAAAGTTAAAGCTGCTGTTCATCTCTGCTACATTTTAGCAGCACAGTGACACTGCTAAGGTTTGAAAGGGAAAAGACTGCTTTTAGTTTTTTTTTCTAGTTTGCACTTTATTTTTTTTTGCTCGTTTCGCTCTGCTGCTGATTTGATTCGGGTTGTGTGTGTGTGTGTGTTAATCTTTGTTGCTTGAATTTTGCTTTGAATTGAATTGAGCTTAACAGCATTTACACTTTCTCAGACTGAAAAACAATCACTGTCCTTGTGTTCTTCTTTTTCTCTTTCACTTTCTGCTGAACTGAACTGAACTCTTTCCTGCTAAACTCGCCTAAATTGTTTAAGATTGAGGTGTGTGTGTGTGTGTGTTTTCCGCTGCGACAGCAAAAGAAAGCAGTTGTTGTTGGAGAAAAAAAAATGTCTAAGAAATGATTATCAAAAAGACTGTTTGCTTATCACTACTGGTGATCTTCTTCCGATTGACTGGTCAGGCAGGCTGTTTGCAGTGAAAGTCAGTGACTGCCTTTTATTTTATCTAGGCTACACAACACACCAATTTTGCTGTGCCTCGTACATTTCAGCAGCAGCAGCAGCCGAATATAATAACAATAATTTAGTTCCTCTGTGGCATTTTAATGACCGTCCAAATTGCGTGAAATGCCATGCTTCACTTTGTCGGGGGTAATTGTTTGCGGGTTAATTGTTAACAGTAAGGCAGAAAAGTGGTGGTGGCCTATGGCTGATTTTCCCTCCATTTTTTGTCTGAAGGAAGTTGGGTAAACACACACACACATGTGCTAGAAATAGTTGCAGTAGTTTTAAAGTCAACAGTAGAGTGCAATAGTATCCATTTTTTGGTGTGTGTTTGCACTGTTCAATTATTTGCTTATCAGCAAGTTGAGAGAAGTGATCCTTTTCCCCCTATTTTTTCCTGATCACATTTATCGTTATCATCATCTAAAGCTGCTTACGACGACTACTTTTTAGCGCAGCAAAAAGACTTTTTTGGTCTTTTTACTACTTTTTGTTGTTTTCTGTTTGACGAGTTTGCACTACTCGCCTTCTTTCTCACACTGGAAAGAAAAAAAAACAGAAATGCCTGTCTTCTGTCGTGCCTGTGACCAATTTGCTGTTTGCTACTGTACTACTGAGCACAAAAAAAAGTTGGTTAGTTAGGTACAGAGCAGAGTTAGTTGACAGCGTAGGAAAGAGGAGGAGGTATATAAAAGAACACCAAAGCTTGATTAGATAAGAGGAAAAAGAGAGGGAAAATGGAGGGAAAATGAGACGAGAGAGAGAATGACTCTCGTGTGGGAAAAGACAAAATCGAGTATTTCAAATAAAAAGAGGAATTGAGAAAAAGAATCCAGTAGGACAATTATGGGATTCTATTTTCAATTTTATTTTTTTCTTAGCTGTTTTCTTTTTTCATGGTCACCTTCTTTTCTCTCTTCTTCTTCTTTTTGATGATCACAGAAGCCGAGCCTTTTCATTGCCATTTTTAGCCGATTTCCTCTCTTCTTTGTCAATATCATTAGCCTCACTGCTAAGTGGCTCTTTTGTGTGAGGACTGTGTGCACTGTGCACCAAGTTGCTCAAGTTGCCCGAGTGGACACTTCAGCCGCTTTTTTCAGTTCGAGTTTGAGTTTCTCCAGTTGGGGAGAGTGGCAGTGTAAATTAAATTGAAGTCTAATCGATCTGCTCGGCCTTTCTTCTGATGATGATCACTGACTGGCAATGGTCAGCTAGAAGACGGCTGAGCTAGAGCTAGCTAGCTCAAGCGCATCAGTTTTTTATATCTCTTTTTTCTTTTTTTCTTTCCTTTCCAGTGATTAATTCGGTACAGCTGAGTCTGTCCTGTCCATTAGCTGTGTTGTCGATTGGATGCTTTTAAAAGAGAACGACGATGACGGTTTTCTATTGCTTTTGCTGCATTTGGTGGTGGCAGTAAATTGAATTGCTCAAGAACTTTGTGTGTTGTTTGCTTGTGTTGTGTGTGTGTGTTTGTTTGTTTTTTGTGCTGTGTCGTACAGCAGTCTAATTTAATTGCCGCACTCTTTTTGGTGGGTGGCTCGTTTGTACGACCAACATTGGACAAACATTGGACAGGCAAGAGAGAGGAGAGAAAAAGAGGGAAGAAGTGAAAGAATCTTCTCTCTTGTCTGTCTTTGTTTGTCTTTCCTGCTGCTTTTTTTCTGTTTGCTGATGTCTTTGGTGGTAGTGGCTTTTCTCCCCTCCTCCTTTTCCGGTTTCTTTCTTCTACATCAAAAGCAGTGGTAGTCGCTTCTGGTAATAGTTTAGCTTTTAGAAAAGGGAAGAAAGAATAAGAGAACGTTTGTCTGCCCATTTCTAGCCATTTCATAGTGAACAAGCAGACAGACAGACAGACAGAGCCAATCAAGCATTTAATCATCAAATCGAATCATCATCAAATGACGAAGGGGACGGGGACGACTAACGACTAACGTTATTGCTGTGTGTGTGTAGGGCTGCTGTTATTTAGGTGTAGAGGCAATCGATTGGGACTCAAGAATAGGAGAAAGAGGAAAGGAAGGACGGGAAAGAAGGACTAATGGAGAGTGAAAGTAGAGAATCAGCCACTACAGGCCGATTCAAGGCCAGCGAACTTTGGAGCTCGTTTTAACGTCTTTCTCTTTTTCTCTTTACTTTACAGAATTCACCACTGCAGCCTAAAAGTTCTAATGCGATTTCCGATGATGTTTGCATTTCAAAGAAGAGGAGGAAGAAGAGGAAGAAGAAGCGAAATCACGGCCTAAAGCGAAAAATCAACTCTTTCTTCTCTTCTCCTCTTCTAAATTTTTTCATCCCTTTTTATTTCATTTCATTATTACCATTAACGACACCGTCGTCGTCGCCGTCGTCGTCGTCGTCCTCTCCGCCACCGAATTCTTTTCACTGTAAAAGTAAGTGTCCTTTCTTTTTTTCGTTTCCCTTCCCTTTCAAAAGCCCCCATTTTATTTCACATTTCTTTGAGCACACATTTCTCTGGTAGTGTCTTTCTTTTTCTTCTTTTGTGCTAGACCATTTTTCCCTTTGTGCACATTATTAGACATTTTCCTCCCTTGTTCACCCTTTTCACTCGAATTTCGAGTGTGTGTGGCAAAACAGGAGAATGAATGGATGCTTTGATGATTTAATTGACTTTGTGCCTTGGTGTAACTCTCTTCTTCCTTTTTGTTCTTTGGTAGACTGAAACGGATTTTTCTTCAATTTCAAGCAGTCCAAATTCCAAGTGCTTTTGTTGACTTGCTATTTTGGTGCTTATTGAAGAAGAACTATGTTTCATCCTGTTCAGGTATGCTGAGTTAGTCTTTGTACGTTTTGTACAGTTTGGATTTCGCCGCCACGGGTTTTTGGGCACACTGCCGAAAACACGCTGGTGAAGGAAAGACACCTCTTTCAAAAACTGTTGACACAAACTGTTTGAATAAACGGGCTGCTTTTATTTTTATACACTTTCTTTTTCTTTATCAGAACCAGTCAGTCAAATAAAAAATATTTTTGAACTTTTTCTTTTTTCGTTAGTCGAAATGTAGAAAAAAAGTTGTTTTCTTTTTGTTTGTCCCGTTCAGGTCTATTTGTTCTGGAGTGATCGACGCCGATATTCGTCAAAACTTTTTGTTCCATGTTTGCATTTTGACACTCTTTAGTTTATGATGCGAAAAAAGGTTGTTTGAGCGCCCGATTCTGATCGATTCTGTGCAAACACATTGGAAGCACTACACAGACACTTTTGTCACCTTTTTTTCTATTTGTGTTATGCTGTCTCTCCTTTTCAAATGTTATGTTATGTTATTCATAGTTTTCTCTATTCTTTTTTTTCACTGCACGTTCTGTAAATGTGCCCTAAGGGTCAAATTTTCGAGTTGTGCAACGAGTTATTACAAAAGAAACTCTTTCTTTTTGTACACTGTGCAAATTAGTGGGTGAGTGAAAAAGAGAAATAGGAAACACATTTGCATTTGACGGTTTTTACAAAACATCTTCAAAAAAAGTGCTTCGAAAAAAGATCAAAAGGCGCTCAAAAGTTGTCGGATATTTTCGTCTTTGAGCACTCATTTGACTGTTAGACTGAAATTGGGAGCAGCTTTGCGCACTTTACACTGTAAACTACCGCTGAACTACCGTTTTTCTCCTTCTTCTTTTATGTTTGCTGCTGCTATTGTTTTAGTACTTCTTCTCAGTTTGTCTTTAGTACTTTTTTCTACTTCTGCTTCTTCTGTTTCTTCTTCTTTTCCCCCAGTGGCCATCGTTAAAGTAAAGTACCTCAGAGCTGCTGCTGATGTTATTCATAGAAGAAAGAGGCAATGAAAAGGAGAGAAAGAGAGAGAGAGAAAGAGGACTGGGATGATCAAGATGGCCACCGGCCACCAGATTGCGATTAGGTTAATGGGCAGAGAGAGAGAGAGAGAAAGGCAATTGAGTACAATTGAAGGGAAAAGAACAAGCATTTGAGAAGCTTTTGCTGCTGACCAGCTGCTGCTTTTAGTTTTTTATGCCTCAGTTTTGATCAGCAATTTCAGATGTGCAGATGTGCTGTATTTAGTGGATGCTGTCTTCTGCTTCTTCTGCTGTTGTTCTTCTTTTATTTTATGTAGATTTTATATCTCAAAATGTAGGTTTTTGAAGTAGTCTCTCTTCCATTGCTGGGTGGCCCACTGACTGAGTGATGCCGTCAGGATTGACAGGTCAAAAGTATAATATTTGACAGACTGGCTGCCTGACCAGCCAACTAGCTACCAAAAATTGAGCGTCTCCAATTCAATTTGCAGGTATTTTTCTTGCTATTGTTTTGTTTCTGCTGTACTCTTAGACAGGTAAACATTGAGATAGCTTTCAAAAGAAAGGTTTTTTGCCTCTAAAATTGCTCAATCTTGGTGGTGGTGGGAGATTGCTTGTCAGGACTGTTTTTTCTGATTTTGACACCCCCGATTATTTAGATTGTACAAAAAAATCCTGAAAAACAAGAGATGCTTTTGCCCGGCTAATTGCATTACATTACCCACATTTGCAGAGTGACGTTTGTTTTTCGTGCAAAGTCCCGTTATCTACGGTTTTCGCTCTTTTTCCATTTTCCCCTTATTTTTCCGTCTGTTACTCACCTGTCAATCGAGATATAAAGATGGGGATGTGAGCAATCAAACATCTTCCCCTCTCTCTTTTTCTTGCTCTTTGACTTGCTCTAATCTAACATTAGCATTTCCATTTTTGGTGAATCCTTTTGGCTCTTCCTCTCTCTCTCTCTTTCTATCTCCTGCCTTTCTTCCTCATTTTGTCTCGCTCGATTTTTGAAAAACGTTTCAGTATTTGAATGCCGACAACAACAACATGTGCCCAAAGGGGCTATCTGCTTTTGTTTCTCAAACTCACCTTTGAAAAACACTTTCAATTTAAAAAAAAATGTGGAGCAAGAAGTGTTTATCAGCCTTTTCAGTTTTTGCCCCGTTATCTGTCAGAGAAGATGCTTTGCTTTGCACTTCTGCGCCCGCGACTAATTAGCCTTGGCAGTTGAGCTGTTTAGCTGTTTCGTTGAGTGTCCGTCCTCACCCGAAGTTTAGTTTTGCATGTTATTCGGGCTGCAGCAGCTGCAACAGCAGAAGCTCCAATTTGCCAATTATCGACGGTTGTCAGGTGAAGAAGAAGAAAAAGAAGAAGAAGCTCTTTTTCTTCTGCCCGACTTTTGCACCTTTCAGCCCAACACTTCTTTACTTTACTCTTTATACTTTTTTTGTTTGAGCACTTCCACCCGGCCACAATTGCCGCTTTTCCGCCCATTTCTTCTTCTTCGTTTTGCTCGGTGCATTTCTTCTTTCCTCCTTCTTCAATTGAACATCTCAATCTTTTGCTCCGCTTTTCCCCTTCTTCTTCTTCTTCTTCTTCTTCTTCTTCTCCCTAAGAGCTCTATTTATTAGTGTTTGCAGTGCAGTGTGGAAGTACTTCTTCTAGTGTGCTAGGTAGTAATTTAGTGTCCCGGCTACCCGCTTCTTCTTCTTCTTCGGTTAATGTTCTCTCGATAAATAAAATAAAATAAAAAAGTGCATCAGTCTTTGAGTGAGTGACTTGCGTAGGCTCACTCACTTGAATGACACCTCGGCCTCCTCTTTTCCTTACTTGCTAGAAGGAAAGGAGAAGCAAATGGGGAAAGGAAGCCAATAGGTAAGTGTGTCAATTTGAGCTTCTTCTTCGGTTTTTTTTTCGATTTTGCCGCCGCCGATGAAACAAACGCTTCACCTGTCCGCTACCACTGCCGCTGACCTCGACTTTCTACCCCGTTTGGTACAAGTTCGAGGTTGTCTGCCTGTCTGTCTGACTTTTTCAGTTTGAGTTTGAGTTTGAGTACGTCTGACAGACTGTCTGATTTGTTGCGTGATCGGTTATGGTTAGCTCTGCTTTGGCTGCTGATGATTGCAGGTGAGAGAGCATCTCTCTCTCTCTCTCCTTTGCTTGCTGAGATTTGATTTGACTTTTCTTCTCTCTCCTCTTTTCTCTTTCCTTTCCTGTCGATAACCTTTTCTCGGGCTATTTTTGTCCGGCGACGGCGGCAGCGGCGGATGCCGCTCAATTACCGTCTGCAAGCTCTTCAGAGCCATTGAAAGTGTGCTGGGCTGTGCTATCTTTTCTGCTGCAGACGACGACGGCGACGATAAATTAGCGCCCATTTCCGATTAGCAGACGACGAGGAAGATGAGGACGAAGACGGTGGCGACGACGATTATGTTTCGGTGGTGGTGGTGGTGGTGATCTCTATCAGATGAGCACTTCTTCATCACCTTCCTACTCTTCATCTTCTTTGAATGCACTTTGATTTGGTTGAAGTGCTGGTGGTGAAGTGGACCTTTGAAGAGGTGCTTGTCTTTTCCCCTTCCCCTTCTTCTTCTTCTGTTGATTTATTTAGCCAACAGCAGCAGCAGCAGCAGCGGCAGAAAAATTACTGCTGGATTATTATTGCTATGATTTGACTATGATTGGCCTCCAATTTCAGAAGCGCGGTGGCTATGTTCAATGGTCGTTTTGTTTTTAGAGAGCGGTCTTTAACCTAAATTTTTGTGTTTAGTTTATAGTTTGGGATTTATTTTTTATCGATAGGGTTTAATACAATCATCGATCGAGCTCTGTCGTGTGTTTGAGTGCAGAAGGTATTTCATTGATGATCATTATTTGTTTGTTTGTGTTGGATCATTCAGATTCACAGATTATTAAACTTTTGCAATGTTTCGGCTAATGTTTTTCTTGCTCACTCTCAGTTCATTTGAATGTTCTCTCTCGCTAATTTATGATCACGTTTTGCCCCTTCTGATAACTTTCAGACCACTTCAGTTTCAATTCCCCTTCTTCTCCTTCTTCTTTTGTTCAAGGGCGATGATACTTACGATTATGATTACTTTTTTACGTATTAGCGATTGTACTATTCGCTATAGTAGAAAGCTAGAAGGGGCTGAATAACATGGGAATGATAATCTCTCTCTCTCCCTTTCTGTTTGGCGCCCCCATTCCGTGAGCTGAACATTTGCCAAAGTCGAACTTTGAAGTCCTTTTCTTTCATCTTCTTCTTTGTTGAGGGCTGCTTTCGTGCAAAGTCGAGTTTGGTAAAAAACACAAGACAGAGATAAATACGAATGAACATTAGCTTTCTTGTTAAATTGTTGTTTGTTTGTTCTTGCTACTTTGCTACTTTGAAAGAGTTAATTTGAGAAGAGAGAGTTTTGAAATATTTAAAGCTGCTCTTTTCTTCTTCTTCTTCTTTTGTAAAGCCGACAAAGATGTGATAATTTCGACAGCTAAGGTTATATTTTTTATTTGTGTACTTTTTCAAAGTTTTATGTCCCTCGTTTTAGCTTTCTTTATAACTCCTTTTTCTTGATCAATTTACATTTTAGTTTATAAAAATAGTTGAAAAGTTGTCCCTTTGTTTGACAACGGGTAGTTAACTAGGGGTGGAGATTTTTGTGTGAATATGTTTGATCAAAAACTGCTCTTTTCAGCAGCTTTTGTACAGTAGCTTTTTTCTGCAGCAAAAAAAGTTTTGTTGTCTTCTTTCTCGATCTTTATCTTCTTATTCTCTCCTTATTCGGTGACAGGCGGTAATTAGTGGGGTGTGTGTGTGTGTATAACGGTGCTGAGAAAGAAAGAAAGCTCAGAGAACAGAAGTTTGAAGTTCTCGCTGGAAATTGGAGGAGCCCTTTCTTTTCTCCTCTCCACTTTTAGTTGTTTGCAAACTCGTCAGCTCTAAACACAGTTTTGACCTAGACAGATTTTTTTTCAAAGCTTGTTTGATTGTTGAGCTGTTGGGCCAATTTCACACACAGAGACAGAGAGAAAATGACACGCATTATTCGGCTATTGATTTACGCACTTTATCTGCACTTTTTTCTTCTGCTTCATAATAGCTCTGTTGCGAAAGTCTTTTGATTTTTGCTCTGATTTTCATCTCTTTCTTTCTCTGAGACTTCCAATGACTTCCACTTCAACTAGCGTGCGATATTTTGCTTCATTTTGCCACTTCATTGTCTACAATCAAAAGTGACTGACACTGTGGCAGTCACTTTTTGTCTGCTGCCTTCTTCTTCTTCTTAAATCCTGAGACTATTTACCTTTGTGAAATTGCCTGCTTTTTCTGCCCCTTTCTCTGCATTAAACCTTTGAATTACTGAACAGGATTGGCAAAAAATGTCCGTTCGACCATACACTACGACTTGATCAACTTTTAACGGTATGATAAAAAGCGAGTTCAATTGATCTTGTCTGTGGTGGTGGTGGTAATAGTGTGTCGTCAATGGTCGGCCATTATCATCGGCGGCGGCGACGAGGCACTTTCTTCACTCGCTGATGATGATTTTTCTCTCTCTCTCTCTCTCTCTCTCTCTCTCTCTCTCTCTCTCTCTCTCTC
>JAALOO010000065.1_pt1 | contig 33159 bp, 33 predicted proteins | sample 7257641 | NCBI WGS metagenome assembly JAALOO01 (sample SAMN14085613, study PRJNA598686) | mite metagenome | biome: ENVO:01001000; feature: ENVO:01001002; material: ENVO:01001226; isolation source: single female mite from University of Michigan culture on fish food culture... ...
TTAAAGCGGCGAGGTCTGACGACACTTGGGCACTGTGAACGTCCACCGACTCGGGCCTCGCGAGCGGAGCGAGCGGGGCCCGAGTCGGTGGGCGTTCACAGTGCCCAAGTGTCGTCAGGGTGAGCCGCTGGCCAAACTTTTATTAAATGTTAGCGGTGCACAGTTATGTAAGGAGTGAGCGAAGCGAGCTCGACTGAGCCTTTGTTTTTACTTTAAAAATATAGTTTCCAAGCTCAAACAAAAGTATTAAAAATCTTGCTTGTTGACAAATCGAGTGACCATGTCGAGCGTCACTCTGGGCTGGTCATAGGGCACCATGTGGCCGGCCTTGCGAATGAGCGCATAGTAGAGATTACCGGCGCTGCGAACGTAGCCCGCAACGGCGGCATCACTCGGCGCCACCTTGTAGATCTTCCTCGGCGAGTGGTTAAAGGCGCCTGCCCGACGCCAGCTGAGCTTTCGCAAAAAGTTCTCCGTCAGTGGCGCGGCGACAATGACGTCCAGCTGTCCACTGTAAAAGAGAGAGCGAATCTCCGAGTTGAGAATCTCCTCGACCCAGGGCTTTACCGTGTCCATAATGTCTTTGATCAGGTGCTTCTCCACGATAGAGCCGTCATTGTAGGGCATCTTGCCGACGTGAATCGCTTGGCGAACTGCCTTCTCCGCCAGATAGTTGTTGTAGTAGCCCGTCTCCACCGGTTCATTGTCAAAGAGAATGTTAAAGTAGTTGCTCATTCCAGTGACGTTGCGATAGTAGGAGGTGCCGCCGGGCGTCAGGTCGCCATTGAGCAGGGCGTCAAAAACGCGAAAGGCCTCCTCAAACTTGCGCTCGTCAATGAAAATCTGCAGTTTGATCTGCTCCCGGTAAAAGTGGTCTCGCTGAAGTTCATCGAGCAGGCCAACTTGGTAGAGGTAGTCGCCGTAATCGTGCTAAAAAATTAGATTAGAAATGTTTTGATGTTATACGGCAAAACTAGTACCATATTTTTAGGGTCACACAGTCCATCGCCAATTGTCATTCCCTGCAAATTGATGCCCACATTGGTAGCGTTCTTTCCTTCTTTGTGAATTTTGTACGTTATGGCTGGAACGTACTTGCCTGTAGAGACAAAAAAAAGTTGAGACAAAACTCCAACAATAGATGAAGCCACTGTAGGCATAAAGAGTATAACTTACCACCGTACGATTCACCGGCCACGTAGAATGGATTCCCGCGGTAGTCTTCGTAGAGCGTAAAGAACTGCTTCAGCGCCTCGTACATGTCACGGGCGACATCAACTTCGTTTTTCGCGTACCCTTCATCGCTGTCAGTAAAGGAAAAGCCAGTGCCTACGGGTTGGTCAAAGTAGAGCATGGCAAAGTCCCGGTTCCAGGTGTGGTTTCGCTCCAGCACCTTCAAGTCCTCGGTCACCTGCAGTGGACCGTTTTCGACAAAGAGGCCGTAGAGGGAACTGGCGCCTGGGCCGCCTTGCAGCCACAAAATCACCGGAGTGTTTTTGTCAACCTTTCCAGACTGTAAGCAAAGTTGGTTAAGAATCAACAACAAACAGTTTTATCTTACCAGAGGAGGGAAAAACCAGAAAAAGATATTTGAGTTGAACTGCTTATTCACCGTGAGGTATCCGGAAAAGCTTTTGGTGCTCTTGGGCACACCGCCGGGAAGGTTGGTCACCTCGCTGAGCTTCCGTCCCTCGGCCAATTTACCCGCTTCAATGTACGGCGTGAGAAAAAGCACATCAGAGTCATCTTCCGCTGTAAATTGCTGCTCAATGAGAGCGTTTGCTACCTCAGTGTGAGGGTTGTACAATTTTCGCAGAAAGGCAGAACTTTGCCCAATCAAGACGCAAAGCACCGCCAAGGCGCCAATCGAGACAACCAACTTTTTGCCCATTTTGGCGATTTATGGTAAACTGGTGAGCACCAACAAATCTAGTAATATATATTCACAATTATGAGCACTTTAAAGTAAAGTGGTTACTGTTGCCAATCACCTGTTTTTATCATCTTTGGCATCCGCATCTAAAAGACACCGTAACATCTGTATTTTACGACTTTCAATCAATCGATTAAACCGTTGCTATCAATTCAAGTGGATACTGTGTGTGACTGTGTGAACGGTAGCTGAGCACAGGTTATTGCAACGGTGCAGCTGTGTGTGACTAGAAAAAGCTCATGTTCAAGCTGCTGCTCAAGTTGATGTACATTGTGTGTCTAATCACAGTTTATCATTTATTACTTTTGTTAATTTAAAAAAAGGACAACTTAAGTACATTTAAACTTTAAAACTCCTTTTTGTGCACAAACCGAGTAATCATGTCGAGCGCCACTCGAGGCTGGTCATAGGGCAAAATGTGACCTGCGTTGCGAATGATGGCGTAGTAAAAGTTGTCCACCCTTCGAACGTACCCGGCCACTGCAGTGTCATTTGGCTCCACCTTGTAGATGCTCCTCGGCGCAGTGTGGTACTTCTGGGCGCCCTTCCACTGCATCTTTGTCAGGTAGTTCTCCGTCAGCGGTGCTGCGACGATAATGTCCAGCTGGCCACTGTAGAAAAGCGTTCGGTAGTTGGCGTCCAGCAGCGCCTCCACCCAGTGCCTCACACTGACCATCAGGTCGGGCATCAGGTGGGCGGCACTCTGGCTTCCATCGAGGTAGGGCCGCTTGCCGACGTTGATCGCCTTTCTCGTCTGCTTCAGCGCCAGGTAGTTGAGGTAGTAGCTCATGTCGGCGGGGCTGCCATTCATGAGGAAGTTGTAGTAGTTGGTCAGTCCGGACACCTGTTGAAAATAGGAGGTGCCATTGGCGTTGCCGTTCAGCAGGTCGTCCATGATGTCGGCCGCTCGAGCGTAGTTCTTCTGGTCAACCAGATCGGCAAATTTCTTCTCCTCCACGGCAAAGTACGCCTTCTGCTCCTCGTCGAGGAGGCCAATTTGGTAGAGAAAGTCGCCGTACTTTACTGCCTGGTTCCGCGGGTCAGTCCAGCCGTCGCCTACGACAAGGCCCTGTAGGTTGATGCCCGCGCGCTTGGCGTGTTCGCCCTCGGTGTGAATTTTGTAGCCCACTGCTGGGACGTACTTGCCTGAAGAAATATAAAACCCGTTTGAAACCGAGTCTAAAATTAACAATTGACTGTACCTGCATAAGACTCTCCAGTCAAAAAGAATGGACTCCCTCGGTAGTCTTCGTAGAGTGTGAAAAACTGCTTCAGTGCTTCATACAAATCATGGGCCACTTCCTCTTCAGTGTCAGGGTACGCTAGAAAAAAAGTGGAAAAAAAGTTAAAAAGGTTTTAATCAATGGCCAGTTACCTTCATCAAAATCTGTAAAACTGAAACCAGTGCCAACCGGTTGGTCAATGTAGAGAACGGCAAATTCACGATTCCAAGTGTGATTGCGAATCACTACATCCAGATCTTTATTGATAACTTGCAACGGACCATTTTCCACAAAAAGGCCGTACATACTTGAAGCCCCAGGACCGCCTTGCAACCACAACAAAACGGGAACATCTTTGCCGACTTTTCCGTTCTATTTTTTTGTTAGAAAACGATAATCATTCAAACCACTTTTCTAAGCAGCACTTACCAAAGCGGGAAAAAACCAAAAGAAGATGTTGCTGTTGTACTTCTTATTAACGGTAAGAAAGCCGGAAAAGCTCTTAATCGTCACGTTCTTGGGCAGGTTCTTGACTTCACTCAGTTCGCGTCCCTCTTTCAACTTGCCAGCATCTATGTACGGCGTCAAATAGAGGGCATCATCGCTGGAGAGCTCTTCACCGCCGACCAGGTCATTGGCAGCATCAACCGGCCCGTAGAGATCGTGGCGGAAGAACCCGGCAGAACTCACTGGCAGAAAAGCGGCAACCGCCAACACAAAAGCACTTAAAACCAGCAATCGGCACATTTTTCTACCTCTTTCCAATACTTGTGCCAATGCTCAGAGCACATTTATAGCAACCACTTCTTTGCAAATTGGTACAACAACGACATTGAGCAAACACACCTGCTCTTAAAAGAAAAGATAAGATAGAAAGGTAAGATACAAATGTGACATGATGTGCCAATCATTGCTTCACTATGCATCACTTTATGATGTCACTCTAATTTCAAGTGTTTAAAAGGAAAAAATAAGTTAATAAGTGTCCAAAAACAAACATTTTGCGGAGTAAAAAGCCCTAAAGAAATGTGAATGTATTTGTTTTTGGATCGGTGTATCGAAGATACGAAGACGTTTCTGAGCTGACCAAGCGAAGATTGTTTTGAGATTCTATTTATAGAAATACAACGCACGGTTAAAAAACTTTAGCCTAAATTGACTCATCACTTACTGAGATTAACTTTAAATGAAGCCAAGAACCCTCCGTTGTAGCTGTTCTTACTAACCACATACTGCACAAAGAGAGCACTAGACTCACTGCGAATCGGCGCCGGTTTGTCCTAAAAGGTGTTTTGCAAAAAACGTATTTTAAAACTCAAACTCAGAACAAATGCACCCTCTCACCATTGAACAAAAGGTTGCCCGCTTCTTTGCATCAATCGCCTCCTCGGCATCGTAGACGACGACCCTGTTTTGATCGCAGCCATCTGACAGCTGAAAGAAGCTAAAGGTCAGCGTCAGTGTGTGGTAGCCGTTGCTGTGAATCAACCAGCTGCACACTCGATCCGATGGCTCCAGCCGAGTTTGCGGGTAGAGAGGGCTGGAAAAGACGCCACTGTGACCGGTCAGGTTGCTTGGATTGCCACATCCCGGTGGGCTGCCTGCAGGCGACGAGTAGTAGTTGAAAGCAAAGAGAAACTGGCTGTTCTTCAGATGAGCCTGGTAGTCCATGGTAGTGGGCAGGCTGGACGTTCGGATGACCACTGAGAGGTGATTTGAGGTGCTAAACAACGGAAATGATGGCTTCTTGATGTTGCAAAAGGTGGCTTTCGCTGTGGTGGAGTTGTTCTCGTAGACGGTCAGGTTGAGGTACTGACACTGCCCAAAACTGAGCGCCGTAAAGTGAAGCGCAATCTGCTGCTGCTCGGGCACTGAAATGTTGTAGACGCAGGTCCAATTTTGATTAGCGAAATTATGCCTAGGGTAGTTTCGATTAAAAGCGTATCCATTGTCCGCCCCACTCAGCGTTTCTCCGCACCACATTGTGTAGTAAGTCATTCGGAAGCCGCAGTACTGCGCTCTCCCAGCTGACTGATTCCTCAAAGCTGGAGCAATGTCAAAGTTAAAGTTGGAGCTGTGCACCTCAGTGTAGGTCCTCAAGAGGAGGTTCATTTCAAAGACTGAGACTACCTTCACCTGACTGGGCGACGTGCACAGTGTGAGTGGCTGAAAAAGGGCACGTGAATTCTGGTCACCACCACTGCCGGTCACTACCTCCTGCAGCTGAAGGTAGTCGCCGCGACTGCAGTTCAGGTCGAGGTCGGTAAAGAGGAGCACTATCGGCTCGGTAGGGTAGAAGTTTTCCCGTTCAATTTGCCAGAGACACTGCTGCGGCGCCGTCACCGACTGGGGATAGTCTGCCGAGGTGATCTCCTGCTTCTCCGCCCGTGGGTACAGCCGCCCACCACAGGTCCTGTTGGCCGTGGTGTAGCGCACTCTGAAGCCGTGTTGCTGACCTGTGCTGCTGTTGTCGGCGCTGGTGACAAAATGCAGCAGCAGTGAGGCTCCCGAGGACTGCAGCATATCGGGCAGTCTAGCTCGACCGCACAGTTTGGCCAGCAGCGGCGAGTTTGTCTTTGAGCCGTCTAAAACGGCGAGAAAGTTTCCACCACTGCAGGAGTCCACTTTGCCACTGCTGTCCTCGTCATTTAAGTCAAAACGCTCAAACTCGAGCTGCACAACTGAACTGCTTGAGGGTGAATCGGAGGTGATGGACCAGAGGCAGTTCAGGCCTGGGTCAGCGTAAGAGTCGCCGTCAACATCCGGCGAACTGACCACCTGCCCAGTGCTGGTCGCCCTCAGCGAGCCACCGCAGCCTGCCTTTGGCCCCGGCGTCGAGTAGTACTCTAGCTTGAAGTTGATGTAACTTGACTCATAACCTTCATACTTCTGGTAGACAATGGAAAGTACATTTCCCGTTGACTTGAAGATCAACTCACTTGTCTGGTGGTCACCACCGGTGTTGTTGGTGCAGATTGCCGCCAGCAAGTTTCGGCTCGGGTTGAAGCGGACGCTGCTGTCTCCGGAGTAGATCTTCAGTGACGCCACACAAAACGTCTGCAAGAAAACGTCCAGCTGGAGAATGCGCACGGCCACCGAGTTTTGTTCTTCCGGAACGGTGATCAGCCACTTGCAGTAGAAAATGCCGGAGTTGCCGGAGCTTTCACTCAACTCCGGAGAAGAAATGATTCCGTGTGACGAGTTGGTAATGTTGCCGCCGCACTGCGTCACCGCGTACTGAAATCGAAAGCCGCGTAGGGAGATTGTCGTGTCAGTGTCAAAGACTACTGAAATCTTCTCCCTTGAGACGAGCACCGGCGGCAGAGTGGTGCCGCAGTACGGGCCGTAGGTAGGTGCACTTTTGTTGTTGGCGTCGCCCAGGATGATGCGCACGACGTCGAATCGGCACTCGCCATTAGATGGCCTCTCCAGGGCAAAGTCCTCAAAGCGGATGCGAATGTACTCGTGCGGGGAGCGTTGAATCGTAAAGACACACCTCACACTGTCCCCGTAGAAGCCTTCACTGTAGTGCGGAGAAGTGATGGTTCCGCTCTCCTCTTGAAAGAGACCTAAAGAAATAACAAAAGTTTTAATCTTAAATATCCCCACTTTTCCCTCATCTTACCTCCACAAACTTGCTAATATAGTGAAAAAACTACTATTAGAACAGATTTTTACAAAATTACTATTTACTCACCTTATAGTTCACTTTGAAACCATCGCCAGCCACTCTATCATTAGTGCGAAAGGTGACTCGAACTAAATTGGTTGTAGAGTTGATTTTCGCCGGAGTCTCATGACCGCACAGTCGGTTCAGCACCCTCCAGCGCTCCACTTCACGGTCATCAACAAAATCGATGAACCGCTCTTCAAACAGGAGAAAATCATTAGTGCAGTTTGCCGACGCTTCAAGGTCGAATCGAGTTTTAAAAGTGAACTCAATGTGAAAGTCAGGCACTGCGATGATGGTCCACTTGCATTGAATGGAATTGGGATATGATTTGTATCGAGCATCAGCAGTAGTATCCTCTGGAGAGGTGTAGTTGGGTGAGTGAAAGCTCCCAATTGGATCAAGTAGCGTTCCACCACAGCCATGAGTAGCCTGTTCAAGTCTAAACTTAAATTTTCGAGAACCTGAAATCTCACGCGTAGAAGGCGTTTGAGTAAGTGACAAATTGCGACTACTGACAAAAGTTAAGAAAATGTCCCCTTTAACGAAAATGGGCTTTGGCAGCCCGTCTCGGCGGCAAAGTTTTTCTCTTAGCGGAGGTCGAAAGTTGGGTTTGGTAATCTGAAAGTAAAGTTCATTTGTATTTTCAATGATTATTTACTAAAATGTTTTTACCAAAAAGTAGTCCTCCTCGCAGTTTTCGTCAATGTCAAATTCGATGAAAGTTAGCCGGTAGCCAATGTCCACTCCCCGTCTTTCGATGAGCTCAAAGTAATAGTTACAAAAGACATCCGCCCTGTAGTCGTTTGGGTAGTTTGGTGACGTAAAGTCGCTTTCGAATGCGTTAACAAAGTGCCCACCGCAGTTTTGAATGAACAACTCGCCAGAGAAACCTTTAGACTTGCTAGTTTCGGTTCGATTGAAGGATAAAAGCACCGATGGGTTGACGGGATTGCTCACTTTCCAAAACACCGGCAGTATGTACTTAACTCCTTTTGTCTGCGGTGCAGTTTCTCTTGTGATGCACGGGTAAGTTGTCATTCTGAAGGCGTCTCTTTCCTTTGAAACACCGGCAATGGCCAGTGTTTTCTTGAGGCAAGCTCCTTCAATGTCAAAAGTATCGATCAAAATGGTTGCCGATTGGTTGACTTGAAACCTAATTTCCCAAGTACAAACAATGGCCCCAGTGTAGTTGAGATTGCCAAAGTGAGAGGAGATGAGTGAACTGCGAGGAGAGTCTAGATAGGCACTGCATGTTTCTGCAAAAAAATGTAATGAATAACGGTAATTTTTAAAACAGTTCCAACTCATACCATTCGAGGTGACTGTAGTGTAATAAATTTGAAATCCTTCACGTGGCGCTAGGTCTGTGGCGCTTAAAATCAGTCTCGCTAGATGAAGGGGAGTAGTAATATCGGCCGGAGTGTCAGTGGTGCACCCAAGTGGAACTTCATTGTACACATCATATGTACTATATGATCGCAAAGAGTTGTAGGAAACGTAGAGCTGTTTGCGGCAACTCAAACCACTGACATTGGCGACCATATGTCCCATGTTGAAGCGAACAAAGTGCAGCTTAAATTGACTGCCAATGCTACCTAGTAGTAGCCACTCGTAGTTATGGTAAAACTCAGTATTGTCAGCGGGGACGTAGTAGCTGATCACTCCCCGGGGATTTACATTTCCGTCAATTACTTTAAAGTTGGCTAAAAAGAAAAATTAAACTGCATTTTAAAGTACTGTCATTACAATTTCAATGGTTTTACTTTCATAAGTTGCTATCACATCAAACTTGATGCCCACATCCAATTTTCCACTTCTTATTGCTCTTGATTCTTCGTAGTAGTTGTTGCGCGTGTAGGAGATGAACAGCTCATTTCTCATTGAGACTACACCGTAATTGGTGCCGCCTGACTGATTCTTCGGTGCACAGACCTGCCGAAAGCTGACCGTCTCGAGAGGTGAATTGTAAAATGAAATGACATCACCGGCGGCGCAACTGTTGCCCGCCAGGTAGATCGAGGTAATGTTCAGCCTTATGCGGTAGTTTAGGAATGACTTTAGGTGGAGTGAGCACCGCGTGAGCTGGGCAGTGTGCGGCGGTGCCTTTGCGTACGGCAGCTGAAGCTGTGACATCCTCCTCAGGCCAACAATCACCTCCCGATTGCAGTTGTCCGCTCGAATGGTCGCATAGAACTTGGCCGCCCCCACCTGACCTGCTGGCTGTGATCGCACTACGTAGCGCAGCAGAGTGACGTGACTGCTGATCAGCACTGCATCTTCGTAGTCCGTTGGCAGGCACAGTGTCTTGAGCAGTGGTGCCAGATCGGTGCCTCCCTCATAAATCTCCAGGTACGTTTGGTTCGGTTGGCACATTTCCCAACGCTCCTGGGCAAAGGTGACCTGCAGGCCAGCGTTGAGCGGACCACGAACTACAAAGTCGCATATGAGCTCATGCAGTACGGGCCTGTTCGGATACCCCGGAGAGGTGACAGAGACGACGTCAGTCAGCGAGTGCAGCACCAGCTCACCGCCGCACTCGATGCCCACTTCTCGGTAGCTTAGGCGAAATTTCTAAAAACAAAAAGTTAAACTTGTTTTTAGTAAAAACTAAAAACGAAAAGTTAAAGGTCACCTACATCTTTATCCGTTGCAGCCTTGAAGACGAGGAAGGCAATATTACCCGCCGTCTGCGGCAGCTTAAAGGAGGTCATGTTCGAATTGTGACACAGTGGCGGCGCCAGCAGGGGCGAACGTTCTGAGTCGCCGTTGAAGATCTTTAGCGATTCACCCAGCTGCGTGCTGCAGACGCCAATGAAGTAGTAGACCACGGTGAACTCAATGGTCTTCCCCTGTCGCACCCTGACCAGCCAACGACAGGTAGTAGCACCGGAAAGAGAGGGCCTGCTAGCAACTTCTTCAGAGTTGATGGTTGCACTTGGCTCGGTAAAGTTGCCGCCGCACACTGGCACCAGGGTGAGATTGTAGTGTGGCACACTGTCAAGCTGCTGCTGCGGCGTTAAAGAAAGAATCTGATTGTACTGAATGTGCAGCCTCACCAGATTACTGCCAGGCAGCTCTAAAGGTCGGATTGAATTGCCACTGCAGATGGTTTTAGCTTTCTGGAACTTGTTGCCATTCCAGAGGTACACAAAAATGTGATTTTCCCAGCAGCCATCAGAATGGGGAAAGCTCAGCCCCGACCAAGAGAGGTTCCAGTGCAGCCAACTGTGCGTGCTCAGGTAAAAGTTGACATCACTTCTAGCTCCCGTCCACTGGCTGTAGTTGCCGTCAGTCAGGCTGACCGACTGGCCCAGCTGGCCAGCAAAAAGGTTGAAGGTAGAGTTGACGTTGGCGGGAACGCCCTCAAGGTGCTCATCAAACTGCTGCGCCAGCTCGCTGCGATTGATCATCGACCACTTAAAGCTGAACTTGGCCTGCAAAAAGTTGTTCTGAGTCGCCGAGAAGACCACTGTGGCTGCGTTGCCCTCCGAGGCAAATGGTGGTGGGTGTGTCGTGGAGCACAGACGGAGTTTTGGTCTCGGCAAGTGACGATACGAGCTTTGCTCCACTGAACTGGCATCCAATTGGGTGGTATCCAGCAGTCCGTCAAAAATGCTCAGCTTTTGCCGACACCCGTAGTCACTGTAACCGCCATCTAAAACTAGCGTCTCAAAAGCAATTTTTACGTATTGATTCGGTGCGACGACAATGGAGTACGTGAAACTCTGGTTCAGAGCGTAGATGCCGTTTGGAAAGCCTATTTCAAATATCGGTTAGCTGTCATAACAAAAGGGGCACACATACATACCCGGTGAAGCAATTTGTCCCGTTTCTCCGGAAAGCACTACATTGGTAGCGGTCTTGAAACGCAGCATGAAACCTTTTGCTACTGTCGCTTCGTCAGTTCGAAGCTTGATCCAAATATCACCAATAAATAGAGAGTCCAAACTTGGGAGACTGTCCTTACTGCCGCAGAGGCGACGGCCGCCAAAAAGCGCTCCACTAGAGCTGCCCTGTCGAATTTCGACGTAGTCGCCATTGCAGTAGTCTGATGCTTCAAGGTCAAAGTCCATCATTTCAAGCTCATATCTATTTCCTGGAGAGGCCTTCAGAACCCAGATGCACTCAATATTAGTTGTGTAGCTGTTTGGGTATCCCTAAATGAACGAATTAACTCAAAACATGTTACCCATTCAGTAAAATCCTTCTTACCGGGCTGGACACAACACCAGCAAGGGCGTTAAAGTCTCCGCCACAAAAGCCATTGACCGACGAAACCATGAGCCGAAAAACGGTATAAAGCGAGGCGATGAACATAGAGCTTCCACTTGAGATAATTGGCGGTACTATTTCATTCAAGCAGTAGTGGTGCAGCAGTTTATCCGCCACCGCAGCTTCTCCATTGTAAAAATTAATGTGGTGACGCTTGCACTCATTACCGACCTGCTGATGCTTGTAGGTAGGAATTTGAACGTTGGTCATCTGAACGGCAATGGTGGACGAGGGATTGGCTGCTTTCAGAATGTAGTAGCAGTCATACTGCCGTTGCATCACATGAGGGTAGTTGGGCGAAGTGAGCACCTGGTAGGGGTCCTCATCTCGAATTAGAATGGTCTTGCTGCATAAGGCGCTAAATGATGCGTTAAACCCTCTTCCTGATCGTAGGCCATCGGCTTTGAAGCGCAGAAAGAGCACGCCGTTGGTGCTGTTCATCACCGGATTCGCCACCGAGCTCATATCACCGCAAAACTTGCCCAATAACTTTCCCTCCATCTGGCTGGCTGAATCGTAGACTGCCAGATAGGCAGCACTACAGTTTCCGTCGGGCGCCAAGATGGGAATTTGCAAATCATTCAGCGTCAACATGATGTTACTGTGACTTCCCACTTCAATGGTGTACGAGCAGTCTGAGTGAGGGTCATAGTGGCTGCCTCGACCGTCGTACGAAGGAGATGCAACAAATCCAGAGCCAGTCGTGTAACGCCCTCCACAGCCTTGCGCATCAGTGGTGAAAGTGGCTTTAAATCCGCGTGCTGAATCAAATAAAAAGCTCATTAGTTAACAAATATAAGATAGCAAAAAGAACTTACGCGACCCTTCAAAGCTGTCACCGACGAATTTAACCGTCATGTGATTGCCAATAGAAGAGACATGCTGATTAGAGGTATGACCACACAGTTTGGTAATCTCGGGTGAGTTTAAATCAGGTCCTCCCAGAATTGAGAGGTGGTCGACACCGCCACTACACTCAGACCATGACACCCTATGAAAAGCCAAGTCCTCTACAATCAGATCAACTCGATGACCTTCTGGTGCTTGGATGTACCTGGGTGAGGACAACGATGAACGTTTAGTGTAACTGAAAAATTAAAAAAAGCTGCAATTTCTCACCAGACACACTCAACGGAGTGAGGATACTTATTAGGATAGTTAGGCGACGTGATGACGTTCTTTCGCCTTCGATAGACATTCTGCCGAAGAATGAAGCTGCCGCCACAGCCAACAGCGCCCCACTCCAGGCGAAAGCCACTGTTGACGGAGACAGTTCGGTCCGACTGGAAGGTGATTAGCAGCTCATTTGAGGTGAACGTTATTGGCGGCGGCAGATTGCCGGTGAAGTTGCCGCAGAAGGTTTTGCTGTTCAGAAAAGCCGACTGATTCACAGGCATCAGTAGGCTGATTAGGTCCACCTGGTCAATGGACAGCTGATGAGTTCTGTTCACCTGGCTAATGTTGACGTAATCGTAGGAGCAGTCAATTTTACTGCTTCGTCGAATGAGCTGCTCCAGATTGAGCGATGTAAAGGAAACGGTCACATTGTTTCCCCTGGGCACCAGGAGGTGATACTCGCAGCTCAGATTGTGCGGATGTGGATTGGGATAGTTGGGTGACTCAATGACGCCGTGAGTGCCCGACAGTGTTCGGTTGCACAAGGTGGTGTACCGGAGCTGGAAGCTACTGGTGCTCGCTGTGGATGTCGTTGGGTTGATTGACTTGAACCTTAAGAACGCTTTGTTGCTGCTTGAGGTGAAGATGAGTTGCGGAAGTTGGTTGTCACTGTTGGCGGTTCTGCAGAAGCGACCAAACGGCCTTCCACCCTCATCCGCTCCATCCCAAATTTGAAGTTCTTTCACTTCAAAAAGACAGCCGCTTTGACCACTTGACTGTAGGCTCAAATCAACAGAGTACAGCTGAATGGCCGAACCTTGGGCCACCTGAATGGAGTAGCTGCAGTCGGTCAACGTTTGGTAAGTCGCATAGTTTGGCGATTCGATTATTCCTGAATCGGCAGTCAGCAGTCCGCCGCAACCCATGCCGATTGTTTCGTAGAATATTTCAAAACCGCCCAACTCTTTGGACAGATCGGTTGTGAACTGCAAAAAGAGGTAGTTTGAATGGGAAACAATATCAGGGAGGCGCCTTTTTCCACAGAAAATTCCTAATAAAGTATATATTAAGGTGAAAAGTACAGTAATTCTGGGTAACATCTCATCTTACCAATTAGAGGAGAGTCCGGTCGACGACCATTGCGAATGATTAGCTGGTCATAACATTGGCCAGTTCGCTTTAAAGGCGGCTCCAGCTCAAAGAAGGTAACGTTCAGTTTTATCTGCTGACCATTCTCGACGTGCAGGATGTAGGTGCAGTTTAGCCCGCCTAATAAAGTAACGAAAAAAATGTCAAAAGACATTAAAACAAAAACCCTCTTATGCTCACCGGTGTAACGTCGAGGAAAGCGAAACGACCGAACTACACCGGAGTTACCGAAAAAGTTTCTGTCGCAAAAAGTGGTCTTCCTGACAAAGGAATAGCTAAGGTAGAAGGCGTTGCGCTCGGCAGCTGGACGCAGCGACGATGGCTTTTTCGCTGACCCTGTCGTGGAAGTGTTTATGGAAGGAATGCTGGCGGTTGATTCATTTGCTGTTGATTTGCTACTGGATAAAGCCCGGTCAATGGAGAAGGTCGCCGACCGAAGAACGTAGGTAATGTACAGCTTGGTGCCGGTGGAGCTGATCGGCAGTGGCCGCTCATCGGGGCAAAACCGCCTGATCAGCGCTCCATCGGTGTCGTTGACCAGTATGTAGGAGGACCGCTCCGAGCAAGGCTTTCTGTAGTAGTCGTCTTCAAATAGCAGCGCACTTGCTTCAGTGAGCTGGAACTGCAACAGGACCAGGTACGATTGGTTGGCCTGAAGCTCCCAGAAGCACAGCTCAGTGGCCGGTCTTTCACCGAGGCGCTCCAGCGTCAAGTCCACCACCGGCTGGCCCTGTCGGTGCGTCCCACCGCAACCCAGCGAGAAGGCAGTGTAGTGACCGGAAAAGCCCTTGCTCGGCCTGGAGCGGTCAGTGACCAGTGTGAAGCGAAGCTCGCTGCCCATTGAGAAGAAGGGCGCCGGCGGACTGCTGCCGCAGTACTTCTGCCCACCGAAGAGCAGATAGTCAAAGCGGCACTTCTCATCCGGCTCAATGTCCATCTCCTCAATGGTCAGCTTCACTGCGTAGCCGGGAGGGGCGATCAAGACGTAGGTGCAGTTTTTGCTTGACTGAAGAGGCGCCGGGTAGCCGGGCGACTGAATGAGAGTGGAGCTCTTGGTCGTGTCCACTTCCACCTCACGACCGCAAATTGATTTCTAAGCAGAGGAAAGTCGTGTTAGTTATTCACGCAACAGCAAAAAAATGACTCACAAAGTCAATGATGAATCCCTGTCGCGAAACGCTGCCATCACTCTTCCATCTGATTCTCATGTACCGCCCAGAACTGGTATACGCCGGTGGCTGTTGGTAGCCGCACAGTCGGGCAATAAGCGGCGAAGTGCTCTCCGGCCCGTCCAGCACCTCCAGCACATCGTGAATGCACTTTCGCTCCTTGAGGCGAACTCCATTCTCTCTGCGTGCGCCTGCTTCAACTCTAAACTTGAGAAAGCGAATGGAGATTCGCTCCGAGGGCAGTGCTCTGATCAGCCAGTCGCAGGCGGTGTTCGGCTGGTACACCAGCTCGTCTCGAGCTGCGGTGCGCATCGGTGGGCTGATGGTGCCCTGGGCGCTGGTTAGCACGCCCCCACAGACGCCGGGCACCTGGTGGAAGAGCGCCTGAAAGCCCTTCTCCTGCAGGCTGGCCCGGCCATCTGCTGATCGGAAGAGCACCGTCACCGAGCTGCCCGCCGAGGTGACCGGGGCAGGGGCGGAGAACTCCGCCGTTGAGGTCCAATTGCAGAAGCGCACTATAGTATTGGAAGTGTCGTTCAGTCGGCTGAAGTCGATGCCTTCTCTAATTTCGAGGAAGTTTGGGCAGTCTGGCCCTGCGTTTTGAGCTGATGGTAGCTGAAGGTGGTTGAAGACAAATTGAATCCGCTTGCCGAAATCTGCCTCCACCGTCCAGCGACACTCCAGTGGTCCACTTGACGTTTTTTGAGGGCTAGTCGTAGGAGAATCGATTCGGCCGTGAGTCATACCGCTAAACTTGCCGCCGCAGCCTCGCTCTGTTGTGAGCCAGTTCAAGTCAAATGAAGCCGATGATGATGATGATGATGTTGAGTTTGATGTACCAGTTTGAAGGCGCAAGATGACAGTGTTAAAGGAGCTGATAAAATTTCTATCCCTATTCGGAAGACTTTTCCCGCAGAAAGGACCTTTCCTAGGGTGCTCTATAGTTGGTCCATCAAATAGCTCCAAATTTGGACGTCTAAAGCTGCAATTAGTTGCCATTCTAGACCCCAGATTGAATTTGGTAAAGGTGATGTTAAGCACTTTGTCCTCACTATTGGAGTTCTTGATCACCCAAGTGCAGATGTTTGCATTGTTGATGTTGCTGTCATTAGATAGGGGATACGTAATAATTCCCGCCTCAAAATCCAACTCTTCGTAGCCACAGTTTGCTCGGGGCTGATCGCAGTTTCGCCCGTTGTAGCTTTTGTTACAAAGACAGCTAGACACAAAGCCAATGTTTTAAAACAATGTTGCAGAAGCTGATTGGTAAACGAAAACTGCACACGTACCTGTAACCTCCTGGGGTTCCGGTGTTCACGCATTCACCGCCATTCTGACAGGGGTTACTACTGCAGGCGTTCAGTATTCGAAGCTCACAGAAGGTGCCGGAAAAGGCCGCCAGGCAGGAGCAGAACACCCCGCCTCGATAGGGAACACATGTGCCGCCATTCTGACAGGGTCGACTGACGCAGGACATTGAGCTGCTGTCCCCGGTCAGCCGGGTACAGCCATTCGGTCCGATGCCAGCGCCGGTGGTGCCCGGCGGACAGAGACAGTCTCGGTATGTGGCAGAAATGGCCGTGTTGGCGACGCATCGAGCTTGCGACGAGCAGCCGCCGTTGCCTGAAGAGCAAATGTCGCCGTCCAGTTGAGTGCATGTTGTTCCTGAAGAAGAAGAGTGTGTCAATAACTTACAAGAACAGTGTAAAAACAAATTACCATCACCAGCAAAACCAGGCGGACAGGGCCCACAGATGACACGGCCCAGATTGCTGAAACAGCTGACTCGTGGCGAGCACCCGCCATTGTTTACATTGCAGAGATCAGCTGAGGGGGTGCAGCTGTAACCGTCGCCGGTGTAGCCTGCCGGACAGGGGCCACACTGGTAGCCGGCTCTGGTGTTGAAGCAGGCGACGGGAGGATTGCGGGAGCATCGGTGAATGCCTGTGGCGCACTCGTCCACGTCTGCGTCGCAGGGCGCCGTCTCCGAGTGTGCGATGCTCTTGGTGAATCCCTGGTAGCAGACGCAGCGGTAGCGGGCGACGCCGCTGCTCGTCCTGGGCAGGTCGAAGCACTCTCCACTGCCGCAGATCTCGTGGCTGGAGGCGTTTCGGCAGTCATTGAACTGGACCGTACAGCGGACGCCCTGGAAGGCCGCCGGACAGACGCAGTGGAAGGCGCCGAAGGTGTTCAGACAGGTGCCCCCGTTCTGACAGCCCAACTCGGTGCCCTGGTACCGCTCACACTCGTTCACGTCCTGTTCGCAGTTGTCGCCCTGGTTTGCTCAAGGATGAAAAGGTTAGCAGTTGCTCATCCCTTGATCATTGAAAGCGCTCGGCCTACCTGAAAGCCAGCTGGACAACGGCAAATGTAGCTGCCAAAGGCGTCCTCACAGTCGCCGCCATTCTGACAAGGGTTCACCGGTTTGCACTCGTCCGTATTGAGCAGACGTTCCAGCTTGCTGAAGCTGCGCTGCAGTCGGGAGAGCTGACGACGACGAAGCTTCGCCGTGCGATCATCCGCCTCCAGACTGGCATTGATGCTGGCCATCCTCTCCTCCACTCGTCTGTTTACTAGTTCGGTTATTTGAAAGGCTAGATCGGTAGTGCGAGAGCCAGCCACATCTCCGCTTTGCTGATCAGCTGACGATGGAGCGATGGAACCAGCCCTCAATGCGGCAATATCATCGCCATTTATCTTAACTCGACCATTGCCTGAGGAGCGGAACACAAGGTCCTTATTCCGGCCCGTCATCACCATCAAGTGGCCATTCTTGACGATGAAACGAGGGCTGTTGAGGAGAGTAACTTGTTGGTTAAGTTAATGCTCAAAAGTATTCCAAAAATCGCTTACTTGGGATCAAAAGGATCAAGATACCGGTCAATATCGTTAATGTCCTGGCAGGCAGCCAAAACAATAAGCAGCCAGAATGTAGACAATTGAAAGACGTGTATCATTTTTTGTCCTCCTAATTATCTTCATCTAAAGTGATGAATATAAGCAGATGTTTGTGTTGATCTAAATCAATAGAGCAAGTGACAATGCTAGCCAGTTTGTTGCCGTCCACTCGGCGTTTCTTCGGCAATCCTTTCTTTGAGCACATTGTTACCATACTTGCAGTGTCAAACAGCGGTGACTGGCTTCTGTCACCCGTCGTTTCAGTGAAAGGAGAAACTGTACATTCTAGTAAACTAGGCTAAACAAAAAAATGAAGGTCGTCAATCACGTCATTTGATACGATTCATGTGTAGAGGACGATTCGCCCCTTTTTGTTTCCTCTTCGCATAAAACTACTAGATGAAAAACAGACAAGTTTGTCCTCCTCTTTCAAGAGTACTCTTTTGACCAGTCGCTCATGGTGTTGCATCCATCATTTCTAGAATCGTCCTGTTTCATAATGTCCAAACGGTAGAACAGGTCATTTTCGTTTTTTTTGGGGGGGGGGGCTTTACTAGCCATTGTACCGAGCTTGGAAAAAACAGCTGTGAGCAGAGATAGCAGACAATGCGGAAATGGTGGAAATGGGTAAACCAAGTGAGGCCATCGAGCACGTTGCGTCAGGCAAACTGAGACTGTACGGCCATTAAAATAGTGAGTGATGCGCACTCTTGTGACTGACCATTGGAGTTGTTGCGCCATTGATTTGAAGAAACATGTTTTCACTTACAAACATTAGTGTGTTTGTGTGGTTCACTATCCACTTCTCATCTTTCACATATTTGTGTTTGTATACTTTTGTGCGCACCTAACTAACTCTAGCTCGCTTAACTCTTATACTCCAAAAGTCGGCAAAGTAGACTTCGGTTTGTCTGTACTCCCCTTCTCTGTCTTATCCTCGAGTTCACATGATATTTTTTATGTGTTTTATAAACACGCTGTCTCGATGAATCAACGTGCTCTGTTGTCTGTTTTGCTGTCGACACCACGTTCTCACAGTTAGCCTGTCGTATCTCCGCTGCGACCGATAAAAGTCCCCTGATGGCATGATGTGCTGTTCATTACTCCTCTGATTGTTGCACTTTTTAAGCGCCAGTAGCTAGGCACAGTCTTGTTACAGATAGAACCTCTTTCCTGACTGACTGACTGACAGGCTGTGATTAACTGACCACTTGAAATAGGAAAAATGACTTTGCAAAGAACTACAATGGCGCTGGTTCCAGTAAGTACTGCTGCTGCTCTTTTCACGCAAATTCTTTTTATTCTAAATTTTTGTGTTTATTTCCTTCTCAGAGAACTCGCTCCAAATACAGCCTTGACCTCAGTTACTACTCCACGACGATATGGAAACTGAACGACCTGACTCGTGAGGTCTTCACCATCTACGACTACCTGAAGCTGGAGGAGGTTCGCCCGCTGGTGGACAATGTGCTGTCATTCTGGGCGCACTACTACAGTACACTGAAGCCGCTGCTCGAATATGGCACAGAAAATGGACGACGGCTGCTCAGCGATCAGCAGTACCGAAAGAAGGTGCTCGCTCGGATGCTCCTCAACATGCCGGTGATTGCGGTGATCCTTCAGCTGGCACTGTCGCTGGTCTTTGTGTACCAATGCACGCAGCTGTGGCGAATTAGAAGTGCTATCAAGGAAGCAATTCGATTCGTCAGCGAAGACGAGGTAAAGCTAGAATTCAGTCGAATTGAGCAGAACCTAGAGCACATGAAGGATATCTCGAGTGATCTTCAGATGCTCGTCGATCAGTACGAAAAATGTCGCAACCCAAGGGAGGTCAACCGACTGCTGGAAAAAATAAATACCAAGTTGATGATTGCAAAAAGATTTGCAGATACCTCTGAGGTGATTGGTAAGTGATGCTTACTGCCATCATTTTGAAACAATATTAATCTTTTTACCATTTCTTTAGACAACCTGCAAGCCAAGTTGCAGGCACAAAAAATCATGCTGACGCAATGTGATCAGCGATTCATTCAGACCGGACTCACTTCACTTTCTGCCAGTGGCATCGGTTTGCTGACCGTTCTCATAAACGACAAGCTAACCGATATTGAACAGAACCTGATTACTCTCGCTGATAACCTTCACCTCGACTACCACGCAGTAGAGCAGTTAATCAACGAGACTGAAGAGCGCAAAGAGCGTCTTTTTGAAGAACGCCTAAAAGAAGAGACTGAGGCCCTCAAAACGGAAAATGGAATGATTGCCAGTCTGCTCAATGTTGCAGGCGGCTGGCGAACAATGGCATCATCGTACATGAAAATTCTTTGAAACTGAAAACTTGTTAAACAAAACCAGACGTGATAAATATTCCTTATAAAAGCTTTATAATTTTGTTGTTGCTGTCTGTTCACATAATAGTGATCACCGGTCCATTTGCTGACTGCTCTTCTCTTCGGTCGAGGTACGCTTTATACTTCTCCTCCGTGAGGCGAAACAAACTCAAGCCCTCTTTTCTGCCCTCACTCCTGCCATTTGTTGACAAGTCTACCGCGCCGATGCTTTTGTAGAAGCCAATCGCCAGCTGATTCCAGCCAAGAACGTTCCACTCGATTCGGTCCATGGAGTGAGCGTCAGCGTAGGCGGCCAGCTTGCGCACAATGGCCCCGGCCAGGCCAAACTTTCGGTACTGCTCCTCTACAAAAATGTCCTCAATCCAGAGGTGGGCGCCGGCGAAGCTGCAGTACACCTCATTGTAAATTGAGTAGCCAACGGTCTTCACCTCAATCTCTCCCCGCTCGCCGTCCACCACCAACTGCACCACCAGAGCGTGAAATCGAGGCGGGTGAGAGTGGCCGAAGGCGTCCTCTCGAAGCGTCTCCGCGCTGATGGCCACCTTCTCCGGCATCTTCTCGTACACTGCCAGGTCGTAGATCATCCGGTAGATTGAATCGCAATCCTCCGGACGGGCATCACGTACGAGGAACTTGGGCATCGGCAGAGTAGACATGGCTGTACAGTGGTGTTGTGATTTTGATGAGTGTGTCTTCAGCCATTTCAGGCAAACGGTGTCACCGCTAACACTGAGTCGCATTTTGCTTCTGTATACAGTGTCGCTTCTGTAGCTGATAAAGGCAGTGATGATAAGGGTACAGCAGTGACGACCAAACAGCAGGCGTAATGTATAGCCAGTTCGAAAAGAGAGAGTGGAGTAAGGGGAGCTGCATGATAGAAGAAAGAAGGGAGGCAAAAAAAGCAATGAAATTGGCAAAAAAGAAATAATGAGGAGTTAAGAGGGCAGAGAGTCAAGAAAGTCCCAAAAAAGGAAGCAGTGCAACAGCACTAGTCACTGTTCACATGTCACCGGTCAAGTGGATGCTGTTTTGACACACACTCTTCAACTGCTGCATCAGCTGCTCGACGGATGATCTGGAAAAGCCAGCTGACTGCCGCCGTTTTCCTTTCCCCACGCCACCTCTGACCGAAGCACCGCTGCCACCAGTTATCTATCTAGCACTGACAGAGCACTTACGTCAATCCGCCACACACTGTAATGTGACCTTCTTTGAGTAGCACTAGCACTTCAATGGAACTTTTTTGTCAATGTATACATTTGTGGAAGAGATAACAGAAAGAGAGGGACTGACTGAAGGAGAGGGTAGTATGACACGCACACAAGCACACACACATTTTGCAGAACAATCTGATCTGATCAAACTCTGATCTGACGGCAACGGTGGCGGCTGAAGAAGAGGAGGAGGCATTTTTTGTGTTTAGTGACGATACATAGTGAGTGCATTGTGCAGACACTTGTTCATCATATCAGCACGTGAGACCCAGTTCTCTGCTGCTTGTCCTTTGCTATTTGACCAGCCGTTAATACAAAAAATTACTGTTTTGCTGTTTTTCTACTCTGTCCTTTCGCCGCCGTTGCTGCAGTGCTGATGTGCAATGCATTTCGATGTTGACGCTGAGTGCAGCCTTTTCTTTTTCTTCTTCTTCCTCCTTCAAATGGCAGTGACGTTTGCTTAAAAGTTACTTACTTGAAAACCTGCTCTGTGACAGAAGCCAAAGGAAACACCTTCGGTTCACCAAAAATACACCGTTCATCGTCGACCCTGACCAATTGACGTCAGTAGACGGTGAAACCGGTGCCGCACACAGGAGGAAAAAATTTCGGGAGTAAGCACAATTCAGCACAAAGTGGCGGTCACCTCACCTTGGCACTCCATCTTTCTCTCTCTCTGTCTTTGTCTGGAGGTGGTCAAATATGACCCGAACTTGGTGACAGCAAGTGGCAGAAAAGTCCAGTACTGCTTTTCTTTATTTCCCTTCTCTCTCCCTCCGCCTACGTCAGCTTGCGGACAGATTCATTAGTAAACATGTCAAGAGGGTGAAATCGCCCGTCTGGTTCAGTCCAGGTACAGTGCCTGTGTGTGTGCAGCATATGTGCGTGTGTTCCTTTCATTTGTCCACTGGTTGCTATCACCGCCGCAATTCCATCCACTGGCCACTGACCGTCGTCTTCCACCTTCTTCATTCATTATAAATGTCAGCAGGAGTGACATCTCCACTGAGTTTAGTAGATACTACCCTGTTGACTTAAACTCCACTACTGCCCACTTTGAGAGACAACTACTTTTTAAGTGAACTACCCGTCTGCTGTGTATTTTCTTCTTCAGTATGCTCAGTGTATGAGTGTGTGTTGATCAAGTCTGCCCTTCAAGTATTCTCCACTCAAAGGTAAAATTTGAGTACTTTGATGTGTACCTAGAAGAAAAAGCAGAAGCTTATGCTTAAGGCTAATTATTAAAATTCCGTATAAGTCCTACATGGTGACCAACAAACTGGTCAGAATCAACAAAGGTCAGGCAATGGGGGTGGTGGTGTGCTCTGCAGAGCTTCTAATGTTTCCCTCTACTGCAAAACACACACTTCATCAGTCATCACGCACACCACAGAGAGTTTCTTGCTTTATTACATTTGTCACCAGCGCTTTGACCGGTCAGTTGACGATGACAGTGACAAACAGTGAATTCCGCAATGTCTATAAATGTTTACTCCTCTCACTGAGACGGAACTTACCTTCATTTTGCGGAGTAACACAGTAAGAGAGTGAAGAAGAGAGAAAAGAGGAGTTACTTTATTTCGATCGCTGCTTTAAGCTCGTCCTATTCCCTTTAAATATTGACCTCTGCCAGTGGTTCAGAGCTCATTCAGGTTCTCCCCTTTCATTGAGAACATTCTCACAAAACAGCAGAAGACGGCACACAACACAGCACATCACTTCAGCACTCGTCCTCTTTTGCTTTCACTCTCCTTCACCATCCAAGTGCCCACAATCTTAGCTGTTGAGCAAGCAGGCACTACCTTCACTAACTTCAACGCTGGTTTTTCGCTGACAACCAACGATAAACGGCCCACCAAAGGACACTATCTTTGTGTGACCATGTTCGGTATTTCTCGGCAGCCCTACTACCATCACCACCAGTCAACACTTTGGCTTTTCCTGTTCTTATTTGGAGCTCTCAGACTACAGTTTCACCTTGCTTCAGCTGAATGTAAGTGTGTTTGCTTAAGGATTATAGAGCATGATGATAACAAATCTCTTGATTCTCCAGCTATTCCCTACCCACCACTGAGTGCTCCAAACAATGTCATCAAGTTGATCATCAAGACGTACGTCCACGAGCTGCTCGACAACCCACGCCTTGATTCAAACCAGCTGAAGACCAAGTTGACCAGTATGAAGTGAGTTATCTTTTTGTTAAACCAAAAATTAATTTGTAACAATAACCTTTTTTTCTAGCGACTACATCTCCACCCACCCGGCACTTCACCAGCGGTACCTTTGGGTGGGCCCCACTCCACCGGCTGACTTTAACCCGGATTTGCATGTAAGATATTTTTGGTTAAATCATTCTCCTGTTTCCAAGCTCACCTGATCATAAAATTCAAATAGGAAATCAACTTTGACCGAAACACGACCCGGTACGTGATGACAAACAAGCGCAAGCGAAGCAGCAGCAACATCGGCATCGGCAGCAGCAGCATCATCCAGTCGGGAAGTGGTGCCGGCGACAAGGAGCAGCTGCCTTCGGAAGAGATCTGCGAGACGAAGCAAAAGTGGGAGCAGATCAATGAGACGCACGACCTGTACGACAACAAGGCGGTGGTCATCCAGCAGGAGGACATGAAGCAGTTCGTCTTCTCCTACCGCTGCGCCAAGAACAAGGGCAAGTGCCTGGGCATCTCGCCACTCTTTGAGAGCGAGTGCACCGAACGCAGCGGATGGATGTACATGTACTACAAGCCGGAGAATAAGCCAGCTCAGTGGGGATTTGTCAATGGTGGGTGCCTGCAGATTACAGCTATCTCCATTTCTAACCTTTAACCTTCTTTTTCCCCGCTGTTTGACCACTAGCTCCCCACCACTGCGCCTGCCGACTGAAGCCAAAGTTCTACCAGCCCACCATTGCAAGTGATGAGCCCACCAAATAAATGGAGATGGAGATAGACTGGCACAAATTTGAAGCACGAAAAAAAGTGTGCTTCCCTTTTTCATTATTTTTCTCTCTAAGAAGCGCACTATAAAGACATTTCCAATATTTGGACAATTAATACAAAATGATTTTTGAACACAATGCTAGCAAATGGAAAGCATAGCAACTCCCCTCCCCCACATTTGAGTAATCACTTGGTCCCTATTCACATTATAAATTAAATTTGGTTTATTAGCTAATTGTATATTGAATCAATATCAGTGTCACTCACTTGACAAAATATTTGTTTACCACAACGCTGCACTGAATTTGATTACTTGTCCGCCCACTGTTTCGCCCACTCTACTGGTGTTGTTGTTACATTAAAAGGAGGTGTTAAATTAAATTAAGTTGATTCTCCAGTTTTCTTCAATCTTTATCTAGTAGACAGATGTATAGGTGTGCGTCGAGTTTCCAGCCAGTAGCGCCGTCCTCTCATCGGGAATTTTCTCCTCTGAAATTTCCGGCTCTTCAATGACGAGAAAGGTTTTAAAGTTAAAGTACGGAATGCGCAGTACCAGGGCGATCCACAGCATTATCATGCACAAGCCAAAGTACATGTACAAGACAGTGCCTGTTGACAAAAAAAGTTTCAAAAAAGAGTCAACATTAAAATTTTCAAAAAAAAAGTTACATACCGAGAAGGTAAAATGGCCGACTGTCAATGAGGGCAACACTTTGCGCGGGCACATAGTCGCCCAGACCGACGGTGGTGATGGTGATAAAGCAGTAGTAGAAGGAGTCGAGAAAAGTCCAATCCGGCTCCAGTTGGAGGAAGATAAAAGACGGCAGTAGGATGAGCGTTAAAAAGAGTATAAAAGTAATGAGAATCAAATGAATGAATCTAATCTTGAGCAGGGTGATCTGCGTAAAATGCGAGAAAAACTTGATCAGCCAAATCTCCACGATCTTCACCGGGCCGTCGCGGATGGCGGAGATGATGACGGAAAAGAAGAGCAGCGTCGCCGGAATGGCAATGGCGCCAAAAACGAGCGTCAGAATTTTGCCCTCCTCGGTAACCGGGGTGACGTGGCCGTAGCCAATAGTGGTCACTACGGTGGTCACGTAGTTCAGACTGGAGAAGAACTCCCAGTTGGCCATCTCCACCGGGACCCGAATCGGTTTGACGTGCTTGTTGATTTGAATACTTGCGTCAGAGGCTGCCGATGGGTACTTTTTGGCGGACTTTCCGCCGGCCAACTCCTCTAGTTGCTCTTTTTGCTCTTTTTCTTCCTCTTTACTGATGTATTTGTTATTGTTGTTGTTGTTAACCCCACTTTTTGCCCCTCCAGATTCTGGCAATGCATTCTTGTGAAACGTCTTCTCCACTGTGTTCAGCGCCACTTGAGCAAACTCGGGCAGCATAGTGGTGGTGGTGCTGGTCGCATTTTCAGCCCGCAATGAATCATTTCTCTGCTTTGCTTCTTGCAGATCAATCAGCTCATTCAATTTGGCCAAGTTGACGCCCTTGTCGTTGGCCGTCATGATTGACCTGACAAACTGCTTCAAATCTTTGGCTAAACGGAAGTAAACGGAAGTTTCAATTAGTAATCAATACAAGAAAAGATGAAATTACTCAATTACTCACCATCCACGCAGGTGTTTGCATCAAGAAACATCTGCTGCTGAAGTAGAATTTGGTCGCGCAACCTGAGCTCCGTTTTTGCCTCAAAGAGCACAAACAGACTGGCGCCCAGGAGAATGAGTAGAATGTAGATGACGACAAAGAAGAGAAGGTAAATCAGATGAGGGTACTTCTCCTTCAGTTTATATTCACAGTTGACTATGGAGACGGAGCCATTGCGGTACAGCGTTGTCGGTATTGGCTGTATGTGGTGATGAGGGTGGTGGTAGGCGTTGTGACTGTGAATCAGCGCCCCATTGTCGAGTTTTGAGTGGGCTTCACTGTAGCCACTACCACCACCACTATTTTGGTTAAGGTACAGCGAGTAGGAGTCACTAAAGTCATCGTCATCATCCTCTTCGTAATATTCAATCTGACTCGGGTGAAAGGTCTGAATATCATTGCCATTCTGGTGGTGGTAGCTCTGGTAGTTGCCCGGAAAGTAGGGAGACTGCCGGTCGGCGGGCAGACTTTCACCGCTGCTGCTGGTGCTCACTGGTGAACTGCTGTTGTTTCGTTGCTGATAGTGCTCAGCAGTTGACGTGGAAGCCATTGAGCCAGCAGAGGTGGAGGCCATCGAAGAGGTCCAACTTTGGCCCAGTGTCTGCACATTACGGTCAAACTCGACCCTTCTGCTGCCTGAAGCCATAGCTGAAGCGGTTACTTCTAAAGCTCTAAAAACATAAAAATTATCAATGAGTAAAAATGTAGTACCTAAAGAGGAAATATTTTACAAAAAAACAAAATTACAACTTACTTTAGTTTTCAAGCTTTTGACACCTTATCTTGCCGTTCTGAGAGAAATCAGAGGGCGGGGGAGGAAGGGAAAAATAAAAGTCGCAAACAGAAAGGACAAAGTAAAGGGGGAGAAGCCACAACAAAGTAGTAGTAGTAGTAGAGGTGATAATGATGGTGACGCAAAAGAAGTTGGTAAGTCGGTTGTTCACACACACAAACGGAGGTTCACGCAAACAAACTCTACTTTGTTGGAGTAGTAGCAGTAGAAGTAGTAGTAAAAGAAGTTGTAGAAGTCGGCATCACTAGTCACCACTAACTATCAAAAAAGTTCGTGAAAATGCGCGTACATGTAGTGGCAATCATAGTGCAGTAGGGTTAAAGTCTCGCCGATGAGCAAAGTCAAGGTCACTTGAGTGCTGAGGTGAGAGTTCCAGCAGAGTGAGGAGGAGGTGGAGGTCGTGGGAGAGGGTGGAGAGGATGCTGAGCCGAGGGGGTGAGGAAGTCCAGTTGATCTAGCCATAGTTCTGTTCGGGGAAGGACGGCGGAGAATGCGGATACATTTATGGGGTGACGAAGTGGCTTGAAGAGGAGGTTGAGTCGGAGAAGAGTTGGTCAAGTCAGGTAAAGTGAGTTGGTTGGTTGAAGTTTATGTCGGAGGAGTTTTGTGGTAAAGTGAGGTTTTTCGACTGAATGAGAAGAGCGTGTATGCGTCCTTGCCGGCGTTTGCTTCGACAATAATCAGCACTCGCTTGCAGACTTTTGACTTGAGGTGTCTACACACAGTAAGTGAGGGAGACTAGCAGTCTTATTTGGTGCACATTATCCTTATCAGACGCACTTCTTAAGACACAGAGACAAGTCCACACACACTCTCCCTCAAAGAAAAGAGAAGGAGGAACGAGGGGGCAAGTCAACAAGTCTGTTATTTGCCAAAGGGCAGGATCGGCTGAAGAGAAGAAGAAGAGCACACACAACTTTCAACTTTTGCTTTGTTGATTGATGTTGATGATAAGTGGGCGAGGGAGGCGAGGGCAGGGGAGGGCAGTTCACTGATGAGGAGGCTGATAAGAGTGTTCAGAGCCCGGGGATTAGGCTGAACGAAAGTGAAAGATCAGTAGCAGCTTAAGAGAACCAAAAGTAAAGAAGTAGTATTTTTCATTATGTAATAAGGCGCAGTGCGGTAAAAACTTCCTGGAGAGTTGACTTTGTGACCATTTTGCGTGTGTGGCTGATAAGGATGCGGTTTCGTTCGGTGACGAGCTGAAATGAAAAGAAGTAGAATGGTGGAGAAGAAGAGGACAGCACTGTTACTTTCTATTCAGCTTCTTATTCGTGTCAGGCAGTTGTTGAGAAGAAGACGTACTTTTGGGGCAGGCAGAATGTTTAGAAGCAAAGTCCCATCATTGCAGCAGACTGATCATCAGCATCATCAGTAGCGTTGCAGTCAATCGAAGTGATAACAAACGATCTTTGATGCTACCAACCACTACCGAATGGGTAATCTTCGAGATCAGAAGAGATGAAATGTTGGTGGAAAATACTCTTGCCGAAAGAGCTACAGAGTGCGGGAAAACTTTTCACCAAACTTGAAGTTGAATATTATTGAACAGACGCAAATTCTTCATCAAGAGATCAGATTAAATTACATCATCATCATTACCACAATGACTCACTACTGAACATGATCACCTGACAGGCTGTGATCGTTATCAGCTGATTAAAGTAAACAACAAACAAATCAGAAGACACTTGTTACACACACAACACAACACAACAGTGATGATCTGCATAGCGACAAATGCGGTGCTAATGAGCACCGTTTGCCAGAAGGCTCTTTCTCAGCCACTCTGCACCCATCACCAGTGCGCCAATTATCGCCAATGAAATGTAATAGCAACGAACACAAGTTTTTGTTCTTAAGCAAAACTTTACATTGCCTAACCGATGTCACCAATCTCTCCTTCTTTCTCTTTCCTCAAGTCTGTTGATTAGATGACATCAATTGACGTGATTGTCTGCAGCATCTCAACTGCAGTTGCCAGTTTGCGATGTCTAACTGTCGTTTTTCTCTCACCAGTGCCAGTGCCCAACTGGTTCGGTCGAATTTGGGTTTAAGAGTACAGCGGATCAGTAGTGGAGCACTAGATTAACGGAACCAGTATTAGTGCACTTGCCTGATAGCAAGCAGCTCGAACCAGAATAATACTGAATTAGGTTAGCTACTGGTTGATTGATTGCGGCGCTTGGTTCATTTCAAATCGTCAAATTCAATCGGTGTCATCCTCAGCGTCCTCTCATCTCAAGTTCAAATGCTTTCTGATTGTGGCCAAACAGACTCTGCCAACCAGCACTACTATCACCGCAAAAATACGTCGATTTCTTCCAGTTGTACTGTCTACTGACAGCAATCCCTTCCAGCCAGCCTAGTTGCGAACTAGTGAGCTAGTGCTTATCATCGCGCACATATGCAGGCCTGCAAAGTTGGTCTGCGAGAGTCTTCGAGAGAAAGAAAGAGAGACACACATGAGACCACTCTTGTGCAGTGGCACTATCACTGGCCCAGCAGTAGTGTAGGCATGATAGCCAAACGAAGTCAACTGTTCAGACTAGCCAACTGCCAGTAATAATAGCACAGCAGCTTGGTCTGTTGTAGAGTAGTAGTATCTTCTGTACGTTTGATAGCTGCTGTTGATCTACTGCTAGCGATCTTTGTCCGCTGACGTCTACTACTACCACTAACCACTAATCGGCCACTACCCAATCAACAACAGCAATCAGCGCTTTTTAAACTTTTCAAACAAAGTGACAAAGTGCAAAGTGAGTGTATACTTTTGCGAGGGGCGGCCAGTCAGTTTACTTTTGCCTGGAAAGCCCTCGCAATGATGAAAAAATAAACACACTTCTATTTTGGCCACTTGTTGAATGCTATCAAATGCAAATACACAGCATGATTAACAATGAAAAAAGTATATTTTTGTCGCTTCTGAAGTAGAAAGTGCTTCTAAAATGGTTTTACAAGCAAAATGGGCAACACTTCTTTAAAAATACTTTTTTTCAGGCTACTGGCGTAGTTGGCCCATCCCCAATGTTGCCTGTTCAGTGCGCATCAATCACTTTAATCAAACTAGGAATATTGCATGCAAATCTTATCAAACTCGCGCTCTTTGGCTTCATAGTCGGCGAGGTAAATATCTCCAGCGGCGCCAGGACTGTCCTTTAGTTGGTTGAAAAGTCGATTCGCCAGTTCAGTTTTGTTGTTGTACTGTGCCAAGATCATCTGGTTGATGATGGCCTCAGTGTAATTCGGATCTCTGTCAATAGTCTCCTGCACCAGTGCCTCTGCTTCCTTCAGCTTTCCCTGGGCAATCAAAGCGGCAGCCTGCCCATTGAGCAGCAACGGCGACGGACCGAACTTCTCACGCAGTTCCTCCATGATAAAGAAGGCGTCCTGGAGCTTTTCTCCCGCCTGGAATAGGTAGATCGACATCAGTGCCAGCTGAGACAGTGTGCAGTACTCGTCCTTTTCGGCCATTCGCTTGTACTCCTTTCGGGCGAGATCCAACCGATCCAGCTGAAGAAAAGTCTGCACCGTAAGTGCCATACTAAATGTCAAATGTAATAACAAAATATTAGTTCAAAACAGTAAATGATCAGTTCAATAAAACGGTTACCATTCCAAGTCGTCAGATTTGTAGAGCACTTTCAAAGCGAGGTCATAGTTCTTCTGGTAGTACTGAATGGTGGCGGCAATGAGCTGTGAAACGCTGTCGCTGGTGTACCTATCGAAGTCGGCGTCAACTTGTTCGGCAATCTCCACCCTATGAAAATGAAATCAATAAGCACAGAAAGCTACTAGAGGTATTGGTGCCTTACTTGGCGGAAGATGATGTTGTAGAGTGATATTTAGCCAGCAACTTTACCGCCTGCAGAGGAGCCGGCATCGAGTCGCGAATTTCACTGGAGACGAGGCCATACTTTTTCTGTGCCGTGTAAGCCCGGTACATGAAGATGTCCTGCTCCAGCTTCTGCTCTTCAGTTTTAGTCTGTCAAGGATGTGTAGTTGATTGGAAATGAAACGAAAATCAATCACCGGTAAACACAACAAACCAAAACAAACCTTTGCTTTCTGAACCTCATTCAGGCACTGCTGCCAGTTGCCCAAGTAGAGGGCGTTTTTCACATCAAACAGCGGATCTGGCCCCGACATGTCGCTTGCTTGGTGGACTTTGACCGGCGGAAAATTCGATAAAATCTTCTGAATCAGGAATGATTGAAGGCGGCAATGCGAGAGAGATGTGTCAGTTCCAAGTGCCAGCTCAGCTTTTGCATTTGCTGCGACAAGTCGCCGAAAGGGCAACTCCACGAAGCGTTTTCACCAAACTTTTCACTGTTGTTTTTCTAACTTTTCCCACGAGTTTCTCAACAGAACTCTGCTGCTGCTTTTCTTCAACAGCTGTTTACAGCCAAGGTGTTCAAGAGATTGTGGTGGCCTTCTCTCTGTAAGAAATGTACCGCATTCGGCCCAGGTTCGTTGATCACCCCCTCCTCTAGATAACTGTTTGTAACTGTACCCGTTGTTCTTTTACTTTACCCTTCAGCCAAAGACACTGGTTACGAGTCATCGAGTGCACTGCTGCTCATCGACCTTCCATCATCATAAGGCCAGAGCCGATTGCCGTGAGGATACTTCCGCCACTGAGCAGGTCACTTCACTTATCAACGACTCATCTCTTCAATCATCCTCGCCACCTTTCCACCACCTCACCTCAAAAGAAAGAAGACCACCATCACCATCACCACCTCGGGCGGTCTTTGGTTCCCTATGCCGTCTTGATGCGGCTCAACAAGCCCACTGGCACCTGGCTACTGCTATGGCCGTGCTGGTGGAGCATCGCCCTGAGCACCACGGCGGACGCCCTTCCGCCGGCCAGCCTGCTGGGCCTGTTCGGAGCAGGGGCGCTTCTGCTGCGCAGCTCAGGCTGCATCATCAACGACATTTGGGATCAGAAGTTTGACTCGAAGGTGGAGCGGACGAAGCAGCGGCCGATCGCCGCCAACCAGGTGTCCCTCCTGGACTCGGTCATCCTCCTGCACGGCCTGAATGCATGCGGCCTCCTAGTCATCCTCCAGTTTGACCTGAGCAGCATCGCCCTCGCTCTCAGCTCCATGGCGCTGGTGGTCATCTACCCTGCCTGCAAGCGCTTCACCAACTGGCCGCAGCTGGTCCTCGGCATGACCTTCAACTGGGGAGCACTGCTCGGCTGGTCGGCCGCCTGCAACGGCACGCTGAACTACGCCGCCGTCCTTCCGCTCTACCTGGGCGGCATCTGCTGGACGCTCATCTACGACACACTGTACGCCCACCAGGACAAGAAGGACGACATTAAGCTGGGCCTGAAGTCGACGGCCATCAAGTTTGGCGACAGCACCTCGAGGTACCTGAACAGCTTCGCCGCGCTGATGACCGCCTCGCTGACGCTGGCCGGCGTGAACACTGACCAGTGTTGGCCGTACTACCTGTCGGTGGCCGCCTGTGGCGCCAACCTCCACCGGATCATCCGCAAGACGGACATCAACGATGTGGAGCAGTGTGCCAGCGCCTTTAAGCAGAACTTTCACATTGGCTGGATGCTCTTTGCGGGCATTGTTTTGAGCACACTGCTCAAGGATAAAAAGACTACAACATCCTCTGAAATTACCGATGAGGAAGATGTGGCAAAAATGAGTAGTGAGAGTAATAGGAAGGAGGAAGAGCCGTCCAGAGAGGTGGCAGTGAATGGGACTGTGATTTCCAACAACGTTGGCCGCCCCCTGATAGCTGGCAGCCCCCAAACACTGAGTATATCATCCAATAGTCTAGCAAAGATTTAACATGCTGTTTTTCTTGTTTACCTGTTGTTATTTTAGTGTAAAACACTGTAAATTCAATAAACACGGGCCGCGCTAGTTAATCCTCGCCGGCAAAGCAGTGGCCAGCGCAAAAAATAAGAGACGCTTGTTTTTTGCAAAAAAAATAAATTTTTGTGTCTTTTAATCAAAAAATTATTTTTTTTATTACACAGTACTTCTTAAGAAAAATTTTTATTATTTCATTGTTCTGACAAAATATTGGAAACATGTACAAATGGAATAATCCCATGGCGCCAAATAGCTTTTTTAGTGACATACTTGAGACAAAAAGTAAGTTTGATTAAACACAAAAAAGATTAAATACTTGACATTATATTAAAAACACTAAAATGCTTAAAAATATTAAAAATAAAAAAACATTTTTATTAGTCTGGTTAGCAAATATCACTGTTGCTAAGAAATGTTAGTGTAACTGATTTGATTTGTAATAGAACTGAAATTGTAAGTGAATTTGGAATGCAATAAATATTAGGTGGTGATTTTATTGGTAAAAATAGATAATCCAATAAGTGGAAATTGGCTAGACTTAAAGATATTGCAGATATAATAAAAAAGATAAACGGAAATCAATGCTATATAAATATTGATTGTAGTTTAAAAAAATTGATAATTTGAAACAATCAAAATTATTAAAAATGATGTTAAAAACATTTTTTCTTTTTGCCGTGTGTTTGACGATAAACACAATTGCTACACCAGTTCCTGCAAATTCTAAAACTCCTGCAGCTACACACGCAACTCCTGCAGTGACTCATGGTACTCCCGCAGCTACACACGCAACTCCTGCAGTGACTCATGGTACTCCCGCAGCTACACACGCAACTCCTGCAGTGACTCATGGTACTCCCGCAGCTACACACGCAACTCCTGCAGTGACTCATGGTACTCCCGCAGCTACACACGCAACTCCTGCAG
>JAALOO010000538.1_pt1 | contig 33159 bp, 30 predicted proteins | sample 7257641 | NCBI WGS metagenome assembly JAALOO01 (sample SAMN14085613, study PRJNA598686) | mite metagenome | biome: ENVO:01001000; feature: ENVO:01001002; material: ENVO:01001226; isolation source: single female mite from University of Michigan culture on fish food culture... ...
TCTCTCTCTCTCTCTCTCTCTCTCTCTCTCTCTCTCTCTCTCTCTCTCTCGCTTCTCCTTTCTAACTGGGGATCGCCATCTAGTAAAGGCGGGAGTGACTGCGTCCGTAATTTCAATAATTAAATAAATTGCATTAGAGATTAGGCAGGTATAGAGGACCTGTCAGCTAAATGCTCATGTCATCAGCCATTATCATTTGAGGGCCAAACAGTGAGCCTTGAGTGTCGATAAGCGGTGTATATTGCAGTGCTGCAGCCTGTGGCCTCAGTGCTATGCAGGTATACAAACAACAAATACACAGGTATCGCTCTCGATGGTGTGGGAGAAGACAAGGTAACAATGGCACGACAGTGCTAGTTGCTAGCCCTACAAGCCACTAAAAAGAAGACAATTTAAACGAATATGACAGTGTTCTTTCAATTAAAATAGATCTAGCCAATAAAAAACTGACAAAACACGTACTACTGTAGAAGAAAGTGCAAAAAGAAAATAGCATCACTTACCAATTTTGCCGTTGGTACTGCCGTTGCTGGGCGCAACTTCACCAGTGCTGGCAATGTCGTCAAACTTTGAAAGCAGTGTTTGCAGCCTAAAATGGAAATACAAACGAAAGTTAGCCGAATGTACACAAACGAGTGACAGCGCCAATAGGCCGGTTGATGTGGTGTGTGTTTGTGTAAGAGCAAACATTGCGGATTGGTGATGTGATGTGGTGGTCAAGGTATTGTCTACAGGACTGCACGTAAACCACCTTCTAGAATATAATAATGCACCTATGCTGATGCTTAATTAGTGTGACAATTCAAATGAATGACACAATAGGGGATGCGGCAAGAAAGGCTCGTCAGATTTGAATGACAGTCACAACACGCAACTGACAGTTAGCAATGACCTTGCAGAAAGACTATCTCATCTAAATGTGGTGGCTCCTAAAAATACTACACAAACAATATTTAAAAAACATACTTTTGGTGAGGCATATTGGCGTGCTTGCGCAGAATTTCTTGTCGAAGTCGATCGCCGACATGCTTGTAGATTTCGACCAGCGTGTTCATGGAGGTGTCGCGAACTTGGAGATTTTGGTCAGAGACCAGCGAAATAAGAGGTGGAACAAACTTTGACACTAAAAGTTGGCCATTCGTTGAGCCGACGACACCGTACCGAAGTAAGCATTCTTGGAAGAAAAAGCACATTTCTTCACGAACTCTCCAATTTTTGTGGCTAAATGCAGGAGTAAGCTTCTCGAGAATGTTCTAAACAATAAAAGGACATATAATAAATTATTACTACACAACTTTAAAATGAAAAACTTACTTGTGGTGTTGACACAAAGTTCATCAGTCGACTAAGTAAAGCTTTTGCCTGTTCCCGAACGCAATCTTTGCTATCACCAAGACGGTCGGTGGTTGGAGTAAGTACTGTAAACAAACAAACAAACAAAACACATGTTTAGTTAAGAATGCATTTCACAGGGGCGTTATCAGCATACTCGACGATAAGTAGGGCTTTAGATCTTCCTTCATGCGAAATGTCAGTTGAGCGAGTATTTCGAGGCCATTTTGAGCAACCTAGTGGTAATGAAAACACAGTGTAAGCACGACAAGATTTGTCCCTCTCAAGCACAACTAAAACGTGCCGATCTGTTGAAGCGAGAAGCACAACAACAAGAACAGTACACTGATTGATAAATACCTTAAAATTGCTGTTGTTGAGCCAGTGAATTATGGAATCGATGAAAGCGCTAATGTTTTCACATTCAAGCGTGTTGTCTTCAACGCTTAAATATATCAAAATGTCATTTCCAACTGCCAGCTTCTTCTTGGTGTCTTGGCTGGACAGGTGGACCAGGAAGCTATCCAAGGTAGCCATTTACAATAAAATTAAGTTGATAAGCTACTAAAAAGATGCAAAAATTGAAGTCTGTGATCTGCAAAAACAACTGCCTTTTTGCTTGCTTTCGCTGCTAGCCGAGAGATGTTTGAAGCCCCTTCGTAGAGAGCGTTATCCAGGTGAAACAAACAAACACTGGTGCCACTGATGCTAGTGCTGGTAGTGGCGGTCGTGGCAGTGAAAGCCCATCACATACCGGCGAACCGGCACAAGGTAAACAAGGTGACCAAAGAATGTGAAGAGGAGGAAGAATAAGAATGACAACCCCAATTAGCACTGGGTTATTTGACACGTGCGCCTACTGGAGCAGGTTGTAGTTGCACCAAGGGCATATTGCAGAGTGCAGACGATTTCCGTTCACACCACTGTTCGATTATGATGACTTGACACTGTAGGCGATTGACCGATGCGTCGATTTGGCCCAGACTGATGACCACTGAACTAGTGAAAGGTCATCTGGAGCCTGCGATGGCTGCGGGGTAATTATCGTTGAATTCACTGAATTTCTGGTCACATGGCACAAGCACACACACCGAAGCACTGAGGACCTGTTGACCAGAGCAGTAGATCACACAGTGTTATGCAAAGTGCAGCAAACACCACACCTTAGCAGCGGTGAATGAGGGAAACGGCGCCGACTGTTTTGGAGCACCATTTAGGGGAATGGACTTGTGCTGATATTTTTTGGCAGCTCTCCAGGCGTATTTAGCACGTAGCGTGTACGCTGTGGCCTCTTCACCACCATCACCATCATCACCACACTCTCATGCGCCAATCAAAGAACGGCGAAGACTCGCCGACGACCACGACGGCGGCAGTGGCAGCGGCGACGAGTAATACGGCGATGAGGCAAATGAAGAAAGCGGTCCAGCAAACACAAAAGGCAAAAGGTGGTGGGCTAGTGTATATAATATCACTATTTTAGCAATGGCGCCCTCGCGCCTCTTCCACACAGCAAGTCTCTAAATGTGAGTTTGTGTGTCGGCAATGGACTTGTGGCGGTGTGGCCACCACTCTCCTACATAATACTGCCGGCTTCGGAGATGTGTCAGAGATGGAGTGCGAGAGAAAGAGAGAGCAAGAGGGAGAATGGAAGGCGATGATGGAGCAGTGGCGGCAAGTGGAAGTGAACCCGATTGCACCAGATGCCGCAGTGATCCTCGTCAGGGCCAGTGCCTATTATTGTTATTATTAGTGAGGCACATCAGCAGTGCAGATAATCACGATGGTCGATGGATGTGGATGCAGCAGTGGTGGTGGTGATGATAATACTTTGGTGGGTCTGTTTGTCCGTGTGCCTGTGTTACCTGGCAGCATCGACTGCTGTCAACAAGTCGCCGCAGCAGTAGCCATCGTCTGGTACTCTCCTGTCCATGGCTATTATCGCCAAATGGCTTGATTGCCGCCACTGCCTTCTGACTGCTGTCTGCTGTCTGTGGTTGTGTGTTTGTGGCTTAGAGGTATTGACGTGGTGGTTGCACTGGCGTACATGCATCGGACAAAGCATCAACAGCAGCAGCAATGATCAGTGCACAGAGTGCACAGCCGACGGCAGAAGAAAGGGTCGTAGCCGGTCGCCGACTTGAGAGGAATGGTGAACAACAGGTCGTTCTTCTAAATAGACAGTCATTTTCTTCAGTAATCTATCTTCAATGGCTGCGTGTGAGTGTAGGAAAGTGCCCTTGATGCGTTCGACCTGCCGTCTTCGTCGGCCTGTCTCACCGACATCGACAATCGACTAGTGACTTTTGCTCGCTTTTGACGGCTTGATTTATTGGCACAAGTGATGCTGATTTCTTGCAAAAAATGCAGCCAGTTGGCCAGCACTGGCCATCACCTTCATCAGCTCTATTAGCGTGCTTCTTTTGTTTTGCCCACGGACTAGCTGACTATGATTTAAAGTTTTGTTTTTGCATTACGTGAATGCACTTCACTTTCTCCTCGCATCATTCACCTCCTGTTTGCCGATTGTAAAGCACTCGTCCACCTTTGCAGCAGTCCTCCTGAGTGACTGAAGCACTTCAATTCGATGGCCAAAGATGGCTCACAAAGTGCAGTAGTTTTAGGACACTGGCAGACAGTGTGTGCACATCCGATTGAGTATCCGATAGCCTTTGTCGGACTGCTCTGATCGAGTTCTTCTTCTTGTCTCTTCCTTCTCCTCGTCCTGCTCTGCTTCGATCCACAACATTAATCGGCAAGCTTTATTAAGCGGCCGCATTACATATGCAGACCGTGTTTGAGCTGTTGGGCGCACTTCCACACACGCACCACCTCACACAAACCTACACATTGGCCTGCCTGTCGGCCAGTCTGCCAGTTTGACTCAATGTCTGCCAATGGCAGCAAATGGTCACCAGGCTGTGGTGGTCAACAACAGCAGCAATGGCTGTACACTTGTTTAGTTTAGTCAGATCATTTGTAAGCCACCGCACTGAGCACTCAATTAATGAAGTGTCGCCCGATTTTTGTTTATGTGCAGTGCGGTTTTCAGCCGCAGCTTAGGTAGGAAGCACTTCGACTACCAGCAGAAGCGGCATTGGCAGCACAACCAGCATGTTTGTCATCAATCTTGGAACAATAGAGCAGTAAACGGTTAGCGTTGCCTGCCAGTTGGCAATAGCAGTCTCCAATTGGCTACGGTGCACCTTGCGCCAAATGAGCCATATGTCGCTGCCGTTGATGCCGCTGCTACTGCTTCCTCTCTATCTGAGACCAAACTGCATTTGGCGTGTCGCTTGTCTGTGTCCTTCTGCGACCATCTGCCATCACACCACCACCACCACCACCACCGCCATCATCATCAGGAGCAGCAGCAGGCAATCAGTGCCCTTCGATTGGCTCACACACAGTGAGAGTAACGGTGCGAATTAGGGAGGCAAATTAATTAGCAGCTTTGACGATTGTGCGCCGCTGTTCTGATATGTACCGGCAGAGAAAAAACGTTTAGTAAAAAGAGAGAGAAAGAGAAATGTACAGTGGAAAGGAGGAAACGTGACCGAATGAAGAAAGTAATGCGATTTGTGCAGAAAAGAAAGAGTCTGCTTGGTTTGTGTTGGTTTGTGTTAGTGAGTGCATTTCACCGTTGCGACCCAGGCAAGGGTTAGAAGATGTTCATTGCTCATGAGTAAAGGAAGGTGGCTGGGTGAAAGAAAGAAAAAAGAGAAAAGCTACTACTTCTGCCAATTTTATCCATTTTCCGGGCACTGGGCCTGGCAGTTTCACCGTCCCTTCTATGCACATTCCTCTCCCATTTGTTGAAGTACCCCAACGAGAGAATATTTCATCATCTCAAGTGCGCATATTCAAGTGAATTAATGCACCATTAGCAAAGCAAAAAGACGAGGCAAGTGGTGCCAAGTGGTTTGGGGGGGGGGGGACACAGCAGCAATCACTGCCCGAGCGGCAATTGCCCGGCGAACAAGTGATTGCGCCAGCATCATCATCAGCAGTTAACGTACCCCCAACTTAATTCAATCATAGAATTAGAGCCGCTTAAGCGTATCAAAGAAGAGAGGCTTACCCACCCTCATTCGGTGTCTGTGACCGTCTGTTCTCTGCACAACTAGCTTTCACTCTCACTCAGATACTGTGCTCATCGGCGGTCACAAGTGCATGAGCTCGAGAGGATGCATGCGCAACGAAGAGACGAACATTAGCAGCAGCTTTGGGAAAGCAGCAGTGTACGAAGAACGGGCCAAAGTGCGGCACAGAGTTATATGGCAGCAGCAGTAGCAGCAGTTAACGTACCCAAAATATAATTCGATGATGAAATTAGCTGCGCTTACTGTACACCCTAACACTGAGAAAACTTTTCTCTTCTCGATGTCTGGAGCAGCATGCCGCCCCTGCTAGCAAGCATCGACCTCTTCTTCTCCTTTATCAAATGTTTCGCATCGGTTGCACAGCAGCAGCAGTCTCGGCGGCCTGGTGCCAGCCGTCGCCGTGGCCGCCACTGCTGTCGTACCCTTGCGGCCTAGTTCCTCTTTGCCCTGGACTGCCTTGACTTACTGCACACACAAACACACAAACACACACACAGTCAGACCACACATCGATTTCAGTCGGCCAGTGAGCTTCATTCACTCCTTTGCAACTGTCGGTGGCGGTGGCACTCGTACAGTCATCGCTACTGTACAGACCCCTTCTCTTTCTGCATGCTTTTGAGTGCCCCTCGGTGGAACATCGATTGCTTTCTGCCACTGCGGGATTATCTTACCCTCTTTTTGCGGCCTTTCTCTTTCTTCTCTTTCCCGTCACCGACTCAGTCAGTGGCGCCCATCTGTCCGTCGTGAGTATCCTCTCGATATTCCGCCGGCGATAGTCAATAGAAGTCATCCAGTAAGCCAAGCTGCAGTTTTCGTCTCCTTCCGCGTGCAGCATGTAGTTCGTCAGTTACTAAGCTGTGAAAGGCGAGCTGCACAGGGCTCAATCGGAACAACGAGGCGTCGTGTGACCAGAAAGAGTGAAAGTGAAAGTTAAAAAGGGAGAGGACGAGGGGAAAAGAGAGCGAGCGGAAAAAAGGCCTGAAAATGAGCAGCAAATGAAGCAGTTTCAATGCCCTACTCCGACGACCCATCGATCACTCCCTCTGCTGCAGCCTCCCTCAGACCACCAGTGCCAGCAGCAGCCCCATCACAACCACGACCACGACGACCACTGCCAATGAAAGTGCGCCACCCAAAGTGGCACTTTCTGCTTCAGCTCACTAGCAATTCGTCAGTGAGCCATTGCTCAGATGATGTCACTGCTCACCACCGCTCACCACTCTGCTCTTCCACTCTGAACTGCACCCCTCATGACACCCACTGCTCACTCCCACTACCACTGCCTGATCACCAGCAGACCTGAGAAGGCGACACCTGCCAGAGATGTCCCTAAAGTTGGCCAAGTTGACGAGGAAGAAGGAGACGGCCATGAGGACACCTTCGCCCATCGAATGGGTCCAGGAAGGCGGTGTCGGTCTGCCCGCCACCTCTGCCAGTCCACTGTTGCAGAGTGAGGTGGGCTACGCAGACACGACCACCTTTGACTCGGCTGACGAAGACCTCTTCCTCGAGAACCTTAAAATTCGATTTCTCAATAAGCAAATCTACGTAAGTGACCCCTACTCTTCCAGTTAACCAATCTAATCTGTGTGAATGTCTGTCAGACTTGCATTGAATCGACTGTGATAGCAATCAATCCTTATGAAGAACTGCCCCAGCTATACTCTACTGAAATCATCGCGGCCTATGAGCACCATAACATTCTCGCACTGCCGCCTCACATGTAATGAGTGCTCAATTAGATAGTGCTTTAAATCAGCGTCTAATTGACCACATGTTCTCTCCACAGATTTGCACTATGCGAGTACGTGATGCTCTGCCTGAAGGAGCGCAACGCCGACCAGTGCATTGTCACATCAGGAGGTAGGCTACTTTTGTCTGCAAACAAAACTTTTGATTCAATTTATTTGCCCATTTACTCTCTTCTCTAGTGAGCGGTTCAGGCAAAACAGGTGAGTTTGCCAGTTAAAACCGTACTGTGAACACTTTTTAAATCTCACTGACTTTTCCAGAAAACCTCAAAATCGCCTTAAACTACTTTATCCACGGTTCGAGTGACCGATCGAAGCTGAATAAAATCAAAGCGCGTCTAAGTTCAATTCCGCAAATCCTCGAAGGTAAGCTGAAAGGCGCGACATCTTTAGGGCGACAGTCGACACTCATTTCATTTCAAATGTTTACAGCTTTTGGAAACGCATCTACGGAAAGCAACATCAATTCTACGCGAATGGTAGGAGAAACTTGTTGATTTTTTGGTACTTGATAAAGATATGATAATGCGACTTTTTTAGGTTTACATGCTTGAGATTGACTTTGACTTTCGCGGAGACCCTTTAGGCGGACAGATTTGTGATCGTGAGTATCATTTTAATGAATGCTAGTTTGACATTAACATTTACGTGTCATCATTATGGGTAGATTTTCTTGAAAAGGTAATTCTGAGCTTATGAATTCTTTATGTGCCTATTTAAATTCTTTACTTTCTGCAGACTCGAGTGGCTAGACATGAAATCTTTGGCTACAATTTTCACATTTTGTATCAAATTGTTGGCGGCGCGAATTCAAACCTTCTGAGTGAGTGAACTTTCTTTTTTGTTAGAGTCAAAAATTAAATTTTAAACTTTTTTTAAACAGGATATCTTAAATTAAACCGAAACATCGACTCATACACTTTGCTCAAAGAGGGAAAGCAGTCAGACTATGTGCCAATAAATGCTCAAAACTTGGCTGATGATTTTCGTAAAACAAAAGTAAAGATTTCGGTGTGTATTTTTCAAACCTAAACTGACATTGTTTTGTTTGTTTCAGAACACTCTTCAGCTTTTAGGCTTTACTTCCGATGAAATTATCGAGTGCTTTCAAATACTGGCCTTTATAATCAAACTAGGAAATGTGAATTTTCTTCGACGAGCAAACATAGACAGCACCGAGGGCTGTACCATTCTTGCTGACTATGGTAACCACTCTGGGAACGCTCCACATTCGGTTAAATATACTAAGCAATTTTCATCATTTCTGCAGAAATCATCGACATTTGCACTGCCTTTCAGTTAGAATTTGCACTTTTTCAAAAACTGCTAACTCAGAAGATTGTGAAAAATCAAAATGATGTCTTTATCGCCGAGCTGTCTGCAAGTTCGGTAAGACTATTTATGTGTAAACTCGATTGTAATTTACTGCAATTTAATTTGTCGGACAGGCTAATAAAGTGAAAAACTCCTTGTGTAAAGCATTGTACAGTCGCCTTTTCACTTGGCTGGTTGGGCGCATTAACGAACTGGTGAAGGTGAGTGCTGAACAGTTTTGAAACAGAACAAGCAATTTTCATCTTTAACCAATTTCAGACCAAACCATCGGCCAACTTGTCTCGCAACAATCTGACACTTTTTGACTCGTATGGATTTGAAAAGTACACTGTGAGTATTGACTTAAATGTCACGTTTTTGAAATTTTTGTAATTTTTGTAAATAACTTCAGATAAACTGCTTTGAGCAACTGCTCATCAACTATCTCTACGAGAAGATTCAGCAGGTTTTCATTGACTACAACTTTCGACAAGTACAGGAGGATTACATTTGCGAGGTACGGTTTTTGTGTTCCCTTCAAAGGAAGATTTTCAACTAATCTGCTCGTTTCGCCAGGAAATTGAATGGCAACCAGTGCACATAAACTCAAATGATTTGCTTTGTGATCTCATCGAAAGGGTAAGAACAACTTGAAAGTATAACCAGACAGTATAAATTTTAACTCTGTTGACTACAGCCCATCGACGGAATTCTAGCAACACTAGAGAAAGAGAGCTCCAAGAAGGTGTACTTTGGCGAGGAGATATTCATACAGAATCTGAACAAGAACTGTGATTCAGATTTGCACTACACGAGCATCACCAATCCGGTTCGAGCGAATCGCGACAGCAGCGGCAGCTACTTAGTTCCCAGTCTTCCATACCGACGTCTTTCAGCTGGCGACATTACCAAATCGCTTCCACAGTTGTGCTTTGCCGTCAAGCACTACATTGGCAATGTATGGCAAAAAACTAGCCTTCAGTTTGGATCAAATGAATTTTTTCTTTTTTCAACCCAAACCAGGTCGTGTACAGCATCAATGGTTTCATCGAGAAGAACACCGACCACATCAGCCGCGACTGGTCGGCCCTATTTTTTAAAAGCGATCACAGTCTGCTGAAACTTCTCTTTCCCGAGGGCAACCCGGCGCGAAAGAACCCAAAGAAGCCAATTACACTAGCCAATCAGTTCATCATCTCAGTAGAGTCAGTCATCGCAAAGCTGCAAAGTAAACAACTGCACTTTGTAAAGTGCATTCGCCCGAATCGTCTGAAGATGCCCAACCTCATCGACGACGAGTACGTCTTCCGGCAGCTGCGGTCGCAGTTTCTCATCGAGCAGAGTGCCTTTCTCAAGAAAGCCTACTTTTTCTCGCAGCGGTACGCAAACTTCTTTGAACGCTTCCGCCTTCTTTCCGCTCAAACCTGGCCCACCTGGTCGGGCAATGCGCTCAATGGCGTCTACATTCTCCTCTTTCAGCTTTTTGACGGGCAGCTGGCTGGGTTTGCTTTTGGCAAGGGAAAAATATACGTAAAGACCTTTAAAACGGTAGGTGTTGATGGTGTTGACGAAAACTCACTGCCAGTTACTAAAATACACTCCGCAGCTGATCACCCTAGAAGAGTGGCGGTCAATTAAACTGGCCGAGGTGGCCACCAAAATTCAGAAGACCGTCCGAGCTTGGGTTCAACAGCGAAAGTATCAGCGAATGGTTTTTGCGCAGATAAAGATTTCCCGCTTCTACCGAAACTGGAAGGTGAGTCGGATTGATCTGCTGCTTCCACCAAAGCTCACCAAATTGTCCCCATCTAGCGCAAAAAGTACCTCTACTGGCTGGCAGAACATCTGCCCTCCCGATCTCCACTGGGGCGAGAGTGGCCAGCCGCTCCGAGACTCCTTCGTGAAACTAATCACCTGCTCAGGAAATTGTTCCACAAGTGGCGGGTATGTCTCATGGCTCACCTAACACTGTTCTGATCTATTTTTTCTGTTGCTGATCAGTGCCACCAATACCGAATGCGCTTTGACCAGCCGAACCGCAATCGAATGCGCGAGAAGGTGACAGCAGCGGCGCTGTTTCGCCACCGCAAAGCCTCCTACCGCAGCTCACTATCGCATCCATTTCGCGGCGATTACATTCGATTGCGGCAGAATGTCAAGTGGAAGAAGCTGCTGCCAAAGCTGGGCGAGATGTACGTCGTCTTTGCCGATTTAGTCAGCAAGATAACCAAACGATGCGGCAAGGTAAGATATGGGTAGGATATGGGAAAATGATACAGCGACCAGTACGGCGACGACAACACTAAAAACTACTGAATGAATTCTAGTTTGCACAGAAGCTGGTGGTCATCAGCACGAGCTCCTTCATCATCCTCGACCATAAAACGATGCAGATCAACCACCTCGTCAAGCTGCAGGATATCTTCAAGATCTCCACGAGCCCCTTCACTGACAACATCTTTGTGATTCACATCTACACGGTAAGGATTTGAGAGACGCTCACTGACTGCCGCTGGCTACTACGTGATTTGTTGTTTACTTGTTGTCACTTGAAAAACAGGATGAGCAAGGCTTGAACAGTCGCGCCTTCCTCTTCGAGTCGAGCCACCTGATTGAGCTGGTGTCGAAGCTGTTCCTCGTGATACAGAACACCGTTGGCAGAGGGCCCACTGTGGAGATATCGCATGAGTAAGTTGTTTGTGCACTTTGATGATAATATCGGAGATGGTAGTGGCAGAGGCGGCAGTTATGTACGACGTGCTGGGCACGCCGTACACTACGCTGTACTGCCGTGCCAAAATCTGCTCTTCGCACACAGCTGTCAGCTATAATGTCGGTGTTCTATTTATAGATTTCAAGTGCACACAGGTAAAGAAACCCTGATGCTGATCTTTCATGATTTCAAGAGCAGAAACCGACCCAGCGCGGAAAGCACCAACCACGAGGTGAAGCTCACGCGAAAGTCGAACCGACTGGAGATTACCGTCTGACAGGCACTGTGGATACGACTGCCATCGCTGCCGCCGCCGCCACCGAAGAAGGCCTGGTGGTTAACTTCAAGTGCCAAAATGCCACGGCGTTAGATTGTTTGTTTGCTCAATTACTATTGCTAGCTGGCAGTTTATAAATAAATCCATGAGAATTCAATGAATGTTTCCGACTGCTGAGCAATTAGCAGCTGCTTTCTTTCTTCTGCCAGACTTGATGACTTGATGCGTAACTCGGGCAGTGTGATGTGTGCACCACCACCACTGACTTCTTCCTTCATTGTACATCTCTGTACAAGAAAAAGAAAGTGTTAATGAAAAGAGCAAATAAGCAATCGAAACAACTTTTTATTTTATTGTTAATAAATTAAATACTCAGGCTATGACCAATTGAGATATAAGCCACTAATACTATCGATCCATTTTGATGGAAGCGAGTGTGTGCTGAGATGGTTCTAGTTGACGAAAATGTCGTGAAATGAAGGATGGAAGAATGATGAGCAGTACATTTCTCCGTCGATAGTAGTAGGGTGACTTGACTATTCAATGCTGCACAGTGCCATCAGAGAGAGGATTGCTGTGTGTGTATGTGTTGGGCTCACTGGCGTACCTTTTGCGCAGCCAAGAGGCGATGTGAAGAGTCGAGCTGGTGAAGACCAAACACCGAGAGACTGAGGCCGGAGAGAGTGAGAATCACGGCCGATGGAATGAACACCCGATCAGTCTTGCGAGCCTAGGATGCGGATGTCAAGAGTTAGTTTTAAAATGTCAACGAGACGCGTAAAGAGGTTACGGGGCGGGCGAGACGCCGCCGTCGAAGTTGAAGGTGACTACGAAGAGCAACCCATACCTGTGACTGTGAGAGCGATGCTTTCCAGGCAGCGTTGCCCAAACGCTTGACGGCCAAGTACATTGCAGGAGATTGATAATGAAAAGTGGCGGCGGACTCGGCTGGCTCGATTCTTCAGCGGGCGAAGAATAGAACGCGGCTCCAGAGAGATGTTGGCCTGAAGGAGAGCGAGAGAGAGCTCCGAGCTGTGCACGAGGACGCGAGTGAGAGAGCACTGTGCAGTCGCAGCCGCTGTTATACAATTTGCTCAGCTGTGGTGGTGAGCGACACCGCCGTTGATGGCGTGACAGTCGAGTACATTCCATGCCGCTCAGAGAGAGCGAGTGAGAGCCACTGGGATGGGGACTAAAGGTCGGCCTTTGCCCGATTACCGGCCTGGCACACATCGCCCCCTGACCACCACCAGCCATTGTTTGTGTCCATTCGGGAAGTCCCTGTGGTCCAGTGGTGAGAAGCGGCCAAATGCAGTCAGAGTGGATCTTGTGACTGATCGTACAGAGCGATAAGTTGCCGCACTTTTGCTCAAAACAACTCAATCAATGAACATAGTGAGCACTGGTGGTTTATCAGCTCTCACGCACACTTTGACCAAGAGTTACAGAGAGATACTGGTGGATATATTTGGAAGCATCCGCAGCTCTCTCGGTGATTGGCTGATACTGCTGGTGGTTCAATAACGTTGAATTGCATCGCCTACCAGAAAGACACTAATACTGGATACGTTCATCGCTGCTCTGCGTCAGCAGTTTGTAGTAGCAATAAACAACCTCGAGCAGAGTGCTTTCTGGTTACCAGTGGTTTTTGGCGCTTCCGCGATATCTGACTTGAACGAAGTGTCTGCCTTTATTACTCTGTTTAGTTTGGATCTCTGCCAGTGCACAGGTGGTGAAAGGTTAAGGAACTGCCCGTCTGGACGAACGCCTAACCAGGTGATACTGGCCCGGCTGACCTCAATGTCGGGCGGTCAGTCACCTGGTGAAGATAAGGTCGTCCGACAATGAGGACAGTTCATCAACGCCGAGGCATCCGAATCACTGGCTCTGTGAATGGTGCTGCCATGTGATGCTTCTGACCAGCTGATTGGAGACCGGTAAGTGTGTTTTGTTGTGTGTTGCCTTATTTGTCTCTGTGATGCTAACTTCACTCTTCGACAGACAATGCGACCTCTGCTTGGAAGCGTGCTTCGCCAGTGTTGGAGTGCTCGCCGACTAGCACACACCTCACGGACTGTTCAGGTGCTCTCTGGCATTCAACCAACTGGTAGCATCCACTTGGGCAACTACTTTGGCGCCATCAAACAATGGACTGAATACCAAAACGGTCCTCATGAGGACCTGTTTACTTCTTCTGATGTGCCTGCTCCAGCTGAATCTAGCATTCAGTATCTGCCTCCGATTATTCAAATTGTTGACATGCACTCAATCACCACTTCGCATGACTCTGAACTGTTGCACAACAACATCTTTGACATTGCCGCAGTTCTACTTGCCTGTGGAATTGATCCAAAGAAGTGCATTCTCTTCAAGCAGTCATCAGTGCCACTGACGACTTACCTTTGCTGGGTGCTCTGTTGCATTTCCACGATGCCTCAGCTGAGCCGATTTCCTCAGTTCAAGGTATGTGCGTTTCTGTGCCAATGAGATCAATGTCCCTAATAAGTTTATGTAAATATACTTTGTACAGGAAAAGAGTGCAGCGTTCAAAGAGCCGCCCCTTGGATTGTATCTCTATCCAGTTTTACAAGTTGCTGACATTTTACTGTACAAGGGAACGCATGTGCCAATTGGCGATGATCAGTTGGCACATCTCAATCTAGCCAAGCATATCACTGGAAAGTTTAATAACACCTTCAAGACGAATATTTTTCCTATACCCAAGGAAGTGCTTCCTAAAAGCGGTGCCGGTAGGGTGAAAAGCCTGAGGGCACCCGAGAAGAAAATGTCCAAATCTGAAGCAGATGCCAAGTCAAGGATAGAGCTGACTGACTCTTCCGATGATATCATTCGAAAGATTCGCAAATCTGTCACCGATATGAAGTCAGCTATAACCTACGACCCGGCTGAGCGACCAGGAGTGAGCAATCTCATACAAATCTACTCAATCATATCAGGCCTGAGCACGGAGCAGGTCTGCGAACAGTTTGCTGGCAAGGAAACACTGCAGCTCAAGGTAGAGTTGGGCGAGCTGCTGGCGGAATACCTGAAGCCCATTCGAAAACGGATTCTCGAGTACTCCAGTGATCGGCACTACTTGGAGACTGTCCTAAAGGATGGCGCCGCTAAAGCGACGACAATTGCCGAAGAGACATTTACACAGGTGCAACAGGTGATAGGCTCAGGTATGGCAAATCTGATAGAGTCGACGACGACGACTGCTTCTGACGCAGTGGCCAGCCGTGAAAGTGAGCAGCAGCAGAAGCAGAGGTAGCAGAGGAGAGCGAAATGTATCTACCTGAACGCTGCACTTCTAATCGCCCGAGCTTAGTGTTGCATGAGTGGATTTCCATTCAGCAGACAGGAAAGCGCTATTCGAAACCCAAGGATGACGTGTGTGTCTGTGTTGTCTCAGAAAAAATATAATTTGCTTGCCGTTTAGTCAACAACAACGACTACAGGCAGTTTGTTGCAATTCCGTCGCTATTTGCCGCCAATTAATGCACACATTGGCCATTTAGACGACGAAATGTTCCCCTAATACTGCTAACATTCACTGTCACTGGCTGTGATGTGTGCAGTGCACTTCGGTAATACACTCACTGACAACTTACGACTAAGGAAAACACTGAGCCTGCAGTTGCTGTAGATGACTACCTCGAATGCGGTGAAAGTGGCACTTCTCAAACAGTTGCAGCTCTCTCTCTCAAGTCACTTTCCTGACTCTGCGGAAAAATCCTGTCCAGCTCTCTCAGCCACTGGCCACTTGAGAAAATCGGCCAAGTCTGCTGACACGCTTCGCTTCGCACTCTGTGTGAAATGTGAAATGTCAGTCGATCACCATTTGACACTTGATTGCCGGGCAGATGTATCAGCAGAAAGTGAACAGAGTAACCTCATTGTGTGGCGGTGCTGATGGAAGATCGAAGATCTCGCTGCAAAGGTGTGCTCACACTTACTTGTGTGTGTGCACTGTACAGGTAGGCAATGTACATCGATGGCCACCGTCACGACGGCCAGGGACTGTTTTTGAGTGAGTGAGAAAGTAAGAGAGGGAGCTTTCCTCATCACGCCACTCACTGCTGGAAAGTGCCAATCGAGTTGTTGCCCCCTCCTCAACAACCACCACCACCACCACCTCCTCCTCCTCCTCCTGCCCAGAAGCAAATATCCCCTTTCTTGTTTCGCTCGCGGATGTAAGCTGACAGCAGCAGCTCACTTGGGACTTTTTCCTTCCAAGCTGGCGTTCAGCAGTTGAGCGCACCTCCAGCGCACGACCAGTCTCAGTGAGCGCCGCAGCCTGGCTCTGGCGCCCACTCCTGCAGCCGCAGCCAAAGTAAGTAAGTAAGCAGTGTCTGGCGCAGTGGAGAAGCGGCAACGACGGCGGCGGCGGTGGAGGCAGCAGCCATCGTACGAGCAAGTGCTTGTGTGACGTGTGCAGCAAAGTGGCAGTCAGCATTGGTGTCTGTGTGCTGGCTGGCAGAGTGCTCTCCTGTGCACACAGAGCGTACAGCCAACACTCTGACTGCCCTCTTCGGCAGATACGTCACCACCAGGAGCAGTAGTGTGGCCAGGCCAGGCCAACAGCAGCAGCAGCTGTCACTCTTCGATCACCTCAAGAGCACCTATCGGCAGTCATCATCTGCAAAGTACCTACATACACAGACACACAGACAGAGGGAGCATAGGCAGACGGAGCACTGTTCAGCGGCGAGCGCGTCTTCGCGTCTACTTACCTCTCTTCACCACCAGCAGAAGTCTCGGCAGAAGTCTTCGAAGAAGAAGTGCCGCCAGTTTTCTTTTCTTCCCATCACCTCATTTACCCATCTCCGTCTCTCTCCTTCTGGCCTACCCAGTCCTCGAGCACCTCCTCCGAGCACGGACATATCAGCACGCCACCAGGAGGACCAGCAGTAGTACACCGCCGAGCACAGTACCCAATCACCCCAGCACCCCAGCCGATCACGCCGAGTGCACATTCCTTCACGTCCTCTTCACTTTCCTTCCACTCGCTAACTCACTTCACTCACTCACCCATCGCCTCATTAGTCGGCCAAACACCTATCCCCCCTCCCTAGCACCTCAACATGGCCTCTTCGTCTTTCTACGAACTCTTCGGTTCGCTCTCCCTTCTGCTGATCATCCTGTGGATCGTGTGGAAGGTCGCCAAAGGCGTCTGGACGTGCTTCCTCGGCTCGGCGCTCGGGTACGGCGTCAAGTGGGCGCCCTCGCCAACCACCTGGGCAGTCATCACCGGGGCCACCGACGGCATCGGCCTCGCCTACGCCAAAGAGTTCGCCCGCATGGGCTACAGCCTCTGTCTGATCAGTCGCAACTCGGACAAGCTGGAGAAGACCAAGGAGGAGATCCAGTCGGAGTTCAGAAAGTGCCAGTCCATTCGCACCATCGCCGTCGACTTCACCAGCCACGACATCTACGATCGCATCGCCGACCAGCTGAGCGACCTGGAGGACGTCGACGTTCTGGTGAACAATGTGGGCATCTCCTACGTCTACCCGGAGTACTTCACCAAGATTCCCGAGTCGAAGGCGCTGCTCGATTCCATTGTCAACTGCAACCTCTTCTCGGTGATGCGAATGATTGAGATCATCCTGCCGAAGATGGAACGCCGCCGTCGAGGGGTCATCATCAACCTCTCCTCCTACTCGGCCTCTTACCCGATGCCGCTGCTGTCGGTGTACACCGCCTCGAAGATCTTCGTGGACTACCTGTCGCGGGCGCTGCAGTTTGAGTACAAGCAGAAGGGCATCATCATCCAGAGCGTCCTGCCCGCCTACGTCAGCACAAAGATGAGCAAAATTCGCCGTGCCTCGCTGATGGTGCCCACGCCGACCACCTACGTCCGACACGCCCTCAAGACGGTGGGCATTGAGGCGCGCACCTACGGCTACTGGGCCCACAAGTTGCAGGGCTTCCTGCAAGACTCACTCATTGCCAACATTATCGGCGAGAACTTCAACTCGAAGCTCGCCTTTGATGCACTGAAGGATGTTCGCCGACGATACTACAAGAAGGAGGGCATCAAGAGTGACTAGACTGCTGGGTGGTACCAAACACACCTCTCAAACACTACAAGGCCATTGCTTTTTTCTTCTCCTCACATTAGCTTCACACTTTACACTGCTTCACATGTTATTTTATACTGGAAAAGAAATAAATCCTTGAACATGAATTCAATTTATGTATTTATTTGTTGTAGCTGACGACTGTGTCACATGCCGATCGGCGACGACGGCTGACATTGACATGGCTGTACAAGAGAGTTGAGGTTGTGGTAGCGGCAATTCAATGCAAGTGTGAAAGAGTTGACAATGAAAGAGAAAGAATGGGAAAAGTGTTAAAGTTGATCTGCTGAGGGAATGGCTGACACTGCGCCGGTGTCACGGCTACGCCTTTGAGCTGGCCTCCTTCCTGGCGGCATCCTGCAGCAAGGTGACGTCCACTTCTTCCCGGTTGAGGTGCACGTAGCGGACCACCGAGCCTCGGATGAAGCAGTTCTTCACTGAGACCATGTACGGGTACTTGTCACTGTCCACCACATTGATGTCAGTCAGCTTGAAGTTGAGGTACTGGTCCACCGAGTGCAGCGTCCCGCAGATGCGGAGGTCGTTCTTCAGCTCGACGACCACGTCCTTGCCGATTAAGGTCCGGAAGAAGGAGAAGAAGAGCATGGCTTTTTCGGGTTCAGGTGACAAGAGAGGACAATCAAAAGCAGTCGGCGGCGGAGAGAACGAGCCGAAAAATGCAAACAAAAAATCACGCACGATTTTTTTGCACACTCATAGCGCCATCAGGTGACAGGCTGAAGCGTAACTTGACAAAGTTAAGGATTTTGAACCAGATTTTATAGAAAAGCATTTTTATTTACAATAAGTCTAATGCTAAGGTTAAAAATTAAGGAATGACACCCTTGCTTCTCCAAAAGTTCATGTCATTCAGACTCTCTGAATCGTCATCATCATCGTCGTCTTCAGAATCCTCATTGTCTTTCTGGTTTGCATTTAGAGCTGCTGCAGCTCTTTCAGCTTTTCTTTTCTTGTGAATTTCCTCAATTTTCTTTTGATATCGATCCACTCTTTCCCATTGATTAATCTGCTCGTCAACCTCGTCAATGTCTTTTTCTTTCTGCAGTTGCTCAATTTCCTCTTCGAGAATCACTTCGGAAACGAGAGATTCCTGTGCGATTTCTCTCATGAACACCTCCATCTGCTCGTCCATTGGATCCCTGGCGTGAGGACCTTTTCTACTTTTTGCATCCAGCTTGGGATCGTCAAAAAATCCTTGTGGCAGCGTTCCCGCTTCACTTTCTTCTGCCTTTCCTGATGCAGAAATTTGCTCCTTAGTTTGATTGTTGCTTACAGCAGGCGCGCGGACGCCGCTATCGAAAAAGTCTTGAGGCAAAGATGGGTCAGCAATTGATTCAGCTAAAGTGGCATCGGTATTGCCATTTTCCAGCGTTGGTTGATCATTGGTCTTTGGCTGCTTATCTCCAGTCTTGCTTTGCTTGATCAAAATTTCCTTTTTAGAAAACTCAGAAATTGTGGCAAACTTTGATGATGATTTTCTTAAAGCATCACCATCTAATGATCTTTTAACGCCGTTAGTGCTCTTTGATCCAGAGTTTGGAACTGGCGTTCCCTGTTTTAGACGTTTCAAGTCTTCAATTTTCTGAAAAGATAAAACAACAATTAAAAACAATAACCCAGTTATCCACCGCTTTCGTACCTTTTTATGAGACTTATCAAGCAGATGAACAGTCCACAGTGCTTCAGATTGAACAATAACATTACAAACAACGCACCACAGGTTACTTTTATCGTCGTATTTTGCCAGCGGTGATTCAATTCGCTGAAGTGTCTTTTTCTGCTGGGCCGCCCTCTCGCGCATCATCTGACGCAGCTCTTCTTGGCTAATCTTTTTTGCGGCCATTCTCTTTTCAAGTGGATGCTATCTTGGGAGTATCCGAATCCGTGCCGAACCGATACGGCGTGGTATTGTTTTGAAGAACTCCAGCGGCAAACGCTCAAATCACGTCATCTGTGTACACTTTTTGCCAGGTATTTTTTCTCCACCAAAAACTCACCAGCTCTGTCAACAGAGAAGACGAGTGGCAGCCAGCCAGCACTGACTGACTGAACGGCAACAAACTAAACTGGCAGTTGTAGTGCTGGCTGAACACTGATGGCAACATCAAACAGTACCACAAAAACATACACTACCACACCAGCTGAAGCTGATACTCGCCGAGAGTGAATCTCGGATAGGGTGAATAGGAAGAATAGGATCACCCACCACTCTCACTCACTCTCTCACCCGCTAGCCAGGTGCGGCAATCAAATCAGGTGCGACAGTTCTGCTGAAGAATGCCTGCTGCGAATCGTTCAACGGTCAGCGGTCATCGGTGACCATTTGGTGCCACTGAGGCGGAAGCCAACTCCCACACTCATCATGTCCTCTCCCCCAATCTACCTCCTCTACTCCGGCACTGCTGGGGTCAGCTGGTAAAAAGGTGCGCGCAATGACCGATTACCACTGGGCCATCATCAGCATCCTCCTCTCATCTGCTTTGTGCTAGTCTGCCAACTGTTCTACTGATCTGTGAGTGCTGTCATCGGCACTGCCACCACCACCACCACCGACATCAACACCAGCTGCACCATCTCTCCCGCCTCCTTGGCGCCGCACAAGTGCAACCTGCACATCTCTGCCCTCTGCGTACTTCAAAGCCATTAAGTAATCATCGTCACTTCATCGATACTTGATGCCCAGAGCGACAATCACCACAATACCTACATTTTTATTTAATAACCAAGTTTCCCCTAACTGCTCGTCAACTATCTGAGCGCATTCATTGCATTCTCAGACTTTGTCTTGCGACGTTTCTCATCATGAACAGCGTTCCCACATCAATGAGTCCTGTCCGGCCTAGGTTCTCCGATGGGGGTGATTCCTCTCAGAGGCCTCCCAGTCAGAGCGACGAAGGGCGACCGTGTTCGAGTGCTAGCATCAGCTCCACTGCCACCACCACCTCACAATCGATGAACTTTCAGCCGTGTTTCTACCCCAATTCTCTGGCCATTCGTCATGAGATTCACCGCTTTGAGAGTGTTCACCCATCGATCTACGCCATCTACGACCTTCTGGAATTGATCGGCGGAACCGATGGCGCCATGATTGCCCAGCGTATGCGCGAACACGTCGTCTGCATCGAAGGTAGGCATCAGTTGACATTACAATTTAAATGACACCACAGCCACAACCTGGCCCCATTCGAACTGGCAGACACAGTGCACACGGTAATCATCACCAGTTGACATTGCTTCCGAGTCGAGTTTCCTTTTGATTTATGTCAGAGCAATGCAAACAAATGCATTTATTGCCTTCCTAAATGAGATCCATGTTGCATTTTCATATTGTTATGTTGTTGATAATGATAATCAATCTTTAACCAGTGATTGGTTGTTTTTAGTGTTCATAAACTAGCTGCAGTCTCTTTATCTGTCAATTCATCGCGTTCACTTGGTGTGCGTTGTTAATCTATTTTGAGTTATCGAGCGACTGAACACTTCCATCGTCTCCTGGTAGATGCCGACATTGCCGCTGTCACTCTTATGTGTTTTTGCAGCAGCTGATTTTGCACAGGCCCTTACTTCAGAGACCTATCTTGGGTTGCTGCTGCATCTGCCCCAAGATTGTTGATAGGAAGGGAAAGGAAAAAGAGCGCGCTTTCAGTTTCATTCAACTTCAATTTGGTCTGTCACGTCACATGGTTGCAGGTTGCATCACCACCATCAGCGTTTGTTTATTAGCCGCAGTCTCAGTTGATCATCATCATCATCATCATCAGCCTCACCGTGCACTTGTATGTGTAGGTGTGCACTTGGGCATTGTTCGTGCTGCCTCCCTGCCCGAGTACTAGTGTTTGTCTTGGCAGACGGCGACGGCAGTTGTCTTGTGGCAGAGAGCGCCGGCAATACACAGTCTCTCTCTCTCCGTTCCTGTATCCTCTGAGCAGACAGATGTTTTGTGCCGCTTCGCCATCGTCGCCAACACTGCCTTATTTGCATTGCATATCAGCGCTCTTGTCGACCTTTTTGTCGCATTGAATCGTTAAGGCCGCCGCCACTGAGTGTCCGACCATCTTCCCTCAGTAGTTCAGTGTCTCCTCAGTGTCTGCCTTCCTCCATTCATTCTCTCCAATAATTTATGTGCCGTCCTAATGGCCAATAAATTCATTTGCCCATTTTCTAAATGATTTACTCGCCTAATCGGCCACAAGTGCCATTGAAGGTGCTGCCACGGTGACTCTCATTTGCCTTTACAGAGACCAACTGTCTGCCTGACACCCTCGCAAACTCTGAACGGCAGCATCCTTCTTTGCCTGTGCTTCCAACGGGCGCTTGATTAATTCACTCGCACGTTTGGTGTGTTGTGCAGTCAGTCTGTGTTCTCACAGTGCCATGTGAACGGTACTGTGCCATCTCACAGTGCCGGTACTGGTAGTGGAGTGTGCTAGTGTCCAGTCTGCAGTTATCACTGGAAGTGAGAGGGAGAGGGCAATAAAGTGTTCACCCAAAGTGCCTTGAACCGTGTGCGCAACAAACGGAGGCTTGTTGCAACAAACTGACTCTGCTGTCCGGTGGAGGCCATAAAAGTGCTAATTGCTCCTCCTGCGGACCTAATGGGCGAATGAGTGCTCACGAGCAATAAGGCAGTGCTGTTTGGTGGTTGTAGTCATTAAATCAACAATCTGTATAGACTTACTCACTCACTGACTGGCCGACACGCCACTTTGCGTGACCCGAGCCCAGTGTGTCCCGTTAGGCCTAGCCTTGTCTGTGTCCCCGCACAGAAATAGCTGCCGCTTTTCTCTCTGTCTGGGGACATCTCATCGATCATCGACCCAATTGTGCCTTGCTGGTGTGATCAGGCCCACTGCTGACAAGTTAACTCTCGTGACCAGTTCCCCCTCTGCCCGACGATGACAGGGACAGGACTCCATTTGAGACTGCAATTAGCATTAATCGAGCACTAATTAGGCACCTTTGATTTGCCGCCTGCTGAGTTTTTTGACTGAAATTGCAGTGGCGCGTGGCGAGTACAATTTGGATTGTCGATATCTGCAGATGTGTATGCGTTCACTTTCGATGTCAGTGCGCCTTTTTTTGTTTGTCAACGTGTTTGTTTGTTCAGTCAACATCATCGTGTTAACGAACATTGACCAACTGCCCAGTGTTCTGCTAAAAGTGCTGATTAGCAGTTTCTTTTTAGCGTAATCATTCCGTTATTTACCAGTCTAACGGACATTGTTTGTGACTGCTCTAGTCTAGTTGAAAGTGTGCTGGCAGTTGGCTGCTTGCCTTCAACTGGTTCACTCTGACAGCTGATTTTATACTATTTTCCAGTTTTGCAATTGCGTTTGCCGGCGTATAATCATCGGGGCGGTCGGTGATGGGGCAAGGAAGCGAGCATCACTCACGCGACCATTCTCCTATTCTTTGGTGAGCTCTCGACACGGTGCCCTCTTCCCATTGTGTTCCCCACTGGCCCCCATTTGTCTGCTGTCTGACTGACTGTGCATTTCATCGATTGAACACTGCTCACACAGCGGCACCAGTAATTTGCGCAATGGCTCATTTCAGGTGACAGCCATTTGTCGCCGCCTAAACATCGACAACCTTCTCAGTGAGGGCTGCAGTGGGAGCGCGTGCAGTGTAGAGTGTGAGGTTCGCCGAAGAAAGGGCTCGATTTGAATTCGATTGCTGTAATGAGTGAGTGGCTGATCAGTGACAATGCCGTCTCGCATCAGAGAGCATCGCCCGCCGCATATACTCACAGCTCGGTACCGTTTGCGGCGGTGGTCGTGGTCGTGGCAGTGTCGACAGTGGGCTAGTATCAATTGATGCAATGTAATTTGCAATTAACTCGCAGACTCGGGTTCAATGCACACTCTTAACTGGTTGCGCTGTTGTCTCTCTGCCTTGTTTTGTTCTGCCCTCACTCTATACTTTCCTATCGGCAGACCCATCTTTTTCGTTCTCTCCATCAACCTGGTCAATTGTCAGCTTTCCCCATCACCTCGCAAGTTAGTGATGCGTAAAGAGCCGCTAGAGCTGCTGCTGGTCCTCGATCATTGCTCACTGGAACTGCAGCAACAGTTCCGATCGATTAATCAAGCCAAACCAAGCCACAAAGTCAAAGTGTGCGCTTGGTCGCGTGGCTGCTGTTCATTGAACAGCATCGAGCAACAGTTACTACCTTCTCGTCGCTCTGATTGCTCTGCTTCTGCCGGCACTGGACCACTAGTCACTAGTCGCCGTCGTCGGCTGCTGCTGCAAACAGAGACTCACTGTGGCAGCAGTCATTACGGCAGCACCGTTCCAGAGAGTACCACTACTCGCAGTGTGAGTGTGTGTTGCGTGCCCTGGGCACTTGCGCACCGAGCACTCTCTCCACTGCCTGGCACGCAGTCCCAGGAACACGGACACGCCGCGGCGTGTTCTCTTCCCTCGTGGCCTCGTGGTCCACCACTGCTGCTGAATGGACGACCGCTGGCACTTTCCTTTCAGCTCTCCGCCTGAACACTTCGTCTATATTTTCTCTCTCTCACTCCCTCACTTGCCGTTCTGGTGTTTGCACTTTGCCAACTCGTCACTGTCTGCTGCTTACTTCCACGTCGGTATCCGCTCACTCCGTTGACTCTCACTCTTTGCCTGTCACTGCCGTACAGCAGCAGTCAGTGAGGCAGTGGAGCAGGAGTCAATCGGCGAATTGGTGGCTGATTTTCATCCGTATCGATCTAACGCACAAACACACAAACACTCACCAAAACACAGACCGCCACTGGCGTTTCAACTTGCGGCAGCCGTTTTGCTTTCTTTCTTTCTTTCTTCACCGGCAGTGGCAACTGACAACAAGTGCACCAGTTCACAGCACCGCAACAGTGTCTGCTCCGTTTTCAGTGTCTGAGCAATGGAGCAGTAGTGTGTGCCTCCAGAGAGTCTGTCCACTAGAGACCGTTTGTCGGCACAGAATGGCTGTCTGCTAAACTCCCCCAACTTTACTCCAAAGTGCTTTCCCTTGCTCCCCTCAACTCACAGCCACCGACATTCAGTCAGTTCGGTGGCTGTCCTCAGTGCAATCATGCCCATCTCGTCGCCCTTTTCCTTTGACCGGCGTTCCTTTCGCCTTTCCCGTCGGTCCAAGAAGTGGAAGCTCTCCACTGGCTACTGTGGTCAGTGCACTTTTATCACTGCGGACATCGGTGCCACTGCTTTTAATGCTGCCAACCTGCTGTCCATTAGTCACGCATTAGCTAACCCATTCTCCCCTTCTCTTCTCTCCACTACTTCAGATTCATTTGTGAACAGTCAAGAATGGACACTAAGTCGCGCCGTTCCAGATCTGCGCCTCGTAAGTAGCAACCAAACAGTGCGGCAGTGGGGGACGGTAATGAGGCAATAAACATTTGCATTTGCTGACCTCCCCTGACCGACTGTGGTCAGCACTCTCACCCCGAACACTGCCTAACTTTCCTCCCTAACAGGGCGTCGTTGGTTCGATCACCTCGGGAAAGTCAGCCCTCGTTCATCGATACCTGACTGGCTCCTATCTGCACGACGAATCGCCCGAAGGTGGACGATTTAAGAAGGAAGTCATCGTTAACGACCAGAGCTACTTGCTCCTTATCCGAGACGAAGGCGGCGCTCCTGAAATGCAGGTTTGTTCTTGTTCTTGTTGTTTGTCTCAGTGTTACCACTGCGACGCACTTACATAGACCGCGACCAGCAATGCACAACTGTCACTGGCCGTTAGCCCCACACCAATTAGCAAGTAGTGGTGGTGGCCAGACAGACACTTGTTTGCCCTCCGATCCTATCCGGTCTCTCTCACTTCCACTGATTTTTTTAATATTTTTTTGTGTGTTTGCAGCTCAGCGGTTGGGTGGACGCCGTTCTGTTTGTCTTCAGTCTGGAGGACGAATCGTCGTTCAATGCAGTCAGCACGTACTACCACAGAATGATTCACCTCCGATCCAACAACGACAACATTCCCGTCTTTCTCGTCGGCACTCAAGGTCAGTGTTCACTCTTCTTGCCACTGTTTTGTGTTTATTTCTCGTTTCTTACATCATCTACTTTTTTGCTACTGTTTTTTACTGCAGAAGGCATCAGCGAAGTTACTCCTCGTGTAATTAGCGAAAGTCGAGCACAAAAACTATGCAGTGAAATGAAGCGCTGTACGTACTACGAAACCTGCGCCACCAACGGCCTTCACGTTGATGATGTCTTTGATGATGGTATGTCAATTGACCTTTACTGGCACACTGACCAACTCAGAGTGGCCATCAGTAAATGAGTGTCCGCGTGTGCGTGTGTGTAGCAACACATAAACACAGATGAGCGATTTCTGGCATCTCCTCACATAGATTTCACTCTCGATTTTACCGCAAGCTGATTCTCTTACTCACCACCCTTCCTCTTTTTATTTTGCCTGTTTCATTCACAGCTTGCAAGCAAATCGTCATGATGCGTAATTTAGAGAACACGCCCAGCGGCAATGGCAATTCCTCTCGCCCCAGTACGCCGAATCACACCGGCGTCTACCGAAGCATGTCGAACAATGCATCGACGACGCCTGCCCCCTCCACGCCAACCACTCCACTGGGCAACATTACCAACAGCAGTAAGTTCCGCACCTTCAAGAACTCGCCCATCAACACCGTCAGCAGCACCTGTGGACCTTTCAGCACTCCGGAGCACCAATCAACGGTGCCGACTGCAGCGGGGATGAGTGGAATGAGCAATGAGGTGGAACTGAGGCCAAAGGTAGAGCAGAAGCAGACCAACAGCAGCAACAGCTCGCCGATTCGCAATTCCCTGCCGCTAGTGACTAGCTCTTCCTCAACTACCATCACCAGCTTTGTCAACAATAACAACAACAACAGCACAACCACCAACAACAACACCATTATCAAACCGGCGATTGCAGCCAAGCCCAGGCTACACACGCCCATCACTGCCGTCACTTCGAATGTCTTTCACACGCCAGTCAAAGCCAACTCGCCCGCCCCAGTGGCGCCCAAGCGAAGTGAATCGATAAAGCTGAGCACTGAAAATAATCAGTTTAAGGTGCCCTTTCAGAGTTTGGTGGAACAGCCAAGCAAGGAGTTGCCTAAGGAGCAAACAACGCCGCTGCAAACACCAAACACCTCTCGAAAGAACCGCAGAAAGTCTAACCTATTCTCCGGGACGCCACTGTCGGGGAAGAGTAAAAACGCCGATGATAAGTACAAGAACGGAGAAGTGGGAGTGGGTCGAGCCATTCCGGTAAGTGAACCGGTACTTAAGTAGTATTTGTTTAACTAAACTCACTTTATTGTTTACAGATTAAGCAGGGCTACCTGTACAAGAAAAGTAAGAAGACCCTGAACAAGGACTGGAAAAAGAAGTATGTGACGCTGATTGACGGCTGCATTACCTACCACCGCACACTGCACGAGTACATGAACAATGTGAATGGCAAAAATATCCCACTGAAGCACACGACGGTGAAGATTCCCGGACAGAAGCCACGATGCGGTCGTGCTATGGTGGCCGCCGCAGCCGCACGCTCGCCCGGTCACCTTGAGCAGACTGTGGACGGCGCCAAGATGGTGCCCAGCACCAACCCAAAGTACGACCTGAGTGTGAAGAAGCGCAGTCGAAAGGGGAAGAGCCTGGGCGCGGGAAAGAATGGCGACAATGGCGACGACTCTGACGGCAACGAGTTTGTCATTGTCTCGCTGGACAATAAGCAGTGGCACTTTAACGCCACCAATGGCGACGAGCGTGAGGAGTGGGTGTGCGCCATTGAGCAGCAGATTCTCTCTAGTCTACAGAACTCGCAGTGCGACAAGACCAAGCTGCACAATGTGAACAGCGTCGACGAGTCGACCATTCACTCCATTCGCACGGTGCCCGGCAATCGCTACTGCGTCGACTGTAATGCGCCCAGTAAGTCCACTTTTCACCATCTGCCTGATTGCAGGCTGTCTCACTGTAATCTTCTTCTCCTCGGCCTTTTGTAGATCCTGACTGGGCTTCACTCAACCTGGGAACGCTCATTTGCATAGAGTGCTCGGGAATACATCGAAACCTCGGAACGCACATCTCCAAAGTTCGCTCACTTTCACTTGATGTTTGGCCGTAAGTGTTTGTTGTGGCACGTTCTTTTACAGGCTGACCACTAAATATTTAATATTACTGCAGATCTAGTCACGCTAGCGTCATGCTCGGTCTGGGCAACACTGCTGCCAATCGGATTTGGGAGTACCAGCTGAGTGGAGGCGTGAAGCCATCAGCAACGACGAGCAATGCTGAGAAGGAGAGGTACATTCGCGCCAAGTACGAGACAAAGCAGTTTCTCGCACCGCTAAAGGACTCTCGACCGATTGACCAGCAAATTATTGACTGTGTTCAGGAGATGGATCTGCAGAAGTTGGCACTTGTTCTCGCCCACATGTCACTGAAGAAGATTAGTCTCGCCAGTGTCAGATCTCGTGAGGACAAGTCGCCGCTCCACTTGGCGGCCAGCAGAGGCTGCCTGGAGATAACACAACTCTTGCTTTGGGTAAGCCTCTTTTTCAGCGACCTTTTTTCACCCGAGTTAACCTAATCCTTTTTCCTTCTAACCATAGAACAATGTCGATGAGAAAGCCGTCGATGCCAAAGGAAAGTCGGCGCTGTTTTACGCTCGCACCTCTGGCCACAAGGAAATTGAGGAGTTGCTCATTCAAAGTGGATGCGTGCCCTCTCACAGTGATGCTGTTGGTAGTAGTGGCAAGGGGTCACAGCCCACCTCACCCACCTCAAGCACTGCTCTGGGCAGTGCTCTAAAGCCCCGCGAAGCCATACCGACGCCGCTGAATGTACGCCAGATTGAGCTGTTTCACAAGCTGCCGGCCAGTATTATCTGACAGTGACCAAGCAGATTGCCTTCCCTCCGAAGACTACCTTTGACAATCACAATGCACCACCTTACCATCACCTCCACCACCACAAAGTTCGTGGCGTATTGTCCCACCCTTTCTCTCTCAACAGTTTTTAATCCTCTGTTTTCAGTCGAAAGGCAAACTCATCTATCACCTGCCACCGATTTCTCTGTGATACCGAACACTTCATTGACCTCTGCCACAACACCGTCATAAGCGTTTAAGTGGAACCCCTTCAACTGTCCTCATCTTCCACCGCATCCTCATGATCTCCTTACTTTTGATTTTTGCAAAAAGTATTTATTTTCTTTAACTGTTTGCTTTTATTAATTATTTGTATTATCAACAACTGTACATCTCTTTCCTCATTAAAAAGTATTTGTAAGATTTAGCAACAGATATTTTACCCTTATCCAAGCAATAGATTGTCTCTGAATCTACTCGACCAAAATTTTTGTTATCCTAATTTAAAGTAAAAATTTCATATCTGGTGCACCAAATCAAATCTAATATTCATTTTTTGAAAATGAGTCATTCTCAAACAAAAGAACAGGCGAATTCTGGAGAATGGAACTTTATTGCTGAAAAGTAGCATAAAAACTGCACCCTTTCATCATTATGCTTTGATTAGAATTCAGTCTAGAAATGCTACACATTTTAATTTTGGTTCTTGCACTTGGACCGATGGTGAACTCCGACTCAACATTACCATCGACAAAACATAGTTCCATTGTCACTTGTAGTAAGAGTTCTGATGATTGCAATGTAAGTTGACCAGTAAATAAGTGACATTTGTAACACATTCCTTTTCTCTCTCCAAGAACCAAATCAGTGGTTCGGTATGTTTGCTGTCCAAAGGACTGTGCATCTGCAAGGTCGGCTTCCGCATGAAGGACAACGCCTGCATCAAGGTAAGCTCACAAGGGGGCAAGTTTCAATCCAGACCAAGCTAATCCTTCGCCGATGATGCAGATCAGCTGCAGCTCAAACGCTGAATGCGACCCTCACCGGTACCAGCAGGGCAGCAGAAGCAGTGACACTGCGCTCATCGATTCAGTGTGCGACATAGTGCACAACCAGTGCGTCTGTCTGCAAGGCTACTACGAGAGCAGTGAGGGCCTGTGCCAGTTTGGCAACTCCTTCGACTGGACGATCATCGCCATCAATGCCACCATCTGCTGCGCTTTCAGCACCATCGTCGTCCTCATCTTCGGCTTCTGCCTCTGGTGCGTCTTCGATGAGCCGCTGAGCAAGTGCAAGCGGTGCTCCAAGTGCCTGGGCAAGAGCGGTCCGGTGTGCAAGTCAGAGGAGGGACCCACTCTGAAGGGCATGATGTCCGCCAAGTCACACGTCGTCCCGAGACTCAGCGACGGCTCAGTCCGACGCCCGCCCAAGAAGCGGCTGAGCTCAGGGGCTAGCGGCGGCGGACCTACAAATCAAGAGCGCTCACAGACACAATTGTTGAAGAAGAACAAGTCCAAAAGTTTAGCTAAGCTGTAGAACAGCTTTCATTTCATGGTGGAATTGTACTGTCTCACTTTATTGCGCCAGATTTCCAAGTGTGTATTAAAATGAGTTTTTTCTAAACTATTGCTAAAGTATTACAATTCACGAATATCACAACCCCTTTCACGATGGGAGCGGATGTGGCCGCTTAGTCTATTGCAAATGTTCGCCACGACGCAGGCAAGTCTGTTCAGCTCCTTGTTTTTGTTTTTATACCTGTCAACTCTCTCTTGCAATTTGGATATTCGTTCCAACTTGCGTTGACGGCATTTGGAAGCGGCAATTCTGTTGCGATATCTCTTTCGTTCCAGCTTTATTCTCTCTTGGTCGTCCATGTCGATTGGCTCCATTCCATTCTGACTTATATTTAGTTCAACAACGTCCATTTTGTCGCTTTCTGCTAAAACCAAAAGAAAACACATGTTAGCAAAGGCGAAGTTGCTTAGGTTTACTACGGTAAACATACCGATATTTCTTGATGTCGGAAGGAATTTAATTTCATCAACCTCTTCCGTTTTAATATTTTGCAGCTTTGTAGCGTTGGCCCAGTTTTGCGCTAACTTGTTTTTGTCATCTTCCTCTTCGTCAGTTCGAAGGAATGTGTTCAAGCTGGGCGTTGGTAGACCAAAATCAGTTTTCATCGCTAGCTTGTCCAGCTCAGGTGTTGACAATGCAATTTTTGCCATATCTACAGTAAAATCGTGATTGTAAGAAAATGCAAGAAAACGGAATGACTTGCTGCTTTACCTGGAGTCGCTAACATGCATTCGGTATTGTATCGCATTTTTTTAGAGTGTGGACCCAGAGTGTCAGCGAGGGCAACACGAGCAAACTCTAAAAGAATTTTTTTATTTATAGTTTTTATTACAAGAATTTAAACGAGCCTCTTACCTGGCGTCTCTAGAACACATGTTTTGAAATTGCTCACTTTTGACTGCGATGGGCCCAAGGAGAAGTCCAGACTGAGGTTGTTGCGCAACTCTTTAATGTTGCTGTCAAAGTTCATCATCTTGAGGCAAGTTAGTGGTCCTTTTTTGACTGCTATGAAATAGATGAGTTAAGTGGTGACGATGTTGACCGCACAAATGGATAAATGGCAAATTGTGGAATGAAAAATAAAATGCACGCAAAATCTAGTTGCTAGCTCCGTAGAAGGCAAACACTGATGACTCATCGACTTCCACTGCTAGCGGCACTGCTCAACGCTGTATTTAACGTTAAACACACGGCGTGTGGGCTGGCTGTGGTGCATTGCAGTCTGCGATTTGCAGTAGATGCAAGAAGAGCTTACTCGGATGAAATTTTCAAATTACTGTCATTCCACTAATTACTTTGCGCCAAAAGGCCAGTTTAATTTCCGCTTTTTATTTTAGAGTAAGTATAAAAAAAGTACAATCCACATTTGAACCCGTCAAAGTAATGAATGGAGGAATTATAAACTGTAAAATGGATAAAATTGCACACTAATTGCAAACTAGTAACGTTTGTAGTTTGAATGTCATCCGCATGAGCGACAACCGAAGCAACCGAGGAATTAAAAATAGTAAAGCTACTGGGCCCTTAGAAAGTTGTGATACATCATATGGTAGGGAGAACTTGGCCCGACACAACTGCTCGGCAGTGTGTGTGTGAGTTTACAGCAAAAACGGCACGATGGCGGTTCGTCGTTTAGGGTAGTTGGGGAATTCCTTCTTGTAGTTGCGGTGCTTTCCCAGCGCCCAAACAGCCATTTGATAGAAACCGACAGCGGTGAAGATAGCAGCTGGTGGAGAGAAAGGAGTGTTGTTTGTTATGAGTGTCTGAGATAGGAGGAAGAAAAGCAACTCTTACCGGGCAGAGTTTGGGTCATGATGCTGAAGGAGGCCCAGGAGTACCACTCGTAGGCGTAGTTGGGGCAAGAAACGTAGCGGAAGAGAAAGGTGAAAGGATTTTTAGTGGGCATCGGAATTTTTCGCTCAGTGGATCCCGGTGGACGCAGGTCACGCAGAGCAACGTGAATCGAGTAGTTGCCGTACTCGTTCAGCTACAGGAGGAAAACAAAATGTTAGAAGGAAAAGGTACTTCAAAACACTACAAAAACAACAACTGACCAGGAAAGAAATGAGGCCGAGGTAGACCTGCACTTTTCCGAAGAAAGGCTCAGTGTAGAGGGGGTGATTGACAAAGTAGCCAATGTAGAAGGCGAAGCCCCAGTAGTAGGCGCAGTTTTTGAACAGATTCATAATTGGCATCGTAGAGTGGGAGAAACGATGCACAAAGATGGTTTCGTAAATACGCTTTGAGTAGTGCAGAGTCCAGCAGGCGGCGGCGATCCTAGTTTAGACCAAGGTTAGTAGGGTTATAAACAGCCAGGTTGGTAGTACTCACTTTACGACATAGCTCATCGGCAGGTCGGCATTATTGCCGTACAGCCAATAGGGTCGAGTGAAGGAGATCATGTAGGCGAGCAGGGGACCGGCGTACTCGGCGAGAAACACCGTGCTCCAGCCGATCTGAGGACCCAGATCCTTCAGGTACAAGACACGGCCGCGGTTCAGATTCAGGCTGCTGATGACAACCTTGTCATCGAGAGACCTTCCTCCTGCAGAAGCGATTGTCATTAGTGATCAATCCTGTTATTTCCTCTAAAGATACTTACTGGACTCCAAACGAAGCGATTGACGCTCCGGGTAAATGGCGCGTTCTGTAAAAGTGTCAAGTGATTAAGTGACAGTTGTTCTTTAAACTAAGTGTATGCTAATGCGACACTTACTTTGAAACGCAATCTTCCTCTTGACATCCTGGATGGTGCTGTTGGGATCGACGCCGGTCAGTGTCAAGATCACCGTTTCCGAGCCGGACTTGAGAATATCGAGCTGACCAAAGAAGAAAGAAGCAGTGAAATTATTAGCATAAACTGTGTTGTCCGGTGTGAAGCTAATGGCAGTACCTCCATGTCTCCAAGTGGTGTTGTGGTGAACTGGGATGGACTGAGGATGGAGTGTGAGTGCTCTTGAAGACCAGAGGCAAAGTCACGGTGGAAGGGAGGCCAGGAGTGGACTGATTTCGTCGTTGATCGTCGTGGCACTCTCACTCTGTGTTGTCCGCTCAGTCAGCGCCTGTCGTCAGTCTGTCTCTCTCTCTCTCTCTCTCTCTCTCTCTCTCTCTCTCTCTCTTTCTGCTTGTGT
>JAALOO010000539.1_pt1 | contig 33159 bp, 27 predicted proteins | sample 7257641 | NCBI WGS metagenome assembly JAALOO01 (sample SAMN14085613, study PRJNA598686) | mite metagenome | biome: ENVO:01001000; feature: ENVO:01001002; material: ENVO:01001226; isolation source: single female mite from University of Michigan culture on fish food culture... ...
ACACACACACACACACACACACACACACACACACACACACACACACACACACTGCTTCTGTCCAACTCTTAATTGACATTAAATTCTCATCAACTGCAAACTACAAAAATTTTAAAAATTAGAGAAAAATGTGGGCGCAAATAAGTATGAGTATCGTTGTGTGTGTTCATTGAGTAGCCCCCTCAGATAGATCTCATTCTCAGGTGCCTGGGCGTAAATGAAACAGAACATAGCTTGTTCAAGAGAAAAACAAGGAGCCCAGCCTGGAGAAAAGCAGTGGCACTTCATCTTTACCGCAAAGGATGTGCACTGTGCAACTGTGTTAGTCACGGTCAACTCAGTGGTCAGTGTGTGTGTGCCACTGTGCGTAGATTATCGCTCTGATAACTGCGGACGGGGGATAATGAAGGCTGAAGGGGAAAATGAAAGACGGTGACTTTAAAATGCCATGCGAGCGGCGCAATTAGACGGACAAATGACGAAATAGCAATGATGCTACTGTTCAGTGGAAGCAGGCATGCCTGTGCTTTTTTCATAATGCAAAAGATGCACTAGGTGCATCCGCATCACCAGTTAACTGTTTGGGTGCCAGGTTTCTGTCTTTCTGTCTGACTGCTTTGTTCTACCTAAACTGCAGATTAGCAAACCAGTCTCGACGTAGGTTGTCCGATTGTCTGACAACCAAACTTTCAGATTGTTTGAGCTTACTGATAACCCAAACGCTTGCATTAAAAAGTAAAACACCGGGCGTCAGCTCGGTGCAAAGTTACTGTTACCTGCGAGATTTTTGGCATAAATACTCAGGAGAAATAGTGTGATTTTTTGGACCAAGTATCAGATTTTTGTGGTGGAACCATCTAATAAAAAGTAATTTTTAAAAAAAACTTTACATTTAATTTTTGTGCTAATTAAGACATTTCTACAAAAAAAACAGTTTACCGAAAAATAAAATAAATTTAGTCATCTGAAAATGAGTTTTGGTGATAAGTTCATTTTGACAAAATGACTTTTTTAAATTATCAGATGCCAATCCAACCACAAAAATTTTATATTTGATCCAAAAAATCACACTATTTTTCCTGAGTATTTATGCCAAAAATCTCGCAGGTAACAGTAACTTTGCACCGGGGGTGACGCCCGGTGAAACAAAAAAAGGTGTAGCTAAAATAAAAAAAATGCCGGTCACTAGTGACCACCACTAATACTACTACCAAAATGGCCACTAACTACATCTCAATAGTGAAAGTGACAGTAATTTCATTAAGTTGACAAACTCTTGCAAATGTTTTTTTTTAAAAATGCTCTATTTTTGCTTGACACTCAATGTTTTTAATGCCAGTTAAAAATATCAAATATCCAGTTTTTAATTACTGAAATTACTAAAAAATACTATTGTTTCTAAAGTATGCTATTCTGCAGTTTAAAACTGCAAAATAGCGGTATAATTTGTACAAAAACTTTGTTTTGCAAGTTTGCCAAATTTTTAAATGCTTGTTTTCAGTATCATGAGCCTTGGTTTTAAGTAAATTGTATGCTATAAATCACTTTTATTAACCATTGTTTTACGTGATAATTAGATTAATTTACAAGTAATTAAAAATAATTTAATCAGTTGCATCATTTTAAAGCAAAGATTTAGAAAGTTTATTAAAAAACAAATAAAAATAATTTTACATGTCTAGATTTTTTTGCAAACTGTTTTAAGTTGTTGACAATTGAAAAAAAGTATAAATAGTAAAAACTAATAAATGAAAGTTTATTGTGAGAGTAAGCTTTCCCGTTTGCGCAACAAACTAATTCACTTAACATCTTTTAATGGTTTTTGTAAAATTAGACATTTTCAACAATGTCCTCAACAGTTGAAGTCTGGTAAACAAATTAAAAACTGGCTACACACACACCGGAGCAAACGCAACACACAATCTCAAATAAATGAATTGATAATGAACCCGTTTGGCAGCAGCCACAACAGCAACCTTAATGCAACAACTTTTTTTAAAAAAAATTGTCACTTTACTCGCAGACGCTGGCTTGTTGACAGGCAAACAAACAAAAACATGAGAGAAATAGAGAGAGAAAGAGAAAAGTTTAAAGGAGATAGCACTAGTACCGACACTTGCACTAATTGTCCACACTAGTCTGGACACTAGTGTGCAGCTTACGTAATAATTGCCTTCACTGTCAAAAGGAGAGAGACATCGTAGTCATAATAGCCGACTGACCAGCACTCACATACTCATACACAACAGTTGCTAAAGTGTAATGTTTTGGGCCAGCTAGTCAACTTGTCACTAGAAAGTGCCACTACCACAACTACTGCCACTGGTCACAATTAGTCAACGATGGTGTGGCACTGTACATTGCTAAGGTAAAGGGATGCCACAAAAGACACACACACACAAACTGAAACGACGAGACTGCACTGCACCTTAAATGAAAACTGAGACAATAGATGAGATTAGACTGAGATACTAGAAAGAAAAAAGAGAGAGAAAGATAGCAAGCATCCAGTAGAAAGCGGAGACAAAGAAGAAGTGAAGAAGCGGCTCAAAGTGAAAGTGAGCACTCTGCACTCCACACACACACACACACACACTGCTTCACATTCGCACAATCACATTTGTGCGGCTTCTGGGCGCCTTAGCGGCAAAGAAAAAAGTGAGAGTTATGCGAGAAATGAGCGTGAGTGTGTGGTGTGGTGTTTCAAGAAGGAGTAAATGGAGGAGCGTGACCACAAGAAAGAGAGAGGAGATGAGCCAAGAGGCACTGTTTGGCGACGATTCTGTGGAGCCTGCAGAGCAGAGACACTGACCACTGCCACTGACACCTGTTGCTGACTATAAAAGCAGCTTTTCTGACCAGTGCGCGATGCTGATCGCTGATTCTTCGCTTTTTGTTTCAGCTGACGGCGTCCGTTACATCACATCAGTTGACAGTGTGTTTGTTCCTGTGTGTGTGTCTACGGTGAGTGTCATCACTTTACTAGTGTCAATTTCTTCTTTGGTGGCTTCAGACAGTGTCAGCAGTATTGCTAATGACAACATTTTAAACTTTACTGCAAATACTATTATTTTCACCCGATTTATCGGCATTTTTTGCCGGCATCGACAATGCTGTCTGCCGGCTAATTGACGCCTATTTTTTATTTATTGGGTTTTTTATTTAGTGTAATTTGGCGCCGGTTTGGTTTGTGATCCTTAATCAGTTTATGCAATCTGTTCTGCTTTTGAGCTGCATTTTTCATCATTTTTCAGCTTATCTTTTCAAATTGTGATTTTTTCTGTCGAAAGCATTTACAAAAAGGTATGTTTTATTAAAATTATGGTTTTTAAGTTAGGTTAACTACAATATTGTAGGTAGTTTGTACTGTAGTTTAGTAAACAAACAAATTTAATTTAGCGTTTTTGAAACGACCATAATTAAATTTGGTTTTCTAAACTTCAAAATATTTTTTTTTGTTTTTGGCAAAAACAACCATTTTTTGACCGAATATGCATTTTGATTTAATGAAGTCATGCCTCGCAGCACATGTGTTTATTTCCAAAATACACTTAATTAATTTAAATAAAGGGTAAGAATGATGACGTTAATGCTATAGTGGTCGATACAGCACCACCCTAGTGACTAATAGCGACAGCTGAACACAAGTGTAAACAATAATTTTCAATGAATTGTTTTTATGTAATGCAGATGGCTCCTTAATGGCTAGTTTTTTTCCTCAACTAAAACGGATAGTTTTAAAAATGGGAGCAATCGTTAATAAGGAAATTAAAATTTACCACAAACACATCATCGGTTGTTTGCTTAACCTTCAAACAGTTGGCCCAAGTGTGAAACTGCTACCATTTGCCACCTGTGCTCTTTGCATGACACTAAAAAAACAAGCTTTGTTAACCATTAGTGTAGTCAATAAAACTTAAAAAACAACAGTTTTCAAACGAACGCCAGTCATCACTGACAACAACTGCAAACACAATCACTTGGGCATTTCACTAGTCTTAATTACCTTCTTATTTCATCTGCTGTCATTAGTTTGTGGTGCCTGATTTGCTGAATGCAAAGGCAAACAAAAGCAAACAAAAGCGTTCAAGTCATTTGCTGGTAATCAGTAAAGCAATTGCTATCAACCACAAACTGATGCAATTGCAGTCATTCAATATTAGAAAATGTTTGTGCATGTTAGTTGTGTTGGCAATGAGTGACCGACGTGAGTTACGGACTAATTATTATTATCATTGCTTCTGTTGCCACTGATGATGAGCCAGTTGTTGTTAAAATGCAAATGCGGCGGAATCGTGCAACTGCAAGCCGAATCATACAGCACACACATTAGTGTCAATGTTAGTACAGTCGTAATAAAGGTAATAACGGGTAGAACAAGCTGAAGTAGCTGCAGAAGTGGTAGTCTCAGACAACCAAATTTAATAACCGACACTGAAGAGTGAGTTGATTGAAGGAAAGAAAGAATGGGCAAGAAACTGAAAACACTGTGTGTGCAGAGACAAAAGGTGAACATGTGTTAATTGTTGTCCTTTTCCTACTCGCTGTTGTTCTTTAAACCCTTTACACAAACTCATACACACACATTTTTGTACAATGGCCGAAATGCTTGTGCATGTTGGAATTGCCTTTTTGCCCTTTCGCTTTTGAGTAATGAAACGATTGCAGCTGTTGCTGCAGACGTCCTCACCAAGGATAGTTCTCTAGTAGCTTTCACTCCTTTTCTCACTGTCACTTCTTTCCGTTTTCTGGAAAAACAGAAAGAAAAGAAGAATTGCGATTAATTAGCATAACAATGGCTTATTTTACAGTAATGTTCAAGTTGCTCATGTCTCAGCTTGCAAATTAAAGTGACTGACTACTGTTGCTTAGTTGCGTAGTTCAGTGCAGTTCTTTACTTCAATGACCATCTGCTAGCAAAAACGTGTATTCAGTTTAGATGTTGACGGTTTTTTACTTGGAGTTATTTCTAAGACAGTAAACTGCGTTAGTGAAAACACGGCAATTAAACGGAAATGATGTAGTTTAGAAAACAGTTGTAGACTTTTGCTAATTTTAGTGCAAAATTGTTCTTGAACTTATGTATTAATGCAAAATATAAAAAAATTTAATATACTGTACTTTAACTTTGTTTTTTAAATTACAATTTGCATTTTATTTTTTATGATTGCGCAAACATTATTCTTACACAATTTAAGCTAAACTAAGCCAAAAACTTAAAAACATGATTTTTAGTAACAAACATCATTAGCAAACTAGAGGAAAACAATGGTCTTAAGATACAATGCAATTTTTTTAGTGCAAAGTGTTTGTTACTAAAAACAAAATGGTTTTATAATGTTTTGTATTGTGAAAGTTTATACTGTACTAGCTTTTTTGTCTTAGACAGCATTTTTAGTTTAAATCTGTTTAATTCTTGCACAAAACCATTTCATTTACGTAATTCATGCTTTTTCCAGGTTTAGGCGCACAAATAACGCATTTGCCAACAACACCGGCCATCAGAAGTTTGCAAGCAGTCATGGCTTTTACCATTTCAAGAAAAAGCCACAGCAACAGCAGCAGTAAACCAGGCAGTCAACTGTTGTTCACTGTCCATCGGTTCTCAGCACTGATCGTCGTCGTCTTTCTGTTTGTTGCTGGTCAGCATTCAGTGTCCTCACAGCGCATCAGTCGTCTTTGGGTACTGTTTTAGTCTTTTGCTTGAATTTTCACTTATGTTTGTTTTACCATATAACCAGAAATTAACTTCTTCATTACCTTTTTCTCCCCCTGTAAACGCCCTACAGTGGAATGAGCTAAAACCCGGACAGCAAAATGGTACCACGCGGTTGCAGTCACTGGTGGGCAAGGCGACGGGCACACTTTCCGCCCCAGAACGAGTGACCAGCACTTCAGCGCCGGAGACCTCCAAACCGGCAACAGCCACCTTCTCTGCGGTGACCTCGGCCACCACCTCCACACCACCGCCTCCTTCTTTGGCGGTCACTTCGACAGCCACACAGGCAGCCGTCTCCTCCGCCGTCCTCGAGTCACCCAATGCTCCAAATGAATTTACGTTCATCTCTTCATCACCCACATCATCATCTTTCTCTTCACTTTCTTCTTCATCAGTTGACCACGCTGATTCAGCTATCTCCGATGATGAGTTGGTGAGCGGGGCGTCACGAATGAACTCCAAGATGGTTCGACTGGGTCGTAATCACAAGTCATCAGCACTGGGCAGAGGGGCCGGCGACTCCGACGTCTCCAGCAAGTTTATCCGCCGGGCGACGCAGTTTGACGACGCCGCCGAGCAGGACGTCTTTGTCGACCAGTCGGCGGCTAATCCTAAAGCAGCCGCCTCCACGCAGTTCATGAAACGGAGCGGCTTTGATAACGGCAACTCAAAGTCAGGAAATGGTGGTGGTCGTGATCAAATTTGGAGTTACTTTGACAATAAAATGGGCAACCGCAATAGTGGTGGAGACCAAGGTGAGTGCAAGTTTTAGAGTTGTCTATCATTTTGAGCTGTAACTTCTTTTTCATGAACAGCTCCTTGGAAAAACAGCCAACCTCGACCTTTTCCCAGCTTCAATCAGGAGTTTGGAAACTCCCGTTCGCGCCCAAGTTCACCTAATGACGACATTTTTGCCCGGCACTTTGACAAACGACCAGCGACATCCGCTGCCGGTCGATCCACATCAAAGGTATAGTTTTGTTTTACGGGTAACACCTTTTGCTGTCAACCTAACTTAATCACATCGAAACAACCCTTTTTCATTCTGACAATCAGAAGCAGGCTGATGATGACCGAGTAGTGAACTTTAACTTTAACCGGAAGAAGAACACACAGGAGAAGGAGCAGTGGCGCCAGCTGATTCAGTCCATTTTTGACAGCAGCCCGCGCAATACGCCGCAATTCAACGGTGCCCGCGTCTCTTCAAAGTCAAAGTTTTCCGATGTGCCCCTCAACTACGGTTCAGGTTCCGGCGGTAAGCAGCGGTCCAAGTCTCGTAATCAGTCACCAACGGTCAACGACCTGGACGGAAAGGAGGAGAAAACTAACCTTAATGAGGAGGAAGAGGAGGAAGAGGATGACGTCCTGAAGGACGAACGCGAGGAGAACGTCGACCTCAGTGACAAGATCAGCAAGGAGGAGGAGGAGGAGAATGAAAAGGAAAATGGTCCAAGAGTGGCCCTGCCTCCCTCTGATGAGGACTCGGAGGAGGTTGATGACGGCCGAGAACCGGGGGCGCCCAATAGAAAGCGCCAGGCGCCGACAGCAGCAGGCGGCGACAACTCGGAGATATCACAGGAGGACGAGGAAGAAGAACCGGAAGACGTAGACGATCAGGAGAACAACCAGTACCTGCGGTCGGCCAGAAATGGCACCAACAACATTAACGGCATCGCCAACATCGGCAATGGCTCCGCCAAACGGTCGGCACTGGCCGGAAATGCAAATGGAAGCTCATTTGGCGCCCGCATCAACCGCTCCAATGCCACGGCCCACCACCGTTCCCTACAATCTCCCGGTCGACGGGTGCAAACGGAGAAGCCCAAGTTCACGATGCACTTTCAGATTGGCAAGTCAGCCGGCTCGGTGATCAGCTCGACGAGCAGCAGCACTGCGACGACCAGCAGCACCACGGCTATCAGCAGCAGCACTGGCACCACCGAGTCGGCGGCCATCTCCGACCAGCTGATCACCGACCTGGTCAATGATCCCTCCTTCTCCGGCGACAAGTCGACGACGTCGTATGCGGCAGTGGCTGCTCTGGCCGCCACCACCACCACCGCTTCTCCGCTTGATTTCACGCCCTCCACAGAGCGCTTTGACGTTCTGGACACCTCCACCGAAGATGATGACCTCTTTGAACGGTCTCAGGTAAGCATTTTTTGCATTTTTATCTTTTTATGTAAATGTTCACATTGTTTAACCTTTAACCTCTAACCTTTGAAGCCGGTTAACCGAGACGTGAGCACGACACTGTCAGCGTTGTCAGTTAGCACCACCACTGAAAGTCCTCGTCAGACGTCCTCATCAGCCTCTCCTAAAACAGCTCGCAGCAGTGGCAGCTCAGGGCGAACCCGAACCGGCAAGTGGATGGACAATGAGAGCTTCCGCGTCAACGACGACCGCTCGATGATCATGCTGCCGGAGGACGAGGACGAGGACGAAGACCTCGGTCCGGTGGGAAACTTTGCAAACGAGAACGACCACAGTCTAAACGAGAACGAGGTGGGCACGGGGCCATCGCTGAGCGCGCTCAACAACAACCGCCACCGAAATGTGCTCACCAGTCGACGCAATCGAATGGCCGGCGGCAATGAACGTGCCCACCACCTGCATCGACCACCACCACAGCAACTTCCGTCCGCTCACCACCGTCTGTCACCACCTTCAGCGAGGCCAAAGTTGACCAAACGGCGACTGAACGGTGGCAGCGGTTCACCTCAGCGGACCGTTCGCCAGGACCAAGACCTCGCCGGCGACGCCGACGCCGATGACATCTCCCGACTGGCGCAGGCACTTCCGGGCACGCCCGGCCAGGACTACCCCATCTTCGGCGTCATCCCCCGGACTGCCTTCAACTGCGCCGAGCACAAGTGGCCCGGCTACTACGCCGACATTGAGACGCAGTGTCAGGTAAGTTTTTTAGTGGCTTTTACTTTCACTTTTCTCACTTATTGCTGCGTTTTTTTGCTTGCTACACAAATTAACTGCTCGCCATCAGCAATTATACCGAATAGTGTGTGTGTAAGTGTGTAAGATAGTAGAAACAGTAGTCAGCTTAACTCCAAATGACAGGTAGCATCGAACAGAAGTAAACGAGAGAGAAAGTGAGAGGATTGCTTCTAATTGCTTGCCTTCTGCTCCACACAGCGGCAACCCACACCCAGCACATCACAGCACAGTGATGAGGATAATGATAAAGATAAGGAACAATAGAGTTGGGCTGCAATCAAAACTGCAGAAAAATGGTCTGCCGTTTAATTAGCTGCAGTGTCGGTCTGTCTGTGTTAGTGTCTGTGGTCACCGCATCAGCAGCAGCAGCAAAGACATAGTCGCAGTTAATACTGTCCATCCAAGGGAGAAAGAGGGCGAAGAGGGCGGCATTTAATAAGAGGGGCAATTAGCAGTCGAGGGATGATCACTGTCGGATGCGTCTGCCAACTGCTACTAGAATTACGGCAGCAGTAGGAGCAGGAGAAAAATGCCTCGGTAATAGGCGCCCAGTGAATGAGTCGATTACACGGTCAGTCAGCGAAAGAAAGTCAGTGGCATTGTTTCGGCTCAGCCTGTCACTGTTCAGAAAGTTTTTTTTCTGTTTTTTTTCTCTCTTTCTCTTCAACTGACATCAGTTGGACATTACGCACTTTCATTCACTTGTTCATTCATTTAATTCAGTCACTTGCCGCAGTTTATCAGTGTAGTCTACTTGTCATCTTTTTGCTCTTCTATTTCTTTTCTTTCTTCTTTTCACTTGATGCGTTGTGTCCGCCAAGGTGAGAGAGAAGAGAGAGTTAAAAGCGCATGCGATTAGCGGCGCGACACTTTTTCTCTAGATTATCTCTATACAGCTCTGTACAGTTCAAATTATGGCCATTTTTCTGTTATATATGTGCGCATTTTTTTCTCTTTTATTCGCTTTCTAATATAGTGCGCTGCCTTTGTCTTATTTCTGCTCCTGCTGCATTTGGTGACATCTGTAGCACATCTGACACACGCAGTAGTAAAATATGTGTGTGTTGTGACTAAAATGCAAAATGCTACTGTAATGACAATGCAGTGGCAGCTTTAGATAAGGGCAAGTGAAGAGAAGCAAAAAGAGAAAAATAACGGAGACAATTTGTGTCAATTAGTTTACCTGGTCAATTCAATTATGTCCACAGGAGCAGAAAAAGAAAAGAAGAGTTGTGTCAAAAACAAGGAGAGACAGTTTCAGCAGATGAAAGTGAAAGTGATGATGTTGTTGCAGCAATACTTTTTACTTAAAAAATGCACGCGTTTAAAAAAACTAGATTAGTACAGGTTAAACAGTTAGAAAGAAGTAAAACAATTTAGATTGAGAAACACTAAAAGTTCATTTAAGTGCTAAAACTGGCAATGCGTGTAAAATTGTTGACTTTTTAGGTAAAAACTTGAAAAGTTATTGTTACTTAAAAATATTTTTGTGTGATCCACATTAAAGTTTTTTAATGTTTACTTTTAGATTTTTGATGTGGTTTTAAGTGCACAATTGTTTTAAATTTTTAGCAAAAGTTATCACCAGTTACTTGTAGTAGCCCAATAGATGAAAAAAGACACCTTGAAAGGGGAAGTTGAGCGTGTTGAACTTATGCTGACTTGACTCTAATAAAGTGTCGGCAGAGGTAGTGTGCCTACTAAATAGGGCAATTGCTTGCATGCATTCTGTTCACATGTGCACTTTTTTGTTTTTGTTTTTTCTTGCCTTTTCAATTAACGTTTCGGTAGAATTCAGAATTTAAAACACCAGAGTTTAGTTGCACATTTTTCAGTTTTGCCTAAGCGTTTTAAAGTTTTTTCTGTTTTTCCATAAAATTAGCCTTTTGGTAGGCGGTTTTTAATTAAGTCGGTGGCATTTGAAGTGCTGTTGTTCAAACAACATTTTAACGCCTTCACAAAAACACAGGTTAACCGTCTATTTAATTATTAAACCGCCTGAAGCTGTAGTAGGAAACCATTGCAGCGATTGCTTTTTAATTAAGCGCATTAATGATGCTCTCAAATTTACGGAAAACTGAGCGAAAAACTAAAAAATTTGCCTCATATATTAAATTAAGTACTTGGAAGTGTGTTGTACTGTTTGCAGAACATCACTTAAAAACTGGTGTTCACACATGTTGTTTACTTTTGCACCAAAAAGAGCAAACTAGATTTTCACCAGTTTATCCCACGCTAGAATTTTTTTTAAAATTGAGATTAATTTGAGCTATAAAAACTTAACATTTAAGATTTTTTGAGTCGATTTGTAAATCAGTGTTTATAACAAAACACTTGGTCATGTCATGCTCAATGTTCAGCTTTTGGTAAACAGTTATATTTACTCAATTATAAAATTTTAATTTGCATCACACTGATTAACTAACTGATCTCTCTCGCTCTAGGTTTTCCACATCTGTCAGACGGGCGGCCGCAAGAACTCTTTCCTCTGTCCCAATGGGACGCTCTTCAATCAGCAGCTTTTCGTCTGCGACTGGTGGCACAATGTGCAGTGTGACCAGGTGGCCTCTCACTACGAGTTGAACGCCAACATCTACGACTACAACTGGGAGTCAAAGCGGTCGTCGTCAGGTCAACAGCAGAAAGCGAACAAAATCTCGCCAAAGCGCTCCATTGACAGCGAACTGGAGATGCTGAAACGAATGGGCGAGCTGAAGGACAGAGCCGCCGTTTTTGCTGCCAATGAAAGTAATGACTCGGCCATGTTGACGACTACCCTCTCACCGCTTGATCGTGATGATGATAATGGCGATGATGATGGCGATGACAACTTCTCTGGGAGCGTGACCACCATTCAACCAAATAGCGCTCTCTTCACTGAGACCGTCTTTGGTTCTAGGTCAGCTAAAAAGTCCTCCTCCATTGGCTCGATGAATGACGGAGATGCGGAGATGCTGAAAAAGATAAAACGAGCTGGAGGCGGCGTCAAGGGAGGAGGCGGCAGTGCCAGCGCAAAACTGGCCAAGTTTAACCGCTTGAACAGTCTGTCCAGCGGAAGTGCCAAAAGCAGCGGAAAGTCGGCCAACTTGGCGGCAGCGGGCAACACCGCTTCCTCGTCCTTTTTCAGTCGGTACAAGTACGCCAGTCACCACTCGATGACGGAGGCCACTACTTCCGCCTCGCCCAAATCGGCCAAACTGCAGCAACAGCAACAACAGCTGAGCAGAAGTGCAGCTCTCAGCTCTGCGCCCAACTCAGTCGCCTCGGCATTTCGCAGTCGTCAGCACAGTTTAAGCAGCACCTCTTCCTCATCCCTTTCCTCCAGCTCTCATCTGCCCTTCACCTCTCACCTTTCCTCATCGTCGTCACTTCATCGCCCAAAGCACTACCGAGCATAGATTGTCCAGGTAGTAGTATCTGCGCCAATGTGAAACAACAACTGTGTGTTTCGAGATTGTAAGTAAAAACTTACTAAACTTCAAACACACACCACACTCATCATTTGTTTTGTTTTTTTTGACACTTATCGGATAAAATATTTTGTTTTTTTATCTTTTTCCATGTTTGTTTTTTCAAGTAATTTAATTTATTAATGATTAAGTATTGTCATTTGTAGAGTAAATGAGTTAACCACATTTCTTTTTAAATCTTGTCTTATTTTATCACTTCTTGACTTGTATTTGCATCAATTATTGTTTAGCATTTTTTCCCACCTCTACTCATCAATGTCGTCATTTTTAAACTCATGTTTTTTGTTTTTTGACTAGTGTTTTAAGAACAACGTTTTTCATATTGTCTCATTGTTTCACTTGTCTCACATTTTAACATATTGCTAGTTTTAACTGCTGTTTTGTTTTTCAAATAACAATCTGATTAGTGTGTTTCATTTGTCTTGTGTCCACATTGTCCAAATGTCTTGTTTTTTGTATTTTTATGTACATTTTGCATGTCAAGCTTAGTTAAGTTTACTCGTTTTATGTTTGATCTAAATTTTTGTTTGTTGTATCACTGTTGTTTTTTGTTGTTGCACAATTTTTTGTCATTTTTAATTTTATATCGGTTTGTTATTATTTTTCACTAGTTAATATGATATTTTTTATTTCATTATCATTCACTTTCACATTTGTTTGTATTTTAAAAATGTTTAACTCATTCATCTATAAACTAATTTATACATTTGCCAAATATTATAATAAAAATAAAAACTATTCACATATTATTTCACAAAGCAATCAAATATTTCAAAAATTTAATTGAAAAGTATTATTTTGCTGAGTAACTAAAATTCTTTTTAGATAAAATTGTTTAAAATGTTTTCATTCTTTAGCGTTTTTTCAGTAAGTTTGCTCAAATACAAGTTTATCAAACTTGTATTTAAACTTAAAAAACTAGTTATTTTTGTTTTGTTTTTATTTATTGTTTTAAAAATGAATTGCTTTGTAATTTTTGTTATTTTTTATTTTAACTTCTGCACTTATGGAAAAACCGCCGTTTTGCCAAAAGCTGAATCATTAATTGGCGGGTATCATTCTATGAATTATCGTAGATCAATTTTCTTAATACAAGAAGATTTTTTTGATACTTTTTGGCACAATTTTAAATTTATACATCCTTCAAAATGCAGTGGATCGTTTATTGCACGCACAACTTTAATAACAGCAAAACATTGCTTGTAAGTTACAAAACACTATTTTTAAATTACCAAACTTAACAAATATAAAAATAACTATGTTTAGTGACCCCAAAAGAACAAAAGTTCAATTAAAGTTGACTCGAGGTGATGGAAAAGCGTATTTTTCTTCAGGAACGGTCTATTTTCCCAAATATGATAACAAATTTTTAAAAGGAGACCTTGCAATTGTTGTTTTGGAAAAAACACTGCCAAACATTGTACCTTTAGTTATGGATCTCAATGAAGTATCATGTTCTGATTCAGTAGATTTGTTCGGTTTTGGTTTAACCGAAAACCAAAATAATAACTTTTTCAGATCACTGTTTACATCAGACCCAATTGATTTGCAACATTTGCCAATGAAAGTTCTTGAAAATAACTGTTTTCAATCAGATTCAATTGTTACTCAAAAAACTGATGGTACTGGATGTTATGTAAGTATTAATTGTAAAAACTAAATGTAAAGTTTAAAATTTTTCATATTTATTTAGGGTGATTCAGGTGGACCACTGCTGAAAAACGGAAAATTGGTGGCAATTGTAACTCATATTCAAACAAGCGACGGTCTTTGCACAAAAGGATATGAAAACTATTCACTTAGAATTAGACTTTATTATAACTTTATTAAAAAGTTTCTGTGAATATACACACATTTATTTCAAAAAAACTGTTTTTATAAATAGAAAACTTTGTCTATTTTGCCTCCGAAAAGTGAACCTTAAAGTGACCGCTCAACTGCTTAAAGTCGGCAGCGGTGGTCAGCGTCAGCCGCTGGACGCTGTCACCCCAAACCTGCGTCAGGTGGTGGTCACCCTCCAGTGACCGCTGCTCCCCGGCAGCGGGGGTGAGCACCTTCAGGTCGAAGTCCATGGCCACTTTGACGCCGGTGGCGCTGTTGGTCAGCAGCAGCCCGGTGGCCGTCCGGCTGACCACCATCTCCTTCACCAGCATGTAGTGGATCTTCTGCGGGGCGGCAAAGGAGGTCAGCTCAAAGTGCTCCTCCACCGTCAGCGAGTTGCTGCTCTGATCGAAGGTAATCGTCCGCGTCCAGTGCTTGGCGTGCGCCGTCGCCGGATAGGCGCCGGAGATGTCAGTGCTGAGGACCACGCCGCCCTCGTTGGGCAGCTGCTTTAGGGAGGTGTTTCGGGCGGTGAACGCCTGGCCGTCCTTTTGCTGGACGCCGTTGATGGTGGGCGTGTTGTGGTACTGCGACTGCATGTAGAAGAGCTCGTAGCGGTGGGCGCCGAAGGTCTTGGCGGTGTAGGTGCCCACGCCGACGTCAATCAGCACCGGGTGGCCGTTCTGGTAGAGCACCAGACTGCCCACGTCGTTGTGGTTGTGGTTTTCGTCTGTATGTGTTACAGAGAAAATTGCATTTTTAGTCTAATAAACAGATTTTTGTTTACGGTTGCTTACGATTATTGCCCGCTTTGGCAGCCAGGAAAAATTTTCCGTTTCCTGTAGATGCCGGTTTGCTTCGAGTGACCAGCACCTCAATGTCGGGCATCCACACTAGGCCCAGTTCTGGAGCAACCGCCTTTTGCTTGGCAATCTCGGCGTGCCAGTTGACGCTGTTCATGAACTCATTCAGGTCAAAAAGTGAGCCGGTAAAGTAAGCGTGGACGCTCTTCTGGGTGACCAAGTGCCACATGTACGCCGAGTACTGCTTCATGCTCTCATCTAAACATAACAAAACAAAAATCAAGTGATTTAAAAAAAGTGAATAAAGACCTACCGTTGAACATCTTTCCGTACATGGCAATGAGCGAAGGCGGATAGGTGAGCATGGGAATAGAGTCGGCAAAGTTAACGAACCAGTTGTCCTTGATGTGCATCTTGTAAGAGTACTCGCCAATCAACTTCAGCAGCTTCACGCCGTCAAAGTACTCCTTGGCGCCGGGAAAAAGGTGCTCCAGCGACTCGAGGTACTCCACCAGGCGGCCACCGGCTTGTCGCCAGTAAGCGGGGCCCTCGTCGCAGCCGCCATCCTCGCCGTAGCCATCCAGGAAGTAGTCCGCCGAGTAGAGGGTCTTATTGAGGACGGCGTCGAAGAGCGTCAGGTCGTTCAGCGTCATCAACGCCGACTTGAGAATGTTTCCATTGACCCAGATGTTCCAGTTGTTGACGGAGTGGGCGCCCAGCATGCCCTCCCACCAGTAGTTCGTCTTCAGGTAGCCCTCAAAGATGCGCTGCCGAAGTTCGTGGTCGATGCGGCGGTTGATCACCGTCGAGACGTGGTCAAACTTCTCCGCCATCAGCAGCTTCACCCAACCGACAAATTTGGCAATCTCGCCGGCGCCCAGGTCGATGGCCAGGTGGCCAGGGGTGGCCAGGTGGTCGCCGGTGCCCTGCAGCCCCGAGAGATGAGCCGGCCAGCACCAGGTACTTTCCTCCATCAGACTCCACACGCCGTTGACGATCTCGTCGACGTACTTGTTGCTCGAATGGTTTCCAGCGTGGTCCAGCAGATTGCCCACCACCAGGGCGTTGATGCGTCGCTGGTGGGCGGTGACCTTGCCCTCGTAGTTGGCCCGGTTTCCGTTTCTGGCGTACTCCAGATAGCCGACGGCCGTCTTCACAGGGTACTTCTCACTGGTGAAGGCCACCTCGGCGGCTTTCACCAGCTCGGAGCGAACATCGGAGGGCAGTGAGCGCAGGTTGTGGATGGCCTCCTCGCGAATCGTTTTTCGAATTTTTTCCAGCTGACCCAGTTGTATTGACTTTGTCTTGGAGGCGTACTTTGAGGCAAAGATCTTGCGGTCGTGAAATTTTCCGTTTACTGAATGAACAGTAGTGGCCAGCACGGCCAGCAGTAGTGGCAGCAGTAGTGTGATGCACTTGAGCATCACTGTTGTGTTTTGTTTTTTTCAACTTGGGTTAAAAGCTAAAAAAGAAAACAAGTTTAACAAATTTATTAAACATCAGTTTATATATAAGTTTTTTGTAATCTTTTATTTAAAATTTTAAAATTGTATTTATCCGTAAAGGTAGTTTAGAGTTAGAAAAAAAGAAAATTACAGCAACTAGCTAGTGTGTGCACTGTGAGGGAGGTCAGTGATTAGAGCAATCAGGACAATAAGGATATGAGGGAAGCACTTGGTGATTGCGCAATTGTAAAACTACTGTTGTAAATCTAATTGGACATCAGTTATTGTTGTTGTTGACGTTGACATTATGTAATTGTTAAGCATAGTTTTGTTTTATTTAAAAAAATTTTATTAGTTTAAATGTACTTATCTTTAATCAATCAGGATGTGTTTTTTATTTTGTACAAAAAATGTTAAAATTTTAAAGTTTTTGTTTTAAATCAGCAAATGATAGTCATTAATAGATAAGTTTATTGATTGTAAATAACAAACAATTTTAAATTTGTGATCTAAAATTGTAGTGGGTGCTTTAAATTAGGTGTTTTGCTTAGTGACAAAAATAAGGAACAGAACGTACGACGGCAACAGGCGTTTATCAACATTGTTATTCGCTTGAAAATCATTAATTTTATCAAATGAGTGTACAACAACAGCAACAATGTTTATTTTAGTACTGCCATTAATTTTTATTTTACCAACTGGTTAATCTGCAAAAGTTAAAACAGTTAGCACCTTTTAACAAAAAAGTTTTTGAATAAACTTACTTGGGATCAGTTGACTGACGATTTGGGTGCTGTTCATAATTTTGGAGGAGGTCAACAGAAGCGCAAGGTTGAAGTGTCAGTAAAAAGTGAGAAAAAAACATAAGTGAGAAGGGAAAAATGACTAATAGATTAAAATGAATTGATATTACAAACTTGAAGGTTTTTCAATGTTAACATTAAAGCCCATCCTGTTTGCTCGACTTTTCAGCAGGTGACGCCACTGTGGCTCGTTGTGTTTACAATTTCAAACGCAGTTTGCTTCTCTTACTCACGTTGGGCAATCATATTGTGCCTGCTTTGCAAGTGTTTTCCGGCGCCTCTTTGTTTCTATTTCTCTCTTTTGTCCACGCGGTTTCGGGCGACAATATCCATTTTATCTTTTAGATCAGAATTTTTCACTGAATCCCACTACCCTTGAATCCGTGACTGTCATCGCCATCACCGCTACTACCTCCGACAAACTTTTGCACAAAAAAAGAAAGAAAAGACGGCATTGTTGTCATGTTGCAAGGCTATCGTTTGCTGAAACCCTCTGAAATTCCTCCATTGTTTTCTCTACCACCACACTTTCCACCTTTTTAAACTTTGCTTCCTTACTATTTTGCTTTCTCTCTCTCTCTCTCTCTTTTTCTTTCTTCTGTTGTCACCATTGCTGCTGAATAGAAAAAGCAATAATGGAGCTAACTACCGAGAAACATGACCAACTGCAACAGCATCAGCAGTATGACACAAAAACTGAGAATTTTAAAAAGCAGAAGGAACCTGAAAAAATGTACACTTTGTCCAGTGAGCTCCTTTTTAAATTACCAAAGCTGTCTTTTGTGCCTACCGGGTTCACCACTACAACCACCACCACCATCACCCCCACCACGGTCGAAGCAGAGCTTGAGGGCGATCAAAATCTGTTGACATCAGTAGTTTCCACCTTCACCTCACCATTATCCCAACCACATTCACCTCAGTCACCTCAATCACCCCAATCCCCACTGTCAACATCGCCTCTTCGAGTCATCAAAGACAATGAGGGTTCCGCCGGTCATGATCATAGGGTGAATGATGATAATGATGATGATGATGAATGTACGTTCAACAAGGGCCTCTACCCTTCAACTTCTAAACCGACCAATAAACCCCGTCAAGTGAAGTTCCTACCACTGCGACTGGGCCAGCAGCATATCATTCGAATGCCCACGGAGACGTCGCTGGTGGAGCTGGGCCTGGCGGCGGGCAGCTCGCACTACGCCTTTCGCCGGCCGATTAAGGGCGAGCTGCTGCACCAGCACTTTGAGGAGATTGTCGTCAATGGGCCAGAGACGGAGAGACGAATCCTCGACGCACTGGCCGCTGCCACGCCCAACCTTGCCGAGGCGCCCTTCACTACCGGCGGTGAAGGGCTCACTCAGGACGATTACGACGATTTTGAGTATCGCGACCCCTATTATGAATACTTAGACCTGCTGTCTAGAGAGGCCTTTCAGAGGGCAGAGGAGGAAGAGGCAAAGCTGGACCTGACCATCACCGAGGAGGAGACTGAAATGATGCAGCGGATTTTCGACGAAGTGGACAGTCTTCAACGGAGGGAGCGCCGGCGGGCGCTGGCCAAAGAGAGAGAACGGCTAAAAAGCTTGCACGGTGATACTGAAGTTGGTAACTTAGATGGTACAAAGAAAAAGAAACAAAAAACTTACACAAAACAAAAGTCCAAAGTGACTACTAGTGAGAAAAAAGGAAAAACAACAACAGCAACATTAACTGAAACTCCTGATAAAGCTGAGAACACATTAGCTGAAATACCAGATGAAGTTGTGGCTGCTTTTGAAAATTTGTTTAAATATGAAAAAACGCCTCAGCTGACAAAAAGCGAAAATGTTTTTGCAAAATCCTTTTTAGCTACAAAAAAATCACACAGCGGTAAAAAAAGAAAAGTTGTTGAAAACGAGGAATATTTGCCACCAAAATCGCTAAAACCTCTAAAAAAGTTAAACCGCGAAACCTTGCCCCCCAATTCGAACTCCATACCCGCTGTTGACATTTTGGAGAAAAAAGAAGGGGAGGAAGAAACAAACAACTATAAGTTTGACATGAGCTTTCCCAGTCACATCCAAGCTCACCTGAATAAAAATGGAAAAATGAATGGTGAAGATGAAAATGAGCATCTAGAAGAGGATGATGCAGAGTACCGAAAACAAGTGGACCAAAAGAAAAAACCTGCGCAGATGAACCTGAGCCGTGAGGAAACGCCCGCTGAGCGTGAAAAGCGATTGGAAAGGCAGCGAGAGCGGCAACGCCGTTTTTACGCCAGAGAGACGCCAGAACAGCGAGCCCGGCGGCTGAACAAGGTCCGAATGAGACAGCAGATGCTGAGAGAGAAACAGCTTGCCCTGTCAAAAGGCACCAACCCTTACGCACGCAACTACAAACAAAAAGTCAAATCTGTGAAAAAAGATCAAAAATCAGAAAAAGAGGGAATTTTCTAATACAAACGCCCAAATCCGTCACCAAATCGAACAGCCGTCTTGGCCGCCAGTTGATCAAACAGTCGTCGGCAATGACCAGTGGAGCTATGAAGAAGGGGAGTGTGAAAGAAGATGCGACTGTGGCGGCGGCGGTGGACCAGATACAAATCACCCCTATCATTGGAAAGCAAAGATGGGAGGAGCTGCTGAGCATGATAAAGAAATAAAAAATCATTTTTAGAGAAAAGTCCTCAAACCCTGCTTGTTTCGCTAAACAATGTTGTGACAAAGTCATGCGTACTCACATTTAATTAGACAAACGTTGTGATTAGAGTACACTGCATAAATAAATTTTGTGTATAATCATATACTTTATTTAGAAATATGTGTGAACAGCTCAATCTTAAAGCACAAAATGTTTACAGTTAAATTAGAAAACTAACAAAAATGCTTAAATTTGTTCAGGCTGCCACGTTGATGCACATTGTGTAGATAAACAAAAAGTTTAAAAAATGTAGTTGTAAGCAAAAAATAAATATAACGAAATAAAAGAAACAAAGACTCGCAAACAATTAATATGAGGAAACGTGTTTTTGGCTTGCACACAAAACAGTTTGACAGTCCGATTAAAATGAATGCTAGAAGTTGAGACACTGAATTAAACATTGTTGCGCACAAGTAAAGTGTCTCTATTTTATGTTTTAGCAAATCGGTCAGTCATTGTTAGTGCTGAAAAAGAAGGATTTGAAAAGAAAGTAGCAAAAAAGGTGTAGGACTAAAGTTATGGCCACTGGGGCAAAAAAAGAAGGAGGTGTGTGAAAAAGACTGCAGTTAACTTGCTCTGGCTTCATTTGTTTTTGCAGCAGATGTGGACACTTTACTACACTATTCAATGTACTCCAGTTCAAACTGAGCAATCACCGACTCGGGAATTGAGGTCATGTACGTCGGCATCTCCAGCTCCTCGTGTTTGCTCATCTTGGTGCGCTGTTGCAACTTGTAATGATTAATAATGTCCTGATCTGCTGGACAGGACTGCTTGAAGGCATCCAGGTTGTACATGTGGTACATGTAGCGCCACAGGTGTGCAAAGTCTTCGGGAATTTCAAAATCCACAAAATACTTGCCTGAAAAAGAAGCAAAGAAAACACAACAAATTAGTTTACATAAAATCACTTATTAGGCAGTGCAAAAAAGTGCTTACCAGCTACTCGAATGTGCTGAAGTCGAGTCATCAGCTCGCAGTCAAAGCAGCACAGAGTGTCGCCGGTGAGAAAGCGAGTGTCTCGTTTGGCAAGATGCTGGTCAATCTTTCGCAGGCGGTTCATGAACGCCGTCATCGAAGTCGAGTTGACGTCCTTCTTAGCAAGCATCAGCTTGAATTTCTACGCAACACAAACAATAAAAATTAAAGTAATGGCAACATTTAAGCGAACAGTATTTGATATTTTGACAACACAGTGTGCCGCAGTGCACTTTTTTTCTGTGGCAGCCCGCCGTGTGTTGCGCAACAAAATTGACTCACAGTGTAGATGTCCTCAATGACCACTGAAGTTTCCTTGTCGGAGACAAAGAGGTTGTGTCCACCTGGAATGCTTTTCATGATGTAGCGCTCAATTTTGTCATTTTCAAGGACCGCCTCGCCTCGATCAATCAAAATGGGCGGCGGCGTTGAGTCGAATTTTGAGCGGAAATCCGGCGGCGGCTTGAGCATGTCTACGGTGGTCACCTTCAACGAGATGGTTTTCAACTCCGCCAGCAGGTAGAGGTCCATGAAGTACTCCTGACAGAAGAGACAGGCGCCCTTTCGACGGCCATCGATTGTTGAAGCCTATTGAGACGAGGGAGGGAAGGAAGAGAGCAATAAAAAAGGGGGAAAGATTAGAAGAAAGAAGAAAGTGAAGAAAAAGCCGCTTGTGTGCCATTAGCGTGTCAATTTAATGCGGTAATTACAGACTGCAGCAGCCATGAGCGCAAAGTAGTAATAGTACAATGACGCAACTGGGAAGGCTATTGACGTTAAAGAGCATCATCAGCAGTAATAATAATAATAAGTACATTGGACAGTGCTGAACAATGCTGCATACAGTAGTAAAGTTTGTCAAGGTGACAAGCAACGGGTGACACCACCTTCATCACCACCACTTCCATCACTTTTATTGCGTTAGGCCACACACAGAGTGCAAAGACAGGTGGTGTTAACCAGCACTAGCAGCAGCAACAACAACATCTTAATTGGAGCAGTTTCTGCTGTCAACTGTGCACAACTGCGTACTTAGGCTGTCATTACCGGCGTCACACTACTTTTGCCACCGCCACCATCTCCTCCAAGTGAACAACTGCCAGGCAACAGCTTGCACTTGTCTTGGTCAGTTCACACCTCTCTCAGTTCACCACCACTAACTTTTGATGCAGAAATGAGCAATCAGTATGCGGTAATCTAGACTAATCAACACTTTAAGGGAGAGAGAAAGCCTCAGAGAAATGAAGGAGCCATGAAAGTTCACAAAACTCGTCACACGTGTTCTCATCGTCGGTGCAATTGTCACAGTCTCGTTCAGTGCAATGTGGCCCACGCACTGCTGCTACTGTCCTGCACAATCAGTGGACGATGGTCATGTTCACAGCACAGCACACACAGCACACTATTGTTGTCAAAAGAGTGCACAAAAAGAAGAAAAAGAAAAGGAGGATGATAACTAGAGAACCGCAAACACGCACTAGAAGCATCAACAGCATCAACAAAAAAGGAGGAGGATGCACTCTGCAAACAACAGCAGCAGACTAACAATGCTCAAGTCTGGCTGGTCAGTCTCTTAGAAAGAGAAGTGACTATTATTAGCCAGACTAGTTAAAGTGCGCACCGTTGCGGCTACTGTTCAATGGTCAGCTAATCAGTTAATATTTTAGTAAGGTGCAATTAGAACAGTGCAGCTGCAGCTTTTGTTGCTGAACTGAGCAAAGCCAGACAGTCAAACAACAAAGGGAGTAGCTGCCTGCAAAGAGAAACAGAAAGAGCTGCTGCACTATTGTCACTATTGTACGGTTTTGGTTGTTGTTGATTTTGTTCACCTGTTGTTCTGCTGCCTTGCCGCAAAACCGAAAAGCAGAAAAGCGTCACTACTACTGCTACTCAACTCAGGGCACTGTTGTTGAGCAAACAGTGTCTTACTTAGGTCACCTTAGTTTGAATCAAACTGACAAACACCACTGCTTACACTCTGTCTGGCTGTCTGCTTGTCTGTGTGAAGTAATCGAAACACACACACAGACAGAGTAGTTTTCTATTGGGAAAACGCGTCAACTTGTGTGAAAAAGTTAGTGTAGCGAAAGCATAAAAGGCATAGAAGAACGTGAATGGGATGCCTGCAGAGGCATCCGAATGTACAAACAACCGAAATGACAACACTAGACAAATTGAATCGGACAGTGGCGGTGTGGTGTGGTGGTGCCATTGAAAGCCCAAGTGCACTCATATTTCTCTTTTAAGGGGAGAGCTTCTCCTCTGAAGCAGTGAAGACTGACTGACTGTCAACAGGCAGTCGATTGAATGTTGCTCGCCCGCAGTTTGCCGACACTACACAAATGTGTGTGCGGAAGGAAAGCGGCATTGCACGCCGCTCAAGTAACTACCAACTGCAAACAGACACATACACACAAAAACATAGACAAACAGACACAAATGCGGTGGCTCGTGATCATGTCCAACACTGATCATCACAGCTTTGCTGGTCGTGGTGGTGATCGTGGTGGTGGTGGTGATGATGGCTACCGGCGTTTCATCGATCCACCTGACAGTCTCAGTCAGTTTCAGACAATGAGTAGTAGTACGGCACTGGACAGTACCGGTTTGACAGGACAAGAGAGAGAAAGAGAGAAAAACAAAGTTAGACAAATAAAACCGGTAATGGCGACCCTTTGGGCAACTCTATGATAGCTGATGATGGTGGCCAGTTCGTCAACAACGGTTTGGCCGTTTTTCTGTTTAAGAAAGTATCACAAAGGGACTTATATGCTTTACTCTTGACTCGGTATTAATTAACGGCCAGCAATTGTCTGGCACTTGCAATTGAGCACTGCCATTAATTGACTATTCTTTAGTCTTTTTTCAGATTGATTGATAGACAGACAGACAAACCGATTGACTGACTGACTGACTGACTAGGCTATATCATCATTCGACAATTTTGCCCATCCACTACATTACACACTGGCAGATCAATTAGCCAATTGCTAGAACTGCTGGAATGTTCAACATTAGCCTGATGGATTGGCAAAACACTGAGTTGTTGGCGTCAATTTGACGGCCGCATTTTTGTTTCACGCACATCACATCACATCACACACACACTTTTACTTGGTTGATGTCGATCAATTAAAAAAATGAAGTTGATCCTAGTAGAGAGAGAGAGAGAGAGAGAGAGAGAAACTGTCAAAAAACTTTGCCATAGAGCTAGATACATGAGGGCTGTAGTGGTGCTCAAAGTCTACATCAGCAGCATCATCATCATTATCCTTCAGAAAAAAATTGTATAAAAGTTGTGTGCACTACTCGACAGCGGCGGATGACCTGCACAATACTGCCTGCGATGTTGAAGATTTTAGCTAGCCTAATAATGTGCAGTTGGAGTAATGTATATTAGCCGTTTTAGTATCTGCACGGGGCAGTGCGTACTGTCAGGTGAAATATGATGGCCAGTGAGAAGCAGAAGCAGAGTGGACAAAGGGAAGTGAATCAGAGGATGATTAACATGCCAGCGGGCAGTTCATGTGTGCGTGGTGATGGGAAGAAAAGTGAATGTGTGTGTGTGTGCTACTTAGAGCGCCAAGGCACTGGCACGAGCAGTACACTGGCCAGCTCGCGCCCAAAAGTGCCACCATCAAGCGGCGATGAGACGTTGAAACGTTGAGACTCACTCACTCACACACACTTCACTCATCAATCACTACCAAGCAATGCGCCGTGATCCAGCCCGAGTCACTTAGTTAGTTAGCGGCTACTTCTTGCACAGACCTCTGCTACTACTACACCAGTAGTTTATACGGGACAGCAACTTTTGCACACGCACACAAATGGCAGCGAGAGTTAGCAGCAACCGCACTACTACTGCTAAAGTTGAAGTTTACCGTTAGCATCTAGCTACGGTCAACTGTGGCAGTGTTCTCAACGTCTTTTGCTTTGCTTTTCTTTTTTTCCACTCACTTTTTCTTTTGCTGCTTTGTCTGCCACCGTACCTGTTGCTGTTGTTGCATTATGGCGGCAAAGTCTCAAAACGGACACACACTGTGTGTTGTGTGTTTGTGTTGGCGGTGGCAGTGCTGTTGCTGCAGTTGTTGCTGGTGGCAATTCCTACAGTCGCCCACAACAGTTTTTTTTCGTTTCATCCCCATCACTCGATGACTTGGTGTTTGTTTGTACTGTATTTTCTAAATGTACGACAACAAAAACAACGAGCATAACTGCCGCAATGACAACTACCACGACAACGACTGTCATGTGTGTGTGTGTGTGCCAGCCTTGTGACGCTAAAAAACTTCAAGTCAAATCGCTAGCTAAACTTGCCCGAACTAGTGTCGGCAGCTTGGGCGATTTGTGCACAGCTGACCTACAACCGGAGAACCTTAAATGGCAGCCAGTGATGTGTGTGTGTGAGAGTGTTTGTTTTCCGTCAAGTGTACTTTTTCATGCAAAAGGGGTAAACTTTTCTACTTTTGCCATTTACTGCTAATTTTTGTTTGGCATACACTTAACACTATGTGTGTTAGGTTTATGCATTAATTGAAAAAAACATGGCGCTCTTACTTGATATGCAAAAACAAATTGTGTGCAAACAGATGAAGTGACCATTTGAGCATTGGCGGCTAATTGCAGTCATTTAGCGTAACCATGTGGTTATTGCTGTTGTTGCCAGAGTTTTTTCGTTGTAGTTGTTGAAGTTTCTATTCTGTGGTGTTGCAGCAGCAGTGCTGACAGGCAAAAGCAAACAGTGCTGCTGCTGCAGATGTCTGCTTATGTCTGTTTATTTGTCCCATTGTTTGCCGTTCAAATTAAAATATGGCATTGCAGTGAACCTGTGTGTTTTGCGCCCGACCATCAAAAGCTGAAACAGCAACAAGTTCAAGAATAGACGCCCAGTTGGTGGTTGTCACATCGCCTATTCAGCGATACTTGCCAAAAATGGTCAAATCTGAGGTGTATGCTTTCTGTGTGTGTTTAAGTTTTTGTCAATTGAGCATTCAACAGCAGCAGAAGTTTTCTCAATGACTCAGTAAAGCAGTTGAAACTGTTGATCAGTAGTAGAAGAGAACAAAAAAGTAAAAAACCGGCAGTAGAGCACTGCACGACTGATTGGTTCTCTTTCATTGTGACTTGGGTGTATTTGCCCAATTTCATGCTTCGATTAGTTTTTCTTTTCTCCTTTTTCAGTTTCACTCAGACATTGCAGGCAGTGTGAATTGGAAACTAGTAAAAAAGGTTAAGGAAAGTGGCAAGCAAAGGAAGCAATCGATTAGAGCTCTCAGTTATCACAAAAACACAGCGCTACAGCGTTCTCAGTGCAATTACGCCGGCAACGAAAGTTGCCAGCCAAATGTGCAAAAAAAGTTGATCTGACTGTGAGTGTGTTGTTAACCGAAACTGTATCTGTGTGTACTAAACTGCCATGTGCAACAAAAAACTAGATTAAACAGGAAACAAATGTTAAAAAATGCGCGTCTAGAATCCTGTCAAACAGAGCAAAAATAAAGCCAAACACTAAAATCAGTTTTAGTGTAAAAAACTAAAAAATGAGAAAAATTTGAAATAAACAATCAATTAAAAAAATATGATTTGTCATGTACCAAAAACGGTCGAAAAACGGCAGTTTTACAGTTTGACGTCACATGAGAAAGTGACGCTAAACCAAGACAGTTAAAGTGGGCTGATGATGATGATGATGATGATGAGGCATTGATGTCTATGATTTGACAAAAAAATCAGCAAAGTTTGCAACAGCAGCTGCTTGTTTCTATGCAAGCAATTTAGGTTATTATTTACGTTTACAAAAAGTAATTACATAAAAAGAAAACAAAAAAGCAAACTTTTGAGAGGGGGTAAATTGGTCAGCTGCAGCAAACATGTGCTAATTGGCTTTATTCAGGCATTATAACATCAAGCAGTAAAGATGAGCGCAAGAATCAACAGTACACTCAAAGTAAACTGACTGCTAAAGCACACACTGCACAAAGGCAGTGGAAAAAGAAGAAAAAAAGTGCTCTGCTGTTGCTAAAGCAGTTTGCTGCGTATTCAAAGACGACGACGAATGCAAATGGCAAACAGCAAACAACAATTGCCCAGTAAATGGCATGCTGAAAAGCAGCAGCAACAAAAGGTAGAGTGCCACTTTGCTGACAATAGTTGCATCTCGGCGAGTGGCACTCACTTAGCTGACCGTTTCAGTCAGTAGTAGAAGTAGTTTGCCGCATTGTCCGATTGATTTCACTGACAACTGGTCAGGCCAGGCATTTGATGATTCACACAGGTGCCCGGTTACACAGTTTGTCTACATTTAAAGTCGGCGCAGTGGTAAAAATCAGCGTTTTTAAAATTTGTTGGCATAATATTGCCTGTTGCACTGCTCAGTGTGTGTGTTTTCTCAAAGTAGTGAATGGCATCTTTTGAAGGTCACAGCCATCTGTCAAATGATATGACTGTCGCTCTGGTAACTCTTATTCAGTTACTGGACACTGAGCACCAGCATTGCAATGCACACACATACACACTCGCTCACTCAATCACTCGCTCACAAAAACTTATTAGACTTGCACATTAAACAGTGAACCAACACCAGTCGGTGTAATTGCCGCCAATCGGTCAATGCTAATGATTCATTACTGCTTCAGCCTCCACTGATAACGTGAAGGACACAGTGCTCTACTTTGAAAAGAGACGCAACACTTGCTTTCTTTCTTCTGCTGGCTGCTCAAATGTCACCCTTAATGGGAAAAAGAAAGAAAAAAAGCAGTCCGCTAAAAAGTGTGTGCAGAAAACCGATAAACAAAAGAATGGCGCCTTCAGATGTGCAATGCCACTGACAAAATGCTGTACAGGTGATCTCAAGGGAAACTCTCTTTTTCTTTCTGCTCTTAATCTGCCCCACACAGTCAAACGATTGTGACACCCAACTGATCAGATTGGAGTGAGTGTGTATGTATGTCTAACGAGGAAGCAAACTGAGCGAGGCGGAAACCAACCAAATGAAAGAAACAGAGAGAGAGAGAGAGAGAGTTGACCGCGCAGCACAGTCTAGTCAGTGCTGTTGTTGTTATTGTTAACTTTGCCTGCAAAGTTGACGATGATGCCGAGGTGCACGTATCAGCAGACACACACACACACAACAACAACCAATCGATTGGTGGTAATAGTGGGCCGCCCGCTCACTGATCAAGTCATTGGCAACAGCAGTCAACTGGGGGGCGCCTGACAAATGAACTTCTTCTCAGCACACAATGGGCAACCACTGCAGTTAACGCCGCCAATGTGTGTCTGATGTTGTTGAATGAGTATGTGATTGTTTCTATTAAATTTACTTTCACTCACTCATTTAGCCAGTGCAGTGCAGCCTAGAAGCAGTCAATTAATTGCCCACTTGCCCGCTTGTCATTGCCCACTGGCTTGCTGCTGGCTGGCAAATATTATGGTGTTTTGTGTCAGTGAGATGTTGTAAACAAGCTCACTGCTACGTTTACGGGCAACAAGCAGGTTCATTTGTCATGAAAAAGAAGAAGAAGAGGGAAATGATCATGTTTTTTGCCGCCTTCCAACACAGTCAATCGCGCCCACTTTGATGACAATGAGGACAGCGCTTTGCTGCCTTTTCTCTGCTGCACTCCTCTACTTTGCCTCTCAATTAATTGGGCCAATTAACACATTGTGGCTGTGTAGATGATGATTATGAAGGTAATGATGATTAAGATAGTGTACCTTAAAACGACAGTTAGGGCACCTTGTAGAGCAGGCAGGTTGTAAAAGCAACGACCAAAAATTACTGTCAAGAATCGTGCAGTTGGCTAATGAAAATGCAAATGCATTTGGACGACTATTCTAAAGAAATTGAGTTGATCTGATCTTTAAGCGACCTTGACCAAACATACTACAATTCTAACTTTAAATGTTTTCTAAACTAGCTAAAAATGCGTGCAGCTTGTTTGACGAAAACTACCTGTTGCACATTGGTTACTAGAATCAGTCAGTTCAACGCACAACAAAACCGACACATATCTAAATGCAAAACAATATACAGAGTTCTAATAAACAGACAAACATTTGTTTTTATTGAGGAAGACGTTATTTTAATTACCGCTTGTCAGCAATTTTTTGTCAGCAAATCAGTCAACTTTAGTGCATACAACTTTCAAGTTACAAAAGAAAAGTAAAATGCTATTTGTTTGAACTACAGGTATATAACATCATTGTCAAGTTAATGTCATTTGGGCAGCGGCATTTGTGTTGACAGTGTAGATCTAAAATGCATTACAGCAGTGCGTTGATTCGCTCGTCTCCAGGAAAGTAATGGCTGATAGGAATTTAGTGACTGCTCACTAGGCAATAATCGGAAATGATTGCAAGGCTGTGTGTCTGCGAGTGCTGACAACGGCTGATGCTAAAACAGACAATGCTGACAACGACTTTGGCAGACACACACGTACACACTTAAACACACACACACACACACACTTTTGCTAGTTAATGAAAGTAGAGGTCTGTCTAGCAGACCTATGAGCATCCAAACTCGAGGAATGTCGGCTACGTAACGGATTTTGAAGATTAAACATATGCGCGCACACACACATACAATGCCATTAGATGGTAATTACACCTGACAATTTCCTATGGCAGTGCTAGTGCTGGAGACATTAGGTACACTTGCAAAGCATGTATTGATGAAGTTGGTCACACAACTAAAGTGTGACACACCAGAACCGACTACAAACAAATGAAGTGAACAGAACAAAACTAAACTGAAACAGGCAAATTGTCATTATTGTTTTAGTTTAGCTTACCAGCAACAGATATCTAGTTGCCAGTCTAATTGGCTTCTATCTTTAACATGCTTTTTATGAGCTCTTTTTCTCCCTCTCTTTCTTTAGCTTCAAGTCCGGTTGAGTGAAGGCATCCGCTCGTTGGGTGCCACCTCACCTAGTCGGTGTCGGCGGCGGCTTCTTTGCTGTTGAAAGAGCAGCAGCAGCATTACTTTGGTGTGATCACACTAGGCTAATGACTAAACGAAGACGTCTGTGTGCCAGGCACCAGTCTCTTCACTGCAACTTGACTGCAGACTGCAGACTACAGACGGAGTTTCTAATCTGAGACTGATTATCACTAGCAGCAACAGCAACAACAACAGCAGCAGCAGCTTAGGCGTCAGGCGAACGCGAGAACAGCTCAGAAGGACTAGACTAGATCAGCAGGACAAGAGACAAGACAGGAGAGGACAGAGAAGAGCACAAAACTGAAGAGGGCAAATGAGCAAATGAGCAGCAGCAGCAGCAACAAGAAGAGCAGTAGTAAAAACAATGCTCAATTAGCAACTCACATCTCAGCACCCAGTGCTCCTGCTTGTTTACTGCTGATGACGATGGTGCTGCTGCTGCTGTTGCTAATGATGTTTGAAAGAAAAATGAGCAAAGATTCAACTTTACATGTTCCTCCTCATGTAACTAATGTTGTACTGAGGAAAGGTTTTCTCAAACAACTTGACTAACTGTGTCTTTGTGTTGCAAGGAAGTGTAACAACAAAAAGAAGGCACCTACCCTGATGATGAGTTCAATTTCGGGAATGTCATCGGCGACGTCCGTGCCCAGACTGCTGTCTGCCGTGCTGTTGACGGTGGTGTTCGAGGAGGAGGCGTCGTCGGGCGTCGAGTCCTCGTAGCTGTTGCCGTTGCTGCTGTGCTGTTCGTAGTCGGCCATGGCTGCTGGTGTTGCTGAAAAGGAGCAAAGTAGAAAACGACTGGAGGGTGATTTGGCGGCGGATGTGCTTGTGGTTGAGAACGACGCAAATGTGGCTAACCAAATTGGGTTGTGGTAGTCTGTGCAGAGAAAGAAAGAGACAAATAGTTAGGAAAAATGGCTAACACGGGGTTGAAATTGTGGTGATCAAGTGAAGCACACACACACACCGACAGAGGGAAACGAATGAGAAGGAGAACAAATGGGAAGTTGCAAAAGCAGTGAGAGAGAGAGAGAGAGAGAGAGAGAGAGAGAGAGAGCATACAAACAAAGTGACAGGACAATATTGATTTAGACTGACGGTTTGCTGGTGGCGGTGGCGGTGGTGCTGGTAAATCTAGTCTCCAGCAGTGCTAGTGCAAACAGAATATATGGTCGTTGGTCACTTGCTCACTCGCTCACTCACTCGCTCGCTCATTCGTTGTCACACAGTCAACTGAACAACCGTGAACACTGTCAACTGGTTACGATGCACTGAGCTGGTTCCCTCAGTTTAAGCTGTTGCTGTTGCTGAGCTGAGCTGAGCAACAAATTGGCGTGGCAGAAACGGTTTGGGCACTGTGACTCGCCTCACTGGTACGGTGACGGTGTGTGCAAGTGTGCAAGTGTCTGTCTGTGCCGGCAATGGAAGGCGTATGTTGACGACCAGCACTGTTTTGTAGTCTGTGTGTGTGTGTGTGTTGGTCGTCTCCTCACCGGCACCAAAAGGCAACGGTTACAGAGGCAGCACCAGCAGCAACAGCACCGTTTTCACTGTACTCTTCCGTTGAAACGAGAGGCACACAAAAGGCAATAAAGCGACACTCAGAGGAGTACAATTAAATTAGTAATATAATTGGAGAATGTGATAACAGAGAAAGTGAGAAGAAGAGAGAGAGAGAGAGAGGGAATAGAATTGAGATCGAAATGCTGACACACACTCAGCAGTTTAACAGTTGCAGTTGCAACGACCAAGTTTGCACTGAGTTAACACTTGTTCAGTAGGGGGGGAAGGGGTGATTTTAGCTTCAGTTATTATCGGGGTTGCATTTAGCAGAACAAATAAACAGCCAATAAAACACAAAACAAAATGATGCGAAACCGCCACACACAGTTGGCGCAAAACGTGAATGGCAAAAATGTTTTACTAAACAACCTAACAAACTTTGAACGGCCACAAGCAACACAAAGTTTTTTTGTTTGTAGTCGCTTAACCGTCGCGCCGTTGAACTAACACAAATGCAAATTACCAGTGCAGCAAGGTCCTGCTGTGCTATGGCAATGAAAAGAGGCAAACTAGCAAACTGTGCTGAAAAAGCACTGACCAACTAAATAACTTGCCAGACAGGTACACTTTTTTATCCTTTTCTCTTTTGTACTTTCAGCGGTGTGCATCAGTGCGCCCAATTGAGCCGAGCAACGATGACAATCGCACATTTGCCTTTTTTCTCAAAATATGTGTGTGTTTGCGCCGTTTACTGTTGTTGCTCAAACACGTTGTTAGTTGTACCAAAGTTACCAAAGTTTGTTGGTCAAGCATAACATGCCGTCAAGAGCAAAAAGATAAAGAAAAAAGCCGCTGATGAACAATCAAATAGAATGAGCACAAATGAGCATTTTTCTGCAGGACTGCAATTAAAGGGTGGCCAAAGCGAAAGCCATTTGACGAAAGCAAAAATGAGCAAAGCGAATTTCGCTGATGAATTGAGCCGTAATTCTTCAGCAAACTGCAGCAATGCCATCAAACGCACCGCACCGGCCAGTTGCTTGGGTGTTCAGTGTTGTAGAGGTGCTGACAACGACTCGTCTCGATATATGCTAATGGTGAAACGTTCAGTTGACCTTTGATTTATGCCTAGATGCACTGCTAGAACAACTACCTACTAACTTGCAGGAAAATGGCCGACAGCGAAATGGGCATTTGAAAATGGGGTAAACAGGCGGCAAAACTTGAATTGAACTGTTGCTGGTTGGAAAAAAGGAATAAAAGTCACGTTGCAAATCTGCTAATAGTCTGGCGGCGGCGCCTGTTGTTTGATGATTGTGTTTGGAGAGACGATCGTAGTCGTAACGATCAAAGGTCACTCAGTTGTGACTGGACTGAACAAGAAAAAGTGTAGTGTAGTGTAGGCAAGCGGGTAACGATTTGGTGATGGTTTTGGTGGTGGCGATGATGATTGGCTTACCTGGTGATGGTGATAATGGAACACACTGCTACGGTAATCTCAATTTGACTACTGTTTTGCGGTGGTTGCTGCTGCTGCTGGTAAAGGCGACAATGATGATGATGATGGTGATTTTCTCACTGGCGGTGGTCACTGTCACCACAAAGTTAATTCTGAAGGAGTGGACCCTGAGAAAGGCTACTGAAAGAAACGGGCACTAAAAAACTGCTCTGCTCTGCTGTAGAGTAGTGCTGATCGTTTAGAGGGGAACTTGTCAATGGTCGGTGACAGTTGGTAATGATCAGGGTGATCAAGAAGAGAGAGAGAGAGAAAGAGAGAAAGAGAGAGAGAGAGAGATGACAATGATGCTCGGCTGGTGATGGCAAAAGCGAAAGTGCCTCAACTGGCAAGTTAGCGCCACAGAGTGCGGCAACGACTTGCTGACATTTCAGTGGCCAGTCAGTGGGGCTAACTGTGAGCACAGTGGTGGCGGTGGTGGTGGTGGTGGTGGTGGTGCACACCAGAGAGGAAGGAAAAGATAGAAAGAGAGAGAGAGAGAAAGAGAGAGAGAGAGAGAGAGAGAGAGAGAGAGAGA
>JAALOO010000540.1_pt1 | contig 33156 bp, 25 predicted proteins | sample 7257641 | NCBI WGS metagenome assembly JAALOO01 (sample SAMN14085613, study PRJNA598686) | mite metagenome | biome: ENVO:01001000; feature: ENVO:01001002; material: ENVO:01001226; isolation source: single female mite from University of Michigan culture on fish food culture... ...
GACAACTTACTACCGCTGTACCAAATGCGCTCACAACTGGTCAGAGCGCTGAAAAAGTCTTCTCAAACTATATTTTTTAAATTCTGTATAATATATTTTTAAATGCATGTCGAGCATCATCAGAATATAATTTGTATAATCTGAAAATCCTGGAATGAATTGTTCATTTGTTAGCTAGCCTTGTGATGGCGCGCATGGGCACTGAGGACGGGAGTCACTGAGTTGGGCAAAACAACATTACGCAGTTTGTTGTCAATCGCTTCGATTGCTGGAGCGAGGGGGATCGTCGCCACCGTACTGCAATCACAATCAGCGCCCTTTTCATCATCAGCAATGCCTCGAGAACACAGTATCTGTGCCACCCGATTACTCATCGCCAGGTTTTGAAAGTAGTTTTGGCGTGTTTTAAAGTTTTCAGCACAATTAGTTCTCCTTCTCCCTTACCGCATTCCCACCTTCAGTCCCCGTTGACCAGTCATCTGGGGCGCCTCTAACACCAAACTCGACCAATATTTGTACAACCAATCAGTATCATTACATTACCTGACCATGGCCCAGTGGTATCATCGAAATGCGCTTAAGCACACTTCACAGCAGAATTTTAGCCTACAAATGGTCTCGGCACAACCCGCTGCCATTCAAATCTGTACAGCTATGGCAAAAGCACGACAAAGAATACTCGATCTAGTGTCAGACCCAAGCGCAAATGGCGAGACAATGCACAACGAAGTTATCACCTACCTGTCCTTGCTGCAGGGTTTTGTACTTTGTCACGACCTGGATAAAAATCACGCCAGCACTCAAAGTTCCAAGCTGAGACACATTATACCCTTCAAATGGAGTAATTCAGTTACAGGTAAACATTAACAATGCTTTTTTGTTCATGTTTACATTAATCAATACATTCAACTTTCTCAGGTCTTGTCGACAAACAGCAAGATTCTGTCTTTGAGCTGATTTCTATTTGTTATGAATATGCCCTTTGGCTAATGAAGGTACTTTGAGAATATTTTTCAATTTCGATGTTCTAAAACTATCATTTGAAAACTTTTAGCATGCTTCATGGATTGCTTCTCAAGAAAGTGTTGACATGGAAAGCGCAAAATCTGTGCACACATCTCTTCGCCGAGCTGCTGGCGTTTTTACTTGCATTCAAACTCAGTGGCTTGAACAATTGCTAGAGAAACCAACGCCCGGTTCTGATATTGACCAACGCGTTATTAGCGCATACATCACTACATGTCAAGCAGAAGCTCAGGAGATTACCATTGGAAGGTATTTTTTAGTTTTAAACAATTTTAAAAAAGCATTTAAAACATATTTTAAATTTTCAGGGCTATCGAGTTGAAGCACAGCGCTTCTTTAGTCTCAGCACTTGCTAATCAAACGTCACAACTATTTTTAGCAGCAGCTGCCTCAGTCAAGCCTCTAGATATGAAGCATTTTGGAAAATGGCTAATTTATTTGCAGCTCAAAGCTGAAGTTTATGAATCTTACGTAAGCAGCAGTTAGCAATTGTAAACAATTCTACAATGTTTGTTGTTTATTACTGCAGGCTTACTGCTACCTTGGGGAGAATCTCCTAGAACAAGAAAAGTGCGGTGAATCAATTCGTGCTCTGGAAGAAAGTGAACGCCACTACGCACTGGCTACCAAACTTTGTCGCGACTATGGACAGCTGAAAATGACTGTCAAGAATGGAATGAACGCCAAGATTGATGAGCATTTGTTCTTCAGAAAGTTGCGTCCGCTGGTTTTGCGCATCAAAGAAAAGTGCGAACGGGAAAATGGTTTTATATTTCACCAAAAAGTTCCCAAAGACTGCCCCAGTTTGGAAAGCTTGAAAGCCACACACGGCCTGGTCACACCCGAGGACTTTAGTATTCCGCCGTTGCACGAACTTTGGACAACAACTGCCTACGCTGCGTTTGATATAACTCGAAATCTTTCTGATCCAAAGGTATAGGTCGACATTTTTTAAACAGAAAGTTAATTTTCACTTTTCAGAAAAAGGACGGCAAAGAGGCAAAAAAGTCTCTTTCACCTGCATCTAAAGACAAGAAAGACGATCATCCCGTTGAGGAAATAAAAGAAAAGCCCATAAATGGTTCAAAGGACCAAAAGAACGAGAGTGGGTGCTCGATCCAGTAGACCTTGACCACAGCACAGTATTTGTTACTGTTGTTCATGTCTTCAAGAACGAGTTGCTCTTCAGTTGTCATCTTGCACCTCTTATGCATCTCTGGAACGACGTTTAACGCTAGTCGCAAAAGTTAAAAAGCCGTTTTTAACTACATTTCATATTGTTTTAGAAGTTAACTGTTTTTAACCTTCACAGAAAAAGAGTCATATGATTCGTGCGGCAACTTTATGTAAAAATATTAGTTATTTCGAGAATGCTAAGTATCATAGAAATTTCCTCTTTGTGACAAATAATGACAAAAGTAAAGTGGATTTGATACTGTAAACACAATTTAAAGCGTGTATTTAGGAAAAACCATTTGTCAGATAAAGATTATTTGTTGAGTTGGTTTGTGTACGAACCTAAAACGTCATTTGCTTTTGACATAATTGTTGGAAATGAGTCACCGCCAGATGGATTAGTGATTAGTATAACTGATAAAAGGAATAAGAAAGTGATAAATACACTGGTTTCTACATTCATGTGATCTTGCAGGCACCAAAGTCCATTTACCTTTATGAAATAATTTCCTAGTAGGTATAACATCAATCCTCTGTTGGTTAGTTTGCGGATATGTTTCCATTTAAGTCATTGCTAACGTTTTCCTGTTTTTGTTTTTAGATTGCTCCAGCTGAGTTGCTGTGGTCACCTCGGTGTTTCTCGTGGCCCATGTGTCATCATGCTATTAATTTATTACTTTATTGCCTCCATATGGCGTATTTGCTTTGTCCTGCTTGACTGCTACCAGACAACCACTTGCTACCTTCTGCGGCAAAGGCACAGCTGAGGCGATCTCAGTCAAGTAATGAACTAACTACCTTCTACAACAATGATCACTTTACTGATTCTGATCAATCCAAGTCGATAGTGGTGTGCTTCTGCTGAGAGATAGAGAAAGGCCTGCCAATGGAAGATGTGGTTGCTCCATGTGGATTAGCACTGGCACTAGTGCAGATATACTTCTGCCCAGATGGTTCGTGATTGTGCTAGGGTGACTAGTGCTATACATGTGCAGCCGTGACAGTGTAAGCATAGCGGCAGTATTGCTACAACTCCACGAACACTGCTAACACATCACTCACTCTCTCCCTGGTAACCATCTTCTGGTTTTTATACTGTCTATTGCTAAACATAAAAAAGCATCACACATTTAATGACTTTCATCTGATATCTTCTTTTGGAGATGAGCCACCATTTCTTGGAATCACCAGCTTCTCAACTGTCCACTGAAGCCCACTTCTACCTGACCTTGTTTAACATTTCCGACAAGGAGAGTGGATATGAAAAGCGGTGTTATCTACCCGATTCCACACTTGAATGCATCTCAAGTGATGCCCGGTTGCCAGTGACAATGTTGCTTTGTCGCCCTTATGTCACTGTTACATTCCTCACACTTTACCCTCGCAGCCTACCTTACCAGAGTCTCTGCCAATCGATCATTCCTTATCAGCATTGTCTGTCTTTTAATTAAACGCAACGCAACACCGACTCACACTTTACGCAGGTTTAGTCGTCGACGACCCACATGCAATGCACCTTAAAACTGCTTATCATTAACATTGAAGTACACAGCCTGATCATAGAGCACCGGTGGTGAATGCCACCGTCGGGGGATCTACTCCATTACAAACATTTTTTAGCTGCTGCTGCTGTGAAATTTTTGATTGCAATACTAAAACCACCTGTGTTTTTAGGCAGCAAATTTATTTTTGCCAATTTTTGTGTGAAACGTGAACTAGATGATTTGTGTTTTTCTTTTTCATCAAATTTGTCCCTTTGAAATAACTTCAAGTTTTAATATTTTACACCAACAACGGCTAGAAAAAATCTAAGATGCCTTTGGAATACAGTCTGGACAATCTGGAAAAGCAAGCCAGTAAGCTCGAAGGAATTGAAAATCATTTGCCGCCAATAGACCTAGGAGGGTTTTGGGAAATTGATAACTACAACGTGAGCAACCTTGTCATTTGGTTTTCCAACCTCACCCGTTATGGAACTAATTTTAAGAAAATCAACAATGCTGGCAGCCTCATTCTGGATGATGAATCGCAGTACAGAGAAGCAATGACCGCTTACGCAGTAATGGCAGGCATTCTTGCCATTTCTCTCTCTGTCTTTCTCATTGTTTTCTGCTGTTGCAATTGCATGTTTCGCTCTTCAGCTACTTCACGAACACCTAAATATAAAGGCCAAAAAAGAAATCGCAGTTCATGCTTTTGCGGAATTGTGATTTTTCTCATTGCAATTGCTGGTGCTGCCACTTTTACAGTCGGCATTGTTGGCGAAATTCGACTGCACAATGGAGCAAATAAAGTGTGTGAAACGGTGAACAATGTCAGCAATAAAACCAAGTCAATTCATGATGAAACAAGTAAGTAGGAACGGGTTGATGCAGCTCATTCTAATTAAACTAAACCATTTGCATGTTTGTAGAAAAAATTAATAAAGAGTTGGAAATAGACAAGCAACTGGACGAGCTAGAACAGCCTATAAAAGAAGTGGAAAAATTAGCAGCATCACTAGACGATCCAGAAATGACAGAACAGTTAAAAGTAATTTCCAGTAATTATGAAGGTATTAAAAAACAAATTCAACAAGCCAAAGAAAAAATTGTTAAAAACCTCAACAATGAATTACTTGATAAAATGCAAGGCTACATTGACCAAACAAAAGAAGAATGCCCAAAAGTTACAAAATACCTTCGATTGTCCAGTCTCATTGTTCTCATTGTTCTCGCTATCAGTTCATTGCTTTTTATTCTTGGCCTATTCAACAATTGCTTCCGGTCAATTGTGGTAATTCTTGAGTACCTCTTTTTAAATATTTTGATTGTTTTTGGAGTTGTTTCCTTCCTAACGTTGATTGTTGGTTCTGACTTTTGTATGCACTCAAAACCACTGGTAAAGAAACACGCAGACACACCTGTGCTTGATTACTACCTGTATTGCAATGTAACGCCACCGAACAGTGTTACACCACCCACATTTGAGCAAAACTTTCTAGTTGATATTGAAAATGCTATGCAAGTTCCTGACTTCAATACTTCTAATCTCGATCTCAACCAAATTTTCAACGATGTTAAGGAATACGTTAACATAGCTAAGAACAATGCACAAACATTTAATTCAACACTTTCTATGCTGGACAGTAATATTGAAGACTTATGCGGTAAATACATTCAAAATCATCCCGTTCCTGGTGTGAATCTTAATCAAACGTGTAAAGATATTAAGAAAAATGTTGATAAACTAAAAGACGTAATTGTTGGCAGTGAAGGGTCTGGAACTGAATCGCTTCTTCACCGAATGGAAGCCGTGTCAGAATCGGTGTCAAAAATTATCAATACTGTTGAATGCAAATCATTATCAACGGAAATTGACGGCAGCCTTACCAATTTGTGCACTAACATTTACGAAGCATTCTTTTTCTTTTTGATGAACTCTTTCTCAGCTGTGCTGTGCTTCTATGTAATGCTCATTTTCACTGTTTGGATGCTTTTCTAGGCTTGATTATCAACAATCATATTTATTGTTATTTACCTATACTATTGATAAGTTTTAAATAGTTTTAATTGTACAAAAATAAAATTGCAATTTTTCAATAAATGTTATTCAAATATGACATTAAATGTAGTAATTTTCATATTTTTTTTTGTTTTTTGTGTTTTAATTTTAGTTTGCGGAAAGCTATTGAGCTGCTATCAAAAGTAAGCACAAACATGCAAAACACGTGAAATGCAACAGACAACAGGTTTGTCAAGGTGCATTAATGTCCACTACTGATTACAACTATGACTCAATGAACAATTGTTGAAAAGTAAATACAAAATTACCAAAAAGTAACTAATAAAAAGCGCATTGTTTAGATAAAAGAGGCACAGATGATCTAACTGAGTTCTCTTAAGAAACAAAACCCAAGTGACCATTATCAGTAACTTCAAAATTTAAGAAATTCAAATCAATAAGTTTGGGAATTGAGCATTTTTATCCAAGTCCTTTTTAATTACTGTTGCAAAATACTGTTTCAAACACTGATGAGCGGAAAAAACAGTTTCTATGGGCAGTAATAGCTCTACAAACATTTCATCACTTTCACTAAAAGCTAAAGTCCAATCAATGTCAAACATTACATGTTTGCATCGTGCATTGCTGTCTATTTCTCCGGTCGTTTGTTTCAGGTTTCTCTCACGTAAACTTTTGCTCTTTCGTCTGTCGCGCAGTTCAGTTTGTACTCTGATCCACTGTAGTGCTACAAGTCATTAGTAGTACATTTTTTGTATATGCAACTGTACTTTGGTATCACTTTTCTGTGCTCATTTTTAAATCCTTTCCTAGTCATCCTTTAATTACCGTTTTTGTAGCTTTCACTTGTTCACTTTCTCTACAAACCGGCGAGTTGCTGTATTTAAAACTGAATTTGACATTGGCCTGACATGTTTCCCGCAGTCGCCTGTTTCAGTGACTGTACCGACTAGTATTCGTCATTACCTCAGTTGTCCTTCTGAAACTTTCTGAAACTGCGGTGGCGCTGTTAGAAAAGATAAGTAGTAAAAAGTACTTTATGCAATCGTGTTCTGATTGGCTAACTGCAAGTTGCCACTGTACACTGCCACAGCCAGTTGGAGTAGCCCTTCATCATTCAGCACCCACGATTTATTTCAGTGTGATTATTGACAGCTTTACTTGTTGCTTTGGAAGTGTCAGAAGATGACTGTCTCAAATTGTATCATCACCTTTAACATTGATTAAAACTTCTAAAGCAAGTAACATTTTTATTGTTTTTAAACCTTTTTGACTTGAGTCAGTTATAATGCTTAAGTTTTTGTTGAGTTTTCCCATGATAAAAGTTCACTTGTTCTTTGTAGAATAAAGTAATCTATCGTGACGCCTAGCCAAAGTTGTAGTTAAAATGTACGTTTGTATACGTTTTTGGGCATTATAAACAAATCTGTCAATTTCATAGCAGGTTTTCTTTTCACTAGTTTGATATTGATTATCTCTGTCGGATTTTTTAATCACTCGGCCTTTTTCCGTTTGAAGTAAAGGCACAATTTGACATCCCTCTTTGTTCATTGGCAGTGTTTTTTTCTTAGCGATAACAAGTGTCTTATTTGTTTTACAGAAACTGAAAATGACAGTTTGTTGCAAAAATACTTTTCGCTTTGTCTTATCATCTGACCTACCAGCTAAACGTCGCTTGTGTTGATGAACTGTCTGCATCCTTAATGCAGTTGAAATAATTGTGATTAATACCTGTCATGCATCGGTGAAACTAATTTTGGTTAATTGCAAAAGCATTTGCAAAGCAAACTCTTACAACTTTAAAGCATTTATTCAAGATCATCTAGTCAATAAGAATGCGTTCTAACACAAAGTCATATGAAGTGAACGACCAGCAAGTGAAAAAAGTAGAAGAGGCTGAAGATGATCCAGCACTGACCAGCTGCGGAATCGGCTCATGGCGGCCAAAATGGTTGCAACCACTTTCATCTCCACTTCTCTTTTTGGTAAGTTTTACAAAATGAAAACAGTAAAAATAACACTCTATGTTCAATTTATCAAAGATAAACATGTCCTTAGTTGGAGTAGTTCAAGGCATGACTGGCTCATTGTTCCTCTCCTCCATTTCTACATTGGAAAAAAGGCAATTTTCGCACTGGTGGTCACTACCTTTTTACTAAACTTGAACAATTTAGATACTCTTTTGATTCAAAAGTGAGTGCAGTTATCCTTATTGCCGATAATCTCAGTCAAATGGTGTTAAGCCCTGTTATCGGGTACCTGGCACTTCGGTACAACCGAGCTTTCTTGATTGGCATCGGAGAGATTATTCTTTCCATTTCGTGCTTCACAATGGCTGTTCCCTATTTTATCTATGGACCAGCCACCCATCTCATTGACGATCCGGGACTTTTGTCTAGTCTATCTTCAAACAAAACTAATTTTGAAATGTGCGCAGTTAATGGGCATAACTTTGAATGTAAAGATGGAGCAAGCAACACCATTTGGTTGGCGGTGGTCATCTTCTTCTTGGGAAGCTTCTTCAAAGGCATTGGGTAATGTACAGTTTTATAGCAATTTAATCATGTTTTATTTGTTTGAACTGTACTCTTAGATTTACATGCTATTTTGTAATCGGGTACCCGTTAGTTGACGATTCTGTACGGTAAGGTTTTGGCAGTTTAATGTAAGCCTTTTACAATCATTAATTGTTTCAGAAAAAATTCGTCTCCTATTTACATGAGCATCATGCAGGCTGTCAGATTAATTGGACCGGCTTCAGGTTTTATGCTCTCCTCATTTTGCCTGCGAATGTACGAGAACCCCTTCAGTAAGAACAATTGCACTTTTTTTATTTACAAAGAATGTCTGCTGAGCTTCATGTTTTTTCAGTAAACCCTGGTTTTGGCCGAAAAGATCCACGTTTTATAGGCGCATGGTGGATCGGCTTCGTACTAGTGGGCACCCTCTTGTTCATAGTGTCACTGCCGATGCTCTTCTACCCATTCCAGTTTAAAGGTGCCTCTGTTGATACATCGAAAATGAAGAACAAAATGAAAACAAGTGGCGGAATTATGGCAGCTGTTTGGCGTTTTTGCAGTAACGTTATAGTGATGTTGTACTTAGTCGGCAACGTTTTTAGATACATCGGTGTTGGCGGTTATGTGATGATGAAGACCAAGTGAGTTCACTTTAGTGAAGTAGGAAATATTTAATAAAAACATCGCATTTTTTAAACTTAAAGGTACATTGAATCACAGTTCAGAACATCGTCTTCTTCGGCGAGGTATGTATTAATTTGTTGGATTTTTATAAAACTGCTAACATAATATTCGTTCAAGCTTTATTACAGGGTATTAATGCCATAGTTGTTTGCGTGATCACAATAAGAAAATGATTGCGGTTCTTTGACATTCAACAGGTCGACGATAATTTTGCCAATGGCAACAGGCATTCTACTTGGAGGAATATTTTTATCCATATTTAAACCTAGTCCAAAATTTATTCTCATTTACGTTTTTATTGTGGAGTCTGTTTCTCTTTTTGGTATGCAATTTTCTTAAAATAATCGTTTGATTTTAACTAAAAGTTTTAAGGAATCGGAAGTGGAATATTCCTCGGATGCGATCAGCCTAACATTGGTCAATTGGATGACGCGGGAAAGTAAGTTCGTCTTGGTTTGTTTAAACATGCCTGCCAAATTCATTCACTTTATAGATTTTCTTTAACGGCATTTCCATGCAACAAAAACTGCGACTGTTCAACACGAGTTTTCACCCCCGTTTGTGGTCCTGATTCCAAAACATACTTTAGTCCATGTACTGCTGGATGCTCAGTGTACAATTCACTTAATTCAGTAAGTGGTTAGCTTTAGCTGATGAGCATAAACTAATTTGGTTATTGTTTACTTTTACCATAGACGTTTGAAAACTGTTCCTGTTTCAAAAATGGAGGTTTTGCGAGTAAAGACTATTGCCGTAAAGACAAAGTGGACTGCAACAATCTTTTCCCCTATTTGGGCCTCGTTCTTCTGGGCGCCTTTATCTCATCCACATCGAGAACAGCAAACTCTCTCGTGTCTTTTCGAACTGTCGATCCCGCTGACAAAGGAGTCACCATGGGAATTGCATCAGCTGCAATGGCCATCTTTGGTTTGTTTTCGATTAGAGTTTGCTTTACAGTTGAACAGTACTAAACAACTTTCTTCTAGCTTTTATCCCATATCCATTAATTTTCGGATACTTGGTAGATTCTACTTGTCTTGTCTGGGGCTCTAAGTAAGTTCTAAGTAAGGTTTCAATTAAACACACACTAACTATGATTCACAATCAGGTGCGGAAAAACTGGCAACTGCTGGGTGTACGACAACGAGAAGTTTCGATTTTATCTGCATTTTGGTGCAATCTTTTTTATGGGAATCGGGTCAATCTTTGACTTCTTGATGATTTTTTTTCACGACAGAGTGAAAAACTTTTACGATGATGACGAAAAGGAGGAGAAAAAAGAATTAGAGGATAAATCGAATTCAAAGTTAGAAATGTGTGAAGTCAATCCAATGTACATAAGCGATCCTGAAGAAGATATTGTGTCAAATAAGTTTTAATAAACAAAAAGCTTTAATCACAAGTTTAGTGAAAAAGTGTCTTGTCTAAAGGTTAATTTGATCAGGCAAAATTTCAACATAATCCCGTGGTTGTTGCTTTGACGTAATCTTCCTTTCCAATTGTTCCTTTTTTGTGTAAGGTAATTTCAGATGACGGATTCTCACGTGCTTTATCGCATTAGATCGCTGCTCAGAAGCGTACCCACAGTCAGGCCACTTGCACACGAATCGCTTGAAATTCAAGTGAATGCGAAGATGATCTTTTAGCGACTTTAAGTCGATGAATGTTTTGCCACAGTCTGGCCACGAGCACATGTTGGATTTGATGTTGTTGTGACGATCCATGTGCCGCTGGAACTGGCACCTTACCATTGTTTGACCGCATTCGGGAATGGGACATTTTTTCATTCTGTTATTGTGCACCAAGCCGGTGTGGCTTTCCAATTCGGCTCGAAAATTGCCGACATACTTACAGCCTTTCTGCCGACAGGGGTACTCTCCTTGAAGATGGCTTTTTCTGTAATGCTTTAGCATCATTAATCCAGATTTGAAACTCTTAGTGCACTTGCTACAGGGTACGCTGGCATCACTGTGCTCTTCCTTCATATGACAGTAAAGAGTGACACTAACGAAAATATTAAAAATGGTAATTAACGTAAAAGATAAATTGAAAACCAGTGTACCTGTTGGCAAATAACCGATTGCAGTCATCAATTCCACAGCTAAATGGCGAAAACCCATGGCGTTCAATGAGATGGCGGTTTAAACCGTCATTTGTCTCAAAAACATTTTCGATGCAACTGTTTTCGGGGCACTTGAAAGGTAGCTTCATGTGAAAGTTGTACTCGTGTTCCTTTAGTTCAATCCACGAATTATATGATTTATAAGAGCAATTCTTGTATGAGCAGGAAAATTGAGGCTGCTGAAAGTCCACCGCGCTGCCCGAAGCACCAACATTGCCATAGTGAACCATTGTGCCACTCGCATGATTCCAATAAGAAATGGTTTGCTGCTTTTTACTTTCTGATATGTAGGATTGATTGAAGTTTGCGGACTGGAACAAGTCAGGAACATTTTCCACAAACTGGTGATGTTCTTTGATATGATCCAGCATGCTCTCACTATTGGGCTGATCAATGGTGAATGTGCAGTTTCCATTAAGACATGTATAGAAACTTGGACGTTTGTGCTTTTTCACCAAGTGCTTCTTCACTTTAATAAGATCGGAAAAACGCATATCACAATAGGCACACTTGAATGGACTCAAATCAAGATGAACCTTCAAGTGTTCCATCAGAACTGAAGTGTTACTTGCTTCATATGTACACGAAGGCGAAAATTTGCAGGCATAAACTTTTGACCTATCGTTTCCATTGACATTAGTTTTGAGGTAGTCCATATATGGCAAAAGATCAGCAGTAATTTGATGAACTTGTAAAGCGTGCCTGATAAAAATAAAAATTCATTAATAACAAAGCACAGTTAAAATATTTCAAAACTCCTACTTGAGTAGACTTTTACGTGAATCAGTTCGATGTTCACACTGCGAGCAACCAAATGGCTTGAGATTAAAGTGTTTCCAAATATGCGTCTCTATGCAATTTTTCTTATTGTGAACAAAATCGCATTCAGCTACTCCACATGAATACTGTTTTTCTTGTCCATTTTGACAGACATCATAGAATAATCTACTTGCTTCAGACGACTTGTCAAAACTGCTATGATCCATTACAATAGGTGAGCAAAAAGATTGAGAATCGTTGTTGTTTAAATTTTGACTTGATGGCATCATTTCCGCTTGCAACGGGGCAACTTTCTAAAAAGGATAACGGGTAAATTAAAAAATAAATAGTAGCAAACGGCGAGTTACCTTGCTTGATTTATAAATATAGAGTGGATTTCTTTTGAGAAAATTCAATCTTTCATAAGCAGTCTTATTGCTATTTGCCACTGGAACGCTCGCTTTAGCACTAGAGCAAGTTGAAGCGACAGGGATTGTTTTTGGCTTTTTAGTTGTGGTTCTGATTCTAATGCGCTTAACTCTTTTAACTCTGCCATTTCCAATTACTGAATTTTTACGCTTTTTACCTTTTCTTGGTCTTCCTCTGGGATTTTTAGGCTTTTCGTTATTGGTTGAAACCAATTTTTTTTCGCTATTATCGTCGTATTGGAGTTCAAGAAAATTTGATGTAGCAGAGAAGTCAATGTTACTTTCTGTATCTTCTGTGTAACTATAAGTTTCATAGTCAAATGCTGGTGAGTTCTCTGAAGAAAACGAAGTAGCAGGGAGATCATTAAACGAACAAAACAGATCTGCTTTGTCACTGCTGTTCTGATATTGATTCTCAATTTCAGACACAAATGGCAGTTCTTCAACGAGAGAAGCGAAATTGTTCAAGCACTGGCTGTAGTCGTCTTTAAAGTTGTTTTGGTCTTTGAAACTTGGCTTCCATTGTTTGTCAAAATCATTGCACTTTACCGCAAGCTGAAGCAAGTACTTGAAATGCAACAAGAGTGCAATGAGCTTCTTCATGTGATCATTTTCAGCGTTAACCTTCTTCAGTTGGCCGAAAAGATTTCCGATTACATCATTTATATAAGTAAGTTTGTTTTGCTGACGATTAGAAGGTGTATCTGCTTCCAGTCGTCGATCCATAGTTCTACGACAAAGAAGAAAATAACTTAATGAACGTTCTAGTTGTCAGAGTAATCACCTACCACGTATCAGTAAGCTAAATTCTTGGAGTATTCATCTAAGATTTGTTCCTCTTCCTGTCAGACGAAGTGATTTTTTTCGCAGAAATCCAAAACAAAACCTGCTGTGCCATCTATTGGGCAGGAACGCGCCTATCCGATTCATAGAAAATCAAATGACTGTTTGCCTCGTAAACAGTTCACTTTTTGTTGGTGGCAAAGCAAGACTAAAGAGATGTGTGTTTCGCCTAATCTTTTCTGGAGCAGTAAACGGGAAAACGTGTCTTTAAATTAGATCATCACCGCCGAGTGTGTGTGTTCGGGCGTAGAAAGAGAGAGAGAGAGCAAGGTGCCGCCAAGAGTCTCGGTGGAGTGTATGGTGGGCAGTGGGGCAACTGCAGTGACTGAGAGTCTCTGCGAGTACTCTCCTCGGGTGGCCGACGGCACACACACACACACAGGCAGAGTGAATGCATCACAGTTGATCAGTCGGCGAGCAGCAGCAGCAGCAGCAGCAGCAGCAGCAGCACTACCACCATGAACTAATTACCGCTCTCTGCCCTCCGATCACTTTTCCCACTCTGTCCCAGTAGTAGTGTGCTAGTGTCCACTTAGTGCGGTTTCCAGTGCCACTAATCACTACCAAAGACTGCCTAATTCGGCAAAACTATCTCTCGCTGTCTCACCTTGCCTGTCCATCGGCGACACGCCAACCGCATCATCGTCATCACTCACCTGTCTGTCCGTCTGTCTGTCTCTCTGTGTATGTTGTGTGTCAGCGACGGCGCCCGTCCGTCCTTCCCTCTAACTCATCGAGGTTCTCTCTTTTTCCAGGGATTTCGTCCATCACCTTCTCCTCATCTGCTCATCCCTCGTGGTAGTTTACTTTTTTTCAGTGGTAATAACAACGTCTTCTGTTGGCAACAACCAGATTCACCATAACAACACTGCAAATTACTAACAGACGGCAATTCTCATCTCTTACTGCTGTCTGACTCCACACCCCAGAGACTGGGAGTGAGGATAAATAAAACAACAAAAGACTTACACAACGACTATCTGCTGCAACCCAAGTTTCCCTTTCACTCGACTTCCAACGGACACTCTTCTCCTCCTCGTCGTCCGGCACCTTGATTGTGCACTGTGACTGTCTAAACTACCGTTGATTAGACTGTCTGCACTGTGTTTGCTCAGTGGTTACTTTGACAACGCCCGCCGCACACTTCTACCTTTGACCTTTATCACCTCTCATCCACTGGCTGACACTCACTTCCTCTATCACGTCTCCTTGGCTGCCGTTTGAGCGGGAAAAAATAATTCAGTTGACAGGGACAACAACATCATCATCAACATCATCATCATCATCATCAGAACTACCAGCAGCAGCAGCAGCCTCCAGGCCAACGGATCAATCCGCCATTGGCGAAGCATAATATCAATTGTTTCATTAGTGGAGCAGCAGTAGCCAGTGCATGTGTCAACGGTTCGTAAAGCAGGAGCGCTTCTCCCGTCCCAAGGTGTCGTCGACAGTGAGTCTGTCAGGTGGATTCTCGCAGTGGCTCTTCTCTCAACTCACAGCTCTGTCTTCCTCTCAGCTCTACCAGACAGAGACACACACACACACACACACACACACACAGGCACACCATTCCCAGTACTCTCTCGAGGCGCATTGTGTGTATGTGTGTCCTTTTCTCTCGCTGAACAGTGCTCCCTCGACTGAAACAAACTGTATAACTCTCAACTTCACCGCTTCCTACACCCGCACACGCAATCTCCCATCAGTCGCTAGACAGACACTGATCGAACACAGCTAAAGAGCAGTGGCTGATGAATCAATTGAGGAGGGCAATCAGCACGGACAGAGCCGGCACAATAGGACAACGTGTATACACTGCCGTACATTGAAGCAATATGCAGTATTGAGTAATTCACCAAAGACCCCTATGCCAACCAGCCAAGGCGGCCAGCGAACCAGCTACTGTCTTCCTCCACCTCCTCCTCCTCTTTCACGGCTATAGCTGCACAACAAAACTTTGCTGCACCGAGCTTAAGACCACTGGCACTGGTCGCTATGAGCTTTTGCTACCCAGCGAGACCACCAAGTTGTCAGAAATACCTGTCACTGTTTCTCTTCCTCACCGCTTCGACCCCACTGGACGACACTAAATGGTGCAATACGTGATACGCTGAAGAAGGGAAACCGTAGCCCATATACACCGCTCTCGCCGAACAAAACCTGGTAAATGCAATCGATCTGTTCGCCAGTGCATTAATTTATAACTTCTCTCTATCTGCCGCCAACAGGCTCACTCACTCTTCCGTTTGACCAGATTATTTACGCCCACAAAATATTTGGCACATATCAAGTTGCATTTTGTTTCTCTCCACTTGTTCAGTCTTTAAATATTAGTATGCTGTGACGACCTTTTTTTATTACTCTCCGCTCACACCACTCCCAGCAACTAATAATTCTTTTGAGAGAACACGCCATTGACAGCTCGCTGACATCCCTGACTCTCACTACCGCACACCGCCTGAATTTAATTTAATTTCACTTTTGACAACTGGCCGAGTAAGGCTGAAAAATAATAATAAAAACGAAGCAGCAACTCACTGAAAGCAGTGAAAGGCAAACACCAACTTCATCGCTGAACTGTCAAACTGAAGCGTCACATTCTGTCGCCGCAAAATGTTTGCTCTCAAATCACGCATTTAATCCATCACTCCCATTGAGAACATATTACCCGCGTTCTGAACCTACAACTAACGTCAGCATCGGTTCAAGCAGGAAATTTTGCTCGTGATTGCGATTTTTGCTACCTCCTTTTCTCTCTTCTCTCCTTTGGTTTTTCCGTGTTGGTGATGCGTATTCGTCGCGAGGAGGCACATCGGGCGCTAGAGCTCCTCGAGGATTACCACCGGCGTCTTTACTCACCGGAAGACACCGAACTTCGACTCTCTATTGAGCGCATCATTCGCATCTTCAAATCGAGTCTCTTTCAGGCACTGCTCGACATTCAGGAATGCTATCAAGTGCAGGTGACTGAAGGAAAAGAGGCGAGCAGTGATAAGGGAGACGGCTTTATTGCCGCCATCAACGGCAAATCATCGATCAACAGCAACAGTGATCTGTCGGCGCTAGAGCACCATCATCTTCATCACCACAACCAACTACAAAATAGCAAAGTAGGAAACGGACTTGTGGACGACTCGAACGAGGTGTCCGCATCTGAAGTTCAGGAGCTGTTTAGTGGAAAACTAAGCGAAATACTAGGCGCAGTGCTTCAGCACCAGCAGCAAAAAGAGCTGCAACAACAGCAGCATCAACAACAGCAGCATCAGCAGCTGCCGCCACCGCAGGTTGTGAGCACCCATCCAAAGTCTGTGTCATCGTCCGGATCCTCGGTCGTCTCCGGCGTGGTCGTTAATAGCCGTCGAAACGGCTCAACTCGACTCAACTCCGACTCATCATCCACTGCTGAACAGACGGAACCGCATCTGACTGGACAGCTGTCGCAAACTCTACTGAGCAGCAATCGATCCAATCGAGACAGTTATCACTCAAACGGTTACGGCCAACACTCGCCTGAACCGACGGCCACGGCGGCGACGGCAGTGGCCACTGAGCATCAGCAGCTTCCGTCAGGCGAATTGAGCAGCTCTCAGCATCCTCCGAACTCTTCCGACCTGGACGCTCTAGAGCGCATCGATCGGCTGACATTAGGCTCTAACAGCCTTGGCCGGTCATCGACTGCCTCGGCCAACCGGTACAACCAACCGTTCCCAGCACTCGGCCACGGGCACAGCAACGGCAACAACAATCAGTACAAAGACATCATTTCACCGGAAGACGTTCAGATAGTGACGGAGGAGACGGAGCGTCCTCTGGCCCTCCTCCCCCCTGATAAGATGTCCTCTGGCTCGTGGGAGTATGAAGAGATTACCTTGGAGCGCGGAAACACCGGTCTCGGTTTCAGTATTGCCGGCGGCGTCGATAATCCTCACATTGCCGATGATGCCTCCATTTACATCACCAAGCTCATCTCCGGCGGCTCTGCGGCCGCCGACGGTCGACTGCAGATTGAGGACATCATTCTGAAGGTGAACGAGACCTCGCTGGTGGACGTGCCACACTCCATTGCCGTCGAGGCGCTAAAACGAGCCGGAAACCGAGTGCAGCTGCTGGTGAAGCGAAGAAAGTTGATGATACCGCCCTCTGCCTCGGCACCTGCCAACATGGGCGGGGAACTGCTGCGCATTGAGCTTTTCAAAGCCACCTCGAAGGGACTGGGCTTCAGCATCGCCGGCGGCGTCGGCAACCAGCACATTCCCGGCGACAACGGCATCTACGTGACGAAGATCATGGAGAAGGGCGCGGCGCACATCGATGGCCGTCTCGAGGTGGGCGATCGCCTGGTGGCCGTCAATGAGAACCAGCTGGAGGGGGTGACGCACGAGGACGCAGTGGCCGCCCTCAAGGCCACCGCCGACCATGTGGTGCTGACTGTGCGCAAGTCCACCAATCGACCAGTGCACCACCTTCCTGGTGGTGGTGGTGGCGGTGTTGGCGGGAGCAGTGCCATCACCGGTGCAGGAGCCGGCGTCTCCAACAGTCGCCCGCTGAACACCCGCAACAGTTTGCAGTCACTGCCTAGTGCGGCCAGCGGTGGTGGCGTCGCCATGCCCTACCACCGCTCCGAAGACAGTCTCCTGGCGCCGGAGCACCGCACCACCACCACCACCAGCAATAACCGCCATTCGGCAGTGGGCGACCAGTCGCCGCTGATCGGAGGGGACAGTGTCGATGGGCGAGACATTGACCGAGAGCCCCGGAAGGTGGTTCTCTCGAAGGGCACCACAGGCCTGGGCTTCAACATTGTCGGCGGCGAGGACGGCGAGGGCATCTTTGTGTCCTTCATTCTCGCCGGCGGTGCCGCCGACCTGAGCAATGAAATGTTCCGCGGCGACCAGCTGCTGGCGGTGAACGGACTGGACCTGCGAACGGCGACGCACGAGCAGGCGGCGGCGGCGTTGAAGGGTGCCGGACAGACGGTGGCGCTGCTGGTGGCGTACCGCCCTGAGGAGTACCGCCGCTTTGAGGCGCGCATTCAGGACATCAGAGAGCAACACCTGCAGACGTCCGTCTCCACGGGCACACTGCGCACCTCACAGAAGAAAACGCTGTACGTGCGGACGCTCTTCGACTACGAGCCGGTGCGCGACTCGGGACTGCCCTCCCGGGGACTGCCCTTCCGCTTCGGCGACATCCTCCACGTGACCAATGCGTCCGATGACGAGTGGTGGCAGGCGCGTCGAGTGCTGCCGGACGGCACCGACGACGCCCTCATCGGCATCATCCCCTCGAAGCGGCGTGTGGAGCGGCGAGAGCGAGCCCGCCTGAAATCGGTCAAGTTCCACGGCTCCAATGAGTACTCGGACGGCCGGTCGACGGGCACACTGGACCGCAAGAAGAAGAACTTCTCCTTCTCCCGGAAGTTTCCCTTTATGAAGTCGCGCGAGTCCTCCAATGAGGACATCTCCGCCTCGGGCAGCTACGACCACCTGACGGAGGGCGAGGAGAGCGAGCGCGGCGGCCGCCACCCGGTGAATCACGTCGACCGCTCCTCCATCAGCGGCTCCAACACGGCGCTGGAGGAGATTCGCGAGGACGGCTGTCACATTCTCTCCTACGAGGCCGTCTCCCAGGTGGACATCGACTACATGCGACCGGTGGTCATTCTGGGGCCGCTGAAGGAGCGCATCAACGACGACCTCATCTCCGAGTACCCGGACCGCTTCGGCTCCTGTGTGCCGCACACCACCCGACCGCCGAGGGAGGACGAGGTGGACGGCCGGGACTACCACTTTGTGCCCACCAGGGAGCAGATGGAGCGCGACATTGAGGCGCACCTGTTCATCGAGGCCGGCCAGTACCGGGACAATCTGTACGGCACCTCGGTGGCGGCGGTGCGCGAGCTGGCCGTCAACCAGCAGAAGCACTGCATTCTGGACGTCAGTGCGGCCGCCATTCGCCGGCTGCAGGGCGCCAACCTCCTGCCCGTGTCCATTCTGGTGCGCCCGCGGACGCTGGAGCAGCTGCGCGAGTGGGACAAGCGAATGGCGGAGGACGAGGCGAGGCGGCAGTTTGAGCGGTCTCTGCGAACGGAGCAGGAGTTTGGAGAGCTCTTCACTGCCATCATCTCCGCCGACACGCCCGAAGAGGTGTACGCCAAGGTGAAGCTCGTCATCTACGACAACTCTGGTCCGGTCATCTGGGTGGCTGCCAAGAACCAGAAAATTTAGCATCTCCTTTCACTGGGTAAGCCGCAAGGCAACAGCTCGATGGAGCAGTTCTAATGTCTGTTTTCGTTGTCATCTCAACCTAGGCCACACTCTCCACTGAGCTCCACTGCCACGCCGATCAGCTTCACTTTCTCTCTCCTCCTCGCCCTGAAAAACCTAGCGACAGCTGTCTTCTCTAGGAACTCATCTAAGCAATTGTGCCCGAAGGGCGCCCACTTTCACCTTCTTCTCTTGTCCACTTGAATCTGTTTCTTGCAGTGGTTAGCCCATCCAGCGAGGAAACCTTCATCATTGAACTCCGCTTCATCGTTCTTTGTCACGACCATCTAATTGAAACTTTTTTCCCAAGTCGTATGTTCGTGCCAAATGGGATTGCAAGACTACGAAACAGATGAAAGCACCGGGAACCTACAGTACAATTTTCTCTCTTTCTCTCCTCCTGCCGCTCTCTTTTCTGTCAACCGAATTTTCTTTGCTCTCTCTTTCACACACACACACACACTTCATGCCCGGACCACACATACACTCACCGACAGACCTGATTCCTCTCATCACCTCAAGCATGCCCCTCTCCTCTTTCCCTGCTTATTATTGGATCTGAATCATTATATTATTTCTCTTTCTCTCTCACTCTCTACCAGTCGAACAACGTCTTGCCCGTGTGTATTACTACTACCCCTTTGTTTGCTCCCCCAGATTGGTTTCTATTTTCACTCTTGCTCTGTGTTACTGACATATTTTCTCTGCTCGCTCGCTTCCCCTACCTTCATCTACGCTCTCATCACCACCATCAACACCACCATCATCATGTGCGGAACCATAACTCATTACGCTTTTATTCTCCTTTCCTCCTTACTGCTGGGCTTGGTTTCTTCTCTTTCTCTATTTATTAATCCATCATCGCTAATTACTGCTGACTTTGTTTTTCGTCATTTCACAATTTTACTTTCTCTACTTTCTCTCTCTCTCTCTCTACTTGAGATGCTAATGCTTTGACGATGAATATCGCCACTTGCTGATGATTGATAATTATTGACATATATCAGTTAAATTATTGACTAGTAAATAAATTTTTATATATTTTCAGTTATTTCACTAACAAGTACGGTTTGGTTGCGAGTAACGCTCTTTATGAAGCGTTTTCGGTTTATTTTTCCCGCCACCGTCTGTTTTGCTTTTCAAGTCGACTCGCTTCTGTCGAGCTTTTCTTGGTCATTGTTTTCAACTCATTCCAATGCTCTAAATATTGTGCATATTTGTATCTGATTGTTTATTTTCATCAAAATATCCGATTTTACTTAGTTGAAAGCATCTGTTTGCAATGGGTATCACCGGATTGCTGCCGCTAATGAAGGCCGCCACTTCTGATGTCAAGCTAGGAAAGCTGTCAGGTATTTTTACAAGAGAATACTGTGCTTAAGTTCTGAAGTTTAATTCACAATATGTTCTCTTCTCTAGGAACTGTGGCTGCCATCGACACCAATGGCTGGATTCACCGAGCTTGCTACAGTTGTGCTGACAAGGTGTACATGAATGAAGAAACAGACATGTACGTCAACTACTGTATTACCCTGTGTCGCATCCTGCAAAAGCACAACATCACGCCGATTCTCGTTTTTGATGGTCAAAGCTTGCCAGCGAAAGCGGTGACCAAGGCAAAGCGACAGCAGAGAAAGAATGAAGTGCGAAAAAAGATTGACGAAATGCTGCGCGCAGGCGACAATAAAGGCGCCCGCTGGCTGATGCGCCAATGCGTTGATGTCAACTTTGAAATGGTCCACCGAGTTGTGCAAAAGTGCCGCGAAGAGCAAATTGACTACATTGTTGCTCCATTTGAAGCAGACGCACAGATTGCGTATCTGGTGAACCATGGCATTGCTGATTACGCCATCACTGAAGACTCTGACCTGCTTGTCTTTGGCTGCAAGAAAGTGCTCTACAAGTTTGATCGTGATAATGAAAAAGGCTCCATGCTTAACCTTGAGCGGCTCGACAAGTGCTTCAATAACTTTTCTGAACGCAAGTTTCAGTTCATGTGCATTCTTTCAGGTATGTGTTAAATCGCTGATTTACTTTTTATTCTAATGGAATTTCATCATTTCGCTTAGGTTGTGATTATCTGGAAAATATTCCACAGGTTGGATTAGGAAGAGCTAAAAAGTTTTTTGAGAATTTCCACTTGCCACTTTCACTTGAGACGATTGGAAAAGATTTGCTCAACTTACCTTCAGCTATCAAAATGGAAGGCAAAGTGAAAGTTTCACAAGAATACATCAAAGGATTTATTCGTGCTGTGCGGACTTTCGATCATCAGATCGTGTTTTCTCCTTTCACCGGGAATTTCACTCACTTGAAGAATCTCAAAGGTGGACTTGTGGAACACGATCAGCTAAAACTTGGAGAGTTTGCTGGAGACTTTTTTGAACAAACGGCAGACGACTTCATCATCCACTACGTTACAGGAAACATTCACACAAAAACCATGGAAAAAATGGATCCTGATTTTGTTCCCCATCTTTTGGGAGACTCTAGTGGCAAACTTTCTTGGTTCACTGAAGAGTTTCGCAAACGAGTTGAAGCTAGAAAGTCGATGAACTTGATATCCAGCAGTCTTTTTGTGCCCGAGTCGCCTCTTAAATCACAACCCAATCAAGTGGCTGACACCTCCCGAGAATTTAAACGAAAGATTTCATGTGATGTCAACGATGAGCTTTCATTGTCTAAAACGCCGGCAAAACGCATCAAAACGGTTCTCAAATGCAGCGAAAATGAAATGTCTGAAGAGCACAAATCTACTTCTCAAGAAGGAAATGACTTGACAGTATCTACAAAGTTTCTAAAAGTTTTCAACAGAGATGTGGAGATTGAGCGAAATGGAACTCGAACGAGCCGTACCTCTTCACGAAATATTTTTCGCAAAAGTGAAACTGAACTTTTGAAATCAACAGGCAGGCAGAGCAGTGCATACTTTCAGACAAAAACTGAAAGCACTTCAGTAAAGCTTCAATATGAAGTGGTGAAAAAACAGACTACAAAATCTTCTAAATTTGCAACTCCTTTAAAGGAAGCTGGGTTCTCTGACGATTCTGACCTGGAAGTTCCTGATCTAAATGACGAGGAAGAAGGTTCTGAAGCAAAAGCGAAACTGAACGAAAGCGTTTCAAGCATTGAAGATGAAGACAAGGCGGCACTGTGCTCACTGAACAACAGCCAAAGCTCTGGTTATGATTCACAGAAGCGTTCACTTAAATCAACTCCTGATATTAGATCTTCACAGACCTCAAATGACTCCTTTACCGCCATAAAATCACAATCAAGCACTTCGAGTAGAAGTTCTGCTAAACAAGTCAGCGCTCGTGCTTCAAAGCGAAGCAGTGGCCGAGCTTCAAAAACCAACACTACCTCAGTTTATCGCTCTCATGACATTCGCAAGTTCTTCAAAACAACCACTGTCAAGTCTGACGAGTGGATTGATTTAAACTAAAGTATACATCACTGACCAATTTACATACTTAATTAAGCCCTATCACCTCATTGATCTTTTTACACTGCTATAATTTTTTACTATATTAAATGAATAAAAAGTAATTATTTGTTGCAATACTTTGTTTTATTGAGGAGTGAATGAGTATGTGCTAATGAGTACAGTTTGTATTTAAAATTGCTCTAAAAGTTAGTAGTAGTATGTAACCAAAGTATTTGTAGTGAAAAGAAAATAATGGTTTCGGCAGTTGTTGTCAGAATGAGGTGATGGTTTGCCGACTGGTTTCCCTCTTTCTCCAACATCAATCCCATTCGCAGTCTTGTCCGGGTTTGTGAGTGCCCGTATTCTGACGTCGAGCTGGTCGTGGCTGCTTAGGAATTGCAGGCCCTGAAACCCAATCAAAGTCATTGGGAAGTGGCGCGAAGACCGGTTCAGGCTCAGCAGGAACAGCAGGAGCCGCCCCAGAACTGGAAGCAAGGGGAGCAGGGACGGCATTGGCTGCCCTTGAGACACCCTTCATCTGCGATGATGAACCCGAAGGTCGACGTTCTTTGGGAGCAACAGGGGCTGACGCCGGTTCCGCTTGAGCTGAGGTCCAGTTAAAGTCACTGGGAACTGGGCCGAATGTCGATTTGCATTCAGCTATGACAGCCTTTGGACGGACACTGGTACTTGGTGATACTACTTGCGGTTTTTCAGGCACAGCTATTGCGGAGAATGGAAATACCGAGAATGGAGATACCGAGAATGGAGAAGAGGGTGGAGTGATCATGTTCAGTTCTTCTTCACTGGGAGGCAGAAACAAAGTCGGGTTTTGTTGAACTGCGAAATCCACCCACCAGACAGCCAGTTTTCCATGCCAGCTCTTTGCCACCGACTCGAGCTCAAGTTCCAGGGGAATGCTGCAGATAATCCTTTCGGCCTGTTCTATCTTCTCTTTGACGATAGGCGCCGTCGGTGATTGACACTTCAGCAGGGCCTCGATGGTCGGCTTCAGAGTGGACAATTGCCGGTGTACGCTTTCAATAGAAAATTTGATCGTTGCCATTTTTATAAGGTTCGAAACGACGTTCAGTCTGATGAGTTCTTTGAGAAAGAGAGAGGAGGTAAGATCAGAGGTGATTTTTGCAGAGATGAGTTGATGCGTTGACAAAGTCGCGGCAGCGGTGAAAGCAGCCTTTCTTTATATATTTTTTTGTGAAAGGTTGCGCTTGACATTTGAACTTTGACTCTGAATCACTAGGTGATAAACTAAGTGAGAAAGAGAAAAACTATTCGTGCACCTTTGACTAATTACCAATTTGAAATGTAGCTCTCACAGGTAGCGCCACTGGTCAAAGCGTTTGTTTTCAGATTTTGCAGTTGAGTGTTTTGAGACTCGGTGATTTGAAACAGAGATTGCAGCTTTGAAACTGTTTCTTTTCGAAAACATGGCCTCATCTTCATCCTCCTCAATTAGCATTCAAATGCCGACAGACAACAATTTTGATCAGAACACCGCTAAGCTGCTGTTGTCTCATTGTGGCACCCTGATTGTGGAAAGCTTTCCGTCTGGTTCTGAGTTTGGCATTGACTTGTCTATTCACTACACCGGTGACAAGTTTCTCGGTATCAAGTTAATACCACCCGGTCTTCATTTCACATACTTTAGTTTAGTAAGCAAGCAAGACAGCACCGTTGCTCCAAGAGCGGGCTTTTTTCATTACTTTAATCCTGGAGATGTGCTCATTACCAAATGGGACGCCCAAGCAGAAGATCTGATTTTATTTCGCAATGATACCGAGCAAATGGACCGTCTGAGGAGCTCTTTTGCCAGCGGAAGTTTAGACAGTCATTTAGGTAAGATGGCTGATTTTTAAAAATAAATCGAATTCATTAATTCATTTTGTTTACGTTTTTAGGTGCTTATCAGTTTGATCAATATCAAACCTGGGTTTCACTGACTGACTTCATTTCTCAGGAGCTCTTTCTCAAACTAAATCCCTCTTGTGGGCGAATATTTTCTGCATCATCTCTGGTGTACAAGCCTAATGCAGATGGAAGTGTCACTGCCAGACTTGACGAACATGGTTTACCTGAAATGGTCGTAGCACCTGAATCGGCAATTCGTTTTTTCTGCGAACCCATTCCCAGACGATTCCTTTACCCAAAAGACGCAACAGCTAAAGAAATTACATTGCATTCACTTGATTCCACTTACACGCTCGACACAATACTTGCATCGCCATCGTATGGAAACGTAGAAAACAATTTACTTGGCGAGCTGCAATTTGTCTTTATCGCATTTATTCTCGGGCATGTTTTCGACGCATTCGAGTACTGGAGAGATATGCTGAGAATTATCTGCTCTGCCCGCCTTGCTCTCTCCACACGTCCTGATCTCTACCTCTCCTTCATTCGAGTGGTGCACTTTCAACTGAAGCAGACCAATGAGGCCATCTTTGCTGATATTGTCGAAAACGAAAACCAAGTTTTTCAGTTTATGCGCACTTTTATGCTTAATTTAAGAAGTGCTGCAGACAATGGCGTTAGCTTGGAGCTTCGGCGACGAGGGGAAAAGTTTGTTTCTGCACTGCAGAAGAGTATGCGGTGGAACTTTGATGACGAACCTGACGATGAGTTGCCCATGATTGTGCCAACTACAAGTGATTAATGACTGTCATCGTCAGTCGAAGTTTTTTCTGTCTGTATTATATTTGTAACATAAACACCTGTTTTGTCGGATGTTTCATATCAAAACTCTACGCACATTCGCAGAGGGTGGGTGTTTTTCACCTCACCAATGTCATGCAGCATTCTAGAGCAAGCAGTCAGTTGACTGTTGACCAGCTCCGCCAACACATGTGAAGTGGCAAAAATGTACAGAATAATTTCTGTTTGTCTTCTTCTTTCTGCAAGCTTTGAGCACGTTGTTTTGGGAAGAGCTTTCAAATACAACGTCGAATTTGACCTGAAGCCAATTCCAATTCGTCGTCAGCTAGTCTGGCGTTCTCTGATTGACTGGCATAATCCTGCCAACTGGCAGCCTTCCCATCGACTGCCCTGTCCGAAAGACCGCATTGCTTTGCCGGAGGACTTTATTCTCTTTCTCAACCACGAACTGGACACTATAGAGCTGGTTCTTCCACAAAACGGCGAACTGGTTCTCGGACCACAAGGCAATGTCCGCCTGTTGACCTCAGACGACCTGGGCGACTTTGAGCACAAGTGTCCGCCAGGGGAAGGCGGGGAGAACATGGAGTTTCACCCAGTGGAGGAGAAGACGCCCAGCTCGTGGTTTGCACCTCATCACTGGCAACTGGTCTTCAGACAGCCCCAGTCAGCGGACTACGAACAGCAGCAGCAGCAACAGTCTTTTTCCGAGTCACTGGTGGCCATCTCCAACTTTGCCACCTTTCTCTCCTCCCGCCGAGAAGTGGCCAGCATTGTGCCGCACTCTGAGCGCATTCCCTGCACCGGCGACTGGGTGCACTTCCCCACCAACAATGGCTCATTCAAGGTGACCATCGAGCGAAGCAGTCAGATTCCCGCACTGGGACTGCTCACCATTGGCGCCACACAGTTCACCAGCACCACTGGCTTCGGCGAGTTTGCTAAATCATTTCGCGGCGAGATGCTTTTTCGTTTTGGAGACTACAACCACCTCAGTATACGACCAGGCGTTGCGGGCTACTGCGGCAATGACGCCCCCAAAAGACTGGCCACCATCTGCCAGAATGCACAACAGGGCGCCTGTCCGGACCGAAAGTCGCTGGGCTGTGCCGATCCGATCACCCCTCAGGGCCACTGCTGTCCGATTTGCGCGTCCTCGCTGGTCGTTCAGCGATCGAAACAGGAGAGCGCCCTGAGTGATGGGGCGCTGTACGGGCAGCTGTTGGCAGCAATGAGACAGGTGCACGCCGAGCTGCCTTCCATGAGACTGTACGGACACTGGCTTTACGATCGCCGGTGGCAGTTGATTGCGGAGGACTTGCCACCTGAAGGAGCTGAAGTGCCGTCGGAGCGACTCAACGACCGGTACATTCAGCAAGTGAAAAGCCGTCTGGAGAGCAATGGTGAGTAGTGGAGGGCGCAAGCACTTTGGAGCACACAAGTTTTACTCACTGGTACAAATCAATGTTGTTTTGCAGCAAAGCTGGCAAAGGAGCTTCGGCTGGAGGTAGCTTCCAGTGTGGAGTGGCTTGAGGATAGCCACTTGATCGGCTCTCTCATTTGGTTCTTTGTTGTTCTTTTTCTCCTCTCTCTGGCTGCCTACCCACTGTACACCTACTACCAGCGAAATCGGTAAGTGGGCACTTGCAGTCGATTGCCAGTAATGATTGCCTCACTTTCCCTTCCTTTCTTCCTTCTTTTGCGCAGATTGGATCCGGCGTTCACCTTTGTTAGATTCCGCTCGCATACGAGCGATTTGAATATTGAACTTGAAGTGGACCCGACGGGAGCTGCGGCAGTTTCTCACACTGCAGCTACTGCCTCCACTACGAAGGGCGCCCCTTCTCGACCAGCAGAGTACCGCCAGGCAGTGTCTTTCCCCAGCCCGTCAGCAGTGCCGTCCACCTTCAAGCAGCTGCTGTCGCCCTTTTCGGCATCCTCAATCGCCTCCATCAAGTCGGCCATTAGCGGCAGTAGCAGCACTTCACTCTCCACCAATGCATCCACTTCATTGTTTCCCAATCTATCACCAGGTTCGGGCGCCGGTGATAGTTCTCGCACCTCTAATGGCCTAACTGAAAACTTTGACAATCCCATTTTTCGACTTTATCAGCAAGAGACTGCTGCTGCTACTGAGGGGCAGGCTGCCACTTTGCCTAAACTCACCAGAGCCACGTCTCATCAATCGTTGCACTCAAACGAGTGATAATGTGATGTCAGGATGTGTGCCCTATTTTTGTCGCTTTTACAGCACTGATCAAGCACTGTGATCGGTGTAAACATCATTCACAAACGTTGAACACATTCACTGAGATGTAAATTAAAGTGACATTAATTAAGGCAATTAATTACATCAACAAGAAGCCAACGTATGCGCCAGCGACTAGCAGTGTGTGTGTGTGTCCGTTCTTTCAAAACAAGTCGGAATTGCTGTGTTCTGTGTGTTAATTAGCAAAGTGAGTTACTCAGTTCAGTGGAGGTCTCCGATGAGATCGATCAAATGCTGCCTCAGTAGAGCACTCAACAAGCAAAGCGGTGCCTGGCAAAGAGGTTTTTAGCAGAGAAGTCAGTGCACTAGCTGCTGACCTCCATTCAGACAATCTTTCATTCTGAAAAAAGTTGACTTTCCCCTGAACAGCAGAGGGTGACTACTGAGTCAGCACTCTGACGACTACTGCGAGCGTGCTTCTGGCAATCTTGTGAATGAAGGTGGCACATGGCGTGTCGCTTGCAATTCATGGAATGCACACCGCCGCCGCTTTCTATTCACCCAACTGAGGTTCGTCGGCGAATTAGGTCACCGAGCGTGTGTAGTGACCACCCACGCCATTTCTTCGTCTAACTGCCGCTGTGCAGCGACGCTTTCTCTTTCTCCTGACAAGGCAGTTTCATTCTCTAAATTCTCTCTTTCTCTCTTATTCTATTTCTCTCAGGGTCACCGTCGATCGGGTTAGTATTGCTGGCTCTTAGTGTTCAAATGGAAGCATCTCAAGTTACAGAGAACGTCACCTACGGTGCTTCGGTTGCCGCTTTGAGGTGGCAGCGGAGTGGTGGGCACACACATACGTCATCCTCTTCTTCTTTTGATGAGAAGAAAAATGGGCCAATTTGATAATTTGGCAGGACAAAGACCATGTTTTATGTACAACCGGTTTGCCGGTTTCTAGTCAAACCAATTGTCCTCCTAGCACTAATGACTGTGGCCATTGAGAACAATGGAAACGCTAAATTAGTAGTACCAACTTTTACTCACCGGTCAAAGGCAAACAACTGAACGATTGAATTGTCACTTTTCTATATAGTTGATATCATTATTAATATTCACCAACAGCTTAGTGCCTTAAAGGCAGTGCCTGTGTGTTGCACAGATGAGACTGCTTTGAGGGAGCGAGAGAGAGAGAGAGAGAAAGAGGCATATGCAAGCAACACTTAATGCAGCAAACTCGGTTGATTGCTCGTTACTTGCGAGGCCGTCAAAGCTTTTGATAGGACTATTCAGTAGAGGATTGAACGCTAAGCAAACATACATTCCACTGTAGCGGAATAGGCTTTTGCGCAGGGTCTCTTCTACTTTCCGATGAATTGCCGTTAGAACTGTGGTCCTTCCAGTGTAGTGTGTGAGGAAAACTTCACATCTATTGAGTGGCAGATAAGTGGCGTAAGAAAACAAAGCGCACAATAAAGCAATTACAAACGGTCAGCGAATATACAGCACGCTGACAGGACTGACAAAGGTGACAATCAGACTCACAACAGTACTTTTCTGTTGATATTTCATTAGGAAATTGCTTCTTTACAGTGAACAGATTTTGCAGTTTTTAAATTGAAAGCCACATTTCATGTTAAATAGAGCATGTCAATGAGCGGTATAATCATTTTAAAATGCGTTTTTATAAATTAGTAAAATGCTTCAAATTATTCAATTTAACTAGACAGTAAATTAATATATGAAAAAATAAAATTTTTACTCGTTTATTCTAAGAGTTTATGCGGCCTTCAAAAATGAATCATTTTCTGGCAATAAAAATTAAGTGATTTACATGAACCAAAACAACTTGACAAACCCATTTGAAACGTATATTTTGCTAGCGTACTATGAACTAAGACTTTAAATTTTATAAATCTGAAAAATGTAATCAAGTTAAAGTGAATTTCAAGAGGGTTGATGAAACTACCACTACTTTATTATTGTGAAAGCATTGAAAAGACTAGTTTTTGATTTTCTGCTGCCATACTGAGAAAGCCAACGACGATAAAGTAGAAAGCAGCAGCAAACAGCAAAACAACAGGCAGTAGTCTCAAACAGGCAGTATAATAAATTATTTAAATGGAACTTTTTTGAATCCCAAATTCCCTCAACTATTTGACGGTAGCTTAAAAAGATTGTATTTCAGAGTGCTAAATGCAAAGTCATAACCTGTGGAAAGCACCAAAAAAGCTCGTATATATCAGTTAACGAGGTTCAAATGCGGCATTTTAAAATCAATTTAAGAAAAACCCAGTTTTTATTTGAAGCTTCAGGAGTATAAAGCACAAATTATTCGCAAATTGCTAAACTTTTGGATAAATTAAATTGCATAGACGTTGCTATTGAAAAGCTTCAAATACAGCAAAAAATAAGAAATTTAGTCTAATGAAGTCGTCAACAAATGTGAAAATGAAAGTTGGCTCGTTTCAGTAGAATCATTAGTGGTCGCAGTACAGTTCCAAGATGCAATTGCATTCATTACACCTCGGTGGTCTCTAATGCAGTAAACTGCTGGGTAGGCAATTGCTGCTCTCCTTCAAGTATTATAACTTCTAACTATAACTACTTCTACTTGACACCCACCAAACAGTACTAACCAACATTAAAACGCACACTAGCCACAAGCATTTTCTAAGACTAATTCCAACCGACCACTCGAGAGTGCTACAGCTTTCTCTCAATTCAATTTGCACTTTAGAAGCACACGTACGCGCCGTAAATTCACACAATATTGAAGATTGAGATACGTGCTTTCTTAAATTAAAGGCCAAATGTGATTCAAATTAAAAAGAGGAAAAAATATCTGGCAAATTTAATAGCCAGAGGCAGAGTAAACAAATTGCTGAGCAGTCTGTATCTGTAAAGTTTAATTTTTTGCATTTTCTTTTTTTGCAATTTAATAGTTATGCAATAGTAGCAATTAAAACTCACGTTATAAATTCTGGCTAACTATTGTTCATGTTTTAAAACAAAAAAAGTATATGAAATGTATTGCAGTGAAGTTTAGTTTTAGTTTAAAAAATTGCCTGTTGCATTGATAAAACTTGAAAAGTCAACTAACTTTGATTTGTTTGTTGTAAAAACATTTTTTTGTTAGTTTGAATTTTTTTGTATTTTATCAAATGGTTTTATCAAACCGCTACAAAACGTTAAAATTAATGGCATAGTTCAAATGGGGTCTAATGTAAACAGCTGGAATTCATACTTTAGTATAAAAATAATATTGCTTATTTTGAAATAAAAAATAAATTTGATATTTTTATTGAGTTTGAGTATTTTGATTTTATGGACGAGCAAACTTTTTAAATTGAGGAAAAACAATATTGACAGTTTGTCAGCACTTATTATGCTATTTGGCAAAGATCGCTGACAGTGTTCTAGACAGCTTTGTGAAGCAAGTCAGCAGCGTGTTACTGTATACTCTTTGTCCTACTTTTTAATAAATGAACATGAATTGGCATACTAGCGCAAGAGTATTTTGTGAAATGATCAACTGTCTAATAGTAGAGCTAATAGTTGAAGCCTGATGCTCATTTGCTTGGCAGAGAAGAAGGCTGGCACGTCGACAAGGTAGTACTCACCTTGTGCGGCGGTTTCTGTGCTAATACTCCGCCCTCCATTTGACGGACATGTCAGTAACAAGTTCGGTGTAAGTTGGGCGGAATCGGAAGGGATGCCATTGCCATTGGCATCCTAATCGAGAACATTCCGCCACAATGACAGTGGCAAACAGCTGTCGCGAGCTATATGTGCGAGCACACACACACACACCGGGTGCCAATCAGTGCTTCTACCCCCTCTTGCCAACGTGTTCGCCACAAGGAACAACAGTTGTGCCGTTGATGCAATCAAAACGGACTGCCAGGAGAGGGGGTAGAGACAATTGCCAGTTCTGCCGAGTGCAGTTCAGACTCTCTCTCTCTCACACATGCATAGGCACGGCGTCTATATGTGCGGAAAAAGTATTTTCAACTCTCAGTGACCATGTGAACTGAAAGAATTTAGTGCCTCTCTCTCTCTCTCTCTCTCTCTCTCTCTCTCTCTCCACAGCGCCCTCAAATTACTCAAACGAAAAGAGGTCAACAATGTCCTGTGTGCGTGTGTTGCAAAAATTATTGGAAAACAAACTTTTGTAATGAGCAATTTTTTGCAACACCAAGAGAATGCTTAAAATGAAGAGTAGAAAGGATTCTCGTTTTTGTTGTTGGCAGGAAGAGTGAGTAGTGCAAAGGAGCAAAAGTGGGCTCACGCGCACCGCACACACTTTCCGTCGGTAGAGGAACTGGGGGTTGTCCTTCTTTTCTTCACAGCTGCTACACCTCGAAGACCAACAAAGGTTGGTAGGCGAGAGAGATGGTGCACTTCTACCGGCCATTCAAACTCATTTGAGAATGCGCATTTGAACAAATAAAATGATTTTTGAATCCTGTTAAACAACTGAAAACAATTGGCACGGGTTAGAGAGAAAGTAGCGCGTTTCCTTTTTGATTATCAATCGTAGGCGGATGAGATTTGCAAATTTGTCCAAGTTTATTCTTATTTTTCTTTTTGAATTCTACAAAGTTGGTTAACTTAATTATTTGATTATAGTTAGTTTGAAACACTCTAAAAGACAAACTATCGCCACTTGCTGTCCTGCTAGGCATTCGGTGCTGCAAGTATGTTTGCATTTCAAAAGTTTGCCTACCAAGTGCAACTGTGTGTGTGGTGAGAAAATTGTTGCAACACATTCTCAGTGAACTGCATCGACAAGGCGAAAAGGCGACTGCTCTGAGCGTCGACGGCCGAGGTGGCAGTGTTTTGTGCTTACCAGTTCCAAGTTCCAACCAGCGACACACTGGCACACTGGCAAGCAAGACAGCAACAATACTGACACACTCACTCACTCACACACCTGGTAGCTGGGCATGCAGGCGCGCGCTCTATTCCCATACTCTAAATGCTCAGGCTCAGTCTAGTGCGCTGAAGATTGCTCCGCGGAACATCTGATTCCTGGCAGTACAGTATCATCTGAGCTGCTGCTGCTAATGCTGTTGTGAAAGAAAAAAGATTCTTTCAGCTCACCGAAGGTACTCTGAATGACCATTGTTGTTTGTAAACTTCGAAGAGTGCTATAAATTTGCTTAGCACACATTGAGCTCTCCTGCTCCGTGTGCTCTCTGTGTGTGTGCTTCATGACGGCTCGCTCCATCGACCGCCACTCACCGTCATCACCGGCTCTCTCTCTTCCCTTCCAACTTGGGCACTATTACCAGCGTCACCATCGGCTCTTCACCGTCGTTCACAGCCCGACACTGAGCTTCAGTTGAGTCACTCTTTCTCACTCTCTCACTTCTTCGGAGGCACAGTGCCAAAATACCCAATTACCTATATATATATAATAGATGAACGATCCATTTATGTCTCAGCTGCCAGTGAAGGGAAGGTTGTCGTCGTGAGAGAGAGAGAGAGAGAGAGAGAGAGAGAGAGAGAGAGAGAGAGAGAGAG
>JAALOO010000541.1_pt1 | contig 33118 bp, 28 predicted proteins | sample 7257641 | NCBI WGS metagenome assembly JAALOO01 (sample SAMN14085613, study PRJNA598686) | mite metagenome | biome: ENVO:01001000; feature: ENVO:01001002; material: ENVO:01001226; isolation source: single female mite from University of Michigan culture on fish food culture... ...
TGTGTGTGTGTGTGTGTGTGTGTGTGTGTGTGTGTGTGTGTGTGTGTGTGTTTGCCCTGGCAGAAAAAGGCAGACGGTGTAAATGTAAGTGCCACTGTGAGTGTGGTAATTAATTGAAAAGTGAATTGCACGACGATAGTTGGCACAAACAATACAACAGCAGTAGTAGTAGTAGTAGTAGTGCCCCGCAGTGGACAAATGTGTGCCCACTGCAAGGCACTCTAAATGACATATCATTTTGAAGAGCATCCTGCGCTTCCACAACTGTTGATGTTGTTGCTGTGTCTGCAGGAACTTCCGCACAGCAGAAGAACTACTGCACACAGCAGATGCACTAATTTGCTCTCACGGCATGTGCAATGCTTTCCACTTACTTTCACCTTTTTTCAGGTGCAAGTGCAATGCTGTCAGTCAGCTCACAACAATGGACAAACATGACCACACACTCACTTACACACACACACATAAGTTCTGTTCATTTCAATAACATTGCAATTGTGAGTTATTATATAATTAGCATTTTTAGTTTTTAGTAAATGACGATGGTTTAAAGTTCATCAAATTTATACCCAATAACTTGCGATTTCCGCATCTAGTAAAATTTTTTTGCAACGTTTTTTTGTTTTTAAGTAACTAATAGCAGTTTGCAATGCTAGTTGAACTGTATCATAAAAAACTTAAACAAAAAAATATAATCAGTTTGAACGTTTTTATTGTTGACAATTTATCTAGTTAATCAGTCAATCTGTGCATTGATGCTTGCGTGTAGTTTCTTTGCAATGTGCGACTGTTTAGATTACATTCATATGTATTGAGGTCTGCTAAAGAAGAGCAAACCTTCTTTAGACTTAGTGTCTGCTGTACCAAAAAAACTTGACAAAGCTAAGGAATTTAGATAATACTAAATAGTAGCCTAATTGAATGTCATTACTACAGGCAAGGGACACTTGTCACTATGGGCAAAACAAAGATAATATAAAAGAAACAAATTTTAAATTATCAGAACAAAACCAAATACCTGAAACGTGACCATTAAACATCGGGTAGTCACCTGCAAAAATCAACAAGCATTTCAATCTTTGAAACGTGACAGAGCAGTTTTGAGCATAAAAATCTGTTGACAAAAGTTTATTTTGCCACAAAGGACAGTGTGTGATCAGATAAGATCAAAATTAAATTGTGATGATAATGTCTAGAGATTAAAATATAGTAAAAGAAAACTCTAGAATGACTGTGACAGTTTAAACGTGTATGTTGGCCAATACTGGCAGACGGTTTTATTGACTGTCATTTGACTGCATTAACCGTGCTCTTGACATTACAACTACTTCAAAAGACACCAAAGCTCAATGGCACCTGAATTAATGAAGTGGACACTTTCAGTAGTACGCTTTAGCTAAAGCTTTATTCAATGTTTGTTTATGATGCGGGAGTTTTCAGAGAATAGAGAACCAGCACTACAACCGGCAAGCACAACCACAATGGCCATTTTTTCTCACCGAATATGATTAACCTTTCTTTGTGAATGACACAAGTAAAAGTGTCAAGGCAATAAAGAATAGCAAACACAAAAACAAAAAAACGTTGATTGAATTGTTGATAAACTGACCGATTACTTTACACTAGTTTAGCATTGTGTTTTAATACACAATTTATAATTTTAAAATATTTTGCCAGAATAAATTAAAAATTGCCTTGAAAGTGTTTTACAAAAATGATGTTTAATATTGATTTTTAAAATGTTTGTGTTTTGAGTCAAAAAACTGTAATGCAAAAAAAGTACAACAACCAAACTTTTTTAAAACCAACAATTTAATGCTGCAACAATTTAAAACAGACGCTATTTTGTTTATAAATACAGTAGCACTTGTTGATAAAAACTTAACAATTTGACAATTATAAAAAACATTGCTTGTTTTGCAAAAAAAATAATTTTAAATTACAACCAGTTTTGCAAAATGCGTACTCATTTTGGTAGATGCTTTATCAGTTAAATCCATCTTGATGGTTTAATTGAGCAAACAACTTGCTAAGACTAATTTTTTCGTTTTTTTATTCAGCTTCATTAGTTTTTTAAACCTTAGTGTTGTTTCACAAACACTTTTGTCTGCGCGTGTTAACATTTTATTTTTAGCAATAAAAATTTTCACATCCGTTAAAGAAATTTTTTTGCGGCACTAATTGTTAGCAATAAAAACGACATTTTGCCGGCTAAGTTTAGGTATAAATTAAACTTTCTCTTTTGACTTAAACAATACAAATGCCGCTACTCCTGAGAAAAGATGAGTAGTGACTGCTAAAGTAGATGTCTATAGATGTCTCATAAAGTTATCTTTCATTTTTATGAAACATTTAAAACAACTGTTGACAAAAAATTCCCAACAACAAACTGTATTGTCAAGAAAGTGCTGAATGAGTTTGTAATAGCAAAATTTAAAAACTTAAAAATTTTTTATATTTTTACTCTGTAGTATGTAGCGCCACTTAAGAAAATGAAATTTTTTTTGACCAAACTAACACAATCTTTGATTTATTTGTCATTAACTTTTTTTATGCAAGTTAAAAATTGATTTGTTAAAGTAAAATTTATTTAGTTAACTAACATAATTCAGCAATTTAGAGTAAGCAAAGTGAAAGACAATTTAAACTGCTCTACTTAAAACCTTTTATTAAAGACAACAGACTATTTGTTTAAAAAACACAAAACACAGTTATTCAGATCATCAAAGATCATGGTCACTACTAACTAAACTAGTGGCACTAGATTTGCAGTTTAGTGCAACAGCACTATTAGCACAAAACTTTTTGTTGGTGCTACTTTACGCTATTTTACTGTTACAGCGATCAATGTTAAATTCTGATTGTTAACAAATTTAAAAACAGTTCTTTTTTTGTAATGCAAATGGTTAGCTGATCTACATTAAACAATTTAAACACAACTTTCGGTTTTTAAATATTAAGTTTTTTTCATTAAAAACAAAAAACTAATCATTTGAGTCAACTATTTTAATACACTAAAATGTACACACAAGATATGCGTTTTAAAAATGCATAAAAATTAACAAAAAACCTTGTACTACAGGCAAGACTACACATGTAATGTAATTCAAAGTTTACCGTTTTAAAGAAAGGATGACCAGGAAACAAGAGGAAGCTTGCCTGCTTGTTTGCTTATTTGACCTAGCAAATTAGAGCAGTTGGCCAACGCGGGCAAATGAGTGTGAGCCGCTAGAAACTGTTTTGTCGGCGACAGTTGGGCAAGGGGCAAAGCACTGGCCACTTTGTCGCACCTCGTCTCTGTCACCACGTCCGCATCTTTGCCAGCTAGCATCGTTTTCCTTTTCTTTTTTTTCTCTCCTCTACTCAACAAGTGCTCCCTACTTACTCTTTCATTCACATCTTTGCCCCTTTTTAACTTTTTTTTGTTGCTGAAATGAAGTAAGCCTACATTGCAGTTGGTACAATTAACCGTTTAATTAAATGCTAATAGAGCTGTTGTTGTTGCCCAAATCTCTCACTTATCCTTCATTTTTCTCTTTCTATTTCTTTTTCTCATTGCATTGCCAATTGAGTGCCGTAGTTTCGTCTGTTTTTCTACTATTCTTTTTACTCTTTTTAAATTTTTTTTCACTTTCACTCATCTTGGATCATTCAGTTTAGTTTCAGTCGCCGACGGTTAATTGTGGCTCAGTTTGTGTACAAGTTAGTTGGATACTCACACGCATATGTCAACTAACTGCCAATTAAACTGAAACAGACAGTTAAAAAAAAGTAATTTTGTTTTCAGATCTACTTGTCGGATTTTTTACAATGTTCTTTTTATAAATGTTTAGAGGGGTCATATGTAAAAAAATTTTCATAATTTTAAAATAAACAAAAACACACTTTTAATAGCATTTTTTTATCAGTTAAATGCATGAAATAACCGGTTTAAATGGATTGAGCATTTAACGTTTAAACATATTTTTGTTTAGTCTTAGTTATCATCATTTTGAATCAATAAGTAATGTACCAGCAAGTGCGGTTATTTACTAGATGTATTAATGCCTATCCTAAATGTTCGTTACATCTAAAGTTTATGTGTTAATTACCAATTTTCCGATCAAGTGCAAACTGTCTGTTGCAGCCAAATTTTCTCTAACCAATTTACTGTTTCTGTTAACTGCTTTGCCAGCAGCTTTTTACTATTGACACTGTATTACACTTAGAGTACAGCCGGTTACTTAATCAAAGTTCACTTGCCACTTAATTTGCCACAACCAATTTCTAAGTAAGAAGTAGGCAGTAAACAGTGGGTGCTTATCAGAATTCACACAAACACACACATACAAGTTTAAGCCTGCAAACTAATCGGTCAGCGACACTGACACTGATCAGACTACTGGTCAAGTTAGCACAGCTTTTTTATTTTGAACTACAAAACTTTAACGACAAAAAATGATTTTTGTTGGTCATTTTTAGCGTTTTTCAAACTAATTTATTTTTCAAATTATTATTTTATTGTTACTGCATATTTACACTAGTTTTTGTTATTTTAAAATGGAAAGTTTAAAATGCATTAACAGCAGCCAGCAACAAACATTTTAGAAAGTTAAGCTAACCAACACATTATTGAGACTAAATCGCTGTGTTTTTAAAAACAGAAAAAAATGCAGCAAAAACAATGTAATTTGACTTTGGTAAACGTCACAACAACCACCACAGTCGCCGCCGCTGTCAGTTTTAGTCGGCCAGACAATGACAAAGTGAGGTGGATGGTCTACTCAACTCTTCTCAAGTCGTCTCATGATGCAGACAAAAGAGTGAAAGGGCAAAAGAAAGAAGAGCGGGAGATAATTGGAGGTGACGAGCTCTGCCTGTCGATGCTAGTGCTCGTTTCCTCTCTTTCTCCCCACTTTCTGTGGATGAGATGTCACCAGTCACCAAGCTAACTGCAGATAACGATCTACTTTGCCGTGATTTTCAGAGTTCTAGTTCATTTAATAAGCTGAAGGCAATCACCATCAGCGGCAACGGCTACAGCCGCACTTACGGGCTGAGGCTGACTATTTCAATGTTGCTATTCACCAATTATGTAGATGCAAAGTTTTTGTCACCACCACCACCACCAATGACATAGAAAAGCAGGCTGCTGAGCACGTCCACTGAGTTAAGTGATCCAATAATTTCTGCACAGTTGACACGCCTATTATGTCTGTCTGCCTGTCAGTTAGGAAGATATGCTGTGTGTGTCTTTGAAGATGAGACTAGACAACTAGTGTTTGTGTGTGCATGTGTGTCTGCATCCTTTTAGATGTGCAGAAAAAGAATACATCAGCACAGTGATGTGACAGTGCAGCAGCAGTGATTACAATGTCGCCTAAAACTCGTTGTCGTCGTCGTCGCGTTCCGCATCCGATTTGCCCGTTAGCCTGACCAGTGTTTGGCTAATCTAACTACGCTGTCTGTGTGATCACCTTCTCATAGACGGCAATGATTAATGAAGGGAACGGGACTGTTAGTGTTGTGCCGCTGCTACTGATATGTTTGTTAAAAATGTGAGAAAAAGACAAAGAACAGTGTGAGAAAGTGAGAGTGAGAGTGAAGACAAGAACAAGTTATGACGCGTGAAAACATACCGGCAAACTATTAAACAATACACTTTAGATTGTTTTTCTTTAATTTCAGCTTAAGCTTTTAGAGCAGGGCAGTTTAACCTGCACAAATACGTTCACTTAATTAATCAAATTTGTTTTAATCAGTGCGTCATTGTGTGTGCGTATATGTTTGGCAATTAAATCATTTGGTAATGTGAAGAACCGGCCGGCCGGTGCTATGCAGTAGTGACAATTGTTGAAAAAGATGAAATTGTTTTGCTAGTTTGTGTTGTTTCAACATCCTACAGGCGTTGGTTTTATTTGTAATGATTAGATTGTCATGTTAAATCCATTTTTCACTATCAATTGAGGAAGGTACTAAAATGTTTCTTTAAAAAATTCAAAAAGTGTTTAATGTTACTGACATTATTTTTGGTATTAATGGTAATAGTAGCGGCCCATAGGCCGCTAGCGACGTGGCTTTGAGAAGTTCGAAGTTACGTCGCCTGTTTGTATATAAGCAGCTACTCTTTGCCATTAAAGTCAGTCTGGACTACGTATGCTTGTGTTCACTTTCACTCTGCGCTTCTTAATCTAAAAAAACCAAAGAAGCGGTTTGGTAACGCAGCGCGCGGAGAGATTTACAAGCATGACGTAGTCCAGACTGACTTTTAATGGTAGAGGGAGCAGCTTATAAAGCATTTACAGAGGTTTCGAACTTCGCGTGAGCAAAGCCACGTAACCAGCGGCCTGGCGGCCGCTACTTTAATTAGTTAAAAATCAACAAAAAATGATGCAAATTATGTCAAACAACGTAAATTAAATTAATTAAAATTATAAAAAATGTTTGCTAAATGAAAAAGTTTATTTTTTAACTTGGTAATCTATTTATAAATTTAAACACTGTTACACTTTACTAGTGCAACATACTTTATTTAGGAAATGTTTTAAAACGCAACTTTGAAAACGTTACACCCTGTTAATAATCATACGATGCACGCTTTAAGCTGTCAACACTAGTTCATTGTTCTGTGTTGCTAAAAATGAAACACAGTTTAAATTGTTTTAAATTGTAGAATTGACATTCCATTCATCAACAATCCACAACGCCCACCAATAATTGAGATGTTTTCTAGAGCACCTAAACACTAATGTCCTGTTTTTGGCAAGTGTAACTAAGTGTTCAAAAATGACCGTTTACTCTTGGGTGCACCTTTTCAATTCCTCAGTAGAAAACACATTACTGATGAATGTCACGTCATCCTTCAAAATGTGTGTCCAATTAGTTCAGCCATTTCGGTTAGAAAACAAAACAACCCCTTTTACTAAACAAGTGTCAGTGCAAACATATTAGCCGTGTTAGAGTTAAATTGAATATGATAAAGTTGTAATCTGTTTGACGGAACCGATTGACACAACCATCAACACACGAAGTTAGTTTGCAGTTGTAGTTTGTTGACGACCAACAAAAAGGATACTCATTTGACAATAGTCTCATCTTTGAGACAAACAAGAACTAGCACTCAATTTTAATAACTACCGTGCGGTTACCATTAATGAAATAGTGTTTCAATATCTTTAATAACAATAATTAGAAAAATGAAACAGTGTTCATTGGTACAGATGATCTCTAGTAGTCAAAATAGAGAGTAGGAAGAAACAAGAAAAGGGAAAGAGAGAAAAAGTAAGACTAGAGGCCAATTACCAAAGTGACACCGGGAGAAGATTATAAATGAAGACGGGAAAATGCTGCGGGTTTCGGTGGCACTTGTTGTGAATGGTACTGCAATGCAGTATAACTGCACTAGTTGTGCTTAAACAAAAGCACACTCAGTGGTCACTGTGTGTGGACATTGCTCGAGTGCAATGTTGTACTTTTCTACACAACTCGTTACTAGGTACTTATTTTATTCTGACTCACTTGCTCGAGTTTATCCTATCTCTTTTGTTTTTAAACGTGTATCATTACCGTACTGCATTTGGTGTGTTTTGAAAAAGAAACTTGTTATTAATCCAATTTGACCACAATTTTTTGTCGCGCTACTTGTTTTGTGGTCAACAAAACCATTTGGTATTTTTGCCATTAACACGATTTTTTTGCTAATTATCAATTTGAACTTTAACAAAGTTTGCCTCAAAAAATTAATGCAAAAAATGTTTTTTGTTTATAAATTAAGTTTTTTATTTAATTTTAATATTTAAAATTTTCGGTTGACAAAACATTTTTATTTCAAAACATATTCTAAACTACGCCTTGTTGTAATAATTAATTGACGTCAGTTAAAAATTGTTTTGGAAAAGCTGTATTGAAATAGTCCGTATTTGCTATAAGTTTGCTTTTTGCAGTGAGTTTTTTACTTTTACTGTTTCTTAAATTTGTGTTTAGATTTTAAAAAAAACTATGTTGTTTTGTACCTGTAGTTTTAAATTTAAAAAATTTTATTATAACGTGTAAATACAATATAATTTAACGTGATTTAAAACTAAGATTAAATCTTTTGAAAAAGTAACAACAAATTTTTATTTTAACTTTTTTAAAATGTTTTTAAATTATTTTGTGTAAATCTAAGTTTTGAAACCATAAAAATGTTTTAAAAATTAATAAATGTAATAATTTTTTGATTTTAAAAAAAGAAGTTGTCCAAATGCAAACAAAAACAAAATATGTTGTTTTTCAACTAAAGATGAAATGTGTAAATTCTATTTTAAATTTACCTATTTTAAAAAACATCAACCGCACTATAAAACAACTTTTTAAGCAATTTTTGCAAAAATTACAATTTGTTATATAGCAAAATTAGATCTTCATCATCAGCGAATCAAAAATCAGCATTGGTTTTGAAATCGAATCCCATTGTGCTTGGTTTCAAACAACTATACAGTTCATTGTTTAAACTATACTGTTTGACTATGTTTTTTATGATTTAACCAATTAAAAAATGCTTTAGTTATCAAATAGATAGACGGAAGAGTCAACATGCTAAATGGCTACTGTTGAAAACAGTGCTAACACATCGTTTGCTTTTAAAAACTGTATAGTTTCTAAACAAAGAATAAATTGTTTTTTATTCATTGTTGTAATATAAATGACTGACTACACTGATCATTTGATTCCAATTGCCTACTGGTAGTTGATCAATTTTAACTACTTTTTAAGTATAAAATTAACTGTTTTTGTTTGTAAACAGCTAACGACTTGCAAGGATGAACAACAAGAACTCTCTGAAGCCCTCTGTTGAGGAAAAAATGGCAGCAACAACTAGCTCCAACGTTGCAGGTGGCAACAAAAAACCTCCTCTTCTGCGTGTGGATGCCATTTTAAATGATGAAATGGACATGCGTTCCATTCCATCTTCGTCGATTTGTTCTCTCAATCACTTGAATGTGGCTCAAACTGTAAGTTTTACTTTCTTTACTGCAGAAGTGTACTTTTATAAATTAAAATTAGTGATATGATTAAAAACAGTAATGCATTTTGTCACAAAACTGAATGATTGTTACTTTTGCTAGTCACTTGATAATGAGAAGGCAATACCGCCTAGAAAATGGAAAGTTCGAGACTCTATTAAGCTTACTCGCAAACAGGTTAGTGTTTCTTGTATAAGTAGTGTAAATAGTTGTAGTAATAGTAGTTGAAAGTAACTTTGTTTAATTTGGCAAACTATTTACCATTTTATGTTTCTTTCTTCAAGTTCTTGAAAGAGCCAAAAAAGGAGGATTTCTCTCTAAGCGATGAGATGATCAACGAGAGCGTCATGCAAAAGATGCTCCTCGACACCTGGAAGGGCAAGGTGGACAATCTAAGCAAGTCTGCTCAGGCTGCTGCTCGTCTTTTGTCGAACAGTCTTCAAGACATTAAGAACATGGCCGGAAATGAAAAGGAGGACAAGGAAGAAGGCAAAAAAGAAGAGGAGGAGAAGGACAAATTGAAGGGACTGGAGGGCAACTCAACTGGCAAAAATGAGGGTGGCAATGACGACGACGATGACGACGACTACGATGAAAACTCTTCTGAAGTGGACCCGCTCTTTTGCTGTGCCTGCCTAAAACCAGACAACAACAACAACAACAACGGCAGCATTGCCACGGAGAGCACTGCGCTAAACTCTGGCTTGGCTCCCAGCATTGGCGGACTTTCGCTGACTGGCTGTTTCGATCATTGCAATGGAAATCCCTTTCGCTGGCTGTACCGTCGTCTGCGAGCCCTCTTTGGAATGGATCAACTTGAGGAGGAGGATCAACAGCAGCAGCAACAGCGACGGCAGGCAGTTCCCGTTTGGCAGCTGCGCAAGTTCTCTTGGAACTTTGGCAGCGGCCTGGGTGGGCGGCTGGTGCCGCTGATGCCGCGAGAGCCGACCTCCATTGGATCCACTGACTTTGCCCGTGTGCGTAATCAGGTGAGTCAGGTGTTCTTCGCCGGCGATGACAACTGAAGGAAATAAAAATTATAACCAGCAGACTGTAGAATTCAGCATGGACATTTGATGAGCGGTAAAACAGTAAAAAGCATTAGCAGTTATCAGTTTGCAGAACTGTCAATTTATTTTTTCTTTTTTTGTCGTTTTCTCTTGCATCCATTTCTGTTGCCTGTCAGGCCATATTCAGATTTATAAATTCCGTTTCATTCATCACAAACTTTGATTATCTACCACGTAGATTTGATTAATAAAATCTATTACTGTTAATAACATTACAAACTTTTAAATGAACATTCCATGTTGTGTCACATAGTTGGATCTAATTTAGTTTTTAAGCTTTACGCAAAAAAGCAAAAACGCAAAAAGCAAAAAGCAGAGTGTAAAATGCTTTTTGCAATGACAGTTTATTTGGATTTAAATGAAATCATGATATTACTGTATTTGCAATTTTATTTTCAGTTAAACTCAATAAAATCCGTTCCCATCAAGTGGTTTTGGTGTTTGACCAGTCTAAATTTTAAAAAATGTACATTTGTTTTAATTTTATAAAAATTTGTTTTTTGGTTAAATTTTCTTTGTCAAACAATGCGTTTAGTTAAAACAAAAGGTTATAAGTTAATTAAAAAGTTAGATATGTTAATTCTAAATAATTTAAAAAACAAAACAAAATTTTTTGTACAAAAATGTCTTTTCGTTGTTTTTTGTTTAGATCGCATTTCCATTTTCCTTAAAAAACTTTCATGTGAGCGTCAAATGATTGCTCCCTGTAGTGCGTCCTACTAAAATTGAAGTAAACAAACTACTGTTTAATTTGAGCCGTGAGAGTGTTTTTCCAACACTTTCTTTCAAAAAACAAATTTTAGAAAGTGGAAACGATGCCTAAAGTGCACCAAGGTGCAGCGGAAATAACGTTAGGTAATTGGTGAAGCCACTTTAGAGTTTTTCTTTTAATCAAAATTTGCCTCAGCAATGATGTGTGTGTGTGTGCTAGCATAAAAAGAAGCCAAATCTTTTCTCTGAATGTCTGCAATGCCCAAAAGTGGACAACAGTGGCACATAATCTAGATTGTGAGTATTGGACCATTGGCTACTGCCATTTCTAGATTGCTGATGTTGAAAAACCGCCGTACATAGAAATTTGTACACTGCCAAAACTGTCGAAAAGAAGGAGTGGTGGCGCATGTTTTTGCGCTCTGTCAACGTCAGGCCTAGTCAGAATGCGTTGGTGTGTGCAATAGCACCGCTTGGCACTGCCCATTTCGGGTGAACCTTTCAGGTTTCAGGTTGGTGAAGAAGGTTTGGTCGTCAGAGAGGGAATGAAAGCGACAGTTGTTGCAGCAACCACAGCAGGAGAAGCAGCAGCATTTCCCTTGTGTGTGTTTTGGGCGATGTGTGAGTAAAGTGGCAAATCAAAGTGCTGAATTGAGTGTTGTCTGCTCGTGAATGTGCACAACGCAAGTGGGTAGATTCAACACTTAAAAGCAATTTGTAGGGCTGCCTGCCAAATCATTTCTAGAACGGAAATCAACAAGAGTGTTGATTCACACATTGTACGACTGCTGAACGACTGACTTGAATTTCGATTTGGTAAGTTTGTTTTTCTGTTATCAAGATTTTTTAAACGCACAAACAAGTTGTGGCGTTAAACTAAAAATTGTAACTCTTACTCTGATTATGTCTGTTTTAAGTTATTTTGTTGTCAGTTGTCGATCATTTTCAATGGCTGAGTTTAATAGTGTACTTGCTAATTGTTATCTCATTAAACCGTAGATCGCCATGTCCAAGTGTCTCTTTCCACCAAGTTTTCTCAATCCCACCAACTACGAGCGCGTCTACATTTTCCTTCGCGTGGACGACGATCCACTGGAGCAAGCCTACATTGAGTCGCTGGAAAAACGCGTCGCCGACACACTGCCCGATGGCATTCGACTTCATCTGACCCACTGCGACGGTTTGCAACAAAGTTTGCAACTTTTACCAAAAACTCACTAACTAACACTCCTTGTTTTCCTTATCTCAAACAGTCCGTACTGGCAAAGCAGGCAAGTGCAACTGCAAGGAGGCCAGTGGAGACAAACAAGCACGGGAGCACACTGATGCAGCAAACTCAAGCACTGCTGACACTGCTGTCAATCCTCGACCATCCACTTCAACTGCTGAGCCTGCTGAGGATAAGGTAAAACTAGGATGCGAGAAAGAAAAATCGTCAGAGAAGAAGATTCTGACTGGGGGCGAAACTGAGGCGCACTGGAACAGCTACGGCGACCCTCGCTTCTTCTGGATCGGCCCCCAGGCGCACATTCAGCTGAACGACGGCCCGCCGGCCTACTTCTACCCGATCGCCGACTGCTACGCCCTCTCCATTGCCTTCTACCTGCCCGGCTTTGAGTTCGCCATTCTGGTGGACCGCCGTCCGGCGCACAGTCAGCTGCGCAAGGTGCCCCTCCTCCCCGGGTACCGCCGCATGGCGGAGCTCCACTTTGACGGCGCTGACTTCTACCTGCAGGACCTGCTTACCTGGAACAGCCAGCGAGAGCGAATTGATCTGCCAGCGGGTACCGCCCCGCTCATTCAGCAGAAACGGAATGAATTTCTCCGCCGCTACTGGAGCGATACTTTGTAAAGAGAAGAGAAAGTGGTAAAAAGTGAGCTGGTTGATAAGGAGTTGTGGTAGATTAGTGATCAGTGTGGGTAAATGTAGTGTAGCGACAGGTAAACGATGACGATGAGGAACTAGGTTTCCTTGTTTAAAGTTTTATTTTTCTCATTATATTCACTGTTCAAGATTTAGTATGCGCACCCTCATGATTTCTGATTACTTTATTATTGATTTATCTGATTTGAGTAGCTGAACTGGGAAGAAAACTTTATTTTTGAAACACCACAAAGCATTATTTTATTAAATAACCAAAGCATCACCCACACCCACACACACTACCTATTGGACACACTAACATTCCTGAGCAAACTCGCGAGGACACATCTCGTCAAGATATTTAAACATTCAATGCATACTTTTCAAATCAATCAGCAAAATGTATTTTATTATTTCAAACTATATTTCATGTTGAGTTTAGATAAATCTATCTTGTCAAACATAACATTGTCGTAACTGATGTATTTAGAAACATAAAACTACAATAAAAACTTTTAAAACCCAATGATTTCAAGTGTTTTGAATAAACCAAATTTTTGATCAAACATTCGAAGAATCATCCACATTTTTGGCGTGCCAAGAAAATAGCTAAATGCGAAACGGCCAAAAACAGTGTGAAATCAAACCTGCAGATGGCCTGGCAGGCACACAGCGGCGGCAGCCTTTGCACAGGCAGAGAGGCACAATCAATTTGCAGTTATTGGCGGCGGCGCAGGCTTTGCCCTGTGCCGCCGCCGCCGTTGCCACTGCTGTCGCCTTCTCACTAGCCTCTGCACTTACGCTGCTGAGCTGTAACTCTGCAGGGCTTGTTGTTTACGCTCACTCTGCCTCAGCAGCAGCAGCAGCAGTGGCCGCCCTGAATGTACAAAAACAACAACTGTTTTTTACCATCAATTTCAGGCGTAATTTGCATCTTGAACCTACTTTAAACAATATTTCAAGTTTATTTACTGCTCTTTAAATGACAATTGTCTACCTGGTAAACTGTCATTGTTTGTATTTGTTTTGATTTTTTACCGTTTCACAACGTGCTAATTTTCCGTTTTCTGACTTTTTAGATCAATCTCAAGTGAGTTTCTCAATCTCGATCAATGTGAATGCTGGTGATCGGAGCCCTGAGTTTGGTGGTGGCCTCACTAGTGACTTGTGTGTTGTCACAACTGAAATCTTAGGTTACATTTAGGCGCACCTTTGAACTTTTGTCAGCCACATAGACACAAAATTGAAAAAGTTCATTATTTTCCGTTGTTTATCTAGTCACCAATTGCTCACTATTATATGCCAAACCAATTTTGTCTTTAAATCACAGCCCCCCCCCTTCGCTTGCTTTCAAACATAATTTACCTTTTTTACTCACTCTAACTATGTAAAACCCCTTTCTTTGTCTTCAACTTTTGTCCTTTTGCTCTAATTTCCACTGTGCTCTACTACCGTTACCCAATGTAATCCCAGTATTCTAAACAGCCATTCACTGTATCACCTTCCCTTTCTCTTTTTCCATCTCACTTTTCACCATGCTGAGCATTCAGTCGCTGATACAGAATGCCAAGCAGCTGTCCAAGTCGTACGAGAAGAACGCCATGAACGCCGAAGGAGTCATCCAGCAGATGGCCAACTTTGCCGGCGCCACTGCACCACCAGAGCAGAACAAGTCGTCGGCAAACAGTGGCAGAACTAATGAAAAGCCATCATCAGTCTCGTCATCAGCACCACCACCACCACCAGCAAATGCCACTGCAGTGATCACCGATCCAAAGGTGATGATCGCCTCACTGCTCGAACAGGAACAACAGTCAGCTATTGCGGCACAGAAATCCAGTGCTGCTGCAACCTCTGCCGCTGCCGCCGCCGCCGCTGCATCCACTTCCGCATCCACCACTTCGGGCCTGCTTGTCCCCGGCTCCTCCTCCACCTGCAAGCCTCGCTCGCTGGTGATGGCCGCCCTCCAGCGGGAGTCCCCGCGGGTGAAGGCGCTCAAGCGGGAGAACCACCTGCTGAAGCAACAGCTGCAGGAGTACCAGTTCGCCCTGGAGCTGATCATGTCGAAGTACCGCGGGCAGATGATGGCGTTGCTGGCGCAGGCTGAGGCCTGCGCCGCCACCATCCTCGCCCACCACGAGTCGCCGGAGCGGATGGAGCAGCAGGCGGCGACAATTGCGCTCACCAATCGACTGCAGGAGATGAAGGGCCGTTTCGAGCGCTCCATCGGCCCCAGCTCTGAGGAGCGGATTCTCGCGCAACGGCAGCTCCTTCACGAACTGGTCGTCGAGCACGAGACGCTGCTGGAGCTCTATCAAATCTCAAAACGGTACGGCTCGTTGCCGGGCGCCACGCCCCCGCTGGACGCCACCGCCAATCTGGTGTCGACGACGGAGGCGCTGATGGAGGCGCTGAAGGTAGTAGAGTTGGCCTCCTCTGCTTCTGCGACGGTGTTTTCTGCTGTTGTTGAGCACAGTAGTTCTGCAGGTGCTGCTGCTGCTGTTGGTGGCGGTGAAGCGGAAAACACTGATGAAGGGACTGCTCTGCCCCTCCCCACGTTTATGGAAGCGGAAGAAGCCGATGAAGCGGAAACTGAAAAGGAGAACCTGAATCCGGAACTCCTGGAGTCGCCCATGGACGTGGGCACTAGTCACCTTGAGGAGGGAGGCACTAGATTGGTGTCGACGGCGGCAACAGCTGTTGCAGTTGAATCAGTTTGACTGCCAGAAGTGATCCAACTGATAAGTTCAAACAAAGCTTGAGCTTTCTTGTGATTTGCTTGTTATTGAACACCCCAAATCACTATTTCAAAACCTTAGTTTTTAAGTTTGTGTTCATCATATGAACCTGCTCTAAATGTATTTTGTCACTGAAAAAACTAACAATTTTTAATTTTGTCATTTTCATCTAAAAGCCAAAATTTTGTAGCTCTAAATAGATGCCTTGTCATTTTTTGCTTTTGTAATAATTTTTGCTGTGATTAGTTTGATTCATCAGCATATTACTTTGCTAACGACATTTTAAGTACGCTCTAAATTGCACACAGTTTTTTGTGTTGTTCATTTTTGTATTTATTTTTTAAGCATCAATAATTATTAACCATAAACTTAGTCAGTATGGTTGCTTTGGTTTATAAATAATGTTGTCATTAGTGGTGAAACTGTAACAGCACTCATCAGATAAAATACTTTTGATTTTTATAAAAACCGCTAAAAACTTTGTACACATTTCCGTGAGGCACTGGTATACACTAGTACAAAACTTTCACCGGTTTTACAAGCTTGCCACAATCAAGCTTAAGTCACAAGTGAAAACTCTTTACTTCCTTTTTTAGTGTCTAGTTTCTCTTCTGTTTTAAATACTTTTTCATCCTTGATCAACTGATTTCGCTGTTTTAGACGATAGCCAGTAGTGACCACTTTTAACTGGTGTTTAACATTGGAAACGTTTTTTAACTATTACATTAGCTAAAATATAAGTTCATCAATGCTAATAGAAAAAACAACTTTTTTTACACAACATTAGTAAAGTTTTTCAACTTAAGTTTTTTTAAATGTGTATTTTTTCTAAGTAAAAACATGTTTTTGTGGCTATTTTTAAGATTTAAACTATAAACGTGCACTTTATTTGAACTTTCGCCTTAAAAGTCGTCATTTTATATCACGTGATAGTGAACGCATGAATTTCAAAAAGGTATTTGATTTTTATTCATATCGTTTAGTCAATTGATTGCAAAACAAAGTATTATTAGTAAAAGTCAATATGAATTAATTGTACTTTATCAGTTTTGTAAAAATATTGTTTGAAAGTTGGCACTTTCAAAACATTTTTATCTTTGAAATGCTTATTACGTTTAATCGGAAATAGTGGCGGTAGTGACGTATAGGTATATAAATAAAATCTGAAATTTACAAAAACAACAAACTGACTACTGGTCAAAAATTGTTGTAATAACTTTGCACCTTTTAAAGCAAACTGAGACTGCTATCTTGTAATGTTAATTTAATCCGATTGATAATCATGATTTAGCAATTACAAACAAGTTTGTCACTTATTCATGGCAAGTTGTGCAATAAAAAGTGCAAATTTACTAATGCAAAAGTGTCATTAACGAAAGTTCAAATTTAGTAGAGTTTTGAACTCAAAAACATAATGAAAATTGCTGAAAACTGAAATGATTGCCCCAAATACTTTGCAACAATGGCTTTGGGAGTTTATACTAAACCAGCCAATCACAATTTTTTTTGTTTTAATTACAATTTTTGTAATTTATAAAACAGTTACATTTACGGAAGTAGTTATTGTGAGTACATCTATTTTTGCTAAAGTTACGAGTTTTGATTATTAAGTTTAATATCACAGGACTACCCAGTGGAAGTGCCCAGTTCTGCCCGTCAAATACCAGGTCAAGTTTTGCCGCCTCATTTCCCAAATGGCTGGATTCCCATTCTCGAATCGTTGGCCATTTCTGCTAATCAGATCAAATCAGTGCTTTGTTTTGGCGTTGAGTTAGCCGTTGTACGAGGCTCCAGCGGGCAAGTTTACGTGCTGGACGCTTTTTGTCCGCATTTAGGAGCCAATTTTGCCGTTGGTGGAACAGTTCAGCAGAATGACTGCAAGGAGGACTGCATTAGGTGTCCATTTCATGGTTGGTCTTTTCGAATGACTGACGGGGCCTGTACTGATATTCCCTATGAAGAAGGTATGCTGGTAACTGCTTTGGCCTACTACTGTTAAGCTTCATAAAACGCTTCTTTTGCAGCACCAATCAACGCTAAGGTTAAACTCTGGGAAAGTATTGAGGTTAACAATTTTATCTTTGTTTGGCACCACGCTGATGGAGATGCACCGTCTTGGAAACCGGAAAATGTTCCAGAAATTGCAAACAAAGAGTGGGCTTATCGAGGTCACACTTTGTACACTGTTCATTCTCACATTCAGGTATACACTTTTTACATCATTCAGGTTTAAATAGTTTGGATTTTGTAGGAAACAATTGAAAATGGCGCTGATTTGGCACATCTGCCCGAGGTGCACGCTGCACCAATCATCGGTTCAAATTTGGAGTTTCTAAGCAAACTTAAGGGTCGAGTAATTGAACATCAGTGGAAAGTTCACTGGGAAGCTGGCGAGGCACCGAACAGTCATCGATCTTTTATTAAAATGGTCAATTACAATAAACTGCTTGGTCGCAATGTCCTCACAATGAACTTGGACAATAGCCAAGTCGGACCGGCCTATATTGAGCTGATGATTCAAACCAGTTTTTGTCAACTAAAGGGCGCTTTTATGCAATTTGTGACGCCTCAATCACCGATGAAAAATGTAGTCACTTCTTATGTCTATACGGAAAGGGGCATTTTGGGATATTTTCTCGGCAAATTTCTCCTTTTCGGAGAGGCCAAAATGGTAAGTCAATTTAAATGCAAAATTAGATTACAACATTATTGTTTTATTTTTCAGCTTGAACGTGACATCCTAATATGGAACAGAAAGGCCTACATATGCAAGCCATTAGCTACTAAATCAGAGAAGTCGTTGGTTAAATTTCGCCGTTGGTATAAGCAATTTTATTCCAAAAATAATCAACATTCAATTGACTGGTAACAAACATTTGTTTGTTTAATTTAAAACAACAAATACAATAAAATGTTTATTTAACTGTATGCGGAATAGTAATTTAGTAGTGATGGTGATGGTGTGCAATCTTTACAACGTCTTAGCAGTGCATTTGAGACTAGTCACATCAAGAACGTTTCGCCAGGATTGAGAAAGAATGTGCACCTGGCACACCTGAACACTAGCAGAAATGACGCACAAGGCACGGTCCTCTTTGGTTTGCACCTTCTCCTTTAGACACTGCGTGGCGGAAGCTTCAAAATCAATAAAATACATCACTCCGGAAACCACCTGGGACTCGGCAGAGGTGATCTTGACAATTTTGTGGTAGAACGGCGAGTTGAGCTGAGCGTTGATCTTCACCTCGGCCTGGTCGACCATCGCTATCAAGTGAGCATCGTGGACGTCCAGTTTGGTTCGGCCGCCGACCATCACCTCGGAGTAGAACTGAGCAGAACTGAGCGGCTTGGCCAGGCAGTGAAACTCCTCAGCGTGAATGTAGTGAATCCACGGCTGGGTGAGGATCTTCGCATTGCAAATCTCCAGACCGGTCACCTCAGCACTGCACTGGGCGGCCTTCTTCTTGTCGGTCACCTCCGACTTGAGGCACTTTGTGGGGGAGAACTCAAACTGAACGTGGAAGAGAACGCCGGAAACGACCTGCGCCTGGGCGGAAAGTACGCGGCCAATGCGGTGGTAGTACGGCGAGCTGGTGAAACGGGCGTTCAGGTCCTCGGTGACGTGCTCCAGCGCTTCGAGCAGTCGCGGACTGTGCACGTCCACTGACTGCAGGCCGCCGACTTGCTCCTTCGGCTGCTGCTCGACACTGGAGGTCGTCGTCTGGTTTTTTGCAGAGCACTTCAAGTTGCTCACCTCGAGCACCTTCAGCCACGGCTGCGAGTGAATGGTCGCTTCACAAACCTGAACGTTGGTGTAGGCGTTGCAGGCGGTTCGGCTCTCCTTCGTCAGCACCTTCTCCTTGAGGCACTGTGTGTTGGCCAGCTCAAACTTAACAAAGTACAGCATTCCGGAGACTACCTGCGCCTCGGCCGTCAGCACCTTGATGATCTTGTGGAAGCTGAGCGAGCTCGTCTGCGCGTTGATCTTAGCCTCCGCCTCGAGGATGGCCTCCTGCAGGTGCGCCTCGTGAACGTCGATTTGGTGGCGGCCACCGGCAACGTCAGCGTAGAATTCAGCAGTCTGCTTTGGCGAGCAGTGGAACTCCTCAGTGCGGACCAGGTGCAGCCATGGCTGGGAAAGAATCTTCGCATGGCACAGCTGCACGTGGGAGACCTCAGTGCACTGGGCGCGTGTTTCTTTGGTCACCTTCGACTTGAGACATTGAGTTTGGGCAAACTCAAAGTCAACGTGGTACATCACTCCGGCGACCACCTGCGACTGGGCGGCGATGATCTTGACAATTTTGTGGTAGTACATCGAGTTGAGACGGGCGTTCAGGTCCTCCTGGACGTGCTCCAGGGCGTCCACCAGCTGCGGACTGTTCACGTCGATGGAGTGACGACCACCGGGCAGGAGGCTGGTGGGCAGGGCAGTGGCTACGGCCAAAAGTGCAGCTGAAAGAACGATGAACTTCATTTTGAGATGATTGGCTAGTTTTTTTGTTGGCAAGTTTAAACTATTTGTCTAAACTATTTGGCTGGCATTGGCTTGTTGTTCGATTGCTGGCTAGGTTTTGAGTTTATATACTCCAAAATTTTAAAACTAGTAGATTGGTTGATCTCTCAGAAGGATGCAAAGGTCTCTTTCTTTCTTTTGAGTACTGATGGAACAATGATGGTAGATGGTAGGGAAAGATTAAGCGTTGCAGTTGATAAGTCGCCTAGTGGTCTTGAGTCTAGCTACATCGACATTTAAAAGAGAAGGTGAGATTAGTAAGTGTTGGTCTCCCTCTTTCTCTCTTTCTTCTAACCACACTGGTAGCGTTGCAGTGACCATCTTTGGTGGTTCCCTTCTTCTTGTCACCTGTTGGTGCAAATCAAACCAGGAGACCTATCACTGCCACCATCAAGTTGAGAACTCTGAGTTACTGCCATTCAACTTCAATGATAACACTGCCACTTTAGACGTCTTTGCACTTGCTGCAGCTGCTGCTCTGGGACCACTCTGACTAGACGCTGAGTCTGGTTAGATTAATAAAAAAAATGAGAGTTACCCTCTGAGAGGCTAAAAATAAAGACATCCGAATAGAGTTTGTGTAAATGTTCAGACTAGTAATCAGAGTACATTAGAGGCTGTAGAGGACTTTGTTAGAACATCTGTCTAGCCCGCTGTCTACTGAGTCGCATTAACCTCAATGCATAATTGTAAGTAGTAGAGAGAAAGATTGTCTTTGTTTAATCGGAGCACTTTGTACTGTTTTATCTGATTGTGGATTATTTGTTTTCTTTGTTAATGTACTAAACAACTGTATTTTGATTAATTGCTGATTTAGGTTGCAACATCATTTAGTAGAGACAAATTGTTAAATTAGAACAAATGAACTTGTTTTGCTTTAAATAAACTTGAGTTTGAAAATAAAACCCGTTCATTTGCTGAACAATTTTATTGTGCCTACTCAAACATTAAAAGCATGATAGTTTTACTGATCAGATTGAGCCATTCATTGATTTAAACAATTGATAGTTTGCTAATGATCGTTTTTTCAAACTCATTTAAAGTAAAAAATACATTTATTCTCTAACATCGCATTTGATTCTTTGTGCACATTTTGTTTGTTCATCAGTATTCCAAATAATACACTTTTTTGCCTTATTATTATAACTTAATATTTTGTCCATTAAACGACCAACTTTGCAGTTGTCTTTCCATTCTATTTTCACAGACTGCAACTAACCGTTAGTTTGACGCTCAATTAAGAAATGATTATTGAGTTACATAACCGGATTTACACTACTTAGGAGAGCGACAAAGCGACCAACCAACCAACCAGTGCTCTGTGTGTGTGTGTTTGTGTGACTCTCTGGTAATAATGGTGATGAAATTGTCCAAATGGATGGCAGACCCGACAGGAGACAACCAAACAAAATGAGTGGCCCTTTTCACTTTCACTCATTCAAACATTTGGAAAACACAGTGTTCAGCAGAATAGCAGTAACAGTAACATCATCTCCGGCCTCAGTTCTGACGACCTTTATTTTTCACTTAGTTTTCACTGCTCCTAATGATGGTGATTCGGTTTCACAGTAGCAGATGCAATGGCAACAACAGCAGCAATGTCAGCATCAGCAGAGGCGGGAACAGTAGGCGTCAAATTATTTTCTAATTTGAAGTTGGCAACTGGGTACACTTTAGACGCTTCACTCAGACAAGTGTTTGAGTGTTTAAGTGCGTTTAAGTGTGTCCATTATTGTCCAGCCTTAGTAGTCTGGTAGTTGGTCAAATTCATGTTTATTATTCACTTTACACTCGACACTTTTCTATTGGACAATGCCGATTTGCCGGCCAGAATGCTTAAAGTGCTGGTTTCCAAGCCGGATAATTGCCCCCTTAGGAAAAAAGAGAAAATGAAAGAAAAATGAGATGAACAAAGAGATCATACAAAGTGAAAAAATGCGAAAAAAAGTATTCCGTTCTTCTTCTGGTCAACCGGATTCCACTTGACTCTGACCATTTGTACCACTTGGACAGCACTTGGCTACACTAATGACATTATTTTTCTATTTGCATATGTTCGCATGCAAAGTAAAATGTACAGGGGCTTTTGCTGTTTTTGGCTCAATTTGGTAATTTAATTTGGTTTGTGCAGAGGTTTTTAATTAAGTTAAAAACAATAATTTACAAAACAAAGTTAAAATTTTTTTTGTGTTAACGCGTTTTATTGTTTAGCCACTGCAGCAAAAGCTTATGGTACTTATGAAATAAAACTTTTCAGTTTTCAATAAATAGCAAAACAATAAAGCCTTTTTAAAACAAAATACGACTATAAACTTGTCATTAAAATAATTACAATTGCGCACGGCTAACTTTAGCAAATAAACCAGTAGTTGCATTTATAAAAAGCAGTATTTTTTTGCAAAAGAAAGTTTTTTTTACAAATATCCATATCTCTACACATTTTACTTAATTTTTTTATTGTACGTTTGTACTCTTTTTTCTTTTGTTGCTTTTACTTAGCAAAAAAACACTGACAATGGTAACAACGGCAATCCTCTAAGCAGCACTTTATATTATTCTATTTATTATTTGCACATGCAAATGTCATTTGCAGTCGACTGCCGCATTTATCACTGCCGTTTTTACATCACCAAAATCCTTTTTTGCAGGCATAGTATACCTCCTTTTATTATCTTCATTTTCCTTCATCTTTTTCCATCCTTCATAATACATAAAAAATGACTTACTTGCATAAATAATGAATGACTGAATGTCCCTTACGCGATGAGACTAAAGGTCATGTCTCAATCTCTACCAAAACAGGCGTCGTTTGCTGTCATTTTGCGTGTTTGTCTGTGTGTGTGCTCACTGTCCTTTTGTTTGTCTCTTTTCCCCTTTTGTTTGCCTGCAAGTGCCCTCTTGTCATTCATTCAGTCAACACTAATTCATTATTATTTGAAAAGAACCAAATTAATAAATTGTCGTCGTTGTTGTTGCCCTTTTTCATTTGCTTTTGTTTATTTGGACAATCCATTCAGTGTGGGTTTAGGAAAAGAGGAAAAGAATGATGAGAAAAGAGAAATAGAGATAGGGCATTGTTAGCACAAGTGTCACAAAAAACAGTTTGCATGTTTGTTAGCAAAGTAGGGTTTATGTGTGTGTGTGAGTGTGTTGTTGATGGTAGTGGTTTAATGTTGTTTGCGTTGTAGTTCATTTATTTGACAAATTAAACAGTGGTTTTTATTTAATGAGTGTGTGTGTTTGTGTTTAAATTTCAGTCAGTGGTATCAAGTGTTTGGCGAGGAATAAAATTTATCAAGAGAACATAGAATGAAAAACAGTCTGTTTTAAAATAGCAATAATGAGTTAACAAAATAAAGAAAAAAATCATCATTAACTTAAGAGAAGCATTTTACAACTGCTTTTAAGTGTTCACAAAATTAAACTGGACAATAGCAAAAATTTTTGTTTTTTGCAAATCTGCAAGATCGTCAGAACAGCCCAAAAAGCAAAATTTCACAGACGTCTGTTTTACTTGAACATCACACAATGTTTGTTATTTTGGTAGCAGCATCAGTTGAACGGAACGGTAGAAAACGGCCTAAAAAAGAAGCACGTGATAATAACATAAAAATAAAATTTAAAGTTTAATGTGTTGGAGTTTCATGTTTGGTGATAAACTCAGCGTTGGTTTATATGTATGTGTGTGGGTTTGTGTGAACAGTTCAATTTTTTATTGTTATTAAGTCACTTTCAATTGTAAGGTTTAGGGCATTAAAAAACAAAAAGAATAAAAAAATGAAAGAATAGAAATAAGAATAGAAAGTATATTAATAATGCAGCATGGAATAAGTAAGCATTTGGCATAAACGATCAAAGCGCATTGGCTTCAGGTCTTTTTGGTGGTTGTTCAGTAATACGGCACAGGTTTTGAAGGGAATACAGGATTGTAAAAAAATGAAAGGTAAAACGATTGAGAGTAAAGTAGATTAGCAAAAAATAAAAAAATTGTTAAAAACAAAAAAATGAAATTTAAAGCATTAAAAGTAGTGAAAAGAAGGTAACACTACTGAAATTGCAATTCAGCACAGCTAAAAAGCAGCAAGTTTAGGTTGTTTGTTGACTAGATTTTGCCTTGGTTTAGATTACTGACTAAAGTGGTAATTGATGCCAAAACAAGATGTCAAAAACAAAACAATGGGAAAAAAAGTAAATGAATGACAAGTTTCAAAACTGTTTTTTCATTTAGTTAATTAATTTCCCTTTTTGAAATGACAAAAAACAAATAATGAATAAATAAAAATAAAAAATTGTGTATAAATGAACGAATGCTTTTGTTTTTAAAAAGTGATTTAAAATATGAGGGTGTTTATGTTCGTGTGGTGAATAAATGTGTTTGTTTCAGTTTATGTAGAGCAAGCATTGTATACTTTTGGCAATTAAAGACATTGAAGACTCATGTGTAGTGGATTCAAGTTTGCTCAAGCTGCTGCTAACTTTTTTAAACTTATGATTAACTACACTTTTTTCCTGTCTGAAATGCACCAGTACGTCAGTTTTGCATAATTTAACTCTGCATCGTTTGTTAGGCTTTTTAATGTTTTTAAACTTTTTGTTTGTTTACAAACTAACGTACAGCCCTTTTTTACTATTCAATGATCTTCCTCGAGAGTGCCATAGGACATGCTCCTGTTGAGAGCGTAAATCTTGCGAATCTTCTTGACTGCCACGGTGACGACGGCCGAGACGACGATGCTGCTGCAAAACATCAGCGCCAGGACAGTGCCAATGCCAATGGTGGGCATTCGCAGTTTGTTGCTGTTCTTCACTGATTTACTACCATCACCATTACCTCCACCTCCTCCTCCATTACCGAATCGATGAGAAGAGGAAGAAGATGATCCTGGATAGTAGGCGGAATGATCAGAATTGGCCACCTGGTGGTTGACGTATCTGCCTGGCATCACCGACTGCCCGCCCATGTTCAGCTTTGAGTAGCGCGATCGCGAGGGACGAATCTCGTGACCACTGGCCAGGTTGGTAAACTTCGGCAGGTTGTTGTGGTTTAAGTGGTTGTTGTTGCTGTTACCGTTTTCTCCACTTCGGCTAAAGTAGCTGACATCAAAGATGTCCCCACGTAGACGACTGTTGTTGTTGTTGCTGTTTCTACTGCTGGGAGTACTGCCGCTGCCGTTTGTCTGTCTAAATCGATTGGAGGCACGCGAGTGGAGATTAGAGCGAAAAGATTTGCCGCTTTTGGTCTTTCCGCCGTACTCATGGCTTAGGTTGCTGCCACCGCTGCTGCCGCCGCCAGGCAAATAGTAAGCGTCGGAATCAGAAGAAGAAATCTGCTGACTGTTCCGCTTTAGATGAGCTGAGCCTAAAGGAAAAAAATGGCAAAAAATGGTGAGACAAAAAACAGATTAAATTTAGGAACAGTTATGCGGGTAACTGTGAAATAGTTTATTACAGTTTGCAGAAACTAGTGATAGAAAAACTTTCCCTTTCTCTCCACCTTCATTTTTCTCCTCTTTCAGAAAAGTGCACTTGAAACTGAAATTCAAACTTACACTTATCGATTCGATTGCATCGATTGGCACTTTTCCACAAGATGTAAGTTTGCCCGTTTATGCAAACTGTGTGCCGACCTGCACCTTAAAAAAGTGGCGACAAAAAAAAGAAAAAAAGTAGAAAAAGGGGTTAAATGATTATTGGCTAGCAGAAAAAGCGATGCACTTTTTTGAAGCAATTGTTTCTCAGCTTGTTCAGCCTAGCTAGCTAGCTAACTCTAATCAATAAAATGCGTACCACCACAGGCCATAAAGTTGCAGCCGTGTCGGGTACAGTCGTGACAGCTGCTGCTGTAGTTCGAACAATTGGAGCGAACTTTGTGGCTTCGCTGGTTAGTCGTCGTTGATGTGGATGCCGCAGTTTGGCCGCTGTTCTTTAAATTGGAGTTTGAAATGAGCACTGAACTTGTCGTACCACTGCCACTCCCCTGAAGTAGAAGGTCGTCCGGGGGAGTCCACTTTTTCCAACTCTCCACCGAGTGCTGCTGGTGCTGGTGATGATTTCCTGCTGCATCATCATCATCATCACTGTACAATGTGTGGTGATCACCACTGTGGTTGGGGAGGTGGTGGTCATCACGAGGGTTGCCCTGATGATGCACTACCGTCACCTCCTCAAACGGCGTCTTCACGTCAGAAAGGTCGACGCTGCCTGAATCAGCCTCGGAGTCTACCGAACCGAAAACAGACTGATCATTGGCCATTGAGGTGGCCGCCATCATCATCATTCTGGTGGGCGAGGTTGACTGCTCACTGACCGCCACCAAAGTGCCCATGTAAAGGGCGACTAGAACTAAAACTCCAACGGCCTTTGTAAGGAAGCTCATTTTATCAATGAAAAGTGTTGAAAAATGATGAATGAAAAAGAAACACAAACAAAAAAGGCCAAAAAGCGACGCAGAAGAAAAATGAAAACGTTGATTTTTAACAGAGTATATTTTGTTCAATGATAGGTGTGTAATGACACTTAGGCTTAAATTTAGTGTTTTTTATCAAAAAGAAGAACAAAACGAACGGAGATTAAGCGGTAATAGAGCAGGATTAGCTGAGAGTTGGCGGCAACTTCAGTAACAGCAAAATAAAAAGAAACAAATGGTTGAGACCTAAAGTGGTGGAGACAAATGATAGATAAGAAAAAGCAATAGTGTTATTACAAAGTGTGCAAATATTTGCCAAACATAAATGATGCAAAAACGGGAATAAGTAACTATAAAAGGTAAAGCCATAATGTGCTACCGCAACTCGCATAAAAATAATAGCACAAGGTGTCGTTTTATGATTATTATAATACTTTTTATTACATTTGCGACCAATAATCATTAATAGTGTAATTAATTATACATTTTTGTTCACAAAATGTTTAATCGGTTTATAAAATAGAAAAACAACATTTCCTTGTTTTGAGCAATTTTTTTCAAATACTAATTGGTTACAAAAAGGTAATTTATTTTATAAAATTAAGTTTGGATAGACACTTGGGAGTATTTAAAGTGCAGCAGCTAATAAAGTGAAAACAATAAAATGGTGCATAATAAAAAGTTGTTTCCCAAATGGTTCATTTGATTGAACATTAAACCTATTTGTGGCTATGCGTTATTAAAAATAACTTTTTTATTTAATAAATTGCCAAAATTTTATACACAGTTAAATTTGTTTTGCAATCAGTTTGCGTTTTCCGCCGAAATAATAAAAATTTGTTTTTATTTACCACTATTTTTAGCTGTAACAAAAATATTTTTATTCAAAACTTTGCTAAAAAATTTAACTTTCATTTTATTACGTATAGTTTTTTCAACAAATAAAATTCAAACTGTGAACTAATACCAAAAATGTAAATGCACTACTTACCATTTAAGCAACGACCGGTAAACTTTTAAACAGTAAATGTTTTTTGTTTTGAAGTTAAAATCAATGTGCGGTGTGGTGTCTGCTTGACAGTTTTAATAAAAGGCTTGGCTTGATTTATGGCAGCAAGGTAAAGCAGAAAAACGTAGGAAAACAGCTAAAACAGCAAAAAAGAAAGGCAGAGAAGAAGACGAAATTGCTGTCTGCACTAAAAGACCACGTTGTTCAAAATTAAATTGACAGCGTAGCTGCAAAGCCGGCGCACTGGTGCAGGTGTCACCACACCGGCACACACACACACTGTTTTTAAACTGCTGCTGTTGGTGCTGCTAATAATAATGCTGACAAAAAGCAGATTCAGTCGTTTTGCAAGCAAACCGTCGGCAAATTGGCGGCAGAAAACAGACAGACAAACAAATAGACAGAAGTCGTCTGCACACTCGTAACCGAAACCGGCTAAATGAAAGCTGGGCGGCAGGCTGTTGGATCGATTGGGAAGGCCAATTGACGACCGACTGTTACCGATTAGGGGCAATGACGTAATGGAAAAGGTGACGTTCGATTAGCAAATGAAAAAAAGGTTGTTCATGTAGATTGGTTGAAGTGGTGGTGCTGGTGATGATGATAATGATGATGATGATGATTGCAGTCTTGATGGTGCTGTTCTACTGATAATTGACGCCTAATTCTACCGTTCTAATTGGCAGAATTCGTTTGTTCTTGCTCTAACTGAAAAGAAAACTGTCGAGGTAAATGCTGTAAAAGAAGAAGAAAAAAAGTACAAAATGAGACAATTTTGTCGTACAAGCGGACAATAGCGATTGCTAAATGTACTGAATGCAAACTTGGGAGCAACAGACTAAACTGCCACTGACTAATTACCGGTGGCGGCAATGAGTAAACTAGTAAAGCAAAAAAAGAATAAAGAATAAATGTCAGTCTGCTGACGAGAGGAAACAGAGAAAGAGAAAAAGACCAAACTCCCGTACTTCTTTCCCACTTCACTCACTTTGACTGACAGAGTGTTTGTCAGAGTGTTGGTGTGCGTGAGTGAGTGAGTGAGTGTGTGTCTGTTTGTGCTGTCATTTGTACCACTGCTTTGGAGTAAAAAGCTTAGGCACACAGACACTTAAACTCGGGAATTAGCAACACCAGCAACAGCAGCAGCAGCAGCAACGACAGCAATCGGCTCAACACTGCTCTCTCTCTTTTTCACTTTCTCCCTTTTACTTTTACTACTCTTTTTTTCGTCTCATTTTCAGTGCAATTTGCAGGTGCCAGCAGTGACAAACAACTTGAGCGAAAGAAAAAGGAAAACAGTAACGAAAAAGAAAGAAAAAAATTGCAGCGGCGGCAAAAAGAGGCAGCCACGGCGGTTGCGACACTCACGCGGGCATGTGCTTACCCACGGTGAAATACTATCTATCTGTGTGCTGCTGTTATTGTCGGCTGTTGTTGTTGTTAGCTGCTGTTTCTGCTGCTGCTTCTGTGCATCAAACTCGGCACGTCCAGCTTGGTTGGCTGTTTGGCGACAAATGCCGCCGACGCCGCCGAGTGAGGCGACGACCACTCTGCTGACACTGCTGCTGTCTCGGTTCGGCTCGGTTCGGTTCTCTCTGTGTTGGCAGATCACATTACCAGTGCCGGGAAAACAGCAGACAGCTCCACTTTATGCCACACTAAACACACACACACACACTCTTCTTTCTCTCCTTTCTCAAAAAGACAAACAGCAAAAGAGAAGAGGAAAGAAGAACAAACCAACAGCAGCACTGTCTAGACCACCATCACCACCAGCAAAACAACAGCCCTAGCAGACGGTGTTGGAGAAAAGGGAGAGGGAAAAAGATAAAGAAAGATGAAAACAAAAAAAGTAAACGCAGTAGGAGTTGCCACTGATGCACGACACTAACGAAAGAGTCGGGCAAGTGCAAGAAAAAAGTCCAAAAAGGCAGAAAATAAGAGGCAAAAAGGGCTGAGAAATAATTTTTTAGAAAACGACTGTAACGACTAGTCTTGAGTGAAAAGCTGAAAAGTGAGACGACGATAAAATAATGGAGAGGAAGAAGGAAAAAAGGAGAAAAAGACAAAAAACGATAAAAAGATGGAATGGAAAAACGGAAGGCGGCAAACCGTAGTACGGCAGTAAAAAGGATAAGCTTCCGACCAGTTGGTTTTCTGGAGAAAAAGGAGTAAAAGGACAGAGTTAAACGTTTTTTGTTTTTTCTTTAAATGGCAGTTCAGTCTGGTCAGTGGTAATGTTGGTGGCAGTAGAGCAGTTGACAATGAATCGTTTCACTTTTTTTGCAAAAAGAAAAAACTCTGACAGAGACTGATTGCGGGAGATTGGTTGAGAAAAGAAAAAGAAAAAATACGCGAGTTCAGAATGAACAGCCGACGGGCAGTGTTTCTGCTGCTGTTGCTGCCGCAGTTAATAAAATGTGATTTGTTCCGTACCGTTTTTCCTCTTTCTCTCACTATTTTCTTTGCCCTAAGCAGACAGGCAGGCAGCTTGCTCTCGATTTCGTTTCACTTGGTGTTTTTTGCTGCTCGTGTTTGTTTTTATCTTTGCCCCTTGCCAGGTTACTGTTGTCGAATTGGGAAATGGGGAAGAAGGGTTCTGCTGCTGCTGTTGCAGCAAAAAAAGCTTGCTGCGTGCGTGCGAATGCCTGAATGCGTGAATTGTGAGTGTGAATTGCAGCATTAGAGATGTGAAGGAAACTCTGCAGCAAAGCCAACCAACTAACCAGGCAACCGACCGACCAAACGACCGACTGACTGACTGTGAGTGTGACAATTAACAAAACGAATGCAGTTAGAGTGGGAGAGGAGGAGATAGGAGGCAATGAAAGAGATGGGTAAAACTGGCTGGTTAGTAGAGGCAGCAGCGAATCACACTACTCTTTGCTTGCTTCCTTCCTTCCTTCCTTCCTCCTCGTTCCAAATTCTGCCTTTTGTCTCCACTGACAAGTGAAGGCCAAGTGATGCGAAAAGAGAGAAAGAGAGAAAGAGTGAAAAAAAAGTGAAGACGATTCTTTTTCTCTCTGTGTCAAACAACGGAGGAAGGGAGCAAAGATATTCAGAGTTGATGGTCGTTTCCGCTTTTGCTGCCTTTGCTGTTTTGCTGTTTCCCTCTCTTTCTCTCTTTCTGTTTTCGCCTGCCAGCAGAAACTGAAATTTTTCCTTCACTGGTCGGTTGATTCGTTTTCAATTTTTTACTTGACTACCACTGCTGGTGCTGCTGCTGCACAATGCTAATGACAATCATCATCGTCATCACCATCATCTGTATCAGGCTTCGCTGGCTGCTGATGAGGTGTTTGAACGCTTTTGCCGTTTTTTGCCGTGTCTGTGTGTGTGTGTCGCAGCATAAAATAGAGAAAAAATGCAAATTTAAATTTCATTGCTACAGCAAAAAATTATAAAAAGACAAAATTGACTAGTAAATTTGTATACAAGTTTGGGAAGCATGCTTTATGACTTTTATTTTTTTATTTTCATTCCAAAACGTAAATAGGCAATTGCAAACACAGCAACAACAACAGCAAAAAACGTGCAGACTGCTCTTATGATTGGCAAGTAAAAGAGGATAAAAAATGAAGGCGAGGAGAGGAAAGAATGCAAAATTCAATTGGAAGGAATTGGTGGAGAGGAGATGGTCGCTACTAACAAGGGGTAAAAAATGAGAAAAATTTGTGTGCGTTGAAAAGAGGGGGACGGTGGGCATTACCGACCGTGCAGTCACCGTCCTGTCCTTCAGCGTTCCGATCTCCCCTACTTTTGCCGCCGTTGCATGTTCAGCCCCGTTTTTTCCCTCTTTTTGTTGTTCTTTCATTTCCCTTTCTCCTTCTTCTCCTTCTTCTTCAGCCTCTCCACTGGCCTCTACAACTGGCAACTATGCACTACTGCTGCTGTTGCTGCTGCTGCATCTTATGGCTTTCAATCATCATCTTTCACTTTTTTATGCGCTGCAGTTTGGTGCACACAAACTGTATGTGGCCGGACAATGTGTGGCCAGTGACTGTATGTGTGTGCGTGTGCACCAGTACAGGCCAGAATTACTAATGGTACGGTCAACAACGGATGACGGCGACGGCGACGAGGACGAACAACGAGGACGATCATCGACCACAATGGCACAATTGCAGTTCAATGTTCATGATGATGATGATGTTAGGTTTGGTGATGTCAACCGACCACTACCACCGCTAACACTATCATCGTCTTTGTCGATGACCAATAGTAATTGAGAAAAATATTTTGCAGGGTTGAAAGCGGAGCCCCTGTTAACTGTCTCCATTGAACCCCCATCTTTCCTCCATTTCCACCCTCACTTGCGGGCAGTGTAAGCAACGGAAAATGATGGTCAAAATTTAATTAGATGTTATTGTGGCTAAGAAAAAGAGTGAAGGGGGAAAAGTGGAGAAAGGACGAAAGGAAATGAAGAGAGTTAGCCAATGCAGTCAACTGCAGTCATTGTCAGTGTGTTTATCTGTCTGTCCAGGGCATCGGTGCCAGTGGTACCGCCGCACTAAAAATGAAAGCGATGTTAAAATGAATGGCGCTAGTAAAACGTTGCTTATTATTGAAAATTGTTATTGAAAACTCGTTCTCGAACATTAATCTAGTTGTCGGCACCGGCACCAGCTTTTCGCAGCTCCCCTTTCTTTCTCTTTCTTTTTTCCTACTTTCACTTTTCACATTCATTCACTCCCTTTTCTCCCCCTCATTAAGAGGATTTTCCGAACCGTGCTCAATGGTGGCCGCCAAGTCATTAGAGTGCTTGTCCTTGCCTCTCGTTTTCTTTTTCTGCACCACCACAAACAACAGTAACATCATCATCATCATCATCGTCGTCGTCGTTGTGGTTGTCGGCAACAGCAACGGCAGCGGCCCAGCAGTGGTGTTTTACACTGTTACTAAAAAGGAGTAGAAATGAGTCAAAAGCGGTTCAAAGTTTGACAACAAAGTACAACAGTGGTAGTGAACGTAAAGAATATATTAATTTTGATTTTGCATGCATTTGCTGTCGATGATTACATTGTGGTTTTTCCCTTCCCTCACACACACACATTTCCCTCCATTTCAGCCAACTGTGTGCAACTTATTTAGCAAGAATTGGAGAAACTAGAAAAGTGAAACCAGTAGAAAAGTTAAAACCAAGTTTATTAAATTTAAATTCTTAAATGGAAATATTGGCCAACAACTTTGCATTTTCAGTAGTGTCAGAGCGGTTTGTAATTTAACCCTCTGTTTCTGCCGCTGACTCTTTTTCATTGGTTACTGTTTACTTTGCATTTTCCGCTTTTGGCCAGATTGTTCCCTCAGGAATATAATTTTGATTTCATTTAACGAATCTTTTTTGCATTTTTTTTCTCTTTCTATTTTTCTATTTTTCTCTCACCCACTTTTTCCTTCAGTCAAAGATTTTATAAAGTTTTTTAGTTTTGACGCTACATTTTTTTATTGAAATTTAATTTGTCGTTTTGCCTACTACACACTAAAGCACTATGAGATTACTATGCATAACACATAAAAAGAAAAATTTGTTTGGCGTGTATTAAACCTGCACTTTGTAATGTAAATAACATACACACAAACAGTTGTTTATTTGATTTGCAAACTTAGTTTTGTTTTTGCAAAATACTAAAAAGCACTGCTTGTAACAACAAGAAAAAATGAAATGCACTAAAAAAACAAGCATGTAAGTTTGAGAAGCAATTTAGATGACTTAGTGTGCGCTTGTTATTAGGCAAAATAAGTCTAAAGTTATGCTATTTTAAACTTTACAAGGGCTCAGTCGAGCTCGCTTCGCTCACTCCTACCTTAAGTGTGCACTGC
>JAALOO010000543.1_pt1 | contig 33044 bp, 21 predicted proteins | sample 7257641 | NCBI WGS metagenome assembly JAALOO01 (sample SAMN14085613, study PRJNA598686) | mite metagenome | biome: ENVO:01001000; feature: ENVO:01001002; material: ENVO:01001226; isolation source: single female mite from University of Michigan culture on fish food culture... ...
TATGCCAAAAATTTCGCAGGTATCTTGAACTTTGCACCGGGCTGACGCCCGGTGTAATTTATTATGAACGTTGCAAAAACGAGTGTTAAATTATTAATATTTTTTGTCAAAAAAATTAAATTGTAGTAAAAACAGTTTGATTTTTACAACATACAAAAATTAAAATGTTTTAAAAACTACAAATAAATGCATAAAATGTGAGATAATTCTCAAAACAAAAAAATATGAAACAATGATATCGGCATTGAAACATCTACAGCCTAGTTGAGTTAGTTAGACTGGATGATAAATTGAGCACCAGTAAAATAGTCTTAGATGTGCGTATGTGTACGGCCCATTAAGAAAAGCTTAACTGGATGCTGTGTCCAGTGGCGAGTACCGTTTTCATTAGTGTCAAGACTGGTTGCATTGTGATGAATTTGCCGCAATAGAGGTTAGGGTGCTGAACAAGTGCAGAGGAAGTAAAATCAACATAGTCCACTTTGACTGCAGTGCTGGGAGGAAACGCAAGTGTTGCCAGCAGTGTTGCAGCCTGTATCACAGCAAATGAATTCGATTGTCATTAATTATCGAGTGCAGCAGGACTGACCACTCCGGCGGACTCGGACACCAGCACAGTGCCTGCCACTTTTCTCTACATTCTTTTGAAAACAGACACACCAATAGTTGCACATTGCACAACTATTGAATCGATCCAATTGGAAACAATTGTAATGTTACAGTTTGTTAGCTCAACCTAATATTACGCACAGTTCATATTTTCTGACCATCAATATAACTTGCAATTTATGATATTTTAGTTATTTTATATTATTTTTAAATTTACACATAGTAAAATTACAAAAATTTTAAACTAAATAAAAATATTTATTTTTTTGTTTAAACTAATTGAGTGTAGCAAAACAGTTGCTAAACAGAAAATATTATTTACCAACCGTTTAATTAAATTCCAAAAATGTAGTCAGTTGAACTAATATTTTAATGTTTCTACATTGTTTGCACATTAAGTAATTTTTTTCAAACAGATGCTTTGTCACCTTAGTGATGGATCGATGCTCTCTGTTACAAAGGTTTTTGCCACTTTTGTGCCAATTATATTATTTTATAGAGTAGTTTTCAAATACGTTTCACATTCCTTGTGGTCATCATTTGTGTAATGTGTTCGATTTTTTATTTTAATATTAACTGATAAAATATGCACTACATAATTTGCTAAGCAATTATTATAAAAAAACTATTTAAATAAAAGAATAAAAACAAAGTGATTTACTACAGCAAAGTCTTGCTGTGTTGTGCTACACTTGATTGCAAGCAGTTTTCTGCATTTGAAGAAATGAAACATTGTTACTAAAATATTTTAATTTTCTGTTTGATTGTTTAGAAATATTTTTTTTGTTGAGTTGATCAGAAGCCATGACAAATGGCCGCTGACCAGATCAGAGTTTATAAAATATGAGCTGACCAGATCTACTAGTGAGTTTTGCTGATTGGTTTTAAGAGGGGGGCCTAACTGACGATAAAGAAATGTTAGAAAAGTAAAATAGACAAAATGTTAAAATTTCAAGCATGACTCGTGGGATTGATTTTGCGGTTTGAGGCAGTTGATAAATAGATCACTGCACAAAAATGTGCGCTTGAGAGACTACTTTCAACTGCAACTTTTTAAAGATTTTTCTTATTCGTTATACACTGTTTACTCAATTTCTTTTTGACCTTATTTTTTTTATTATTTTTAACAATTTTAGCAGTTTTTTGCTAACAAATTTATTAAATTTTTAATTTACTACATTTACTTCCGTTTGCGCAACGTCACTACAATGATGATGATGATAATGGTCCAAATTTTATTTTTTTGTCACTGCTTCTTAATTTCTTTGCTAAATATAACTTTTTAATTTTTTGGTGTTTAAGTTTAGTTTGTAATCAATAGGCCAGTTTTTGTAAGTGGTATAGTCTTTTTTCTTTTTTAAAATTTTTTAAAGCTGCTTTCATCATATGAACTAGAGAATGAAAGCATCGGTAGAAAAATTAACGGTCCAACGACTTTGAATCATCTTTCAACTGCTGCGGTGGTTCTGATGGTGCTGCAGCTCAAAGCCACTGCAAGGTACCAGAAGTGCAGTGGCTCAGTCTTCTCAATCGATTTATTTGTGCTTTGACTCTCTTTTTCTAACCTTTTCCACTTGCTTGCGCTGCACTAAACTGCTTGTGCTGAGCACCAGCAGCAATTGCAACTACAACATCATCATCATCATCATCATCAGCATCGTCATCTGCCATCTCAGATCCCGTGCCTAGTCCAGTCGCCTGTCCCTCATCGAAATATGATTTATTTAGCCAATTTTCACTTGACTTTGTGTTATTAATCTTTGCACCCTCACTTTATCTTCATCTCAACCATTTATCTCTTATTTCTTATCTCTATCTCCTTTTCAAATCTCAATTGAATTAGCCACAATTTTACTCTACCTCCTTCTTTTTTTCCGCCAATCAATTTTTTAGAAACCTTTGATTTATTTTATAATTTTAAATTTTTAGTTTGATTGATAGCATTGCATACTTTTTTATTCAAAATAAAACTTTTAGTTTTTTCAAATCATAATTAATTGGTTTTGTGTTTTATACTAATAAAAAAGTTTAAAAATATATTGTTATCATTACTGCTGATTTGCTAAAGTTGATAAATTTGTTAAATCGTTTTTGTTTTTAAACGTTTAAACGTCAGAGCAAGCCAATTCATTATAATTTTTTTTAAAAAATTTTTAATTATGGTCTAAATATTAAGTTTTTTAATGTGTTGACTACAAAAGGTTTGTTAAATAACAAAGTTTGTTTTTTTCAAAAAAATTATCATTTAAATAGTTAAAAATAAACATTTTGACGTTTTTGTATTGTTAAAAAACTACAATTTTCAATAAACCTGATATTTATAATTTTTAGCAACATTTATTGAGTTTTTTAAGTTGAACTTTAAATTAAATTATATGTTTTTGTTTTGTAACTTATTTGTTTTAAACTTTAAAAAATGCTCCTTGTTGTCAATTGTAAACTGAATTTTTAAAAAATGTTCAATCATTTATTCTCTTGAAAGTAAATTTAAGTTAGCATTTTTCCTTAATATTTTTGTTATTTTTAACCGATAAATTCTGTCAAAGTTAGAAAAACTTGTTTTTGTTTTTTATTCAAACATAAAAACCCTTTACAGTGAAAAAATTGTTACCTTTACTAGTTATCCTGTTTATTTTTTATGTTGCATACTATTGCTTCAACTGGCTTTAGAATTCATCGGAATGCAAAGCACACATATTGATGCAATCTGGCTGATGATCTAAAAAATATTTTTCTATTTTACTTTCCCTTTTTTTCCTTACTAAACTTCAATCAGGCTCATTGCACACAGAAAATAAAGGTGCACGCAAAACAATGCACACATTCCTTTAAAGACAATGCTTCTTAAACAATCAAAATCAGTTTTCTATGCACTACTAAAAACAAAAAATTATTGATTTTACAAATAATGAAAAACAATATTTTTAAATACCCAAATATGTCTCAACGAACAAAAAATTGTTGTTCAAAACATACATTTTTTTTATTTTTTATTATATTGTAGTAAAATCTCAAATGTAATATGCTAATTTTGCTAAACAAAGTTGTAATTCAACTTTTAATTACATTTTTTAAATAAAAAGTTTTATTATTGAATGTGATGTGCAGCTTAGCAAAAAGGCCGTGTTTTATATAAACAAGAAATCTGAGAAAAGAACTTTCCCAGAAACTTTTTAATAGTGACATAAAAGTGAAAAAATAATATGCGTGTACAATTTAAATGATAAACAGCGGCACATTTGTTTGAACAAACAAAAAATCCAATTAAAATTGTAAGCTAAAGTAAAAATTTTCGCCAACTAAAAATTTGAAACTGAATGTTGAATTAACAAATTTAAGTATTATCAAAATCATCATCATTAATGATTCAAAAATGAGAATGCACTGTGTTAGACTGATTTTGATTTTTGCTAAATTGTTTGAGCCATTTTGATGTACTGTTTGTTTGTTTGAATTTGTAATTTGACTGCCGTCCTTAATTACGTCTCTGTGCAAGGAACGGAATTTAAATGGCCGCAATTGAGTAGCAAAAGAGCGGCAACAGTGCAAAAGAGCAATTGGGAAAAGTAGCACAAACAACAGCAGAGTTCATTGCGAGTGACAGCCTTCCTGCAAACAGTAGTGAGCAATTAAAATGGCACTGATGGCCACGCTGTTTGCTTTTCTCGCTCAGCCTGTTTGCAAGGTCTTTCCGATGTGTTCTGCCTCTTCTCTTCCCCTCCTCAGTGCACATCCCTCTCCTTCCATTCCTCCTCCTCTCTGTCCTTCATTTGTCACCAACTCAAACCCGTCTATTCTTTGTTTGCTCAACTTGCTCTCAGTTGTTCACAGCATTCTCAGTTTCTCATTCGTGACCGCACATCTCTGTCACATTTCAGGCACCGGCGTGGCCTGTGTTGCTTCAGCAGGGAAAAATCTTTCACAAACGCCAGTATCAGCGACAACAACGGCAACAGCCACAACATCAACATCAACATCAGCAGCAGCAGCATTTCTGACACTAAAACTGGCCATGGTACATTTGGCAGGCAAAGAGAGGCAACACCAACAATTGGACAGTCACACACACACAAAAGCAGTTTCAGTTGTCGTCGTCGTCGTCGTCGTTCATGCAAATGGCGCCCATTTGCCGTGCGGTGAGATCATCGCAGCAGCAACATCGGCATCATCTAAACAAGCACCAGCCACTTTGTCTCCATTCGACATGTCTCAAATGGCATTTCGAACCCCAACTTTGAATGTCACTTTGTCTGCTTGCAAAATTATCGCCGTTGCAGCCGCCGTTGCAGGAGCAGCAGCAACAACAACAGCAGGGACAATGACCAGAACACGCAAATGTTCCAATGAGTAGACAGGCGCGGATAAAGCAAGCAATTGCAGATTGAAAATAGGGAGATGCGTGCGGCAGTTAACTCCGGTGGTTTGCAATGATTTTTTGCTGGCACTTTCTGCAAAGGGTTCTCCTCTCTTCTCTCTGTGCTGTGAGAGAGTGTGTGTCAAACTGCCGCCGCCTGTGCACTGATCGCTTTCATCGATTTTACAGGCAACTCCAAATTGGTTTTACCCATTTCAGTGTATTGATTATTTGCGGAAATACAAATAAAGCATTATCATTTGCATAGCAGGCAGATGGAGAGAAAGTTGCACTGGGCCCATTGTTTGGACTGCACACTTCCCTAACGGTTTATTGGCCGTATCAGCTAAGCTACAGTACATCTTCATTACACTTTGGTAGTAAAGAGTCATTTAGGGTTAGCAAACAAAAAAGTTCAAAGTGCATTGTGTCAGATGATGCGTCAAAACTGCGGCAAAAACAGCAACTACATTTGAAATATTAGCAGTATTTACACTTGTAAAAATTATTCTATACAAATGAAGTCAACAACAGTTTTGGCAGTTTTTAATTTCAGATTGAAGCCGTCAAAGATTATCGACAGTGATCGTAAGTCAAGCAATAATTCGAGTAAAAGCTGACGCGTGCACTGGACAAAGACAAATTGGCCAGTAGGAAGAAAATGAACAAATAGAGGAGAAAATAATGAAGCAAAAGAAGAAAAGAAAGAACGGAAAACGCTAAAATAGAAATTGAATTCGGTCGCAATCAGTGCACCATTATGGCTCGATTGATCGCAGTGGCGGCTCACGAGGCTACAGTCCAGCAGATTGAGTGTGTGTGTGTGTGTGAGTGTGTGGCCAGCTCCTGACAACACAATTGCTAGACCATATTTTTCCCGTTCCTTCCTATTGCTCTCGCAGTTATTAATTCCTTTCATTTCATCAAATTGAAATATTTTCTCCAAAAGCTCCTTTTCTTTACTGGCAATTTTGCTTTTTTGTTTTGTTTTTGTTCCTCGTATAAACCCTCTTCTTATACTTTTTTTGCTGCAACCAAGAAAGCCTGCCTTCAAAACTGTTTTTCTCTCACTCTCGCATTTACTGAAAGAGTACAAAATCGTTTAATCTCGTCGCTTTCAGCGTGTGATTTCAATTAAATTTGTTAATAGAGAACAAAAGGAAAGAGTAGTGTCCAATTGATAATAATTCAACTACGCCAGCTTCAATGATCAACCAGTTACTCGACCGTCTAATTATTTAATTATCAAATTATACTTTCTCCTATTACTCCATCCCTCCCCTGGTTTTGTCGCACAAAATTGAAATTGAGTTATCGTGCACTGTAAGTGTATAATCACATTACACATTCGCACCACACACACACATACACCACCCAACAATTGATGTATTCTTTCGATTAGCAAAATTGGCGCGTTCCTTATCGATAACTCACTTTTCTTCCTTCAGCACTCATAAATTAAAGAATGTTTATTTTGTGGCCTTTAAAGAATAAATATGAAAGCAAACAACAAAGCGAAGTAAACTAAACTAAACTAAACTGCAGCTAGCCCGCTGTAATTGCACAGTGTGTGTGATTGGACAGTTTAGCGTGTGGGCTCTGTGTCCGATGACGGCACCCGTTTGTTTGCTATTTGAATTGGACAGTTGAGCTAGCCCCTAAACGGCCCCTAACAGAAAAAACTCAACGCTACAAAGTTCAAACAGAAACGAGTCGCTTGTTAGGTTGCTTTGGCTGTTGCTGATTCTGCTGGTGAAGCATGCTGAGCCATGTGGTCGTATGCGCTGTGTCGAGCCGACGGTAGAGTGCAGAAATGTCCAATTAAAGTGAGAACACACAAGCGCACACAAATTGACTCAAATTAAAAACAAAAGTAAATGAAAGCTTTTAGCCAAGTAGAGGAAATGAGAAAGAGAGAGAGCATAAATAGCAGACAACAGATATAGATAGGAAAGAAAAAGAAAAAAACAACGTGGCGCGAATAAATTAGACGCACAGGGACAGTGTTAGTTAATAGACATTTTTAACCGAAAATTTAAAACCACTAAAAAGTCACAAAAAAATTAAAATGTAACGGTTTGAAAGGTTAAAATCAATTAATGTTTTAGTGAAACTACTTACAATTAGTTTCAAGCAAACAATAAAAAGAATTAATTTACAAAGTACAAATGAATATAAAAACTCAATCAAAATAATTCAATGCTTTTCTAAAAAAAACACTGAACGAGAAAATTGTGAAACAAAGAGAATAAATGAGCGCAAATGAAGCTCAATTCCGAGTGGTTTATCGGAAGTTGAGCAGCAGAAGAGCTGCAGCGGAGGCATCGAAAAACTAGTTCAATTCTCAGTCGTACAATGTTAGGACAATGTTACCAATTTGCCTGAACGCAACGACTAGAACGAATTCGGCCCCTTTGACTGAGGCTGAACAATCAACTCTATCAAACGACCGGAGCATTCACTTTGAATGGTTTCACTATCTTACTATGTTTTCTTGATATACTACTTCTTTCCTCTACAGTCCGCATTAATTAGCCATTCACAGTGCAATTGACCCGGACATTGACTCGATTGGCGAGTGAAGCGAGAATTGGCAGTGGCAAGAACTGAGAAACGATATTCTCAAAATGGCAATAAAAGACGATAGTTGCTGACACTGCTTGTGTTCGGAGGAAAACATAACAGTGGCGTGTGAGTTCAACAGAAAACTAAAAAAAAATAAGCAAAAAAAGAAGTAAGACGGCTCAAGTGGAGAAAGTACTCTAGTGCAAAAGTGAAAAAGTTTTAAAAATTGCTTTGAAAAACTTTTTCTGCAGATAAACATTAGAAAAATGGTGGAGCAGGAGAACGCTGCTTCTAAACAGTGCATTCTGAGTAACAAAGTGCAGACACGAGCCAACAAAGATTAAAATTAAAAATTAAAATTAAAAAGTGTTTATACAGAGAAATGGCAATGGCGTTATAATCCGCTGGTTTTTATAAACTTTGTATATGTTGCAGGGAATGAAAGCCGAAGAAGGCAGTGAAGCGAACGGGAGAAAACTTGAGATCGCGGTTAATGAAAGAATCGGCAGAGAAAATGCAAGTGATAATGAGAAATGGCCGTAGGGAGGAAGGAGAATGTGAGGAAGAAGGGGAAAAGGGGTAAAAGGGGGTGAACTGAGTTGCGGTTGCAGAGTGATGGGAAAAAAGTTCGGCCTAGACTATCAAGAACTGCCTTGGCAAGAAGAAAAAGAAGTGTTCAGGATGCCATTAGAAACTGCGGCACACCACTGGTTTTGGCCACCTTGCAAGACAATAATCGCAAGAGAAAAAAAATCGTAACAATGCAGACATATCGACGTATTCACGCTGGCACAAAATATTCAAAATCGAAGAACAAAGAATGGCCTTAACGATTCCTTTGACTGCAGTGCCATTTGAATTCAAAGTTTTTGTTCGCATTAACGCGCGCGCGTTCGTTTGCAAAACCAAAGTGGAAATTGCAAATTTATGCACGACACGTTGTTCAGAAGTGCCTTCTCTCTCCCTCTCTTTGTGGCGACATATTTGGGAGCAGAGAGGGAAGAGGCAGCCGGTGCAGTTTTGGCTGGCAGAAAGAGTCAGTGGCCAAATGGCCAAACAGTGCGTGTTGGTCGCAGGATGCAGCAGCAACACCAGCGACAACAGTCGTGTTGGCACTAATCATTTTTTGCTTGCCATGTCTGCCATTCGCGCTATGAATGCCAATGGCATGCTTGAGAAGGACGACTGGAAACTCCAGCACCATCACCAGCACTAGTTTTCAGTGTATTGTTTGGTGTTTGTCGCTGCCACCGGTCGAATGAGCCTGTCAATGGGCCCAGCAGTATTTGCATACATGATTGAGTGCATTGGCACCAGCGCCAGCACTGAGGTAATGAGGCGCCATAAAGGTGGGCGGGTGGTGGTGGAATGTATTCGATTATGCATGGTAATTAGTCTGTTGTGAAGTAACAAGGCAGAGGCAGTTATTAATTGGCAACACTACAGGCCATATCAGGACCTTTTCTCTTTTTGTTGTGATGAACCTTTTTGCGGTTTTGGAAAACGGTTGTGCACTTCGCAACTTTGCATTGAGAAATGGGTGACAAATTAATCTTTTGAAATGTTGGCAACTTTTTCTCCCTTCAAATATTAACTCTCTGTTTATTTACTTTGAATAATTAAAACTACGACTAAACTAGAGTATTGCTAAATAATTAAAATACAAATTAGATACTGTTGAATGGCGGTCGGCTGTGAGTTTGCATTCCAAAAAAGCAGAACCACTAGTTAGCTAGTCTAAACTGAGCTTGTCTTCTCTTTCCTTCTACCACAAAAAACAGCAGAGTTAATCACCTTTCGCTTGTCTCATTACGGCAAATTATGGCCATTACCCTAGTGGCAGCAGCAAGCACCTACCAGTGCATTTACCGTACACACACACACAGACAATATTCAGACAGAGAATCGATGCCACACACACACACACAGCGAGAAAGAGTGGCGGACAGACAGATCAGTGACAAGTGAGCGTATCCCGTGAAATGACTCTTTGTTTGACTGTCCACTGCTTGTCTTGGACGCAGGCAAACGGCAGGCAATGGAAACAAACGATTGCAATTAACGCAATTTGCTCAGCTTGCACACACAGCTAAGTACCGCTGGCACTGCACTGGCGACCGATTTAAGCATTGCAGAGTAGTGTGTCGGCAGTGCCACAACGGCAGACAGACAGACAGGCAAACTATCGCCAAGAAAATAAATGGACAAGCGGAAAGTGAGAAGGAGAGGAGGAGGAGAGAGCCAGTCAGTATGTGTGAGACACTATCGAAACACTGTGATTGCCACTGATCGCTTCGACAGAAGGGTCGACTGGTGTAGAGTGGCCGATTACGATTACCAGTGCCAAGTTGGCCAAGTGTGCTCCTGCCTAATGTAATTCGGTATTTAGCTAACGACTACTGCACACACACACACATGCACTTACACCGTAAACAGACTACTAGCATGTATCATTAGAGGGAATTACGCAATTACAAGAAAGGCAAAGTTTTGCATTGCACTGCTAAATTGCAATTGGAAAACTTGATTTACTTTTTAATTTTACATTTGTAATATCCAAACGAGCCTAATTTTAAGCAATGACTAGAAAATTTAAATGATGTCTAATTATTTACATTTGCTAAAGTTGCAAGCTGTTTCCGATTACACGACTGACTCTAAACTGACTGTGATTTTATGCTGACATGATTTTTTAAGCTCAGCTAATGATTTCTAGTTGTGTATAATGACAAGTTTTTTTTCAATGAAATTTTTTTCTACAAAAGAAATCTGTCTGGTGAAGTGTAAATTAAAAAAGAAAGAAGTTGTAAAGTATTTTTGTTCAATGGTGTTACATTTTTTGCAAAAGCTAGCAATGATCAAAGAGGCGTTTAGGGACACCAGCGGCAGTGGTAAATGGCATTAGCTTTAAATTGAGTTCGGAGAGAAATTGGGCCAATTAAGATGAGATATGTTCTCTTGGCTTTTGTGAATAGTTGCACTCTGCTGCAGTTTGGACTGTTCATCTCTTATCACTTGGCTTTTGTCCATCTGTCAGAGTGACTATAGGCAATAGCTCACTAATAGAATTACCCAAAGAAAGCCCGGCGCAAGGAGTGATGCCGCCCGGCGCCCCAAGTAAAACGTGTCAGAGTAAATTTAATTACTTTTGTCATTAATAATTTCATAGCCTACTAAGAAGTGCGACTATAAATAGTGTGCGCCTTTTCAGACAGACAGATAGAAGACGACGTGAAAGGAGAAAGGGGGAGAGAGAGTGAAAGTGAGTGAGTTGCAGCACCCTGAAAGTGGTCTCGAATTGGCCTTCTTATCAAGTTGCTCCTTTCTCCCTCAATGTGTGTGTTTACTGTTTGAGAAAGATCGACTATAGATTCGATTCATTAATTTTCATTAGATTCAGTTGTGTGCAAAGCAGACGGAGAAAAGGCATCAGCATCAGCGTCAGCAAGCTAAAAGCAATTGCACTGTTGGTAACACTGCCTCTGCCCGATAAAATGACACCGCAGACAGTCGCCGGTTATGCAAGCCAGTTAGCCTCTTTTCTACCCTTTTCTACCCTTCCTTTTCCCTTTTTGCTCTTTTTTCTATTCTTTTTTCTCTTTTCATTGCTCTGTCTTTTTTACTTTACTTTTCCTGCTAAGTGTACCGATGCGCCAAAGTCAGCCAAAAAGAAAAAAGTAATTAAAAGTTGAACGCTCTGTCGTTGAAGTGAACTTGTCAAATGGTAAACAGTCCAACAGATTGTTCTCTGTCGGGTGCAACTTTTCATTATTTGGCTTTTGCAGAGAAATCTAAGAAGTCATTTTAGGCACCGCCAAACCGCGTTGATGTCAGTTTAAAAGTCAAATTTATATTCATCAACGATCACTAAAATTGGAAGTAGGAAGTGTGCAGTAGCTTAAGGAAGTGCTAGTTGACACGGAAAACACAGACAACAAAAAAAGTTAAAATTAGAAAAAAGTTTAGTGTTTCCAGTTGTCAATTAATTAGTGACGATGATCGGGACTAATTAAACTTAAAGGTGAGTAGCTCAAAGGTGTCTGTGTTTTTTGAGGAAATCACGCTAAAAGTGAGTCTTTTAATTTACAGCTCACTTTAGCACACCGCCATCAACATCAACTCGTGTGCAAATACTCACCTTCGTTGAAGTCGTCGGCAAATTCCGGCGGTGGCGGTGGCAGTCGAAGTGAAGGGTAGCGAGAGAGCAAAACGCTTGGGTCATTATCCCTGGAGGAGTACCGGTAGTAGCTGTTGGTGTCCAACTGGTGCTCGGACAGCGTCGAGGGAGCCAGTGGACCTGCGGCCCCCGTTCCTGCCTCTTCTCCTGCTCTTGTTCCTCCTGCCGACTGCTCTGCCGGTGCTGCTGATAGCAGTGCTGATGATGGAGTCGCAATGGCATCGATCACCGCAGACACCGATAAGCTATCGTCGTGCATGTGACTGAAGGCCAATTTCTGCCCACCACTAGCCACACCAGCGCCAGTGTCATTCAGTGGCCAGTGGCGTTCAGCAGCAGCAGATTGCAAGGAGGGCAAGGAGGAAGAAGAGCAGTCGCCTGGTCGGCTCCCAGTGATCGATTCGTTTGTCGCACTCTCACGCTCAAAGTTGACGTCCACTTTGTTCGACACTGAAGCAAGCAGCTTATCGAGACTGCTGTGGCTGATGATGATGCTGGTGCTGCTTCTGTTTTTGTCGGTGTTGTTGTCGTTGCTTTTTGCCACCAACTCACTGGCAGTAGTTTTGGTGATGCTGGTGCGGGTGCTGTAGCTCGGGTAAGCGAAGGACAAATTAGCACAACGCCAATTGCTGCTAATTGAAGCAGCGTCGACGGAGGAAGATAAATTAGCGTGCAAATGCTTCTCTTCTTCTCTGCCGTCGTCGCCGTCAGTGGCTGGCTGCTGCTGCTGCTGCTGTTGATCGTTCGCCAGCAGCGCCAAATCATCGTCACTCTCGGCAGCGTCAACATCACCACCAGCAGAAGTCTGCCTGGTCACGTTGTTGTTGTTGTTGTTGTTGTTGTTATTTGCACCAGAAAGAAGTAGCAGTGCTGGTGCCCAGGCAGACAGTCCACTGGGCACCACACTAGTTGTGCCGTTGATGCTGTTTGTTTGTCTCGAAACGTTGTCGGTTAAGTTAACTCGATTACCAGAACTCGGCAAATGGACACTGCCCAGTGCCGTGGACAGAGCTGTTGTTGCTACTGCTGTTGTGGCTGCGAGTACTGGCGAACGGACACGTTTGACAGCATCACTTTGATTGATGTTAATTAATTGGACGGAATGGGTTCGATTAGGGAGAGATGCAATGGAGGAAAAGGAGGAGGAGGGAGAAGAAGATGTAGAAGGAAATGCGGATGAAAATGATGAAAGAGATGAAGATGAGGAAGAGGAGGAGGATGAGAAGGTGCTGATGTTGGTGCTGATGGCCGTTCTCGTGGGGACCAGTGCACTGGCGCCAGAAAATGAAGAGGAAGAAGAAGGCAACAAAGAGTGAAGAAAGGATCTGTGTGCATCTGTGACTGTGGCCGAGTGACCACTGAAGAAGGAGGATGAGGAGGAAGGCAGCAGAGAAGTCACCGAGGCATTTGCAGTCCGCTTGACCTCCTCTACTCTACCACTTGATAAGACTGGATGACATTTAGTCATCGCATCTGAGCAATTGATCAAAGTGTTTGCAGTAGTAGTTCGGCTGGTGATAATGCTCTGATTCAGAGGCGAAAGGCGATCACTTGAGTTTGCAAGGTTCAAGTTGCTGAGGAGAGGGGGAGAAGTGTTGTCTGTGGCTGTTGCCTCTGTGGTCCTCCTCTCCGCCGCCACAACAGAAGGAGTTAGTGCTTCCGAGCGCACTAATGTGCCCGCTGTGAGGAGCCCGCACAGAATGGCAGCCACCAGCAAGAACGGCCTTAATGGCGGGCGGCTGGCCGTCACAATGATGGACTGTTCTTCTCGCCACGGGTGGCATTTCCGTTTCCTTCGGTGGGTTTTCCTTTGCAGCCACTTTGGCCGACCAAGCGAGGAGCGACGCATCGAAGGCAACAACAGCGGCAAGGTACGGTTCATCATGTCCACTGCACTTGCAGTTCAGCAGAGCTGATCGCGTTAGTCAATGGGTGGACAAATTGTGGTTCGTATTCTCTCTCTTTCTTTTTTTCATTTTTCATTTTCCAGTTTTTTTCTCCCTTTTGCTGTCTTTTTTTCAAGAGCACACAGTTCACAACCGGTACTTCCTGGCAGTGTATTCGATGTTTACACGTTTTAACCAAAAAGTGGGTGTCATGTTCACACAGACACACAGCAGAGTAGAAAGAAATCCCTTAGTGGGCTGAAGAACACACGTCGTTCTTTTTCCCAAGTTCTATCTCTATCTGTCCTCAGGTACGACCAACATTTGGGAAGGCATTGTAGCGAGGCAATGCTGCTGTGCAGATTTGCGTACACTTGCCTAATTAACGGGCAGTTAGCATAGTAGAGAAAGTATGTAGCAAAAGTACAGCGGTATGCTTAATTTAATCACATTTTCTAATTAAAATTAATTCATGCATTTGCTTCTACCGTTAGTGCTGGCAGTGAGAGAGAGAAATGGAGAAAGAGTTGTTGGCAGTAAAACGAAGGCACTTAGGGAAAGCGAGAACACCGGGCACAGCGAGTACACCGGTGAGCTTCAGTTTTAGTAGTAGTAGCTGCCGAGAAGAGTACTGCGCAGTGAATGACAATTAATAAATCATCTAAAGTAACCATAAAGTGCACTCCAATGCTTAACTAGGCCAGGACTTAAAAGGTCCTTTGCTTGTCTCTCCCTTGGAGCAGCCGTGAAGCCCTACAAATTCTGCTTGTCTTTAATCATCAATCGTAATGAGCTCAAGTTTGAGTAATTTTCCGAGAAGCTGCAACACAGTGTCCTTTTCTTTTGCTTCAAATACTATCTTTACACACAGTTATTCATTTAGTGCAACAGAAAAAAACAAACTAAATAAAAATACAGTACAAAATATTTAGATTTTCAACATGATAATAACAATAATTGCACAATAACTCAAGTGCAGGTAGTGCCACACAACACAAAAGATGCACTGGTTCAGCTAATGGAGACGTGCCCAATAATTTGCATTACTATTGCACTGCTTATTTTCACGACACATTTTTGAATTCTCAACTGTCGCATTCACTGCTGAATTTCAAGCTGCCGGTAATTCAAGTTTAGCTGACACACTTTTTTGTACACAGAACAAGGAGGACAAAGTTGTGCCTTGTAGTATTGGACGGCTGTGTCCGCTTTCATTGCTAAGTGTGTGTGTGTGTTTGTGTGTGTATTTAGCGATTTGACAGTGCAATAATAGTGTACAACGATACGATCGCCACTCTAAGACAGGCCTACTTCCGAGTGCTTTCACTTTGCAGGACGTCCTGTGTCCGCATTCACCTCCATTCAAACCCTGCGTCACATATATTAAAGGTTGAAGCGGTATTTACATATACCAATGCGATCACGACATATGCACACTCACTCACACTGTGTCTATCACTGCACTTTTTTGTAATGGAAAGAGATTTAAAAGAGAATTAATATATTTGTCATGTGTAAACGGACAGACTGTCCGTCGACACATTGCAGGTCTTGTAAGTGTGTTCTGTTGTTGTGTCGGTGTGGACACACACACACAATTGTAGCCTCAAATATTTGTGGTTGTCTCTCTGTCTCCTCAAGGAAGGCCGCTGAACACTGGAATATAAATATAAATTATTAACATGCGAATAATTCTATTAGGGACAGATTGAGCAGCATGGCAGCAATGGATGGCTGCCTTCAGATTGTGTCGATTGTGCCGTATTGCCGACCGGTTTCACTTTGGTACTACTTTGCCTATTTTTGCAGCTAAAGACTGCCGCCGCCGCAGCGGCTGCCGCCTTGCTGGCCACAAGCACTAATGACCAGTAGTGAGCAAGCCAATTGCCACCACATTGTAGCCACATTGCTGAACAGCACAGTGATGCCAAGTGCCGATTTACTTCAATTCAAGTATCTCCAGCCAGTTTTTGTTGAAATATTTCAGCAATTGAAACAGCAAGCCTCAACTTTAAAAGCAAGCAATAATGCGGGCTTTAAAAAAGGCTAAAAAAGAGGCTGAAAAAGAAAGCCAGCGTCCTTTGAATATATCAGCGCAGCAATATAAAATCGAGAAGTGCTGCAGTATGTAAAGAATCCCCTAAACGAAAGCAAAAAAATCCTACTGAAATGTTTTGCTACTTTGTGGGCACCACAACAGCCTGCTGAGCAGTTTTTTTTTCTGAAATAGGCGATTGAGTCCACTGGTATCGTCGACGTGGTAGTATATTTGAAAATATTTTGCAAAATTGAAGTTTTTCATCTTTTTCCCTTTTTAAATGGTAGTAAAAATATTTGCTTTGAATTGGCTTCTCCTCAACTTGATTACAGGACACTGGCAACGTTTGTGTGTGTGGATTGCAATAATAACGTCACCAGAAACTAATCTCAAGCTGAGCGACGGCAAAACCAAAACTGTGGGCAAGTATAGAGAATAGTAAAAAATATACAAAAAAATTGAGGCTAAAACTCAGATCAGTTTAGCGCGATCAGTTTAGGCTTAGTTGTAAACAGGCAGGCAGTGATTTAAGTAGTGAGGACTAAATCTTTGCCGTTTAACGAATGGGCGGTGGTGGTAGTTGGGGACAAAGTTAAAAAACTGCTTTTTCCACTAAAACGACACAGGCAATTGCAAGAAATTTTAGTAAATAGAAAAAATATTTCAATTATTTATTTGAAGTCGCGTGGATTTGACAGTTATGAAATTATTAAATGATCAGAACACAGAGAAAAAGATTAGGCTTCAATAGTATTGGCAATAATCTCAAAAAGTGAAAAACAATTATACTGACTTGAGTTTGATTACTTGTTAGTTAAAATGTATAAAGATTAGAAAGACTAATATTTTATTCTTGCAGAAGATTTTTTGAGTAAATACTAAAAGTACTTTTTGTTTTACAACAAAAACAAATAAATTATTAAAAACTTTCAATTTTTGAGTTACATTTGGTATTGCATACGAAGCCGAATAAATACTTGCTCAGTTAATTTAGCTACACATTTGTACAAGGTGCATACAAACGTAGTACTGTCTGTTGTTTGTTCAGTAGCCTGTGCACAAACAACCGACAAAAGGAAAAAATAAAGTGAAACAAACAGACACTTTAGTTAGTGTAGGCAAGTCAGGCCTAAACATTGGGCAGCTATTAATTGATTGCAACAGTAAAACACGGGAAAAGAAAAGTGAAAAGTGCTTTTTGCCTGTCTCAGCAGATTAACTCAAGACAAGGAGAGAAGTGAGAAAGAGCGAGAGTATGTGTTTGCACCGAAATTGGAGACAAATTGAAGAGATAGACAAAGGAGAGAGGAGAGAGAGCAACCAGCAAGGAAACATAAGACAAACAAACAGACGATTGAACAACAGTGAAAAGATGAACGTTAAAGCACGTACGACGGAATGACAGAAATAATTTGCAAATAGAAGCTATCTTGGAGCAGCAAAGACGGCGGAGAAAGAGAAAATGAGAAAATGTGAGGCAGCCAAGTTGACACAGAAGTAAACTCAAAGTTCACATTGCATCGAGCCCAGCGCAGTGTCTGTCTGTTTGTGGTGAATTGACTGGCTGGCGACAGCAATCGTAAAACTAGTTTTGTGTTTGCTTCCTCGTTTCATTCTCTTCAAAACTGCCTAAATCTCAGTCTGTTTGGTTTGATTGCTCACTTTGTGATGATTTTGCTTCCCCTTCTCTCTTTTCTCTAAAACGGTCTCAATAGGGTAGTCCCAGTGTATGTGCCGTTTTATGTTTAATTTTAATTTTGCATGCACTATTGCGCAGAGATAGCCATCAATAGCTGTGCTAAGGTTTAATGGAAAATAAAATAATTCTGCATGGCTGACAAACTTTAAAGTTATGTGCATTTAGAAAAGGCAGAGGAATAAAAAAGGAAAAGAAAAGCAGCAAAAGCATTGCACAAGCAATTCAATCAAGTGAGTGTTGATGAAGGAAATTTTATGGAAATTTTGCATCATCAGTCCAATGGAGAATCCTCTAATTATTTTTTTACTAGTTGTATTCTGTCGGTTAAACTAGTTTGGAATTTAATTTGAGTCTCAAAAAACATCAACATGTCATGCAGAGTTGAATGAAAGAATGAGCTGGTCGACAATCCAGTCAACGCGAGTGCAACGCAGGCAACGGTAATCAAGATTGAATTTTTGTTTCCTAAAAGCCCAGTAAATGACTAACGCGTTCTGGTCAATAGAAACTGTGAAAGAGTGGAGAACGGAAAGCGTGGCGACAAATTGAGTTTACTTCATTAACATTGCACTGCATGAGACAGCGGATGGCGAACATTTTGGCCATTCATGTTAGGCCGCTAATGTTTGCTTGTAAGGTTGGAGAAAAAGGGCGAAAGTAGGGGCTAATTCGACATCTGACCAAATGGGCTATAAAACATCACGTTGACAGGCGGTGGCAGTGGCAGTGAGAAGAATGCAGGCGAGCAATGGGCGCAAATGTGCGCACAAATGAGCGAACCTTTGGCAGAATAATTAGGAAAATTAGCAATAGATTCGGCCAAGTGGGACAAACTGACCCACTGGGCATATACTTGATTCGATTTGGCGCGCTCCACTTGGCCAATTTGCCTGCTTTGTTTTTTGCAGCCTCCTTCATCTGCTTGTTTTCTCCCGCGAGCTGTCTGACGTTGTCTACTTTGCTTACAACTTTGCCCACTGTCTGCCGACTGTACGAACCCGCTCACATTTAGACACTGCAACACAGAAAGTCAGCGTGGAATTGTCACTGGGTAATTAGATTAGATTATTAGATTGACATGTTGATAGTATTACCAAAGAGAAAGAGATGGAGAGAAGGATGCCTAAAAAGCCATTGCTATGCATGCCGTCAAAGAGGAGTGGACGCTTTTCTTCTCGCTCTTCTGTCTTCTCCCTAAGTCCCTGTCTGTTGCAGATGACCTCGGATTTAAGGTTATTTGCCTTTTACGCCATTTACTTTTTTGCACAAGAAAAAGTGCCGTTTTAGAAAAAAAAATAAACAGTTGATAGAGCAAACTGATGCCATTTAGGAGTGCTGATGGAATGTTAATTCGATTAAAACAAGTGAATGCACCAGCGACATGAAATGTTTCGTTTATCAATTGAACTAAATAATTAACAATGACATTAATTACAAATTAGATTCGATTGTTGACTATTTTCTTCTTCCTTCTGTGCACTATCTTTTTATTTAAACATGGTAAAAAATTCATTCTATCAGCATAGTTCTCAGCATTAGTAGAATGCCTAAGCATCTGATCACCACAGGCAAAGGCCAATTATCGTCAATTTGAACTACCGCCAAGAGATTAAAAAAGTAAATGCAGTGTGTGTCTCAGTGTTTTGTTGTTGTGTGCACTGTGTCTGAAAATTGAATCCTGTTAAAACTAAACATGGCACTGTACAGAAGAAAATGGCAACGAACGAATCAAAAAGTCATCATCATCATTATTATGACTCTATTATTTGGATCCATGTCTGGTGCCGATGACGTACGATACGCCAGTCAAAGACAAATTGAAAGAAAGTAAAAGAGATGGTCAGTTTGTTTTCGAGGTCCTCAGGAAACGATGGCAACCAATAAAAATGGCGCCAATAATCGAGCCCAAACGAGGGATCGCCCGAAAATCAGTGGTAAAGTGGAGGACATTGACAAATAGGCAATTATAATTGGCCATCTGAGAGTGACCAAAAACTAAGCAATAGGTTGCTACTGCTACTGTTGCTGCTACTGTAAAAAGTTCACTGCCTTCTTCTATTTTTACTTGCTGTATTTTATTTTCATTTTTGTAGCCTCTCCCTCAATGATGATGCTGCTGTGGCGACCTCCGAATTGCTATTGCTCTTTTGCAAATAATTATTTCATTCAAGTCGCCTGCTCTATGGTCTATGGTTTTTGGTGATGGCGAACAGTAGCAATCAATAGCGCAACTTAGGAAGCGACAGGCAGAAACGGACAAGAGAAATTAATTTTCCGTTTTTTTCCGTTTTCCTTCCTCTCTTCACTTTCCTTTGCTTTCTAACAGTATCTTTTACCTTCTTAATGTTCTTGCACTGTGCCACTGGGCAATAGGACTGTAGTGTTTAAATATTCAATTGCTCTCGTTTGCACTTTGCTTTGCTGCCTTTCCGAGTGTACTTCAGATCACTTTCAACAGTGTCAGTTGAGCGCGCAAAGTGAGGCTCTTTAATAATTTTCACATTAATAATCGATATCCACTAGGCAGAGGGGATGGGCAAGCAGTGACTGCAAAGCAAAGTGAACTTTTTGTCCTTTTGTCAATTTGCGCCCTTTGTTTCGAAGACTCGTTGCTCACTTGCTTTCTCCTCTTTTTGCTTCGATTTTGTCTGTCTCTATTTGCCCTAGCTGATGTTCGTTCAGTGCCACTCTTTTCTCTCTTCCAATTGATGACGATAATTGACTTTGATTATGTCGATGTGCCGGAGCTATGGTGTTGTTCACTTTGATTGCCGCTATTAGCATTAATATTATCGTTTAGAGGATCTAAAAAAAAGACAAACGATGATAGGAAATGAAAATAAAAAATGCAAACAAAATAGTTTTTGTTTTAAACAGAACTATAAATAACAATAGTAGAGTTTGAATAACTTTGGTTTTAAAAACACATTCCTAATGAGTTGTGATTTATATAATGCTAATTTTGGTTGAACATCTAGTTTTAAATAACATGACAGTGTTTTAAAACGTAACAACAGCAAGCACAAATTGTATTTTCAAACAGATTAGGAAATATTTTAGATTTGTCAGCAAAAAATGAAATAGTATATAATAGCAAAAGTAAAATAGTCTAATGCCCATTCTACTTTTGCCAATACACACTCTGTCCTTTCCAATGGAAATGTACCAAAAAATGGGCTAGTTCTCTACACAATAATAAATAATAATTTTGATTTGATTGTCTTTCTAAGCTCCTTTTTGTTTGCCCATTTTACAAGTGCTGCCGCTCTCCAGTGACAATAAATGCACTAAAAATGAGCAGAATGGAACAATTTGCAAAATTATGGATTTTGTTGCAAAGGAAAAACTGTGAAATAAATATTGTCAATGAGAAGGAACTGTAGATAGTCAGAAAGAAAAAGAAAAAAGAAAAGAGGGGCTGGCAAGACTTGCAAGCAGACTAAATCGCCAAAAAATGCAATGTCATTGGAAAAAAGCTTGTAGCCAAAGCAGCAGCACTAGCACACAATTTGGCAAATTTAAAATTTGCAACCAAACTGAGAGACAAAGCTGCCAAACTAGGCTGTAGTTTTGATTTGGATGCTGTGGTCGGTGTGATATGACGCGTGTAAAGTGATTTTAAATTTGTCATAATGTGCTCCGAAAGAGAAAAAAATAGCAAAAGGGAGAAAAGCAAAAAAATGAAAGAGAAAGAAAGAGAGAGAAAGAGAGAGCCGGTTGAAAGCACTCAGATTGATGATTTACTGACGCCTTGGGTTTCACACTGTAGGCCTGGTGCATGACCAGAAGGATATAAAAAGGGCGACAATGAGGCTCTTTTCACTTTGTCAGGCAGTAATATGCCTTCTTCGACTGACAGAGACGCGCAATGCCAAAAAATGAGGCATTCATCAGGCCACGAGGAGGAGAAAAGAGATGCAAATCAAATGAACTGTGGATTAGTGCCCGCTTGTCGACTATGCTGAAGATGGTCGTAGTGGTGGTAATGGTGATTGTGGTGGTGGTAGTGTTGATGGTGGTAGTTGTACTTGGGCTGATCGACAATGGCTAAGCAGTGTGTGTGTGGGTGGGTGGGCAAACATGCAAAGAGGAAGCAATCAAAGAGCAGTCAAGAAAACAACGAGCCGACCGCAAATGAAGGAACAGCTTCGTCGCAACAGTTACATCAGACCAACTGAAATGGCCAATAAAAATAAAAGAAAGACCGTTCTACTGCAATAAGAAAATGAAACAATGTTCACTGTAGCAAAATGGATGAAGAGCAAGAAAAACAATTATTTGGCTTCTTCTTGTTTTCCACTGTCTGCATCATCAACAACAACAGCAACAACGACGAAAATGGCTAACAATAAAAACAAAATTTTTACAAACAATAAAAAATGTTTCCCCAAAAAGATCAAGTCGAGATATAATTGAGAAATTGGGCAAAAACTAGAAAATGTTGTTAATTGAATCTACATAGGTTGAATGAACGGTGACGCAGAGAATAAAAGTTGTGCTGGTTAAAAAAATGCCCAAAAAATAATTTGTCGTAAGTTACAACTTTCAAAAAACGGCATTATTTTTGTAGAAACTGGAGTTTAAATTTTGTTATCAGATTATTCAGCAAGTGGAAAGCTTTTCCAATATTAAATCTTTGCATTTTTGTTCCTAAAGAAACATTGTATTTGACGAGACTGAAAATAATTGCACATTTTCAGACATAATGGCTAGTAAATACAACTGATTGAATTGTGTGCATTGAAAAGAAGAAAAAGGAAAGAAAAAGGCAACCATCAAAAATAGATTTTTTCAGAGGAAAACAAACTCAATTGCGAAATGTACTGCAGAGAAGCGGACGCCGAGGAGCTGTACTTGGTGTGCGAGTGTGTGTGCGGTGCAATGCATAACGATGAATGGGACAAGATGACGTGTTTTTGAATCAATCACTTGATTAATGAGTCAAACATGAAACGACCAGAATGAGAGAGCAGTGAGCAAGGCCAGCTGGGAAATCGAGACACAATGGCGAGCTGGCAAACGGGCGAGCGGAGACGAACGATGAATTAATAAATCATCGAAATGCATCAATGAAATGCACTGCCAATGCATTTTGGCCAAAAGATGGTGCAAAGTGAACTTTCCTTTTTGCAGTCGCGTTTGTTGCTGCTGTTGTGCTGCATTTCTCACACTTTGAGCCCATTAGCAAACACACATACACACACAGAGTCGACATTTAATTGGTGCAAACAGAGTGTACGAATACAATCGATAAATAATAATCGATAAGAAAGATGAAAAGGAAATAGAGAAAAAGGAAGAGGTGGTGATAGGGGTGTCACAGGAAAAGATTGGGTGCATTTGAGGGGTGTTCTTTCACAGCAAAGCAATGCACAATGATAATTTATATCAATTAGTATCAATTAGTGATTAGAAAAAAGTGAATTAAATAAGGAAGTGAACAGATTTGGTTGTCTTAGATTGACAAAGTGCGTGGTAGGGGTAGTAATAATGTTTTGGCTGTTGTTGATGCATTTTCATGGCAGAAATTGAGAGAGTTTATTTCAAATGACAGAAATTTTACAGGCATATTTTGGATAGTTGTTGTCGATAGTGAACGATTTTTGATGCACTATAGTGTTTCTTTTGCTTTCCTAATTAATAGGACATTAGAGCATGATTGTGTTCAGACAAAAACAAAAAAATAAAACTTTTAACAATATAAAAAATATTAAAACAAAATAATTTAAATATTTTGCCAATTAATGAATAAATAAGGTTGCAAAAAAGAGAAACGTTGACATGAACAACAGCAAAAGTATTTGCTGACAACGCAACTTTTTCTCGTTGTTGTTTGAACAATCAAAAACACACGCACATTTTAGAGACAATTTGATTGCGTTGACAATATTTGCAATGCTTTGTTTTTTCATAAGCAATCACAAACCAAACTAGTGATTTGTGATGCAAAAAATAATATCAAAAAGACGCACATATAAAAAAGTGTCTAGAAAAAGAGCAGCACACAAAAGTAGTAGCAGTAGTGGTAATCCTCATTGATAATTAAATTGACGACGCAATTCGAAATGATTGAATTAGTTTAGTTGTATTTGCTCTCTAAATATGTGTTTGCTTAAAAAGGTGTTTGCTTTAAAGAGCAAATTCATTAGCGGCAATCACAAATCACATTAGGTATCAAAGTAGCAAGCCAGTGGTAATTTGCTGGCACACTCAACTGTTGTCAAAAAAAAACAACTGACTGCTGCTGATGGTGCCGGTGGCACAAGTATTCGCGCCCAACGAAACGGCGGTGCAAAGTTTGAAAAGCGGAGAGTACGAGTGACTGCTACTGAATGAGTTGAGTCAGTGCCTACTGAGTCAAGCGGGAACAATTTTTGCGGCACTGAAAATAAATCGGACTAATGGCTAAGCAGGACAACGGCAGAAGAGGTTGAGGGAAGAAGGCATCAGGAACTGTGGCAGAAGCAGCACTGGTTGGAGAAGCATTACTCGAGTGCTTGCCGCTGTGCTGTGAAGTAACCAGCACCCGGCACTATATATATGCCCGACGGTACTAAACTAAAAAGGCTTTTGTTTTCTCTCTCCTTTCCCGGGTTCCCCTTCTACCACCAGTGCCTCTGCCCCTCTGTCCCTACTTCTCTGGCCAAATTTTCAGTCTCCGTCTGGCCCTTGTAATAAGAAGTGCCATCACGACTTTGCCTAGAAACGCTGTGCCATTGAATATAATTGCAAATATATTCTACATATTTGTTGGTATTCAATGGCTCTAATATTTTCTAAATACTGCTTAAAAAGTGTTGCAAAAAGTGACAAAACAGGATACACTAAAATGTGACTGTGAACTGCCACCCGTTTCTTTGAATGTCTATTTTTTTCAAGTTAGTACCAAAAAATTGAAAAAACAATTTAAATTAAACAAATTAAAACAAGAACACTAAGTTAAAATAGTTTTTATTTTATTTTTTTGTTTTAAAAAAATTACTGGTTTTCTGGTAAAAAAATGATCAACCAAAAAAGTTGTGTAAAATGTTTGAAAAATAGTAAAAGTTTAAACGATAAAAACCAGTGGCAAGTTTAAATTGAAGATTATAAAACGATACTGCTGGTTAGTATAGTATAATAAAAAGTTTTCTATCATCAAGAGTGACAATGCAACAAAATGTGGACTAAAAATTTAACTTGGGTTTTAGTCAACAAAAAACATTAATCATTTTCAAGTACAATTTTTTTAGTTTTACACAATTTTAAGATTACAATCAAAAGAAAATTAAAATTAAAGAGTGTATATTTGTGACAAATTGAAAACGAGATGGAATGGTTGCTGATGATAAGAAAATTGTAAAATTCTAATGATTTATGTAGAACACTGGTGTTTTTAGTAAAATTCTTTTAAATATTAATCATCAGTGATTAACTGTTTAGAAAAACAGTCAAAACCTGCTCGCTTTTCTCTACAAAAAAGAATAATTAATTAAAAATTAAATTAACTAATGTACATGATTTGTATTGAAAGATTCTTAAATATTAAAAAGAATTATTGCAACTGTAACATGAGTCTTCAATCTTTACAAGGATGCTTCAAATTATTATTTGCGTTATTATAATATTAATAGATATACTAATATCGATAATAGCTTTCACTATAAATGTGTATGTGTGTGTGTTGTTTGCCGTTGAAAAAATCGAATACCAGCAAACAAAAACAGTACAACACCACAGGAAAATATGTATAATTGATATTGCTAATGCAGATATTAGCGCCGGTTCAACAAGGCCTAGGTACAGAGTGGTAAGTGCCATGCCGCTGCTGCTGGTGCTTAGTGTGCCACTCATCCGAAGAGTGACTCAAAATGAAACTGATAGAAGAAAGAGAGAGAAAGAGAAAAAAAATGAATGAAAACGGAGCTAAAAATGGAGATAGTACGCCAAAAGGAAACTTTCCCAGCGGAAGAAACGAACACCAAAGTCGGAAAAGAAAAAAAGTGGGAAAGGAAAGCACTCGAGAGAAGAGTCATTCAGCCTTTGACACGCCGACAGACAATAAAAGTTGAATGAGATGCACGAGCGCGAAGAGCAAAAGGAAAGGGGTGCTGCTGAGAAACGAGGAAGTTGGTGGCAGAGATGTTCCCAGGAACTCTCTCTCTCTCTCTCTCTCTCTCTCTCTCTCTCTCTCTCTTCCAGAGCGAACTCAATCTGTTAATGGCAAAGTGAATGCTCACAGTGTCGCTCTACAGTGTCTGCCTTTGCCTAAATCCGCCTCTTTCAGTCTGTCTGACACACTTTGCATTGCCTAGCCAGCCAGGCAAGCAGCAGCAGTCGGAATCTCACTCAATTTGTCATTTTGCGGTCGATTGTCACGAATTGATGTGTCAAAAAGAGAGATAGATAGATGGATATTCAAACCAAGTGCTGAAAAGCGATCAATTGAGGCGCACTGCAAACGAGCCAATTGAATTCAATTTCAATAATTTGTGAATCTAATCGTTTATTGAACATATCCGCTGACGTCGAGATATATATTTTGTGTTCTTTGTGAAGAGACTTTTTGCTTTCCATGTACGTTTGAATTATTGTAAAAATAAAGAAACTTGGATTATTTTGCAACACATGGATTAACTTTCGTAGAGAAACAAAACAGATAAATTCAAAAAAAGCAAAAAATTGAAGATGGTTTGATCATCAAAGAAAAAAAGGACGAGCTCAAGACTAGCAGATAAATTAGTTTCCGGGACAGTCACAAAAGAGGAGGAGAAAAAGTGCCTAAAAATGAATAAAAAGATAAATTAATCATTGCCGATGAAAGCAACAACTTAGAGGAACACTTTTTTCCCTACTTCCAACAAAGCCAATTCTTCTCCAGGCAGTTTTTAGCGCGATAGGCCTGAGAGCTTAGTTTGAAAAAACAAGATAGATCTTTGGTGAATTATGATTAATCATCAACCATTGGCAGCTAATCTTCTCAAGTCACGTTGTCCTTTCCCAGCACACTGTACAAGTATAAAGAGAACGAAAGCGTAAACATGCCTGAAACTCAGAAAGATTAAAAATAAATTTTATTATTTGATGTTTCAGTTGAGATTACCGGGAAATGATTGCTCAATTTACCCGCTGGTGGTCAGCTGCTGCACTGAGGCTAACGCTGGGTTTGCTTTTTTCCTATGCCGCTTTTGCCAGTGCGCCACTGCCGCTGAGGAAGCGCAGCTGCACTCGACTGTGCATAATTAATTTGGGCCTGTGTCGGTGTTCACACACTCTGGTAGACTGCTGCTGTGCCCGAGTTTTAATCGTCGACAGGCACGGAGTGAGCTGGTGCAGTGTGTGCACTTCACTTCAGTGCATTGTCATCTTGCGTGAGTGGCCCAATCGGCAAATCATGAACCAAATTCACGCACTGGGTACTTAACATGACACTACTACCACAAACACTGCTACTACTGCTAGTTACGCGTCGAGTGTTGTCCTGTCTAATAGGCAGAAAAGTGCACCCGCAACGAGTGCACAAAAGTATGACATATCCGCAACTGGATTATAAACAAGAAACAAACAAGAGCCGACAGAGACACTGTGACATTTTTTTGCATTGTGCGTGTTGATTGCAATTAACGCTCTCAAAACACAGCTGTACACAGCAAGTAGTGGGCCAGTTTGCGGCAAAATGATTAAACTCCTTTACACAAACGGTGAGGGGTACAGATAAAAAACAAAAATGTACAAAAAGGGGAATGACATTGTGCGTCAGAGTGCCCTCAGCACTGCTCAGATACATTGACATGTCAAGACGGCCACGGGGAAGCTCTCTCCACCAGTGTGAAGTGACTGAGAGTGTCACTCCAATTGTAAAAACAACTGCTCTCTGCCACTGCGCTCTCTACTTCATTTATCATGACTTTCATCGCTTTTTTTGTTTGTTTTCAACTGTTTTGCTGCTTTGTTTTAATCCTCAACTGCTGGAAAAGAGTGCCTCAAAGTGCCTCAGTGCACTCGAGCTTGTTCAATTAATAATCTGACCAGTTAGCGAAAAAGATGGCAAATTTTTCAACTCCTATCATTTCTTTTTTGGTAGAGCAAAAACGGTTTTTATAAAGTAGTTAAAAATAGTTTAAGATTAAAGTTCAAATGTGACTATAAATAAAGTAATTCTTTCAAAATGCAAATAATTCAAATGACTCTTGAACAAAGGGCGACACTCGTTTAGAAGAAGAAGAAGGAAGCTTTGGTCACATGCTCCAGCCTACGACTGGTCCGTCTTTAGTAAATAAATCCCAATAATGGATGCATTGTAATAAATTAGCCATATACTTGACATCAAAGTGGCCTAACCGGTCAGCCACTGCAACTCGCTTCGTGTTAATGTCTTGATTAGCCAGGACTGCAACAGAGCGCAAAGAGAGAAAGAGCTACTACTGAATGGCAGACATGATTTACACTGAATAGCAACTAAGAAGAGAGTGGGAGAGAGGGCCTAACTGAGCCTCGATCTCTGGTTTGGGGATTCGCTCTTTTTCTACTAAATGGACATTAGATGATGCTAATCATTACTGCAGTAGAAAGTCTGGGACGTTGCCAAACGCATCAGATAGCGCTAATAGATTGGCCAAATAGAGGCGCTGCTTCTGTTGTTGTTGCTGCTGCTGCTGATGGCAAACTTCCACTTGACAAAAGAGTGACAAAGCAGGGAAAAACTTGCAGTGCGCGAGTTGATGTTCATGAATCTGTCGCTTCCTTCAAAGTTTAATTGTAAATAATTTGAAGCAAATATGACTGGTCCAGCAGTGCTGCCATGTTCCCTTTATTGTTCACTACATTTTAACAGCAAACAAAACTATCAGTGTACATTGAGGGAGCACCAGTGGACAGAGGGAGAAAGAGAGAATATGTCACAAACACGAGTACATTAATTTGATGCGGACTGCCAAAACGAATGTCGCTAAGGCGATGAGGAGAAGAGAAAGGGGAAGGCGGCTAATGCGAGCTAATTTACACAAACCAGCAGAACCAAAGGCGAGAGGAACAAGGAAAGAGTGGCAAAGAATTGTAGTGGAAATGTAAGTAGGCAACAGATACTTCCGGCCTAAAGTGCTCTCCTTTTCTGCTGCCTGTGTGAAGCAGTGTGTGTGATGTCACTGCTCATGTAAATGGTGATTAGTATCGAATTCAATTAATGGAGCGAACAGAAGGGGGAGGAGTGGAGGATGGCCCACCAAGAGAGAAGCCCATCTTAACGAGCAGATCTTGCCGGTCTGCTAACGAACTACCAGCAACTGCTGACAACGTGCTGGGAACATGAGTGCAAGAGCAAATCTATTTTGCAGCGATAATTAATGGCAGAGAAAGAGAGAGAGAGAGAGAGAGGAAACGCCTAAAATGACCAATCAGAGTAAGCTGATGTTGTTGCTGGTGCTCAATAGAGAAGAGGCGAAAAATAAATCGAAAATTAAATAAATCAGCTCGATTTAAAGAGAAGAGCAACTTATCAAAAGATTAATCTGCAAGAAGAAAACTGTTGGAATGATTAGAAGAAAATGTTAATAAAACAGTAGAAGTGTACTAGGAAGACTTTGCACACTACAAAATAGAACCTTGTGCAGAAGCTCAATTGATCGAGCAGTGAAAAGAGTCAAACTGCGCTTTGGCGGAGTAATGCAGCAATCAATGCTTGCAACTATGTGCCTGTGAGTTTGGATCATTGCGCTTTTACTTTTCGCATACAAAAGTGCGATAATATTCGGCGTTACAGGCAAAAGAGAATGAGCCCCGGAGTTTGAATGGGTCGTGTCGGTATGGACATAATAAAATTAAGTCATAAATCACAGCCGGAAAAAGTGAAGGTTGGGTTGGGAGCCTGTTTGCCAGTCGATGTGCCAGTGGTCCGAGATGGCTTCAAGCCTCAGCCACTGGCGAGATGATAATGTATGGTAAGTGTTTTGAGATGGCAGCCAATTGGCCCAGAAACAGAAGAAAAAAAAGAGGACGAAGTTGTTACGTTACAAGAACAACAACAACAAGAACTACTAGAACAAGGAAAGATAGCAAACGAGGCACAGTTTCTGGCGTTGAAGCAGATGAGCATCAACAAAAGTTCCGCCACAAAGGCGACTGTTTTGCTGCACAGCAAAAGCAGCAGCAGCAGCCACAGGCAGTGCTCACTTTAAAATTGATCTGAAAATAGGTTTAATAATAAAAGTGAAAAGTTTTAAGCTACCGCCAGTGCTGAGCATCAGGAAGGGCAGCAATCTCAACGGGAATTTATGAAAACAGAGTCAAGTGCTTTCGAGTGAAGTTTTCTATAGAAAAATTAAAAATATAATAAATTGCCGCAACCGCATTAAAAATTTTACTTGGGCACAGACAGTGAAAGTGAGAAGATGTACTTCAGAGCACCACTTCACATGCAAACAGATTAATAATGATCAGTGAAATGAAAACACCCGAGTGTTGTTTTGGGCTGTGAATAAAAACAACAACATCAACAACGATGTTGAGAATATTAGACGAAGCACAAAAGTTTGTTAAGCTCAATGCAAAGCTGAACGATGACGTATCTTCATTGTTAGTGGAAAAAATGTAAATCTCACTACTTTTCATTTAAATAAATGACAAAACCATAATTGTTAATTATGGCAATATTCATAAAAAACACTATTTTGCTACTTTGACTTGCACTAAAAAGCAACTTGCATCTATATTTTGTAAAAACATCGCTGCTATTTATAAATTAATTTAAAATTTAAATTATTTTGAAACATGAGATGCAAATCGACAAGTTTTTTTAAATATTTATTGTTTTTTGGTGCATTTCAAACAAGAACTGCAAATGTATCTTGTTTAAACGTTTAACTTATTTAAAAGTTTTCACATGCTGAATTAGTTATAAATATGTTATTGTTTTTGTTGTGCTCATTGGTTGTTTTTATTATCAGTAAACTGTGACGGAAACTATTATGTTAAATAAACTTTTAAACTAAACAGAGTTTTAATTAAGTTTCAAACGGTAACAATTTTGCAAAATTTGACAAAAGATAACTTGCCTGCTAAAGGCTTAAGGATTAAAGAAAAACAAACTTTTTGATACTTTTCAAAACTTGCAAAAACTCAATTAGTTTAATTAAAAACAGATGGATACAAGATTCAAGATAAAAAATAATTTACATTTTAAATCCAAATTGTGCAAAAATTAATTAACTTTTTTAAATATATTTTTTAATAAAAATTTGCTTAAAAACATTTTTAAGAACACCGAGCATGGGACAATCAAAAGTGGGCTCACTTGCACAGAAAACACCGTTTAGTTGAAAAATAAAGAGAGTGGGAGACACATTTTAGCGGATTAAACTTTACTAAAGTGCTGTCGAAAGGGAAAAATATGTGTGCAGCAAATAAAATGAAATATATGTTTGCACTTTTTAGCCAGCGTTCAAGTAGTGTTGATGCAATTTAATTTAAGACAAGTCGGAGTAAGTAGGCAAGGCGAGCAGTAGACAGCGGAAGGAGGAAAGGACACATTCTCACTCAGATAAAAATGAAATCAGTCACCATATTTATGAAGTGCAGTGTAAGACAATGAACGGAAGGGAACAATGAACAGATGAACATTATCAGTTGATGCTCTCTCAAGCAGTCAGTGCCACTGGTGCACAGTAGGTGGAAGAAGAGAAGAAGCATCAAATCAGCAGTGCAAACATCGTAAAGCAGAGCTCTCGCTCTCTCCCTCTCCCTTGTCGATGCTACAACTGGTCGTTCCCCAAGAGAAGGCACCAGCAGAACATGTCCTTCTCAGGCAGTTCATATCTCTAGTTCACTCTCACTTCATCCTTTTCATATTGCGTCAGACGGGGGCACAGACGGTAGTAGTAGGAGTAGTAGCAATAATAATAATAATCTCGATCAACGATTGCACTAATATGTCACTTTAAAGCAAACAGAGACAAACAAAAACAACTTCAGCTAGACAGACATGAGTGATAGACGAGGGAAGTGAGAGAGAGAGAGAGAGAGAGAAGACAGGGACAGTGGTGTTCAGCAAAAAGGAGGCAGTCGCAGTTGCTCAAATTGACGACAAACAAGCGAACTTGTCTTGTTTAAAACCTTTTAAATGTAAATGTAAATTTATTCGTGCAAAAGTGCACTAATCTGGGAGAAATCATAATATTTTTGCAAATGTTAAATTGCATAAATTTAAATAATGTACTTGAAAGTGGAATAATTAGTAAACAACAACTCAACCAGGCACTAAATCTCAACCAAAAGAGCTCATCCCTAATAACAACTGGGTTTTGAGCGGTTGAACTTGACTTTTATTTTAGCGGAGGTGTCAGTGCTTCTAATAACTGTTATTACGGTAAGACGCTAGCCCGACACGTTTGCTTTGATTTGTGACCTTTCTCGACAGCGACAATTTTTCACTGCAGCACTTAAATCATTACCTTTGCAGCCGACAAAACAGATTGGAAGTGTGTGTAGTAACACACTTTGGGGTGATAGAGTAGTGCTGCAGTGCTGTGCAGCACACAACTGGTGCAGTCTGCAAGTGAACATGCTAATAATAATTAATGAGGGCATCACAAATGGGCTGCACATTAGTCTGGGCAAGTGATGAGAAGGAGATGGAGGAGATAAGGCGGAGAGTAGGAGTAGGAACTGGAGTTGAGCTGGCTGGCAGATGCACTGGCACAGCGGTCTCACTGAGTGATCCATTCAGCCATCGACCAGTCTGCCTCTGTTTGTGTGTTTTCCTGCTATTGTTGATGGTGCGCGTGAATGCGCGTGTGTCTTTGGATCGATTCCAAATGGAATAGGAAAGGATACTCTCTGGGCTTGCCATTAGAAAGGGAAGAAAAACCGTTCGATTTCTTTTGGCAGGCGATGAGACTGAGGAAGGGAAGGGTAGAGTGCAGTAGCAGCTATCAGCTGGTGAGAAGGTCGTGTATTCGCTTCGAATGGCAGCGCAATAAATCATAGTTAATAAGTTAATGAAAGACAATGCCAGTCAGCAGTCAGAGAAGAGGGGGAGGCAGGCAGTGCAGAGGGGCCGCAACAGTTACTTAGTGTTCCGCAGGACTGCCTGAATGGGCTAACAGGGTGACATCGTCGGAGAAAAAGGGGAACAATACCAGTAGCGAGGAGCATTGTCATCATCAACAAATTCTGCTGTTGCAAAGGCGCACTGGAGAAGTAGATGGGGAGTGGCAGCCATTAGTCGGCTGGTGGGTAGGCTGCCTGGCTGGCCAATTCTATGGGTTAAATTAGCCTGAAAGCACCATTTCCTATTGGTGTCAATTTGCCGATTATAAATGTAGCCAAATGCAGCGACAATGAGTCAGTAAGTCGGTCGGTTGGTCGGTCCGTGCCGCCAGACGACCAGCAGAAAAGGAGGAAAAAGAGGAAGAGGAGGAAGAACAGGCAAACGGCGCAAAACAAAAAGGCCCACAAATGAGGCAGTTATTAAAATTAATTGTCACATTAGGGCAGTAGTGTAATGGCAGTGCAGGCAGAAGGCGCAAAAGAAGTCACTAAGGAGGGTGGAGGTTGAAGATGTCGGGGGAGTGGAAAAAAAGAAGGGTGGAAAAGCAGGAGTTGGGTGCACTCGGAGACTAGAAGTCGGCAGAGAACACCAACAGCAAAACATGATTCATGCCAGCACGATAATAGCTGGTCGAAGGGAGGGGGGGGGGGAAGAAAACAATGACTGCTGACGTTAAGGGGACAATTAAAAATGC
>JAALOO010000544.1_pt1 | contig 33002 bp, 21 predicted proteins | sample 7257641 | NCBI WGS metagenome assembly JAALOO01 (sample SAMN14085613, study PRJNA598686) | mite metagenome | biome: ENVO:01001000; feature: ENVO:01001002; material: ENVO:01001226; isolation source: single female mite from University of Michigan culture on fish food culture... ...
AGTCAGAACTGAAAACTTTTTTCAGTTACCACTGAACCCATTTCCCTGTGTGTATAAGACCGTTTTTTTGCTAACACACCAGGGTCTCGTTCATTGGGTAGTAATACAATTACAAGTATTACATTGCTAATAGAAAAACAAAGAGATGAAAAAGGCAAGGAGAATATATTTACAGCTTTATGAGGAGCAATGACCAGTCGTTTAGTGCAATGCAACTGCACCACCAGAGTCAACGGAGTTTTCTCTAAAGCCCTGAACTTCTTCAGAGCCTTGAGCTGAAAACCAGAAAACGTCTACAATATTTAACTCGCTTATTTATTTGTAGCATTGTGGCCCATAACAAACTGAGTGGAAATGTGTGTCGTGGCCAGTTGGCAAAAGTTGATTAGAATAGCCTGCAGTCAGGTTGGCAGCAGTGTGAGCCGTCACCGTCTGCATGCCATCACTCACAGGCCTTGTCTCCGGTCAGCCTTCTTCCCTTCTTTCCCTTTCATCTTTTCAGTCGACCAGGACCAGCATTCACTGTGATCCAACTGTGCTGCGTCAATCGGCTGCTGGCAAACTGATTTGTCACAGTTTTAAATTGTCCCCAGTTAGGCATGTAATATGTCGGTAATCTGTTTCTAGATGATTTAGCACCCTTCCGTTTTGCCCTAGCCCAAATCCCCACTCCCTCTCTTTTTCTTCTTTTGTCGCCCGTTGCTGTTTCTGCTGCTGTTGCCAGTGCAAAGGGGTCCTCATTGCTGGAGCTCGCCAGTTGAAAAGCTGGTCCAGGCTGGTGGACGACGGCCTGGAACAGTTTCTCTGTCTGTGTGTACAGTGGTCAAGGCAAATAAATCTGACCATTTGCTGGCTATTTAGTTCTGGTTTGCTTGCTCGCTTGGTTATTAATTTTAATGGATTCGGCCTGTGCTTCTCACTGCTTCGTTCACTCTTACTCTCACTCTTTCCCTGCTCCACTGATACAATGTTAAGGCTATGAAACGACGTTCCCTTTTCGTCTCGTTATCCGTCTGCTGGCTGGAAAACAAACTCAAAATTTGTCCACCCTCTGCGTGGCCAAACACTGCACTGCACTCTGCAGTTCACAATTTCTGCCGCTAGCTTTGTGCCATTTTTATTTGCATTGTGTCCAACTGCAGACATTCTACGCCGGGTCTGTCTGTCTGTTTGTCTGTGGTGTGACAAGCCGCTGTGAATGAGCTCAAATAGAGGCCGATTAAACCCTTCTATTGGTGACTGCTACAACGACTACTGCAGGACAAGTGCACAACCAGTACAGCAGTGAGCGATTGCAATGGGATTCTGTATTCTAGAAGATTCTGCCCTGCTACTCAGTCTTTAAGCTGCAGTTCGCTTTCTTTCTCCCTCCAAAGCTCCTCCATTTACCAATTTGCGCACTCTCTGCCTGCACCAAATACTGCGCCCAGATTGTAGTGATTAGCGAGAATGAAGCTGAAAATGAGTGGAGAAATGAGAAATGAGCTAAATTAGAGGACGCAAAAGGCAGCGATCGCCAAGGCAGCAGCAGCAAACAGCGGTCTCGGAAACTTGCCATCCATTTGCTCCCTCTGATTACATTCCCTCTTCTGGTGTTGTACATCGCCAGCGCGGTGTCGGTGCTCTCTATCTCCCTCGTTCTCTTTTCCTCTGTGTCCAGCCATGTTGATGTTGTCGTTGTCGTCTTCTGCACTTCTGCATTTCTACACTGGACCTCACTCTAATAATATTGATAGGACGACGAGGAGAAGGAAAAGATGGATGGACAGATAAATGAATTCGTATGACTGGCGATCTGTCGGCAATCAAGCAAGCAAATGAGGCACAAGGAAGAAGAACGCTCGTACAAACGCCAGCAGAGACAGACGCCACAGACAGCCGTTGCACGACGAATCAGGCTCATCTGCTGCTGCTGCCAACAAACTAGGACCAGCAGAGGATTCCTTCCAGTGGGCACTAGAGAGAATGATTCGGCAGCACTGTGCAATTAGACGGACAGTACGGCATCAGCAGTAGTTGCGCCACCATCGTGCAGACAAACGAACACGACTGTGGTTTATCTCTCTGTGTCCTCGTCGAAGCGCGATTGCATTTGAGGCTGATCAAACGACGTCTCGACGACGACGTCTGGCCAGCTAGGCTCTTCCAGTGGAAGCTCACTCATCCAATGGTCGCTGGTAGTGGGGATGTTTTTGAGCAAATGCGATAAATTACTGTTTTCTCCTAAATTGTCCTGTATTCTCTTTTTCTCATCTCAATTGGCTTAAGCCCTGCTTTTTTCCAGGCAGTGCTTCATCTGCACAGTTGTCTCTTTCCTCTTCTTCTACATTAAGCAAATTAATTACCCCTCAGAAATATTAATGTAATTGACTTTGCACGCTTCACTAGAAGCGCCATTCATTTGCACAACTTTTACATTCACTTTCTTTGTCCTTTTTGGTTTTTCTTTTCTGCTTTCTTTCAGCGTATAACAACAGTTCTCTTTCTCTTTTGCAACTTTTTGAACATTTTTAATTGTTTAAAACTTTTAGCGTGCACTTCACTACTGTAGCGTAATCATATAGATAAGTTCAACCCTCAAACACCTCGCTAGTGACACAAACTTAAGCTGAGGATTTTGGCGTGACTGTCAGATCATTTCAGTTGACATTTACATTTGAGTAAACAAGCTCTATTTTTTGAATGTGTCACAGTAGATACAGCATCTCCTTGAAAATGGATTATCACCAGTCTGGCAAATTGTTACTGCTAACGATTTCATTTTGATCTACTCTCTGGCAAGGAGACATCTTATCTTATTTTGTTGGGAAAAACTTAATCAATTGCTAAAAATAGATTCTTATTTTTTGTTTTATTTTGTTGAATCTTGAATGAGCTGCAAAGCTGTCTGACATTGCCAAAGTATCCAATTTACTGGCATCTCTCTGTCTGCGTCTCAAAAAGTACCAAATTGGATAGATTGAGAAAAAAAGCCCACTTGCTGCCTGAATGAATGCCAATAGCAGTATAATGTCCTGTCTAAATAGATGGCAATGGGAATTGCAAACAAATGGTGGTCATCATTTAAATTGGATTAAACTAATCACCAGCTCCTTACTGATTGACTTTCTCTTTCTCTTGTGCCAGTACACAAACAATTGACAGTCTAGCACAAAAGGGTATAAGGGAGAGAAGGTGTAAAGGAAAGCTCCCTTGGTAGGACACTTACCGAATACTGCGGTAGATATCACCATTGGAGGAAATTCGCAGAAAAGTGTTTGGCGTAGTGGCAGTGTGAAAAGAGGCGACTTTTTCATTTGCAAAAAACGTATCTGGGACCTAAAAGTATAGAAAAGAAAATAGTCAGTCATACTGTCTGGTGAATAGTTTAAAGCGAAACTTAGGAAAATGAAATAATAGAGTGCGATCACTCTTTCTTTCTTTCTTCCTTATACTAACCCAGATTTTTTGAGCAAAATCGGCGCCCACCACCAACTCGGTGATGCCGCCCGTTGGAGTGAAGGACAGTCGATTGTCAGTCCATTTTTGACGGAAATAGAAATCGGACGTAAAGTCCTGTGGAGTGAAGAGAGCGTCAGTGCGTTGTGTTCGGTGTGTTGTTTTGTGTGTTGTTGTGTTGCGTCAGTCGATGTGTGTGTGTCCGAAGAAAACCACAGAACGTCCGACGGCGATGAGTGGATGGTGGTGGTGGTGGTGGTGGCCATTTGGTGAGACAGGATGGCCGACAGAATGGCAGACAAGGGAGACAATGGAGAAGCGGGAGAAAAATGGCAAAAGGAAAAAGACAGAAAATTAGAAAGTGGTTAGATTAAAAAGGGAAGACGCTCCGGCGTTGCACTGTAATGACAAACTGCGGCATCAGCAGCACTAGCAGCATCTGGTCACTGCATCGACTTCAACAAACACCAGGGGCAAATCTGAATTTATGGGCAATTTAAAGTTGTTCTCTTGCTCTCTTGACACTACCGCCAACGCGGATAATCTGGTGCACACAGTGGACCAAAGTAAAATGGTCACCTAGCACCATGTGTCGTTTTTGGATAAACTACAAAGTTATGTTTTTTTCTTGTGTTAAATATGCAAGTGCATATAAGAATTAATTATTAATTGTTGTTTTTATAGCAGCTGGAGTGCTGTTCCTCGGTGGCAATGGCCATAATATTGTCACTTTACTTCTACACTTATTTCTACTCCCATCTTTTGTGACCACTTACCATTTGCACCTCAGACACTGAGCTGATGCCAATGATGTACATGGTTACGTTCACTTGGACCGGCAAACCTGGAAACGGAGAAAAAGGAGAGAAAGAAGAATAAGTTAGTGAGAGTAACTCAAGGTGCGTGCGTTTGACACTGCTGCTGCTGTTGCTCATTTGATCGTCTCAATTTAATTAAAGTAGACCCCATGCCGTCGGTAGACTCTTTCGCCAGAATACCGTAGTCTTAGTTTGCCTCCTAGTTTGACACTGTGTTTCTCACATCTACGTCGCATCTACTGCCGCATGACTGGCAATGGGTGGAAAACGAGGCAGAGCAAAACAAATGAACATTTGCTGACATCATTTTTGTTTGTCAGCACAGCAAGACTCGGAGGCAGTTGAAACAGCCCCAAAAGTCTCACTTGCACATTCATTTCACCTTGTCAGCTAAACTTTCATTTGCTCGCAATCACCGTTGACAGCAAGCAAAGAAACTGTACCCAGTGGAATGTTTAGAAGAACTCATTGGAAATGTTTCACTCATCTGCAGATGCAGTGCAGATAACAGATAGCAGCACAACTCTAGCAACTAGGCACTAGTGAGTGAGCATCAACAGTGTTGCTCCTCTGCAACCATGGTTCCCTGCTTAGTTCGTGTAATGACAAACTGGGACAGAGTTCTGGCCAAATAAAGGGGTGCCACTAGTGCCCGTAATGATGACAACAATAATGGCACATTAATGACATAACTTGATGCAAAGTGATGCCTGCTGATGGAATGTGATGTGATGTGTCCTTTACGCTGTGAACTCCTCATTCAATCTGCTTTGCCACGTTTTACTGCTGTTTCACTACTTTGTCTAATAGTAGGGCAATATAAATTTTAATTTAAATGCAAATTGTCTCCTGCTTCAGCCTACAGCAGCAGTAGCAACTCTGGCACCCATCTTCAGCCGGTATTTTCTGCTGGTTCTCTACTTCTTTCTTGATCTACTGCTCGCCTATTCTCCTTTTTCTTTCCCTTTCATTTTTTTATTTAGTACAATGCACTCTTTTGCTTGTGGCGCTTTTGTCAACGAACGAACAGAATAACAAAGTTGACAATGCGAATGAAGATGCGCGGCCTACTGTAATGGCGTAGGCGATGTAGAAAAAAAGTTTTTCACTCTTTTCTCTCTCCTTCCTGCCGGCATTTTAGTTCGTTGTGGTATCGCAATTTGTGTGCTTGTGTGCTCAAATCCTCTTGTTCCAAAAGCTACTTAAAACGTGTTTGTATCTGCAGCACCGTGCACAGGGCACAGCACTACTAATCTTATGTAACAAGTATTGTTTGTGCTCTCTCCCATTCCTTCCCAAAAGGATTTTACTTTGTATGTTTTTCCTTAGTAGTCTTGCTTTGTTTGCTCATAGCATTTTGCCTTTTTTCTCACTTTTTTACATTTAGTCCAATTTTAGGTAGATCTGTTCGGTTTTGTAAACTTTTGAAATTAATTTTTTAGAAATGCATTTTACTGTGAATTACATCAGCAAAGTATGCAAAAAGAGAGAAAAAGTGATTGTGATTCCATTTACGCTGGTAGGTACTATGGCGCGTGCTATTGTCAAAAATAATTGTCCATTGCAGAAGACGGTAGACCACAGATTGTTGCTGAGAAAGGCAGCGGGGCCCTAATGCGGACCCGTGTGAATGACTTAATGAATTAATAAAAGTTTAAAACTTGCAAATGCCTACGTCGGTTCTATTTCTCATCAGATGTGTGTGCAGTAGTGATGCTAACTTTAGCGGAGATACCCTGCACACTAATGCATGCACGATCGTATTATGGAACGGTGTATGTCGGTAGAAAACGAAGTGAGTGAGTGTGGCATTTGCATTTTGCATTTTTATGACGCCTGAACATTGTGCTGGTAGTTCTTATGGCAGTGCTGGCAGTGCTGTCCCCGTGCGATACACTTTACGTGTCTCAGCACTGCAGAACTTCTATCCATTTGGCTGCTTCTCCTGCCTAGCTGGTGCTTAGTCATTTTAATTTATGGTACCATAACATGCAACGTGACTGCTGCTGCTGCTACTTTTTGCCTTTTCTTCCTCGCCCTCTCCTTCACTCACTCCGACTAGCATCTGATTGGCTCAAGACAAGGCCTCTAAGAAAGTGTATTTATCAGCGAACAAGCTGCTGTGTGCAGCCTATGCCTAGGCCATCATCAGTGCACACATTGTGCCAGTGGCTGAAGAAGAAAGCTCGCAAGCTTGTCGCCTGCCACAAGCGAAATCATCCTGGCAGCCCACTACTAATCTGTGCCATTTGCAATGTTTTATTAAAAATGTCTTTTGCCAAAATCATTTGCATTTAAAGCGATTTGCGGTGAACAGTTGCTAGCAACTGAGCCAGGGCATTGTTTTTACTTTTTTCGCTATACTAAACTAATGAAGCTGAAAAATGAATTTGTAAAGAGTGTTGCAAATGAACTGGTGACATTTAAGTTTTATAAAAATAGTTTTTTGTAAGTACTGTCTAAATAAAAAATTTTAAAATATTTGTTAAAACGTTGTAGGTATTACACTGACAATTTAACAGGTTAAACAAAAAATTTTGTTAACACTTCAGTTTACGAGTGCATTGTTCACATATTTTGGTCATATGAAAAAGGATTATTATGTATAATAAAATAAAAATGCAACTAAACCTAAAACAGGAGAACAATTTTTTTATATTTAGCAAGTGTTTATTGCATAGATACATGTGAATGTGAACAACTGTGATTACGAGGTAGTTTAACTGACAGTGACCTTTGTCAACGACCCTTTGAAAAAACACTTTTTTTATTATTTTGTGAAAATTTGTTGTTTTATAAATCTAATTGTAGTAAAAAATTGTTTCGATTCAATTTAATAACAATTTTTTATTTTAAAACTTGCGTTTTTCAATTGAGTTTTATTTTTTACTTTGTTTGTTTACCTTCTAGGCAATTTTTTGTAAAACTGCTTTTTTGTTGCCTACCAAAAAGAAAAACTTCATAAAAACAAATAATGCTAGTTTAGTATAAAAAAATTAATAACAAGCAAATTAAGTCTTAATTTTTGTTTTACTTGATAGCCTCAGCAGCAACAACAGCAAAAATTGACCAATTCGCAGCCAAACACTTTTATACCGACGGCATAGAATCAAACAAACAACAAAGAAGTAGCAGCTAATGCTACTAATAATAATGTGATTAATCTTATTGGCCTCGCCTGCCTGAAGATGAACAGGCAAACAGGCAAACAGGCAAGCAGGCAGCAACGATCGTCGTTTTATTAGTTTGCTGGAAATTGCATCTCCTTGTGAGCGGCACCAGTGGGCATAGACGAAGAACGACCGAGAATTCGACTTTCTCATATGCTCTGTGCTATCTCTCAATTTGGCTATATTAGCTATTAGCGAATTTTGCTTATTAGCACTCGTACAACTTGGACTGGCTGCAATTGCAGTGCCCGGCTGCGGCTCACTGTGCCTGCTCTTTTTCTCTGATGATGTGATTGCCAATCTGGATTCAATCATACCCGCCAGTGGCGCAAAGTGCCGCCACTGGCCCTTTGCCCCTGTTTCTTTTTTCCTTTTTTTTTGTTTTTTCACTGCCAGCAATAGTAAAAGCTGATTGACTGACTCGCTCTGTCTGTCTGCCAGATTGCTGTTGGTGCAAAATTGTTTGCTTTTTTTATTGGTCAGCACAGTTGCTTTGAAGCACTCACAACACACACCATCTTTTCTGACTACATTTCAATGGATATTCCTTTTCCTTCTCATCATCATTATTTGTATAGACATTAATAACAAAACAGCAACACAAAAGCAATAAGAAAAAGTATTAATTTTTTGGGTACAAATACAAATAGTCACAGAAAGACAGTGTGGCTGGCAGCGACACACTCGGTACTATAGAATTACACATAACGAGAATTATATTTGCCTTTTGAAATTTGATTCTTTTTGCAGACAATGCACAAGCACACACACTCACTCACAATGCCATTGTGATACATTAATACATTTGGATTTGTGCTGTTGTTGCCTCTTGTTCTGCGCCTACTGCGGCTCTTTTTTTATTTAGCTTTGGCAAATGCTTCTTTGAGAGCCTCCATCACAGATGAGAAAAAAATAAAAAGGAAAACAGTGTGTGTGGTTGTGCAGCATCACTAGGCACTGACCACTCTGCACTCTGGCAATAGCAATCAGGCCACCATTTGGAGACACACACAGACACTGACTAGCATACCATCTACCATTCTGTCCCCGTTGCTTTCGCAACGTTGCATTTGCTCACAAATTATTTTCCACAATGCTTATCGTCTGGCAATTTGATCTTTTTGTTCCAATTTTCAAGTTCTTTCTCAATAATAGATAAGATTATTTTGGTTCGCTTTCTAGAATATGCGTTTATTTTCTCTCTACATATATTATCTTACTAAATTGCGCTGAATGTGCACTAATTTTGCTGCAAAGCGATAAGTTGTCTTACGTTGGAGAATTTCATATAACTAAAGGAGTGTGCTCTTTCTTTGTTCACTTACTCATTGGAAAGATCATTCACTAAGATTACAGCTCATTACCAGGAAAGAGTTTACGGGAAGCAGTGAAGCAGTGAAAAAGTAGCGCACCTCTTTTTTCATTTAATGGATTTTGCCAACACTATTTTTTCAGTTTCTTATTTGATCAATGAATCTGATTTATCGATTGCGTAACGCGCCGGGTTTTTAAATTAGTATCTCGCATTTGGCAAAAATAAGTTATAATAAGTTATAAGTTTGTGGTGTTGGCGCCTTGATTGCAATCTTTGTTGTCGCTATTAAATTGAATTTTGCTATATACGATGGTTTTCTTTTCTTTATTTTCAGCACGTTATATGCTGGCCCAATTGAGTTTGTGTGTGTGTGACTTATGAGAAGCAAGGGCCACTAATGGGCACAGTGGTTGACTGTTTGAACATAACGAGGTAAAGCCATCAAACAGGGTATATTTGAGTGTTTGTGACTGTGTATCTGCGTCAAGAACAGGGCAATAAATCTGCAAAACTTTGAATGAACTCCCTCTTTGCTGAAGTTCAATTGGCCAATTTGCTGGCTCGCCACACTGCCCTGACGCACACCATTACTGATCAGTACTGCAACTGCAGCAGTTGTTTGGAACTGATCGAACCCCGAGCAAAAACGGGAGATGCAATCGGCAGCTCAGTACTGCCACTGGCGTTCTGCAATAGGCACATCTAAAGAGCAGCAACAAGAGCAGCAGCAGCAGCTTTATTGACTTTTGCATTCAAATTATGGCCATTTATTTTTATTATTCTTCACAAAGTCACTGCTTTTGTGAATCTATGACTCTTCTTTTATTCAGTGCTTCAGTGCTTTAAAATAAATATAGAAGCAAAAAAATTTGGCCTACAGTTTTAAATTGTATTTGCCACTGCCAATCTAATTTGGCACTTGCATTGATGGTCTGTCTGTCTGTTTGCGTCTTTCTTCATCTCGTCACATTGGATGACGACCAGATAAAAAGATGCTTTGAAAAAGTAGCCGACAAATGACGCACTACTAGCGCAGTAGTTTTTCAATCGATTTGATGGAATATTTCGATTAAATTTAAATATAATTTGATTCCTCTTTCTTTTTTAAAGAAAAAAACTTGCTCACAATTTCAATTGGTGGTGTCAAGAAGTTTCTCTTGAAACAGTCTAGCTTTTTTCTCTTTCTTGATAGCATGATGTATCGTTCTTAATAGTGGCGCCTCTGTATATTTGCTGCTCGATTTCTCATTTTTGTGCCCGTTGCGTTCACGGACGTTGCTGTTGATGCAACATCAGCATCAGCAGTGCCTCTTGTCTCACTCCACCCATTGTCGTCGTGTTCATGATCATCAATTAAAGTATTATGATTTTCTTAATTTGTTTGATCGAGAAAAGGAAGGAATTGCCACAGCCATCGTTGCACTGTCGTTCACTGTAATGTTTCACTGCTGTTCACTGCTAAACGGCACATTAGCACAAACAGACTATGCTGCTGCAGACTATCTGCGTGTCAGTCAATCTTTGGAAAGTCAGTCTATGCGAGACTTGAATACACTTGGCGCAGACCTACCCCAAGCCTGGACCCCTTTAAATCGATTGTTTATTGGCTGAACACAGGCTGCAGCTGTACACACACATGGCCAAGGAAAGAGAGACTGCAGTCTGACTGTGCTGCACAGCTGAGTACTGCTGCACCATTCAATTAGCGCAATTCGCCATTGAAGACGCGGGCGCTAATGAACGTCACTGCGTCCAGTGGACTTTCTTTACTAAAACTGCTGCTGTTGTTGTACCAATTGGAACAGTTAACTTGCCAACTAGCTGCACTACTGCCCAAGCGGCAATCGGCCCTAATTTGTGTGTGTAGTTCACCCGCTCGCATGCTCACTATTTGATCAGCAGAGCAGCCCTTGGAAAAGCCCTCATTGCTGCTGCCTTCTTACATGCTGCCCAAGTTGAAAGAGGCAGTGAAGCAGGACAAATTTTGCTCATTGTAAACTTTACCTCGCAATTCAATTTTTGAAACAGTGTGTGTGTTTGCCTGTCTATTGCTATGCTGTCGTTTAAAGATTAATGGAACACTGGCCAATTGATGGTGCCAATGGAGATTTTATTTTATTGGCAAAAACTGCAAAACAAACGGGACAAGATTTGCCACTCTCCTCAGCATAGCAAAGTTGCTCCTATTGATGTTTTCTGTCCCGTTTGTTTCCAGCAACATTGTCCATTGTTTTTCTCTTTTCTTTTTTGCGTACACTGTTTTTCTGCGGCTAAACGTGATCTACCGTGCAATTGAGCTGACTTATTAGACATTGACAGAGTGCCCTGCTCGTCTGTGATTTAAATACAACTTTCAGCAACTCATAAAGCCACATCAATAGCAAATTGTCTTTTTAGCACTTTATATAAAGGCAAATTCCCTTTTTTCTCTATCTATATAACTTTTATGCTTCACAAAATATGTACAAAAAGAAAACTGAACGGAGAAAATCCCATTTATTGCCTTGAAAAAAAACATAAAAAAGTGAATCTAAAAAGTCACCAACTGCATCGCCACAAAACAATTCTTACAAGCAGACAAAACCGGCTTGGTTTTTAACGGCCCATATGAGACGAGGCAGACAAACAAAAAGTTAGGACTCTAGAAACAGAGCAAAAGCAAGCGGTAAAAACTGTTAACGGCAAAGTCTGCCAATCTATAATTTGCGCCCGGCAAAATATATCTACTTTGACGCTTCCAAAGGCAGAATAGAAATTATCCCTTTCTTGAACGCTGGTGTTGATAGTGGTAAACACTGGGCAAAGTTCATTGCGCACATATAAAGCCCACTTTTACTTCCCAGTTGGGCAAATTCAATGTAGTAATTTTATACAGTGAGTCAAGTGACAATTTGTCTTTTTTCTTTTATAAAAAAGAGTAATATTAATATTTTCTTGGCAACCCCTCACTGAATTCACAATAGTCAACCTAAGTTGGTGTTATTTTCTTAATCACACAATTCTACTGTTCACTTTGCTGAGCACATTTTTTTATTTTCAATCGGGCACACTTTAAGCACAAGTATCAATTTTTATATAATGTAAAAATGCCATTTTTTACAATGCATTTTTAGTTGTTTGACGTTTAAATTGTTGTTCAAACGGTTAATTTTGTTGTTATTTTTAAAACATTTTGAAAGTTAGAAATAACAAAATAAAAATATAGTTAGTTTTTTAATTAAAGTTTAAAAGTTTGAATTTATTAGTAATTTTTTTTGCTAAAATATAAAAACTAATTAGATTTTGTCTAAACATAAATTTTATTTTTTGTCTAACATAAAAAATTGTAAATTAACACAATCCTGGCATTTTATAATAAACATTTAGTAAAAATGTTGTATTTTATGTATTTTACAATTTTAAAATTAATATTTTAAAATTAAAAAACAAAAATTATATTTTTATAATATTAATCAATTTATAATAACGTTTTAACTTTGTAACAAACTGTTTAAAATAGTTAAGAATCTAGTACTAACTTATTTTCAAAAAATGTTTTTTAGTACATTTTTATTTTTTTAAAATGCAATGCACGTTATTATTTATTAAGTTATATTATATTGTTCATATTATTTTTGTTTTAAAATATTTTAAACTCATTTTATGCATTTTTATATTTTTATTTTAAACAAAAATTTTTAAAAACTCATTTTAACTGAAAAAGTTTAATAGTCAAGAACATGAGCTTAAATTCAATTTTTGCAGATAAAAAATAGTATTTTTAGTGCTAGTTGGCCAACTTTGTCTACCACCTGTTTGGCAGCAGCCAGTCTGACTAGACAAAGAAACACTAACACACAATGCAGTAGTTTACTTATTGGCAGACAATGTAGAAAGTGAGTCAAAGAGAACGAGTGAGAAAGGAAGAAAGAGAGAAAAAAGACGGTTCATCGTGATCACAGGCAATCATCGGTGCGATGTGTCCTGTCGTCTGCATAAATGGTCATTAATAGTGCGTTGTGCTCAATGGTAATGGAAAAAAGAAACAAACGGACAAAGCAAGTTTCTGTCGATTTACCTATCTCAATTCAACTTGGGCATGATTAGTTCGAACAGTGTGCAAGTCTCTGAGTGTCGGCCTCAAAGCTGTTTTCCATTTTTTGTCAACTCTGGCTACAAAACTCCTGTCCGGTGTACTAATATTGCTAATAATAATAAGCCAAACGATAATGATCACTACTAATGTGAAGGCATAGGTCGCCTGTGCAAACTATTATATTATAATGAGCTGCAGTGACTATGTCAACCAGCGAATAATCGTTTCTCTATTTGCCAGACCTATGATTGTTATTAATATTTAGATTTACATTTTTTGTGTGTTAGAAAACTTTGATTTGCAATTGGTTCTAGTTTATTTATTGTTGAAAATTTTGTAAAAACTTATAACTGACTATAGTAATTAATAAAAAAAGCAAAACGATTATTACTGTCAGTTAACTTGAAATAAAATATTGTAACAAAGCGTGGGCTATTAATGTAAATGTTCATAAATTTAAAAATGATTAAAAACGTAATTTTATAAATAAATAGTAAATTTCATTTGTTTATTTTTTTGTGATTGATATTAGTCAGTGCTAAACTTTGGTTTTTAACAATAAAAATTAATATATTAATGTTTTTTACGTGTACCTTTGAGTACAATTATTGAAGTTATGTTTGTCATTTAAAAATAAAAAATAAAATAATTATTTTTTATATAAAAAGTGAACACAGTTCATTTTCAAAAAATATTTTTGTTAAATGTTTTTAAAATAATAAAAAGTGTACTTTATATGCAGTTGTTGCTTTAAAGTAAAGCTTCACTGCACAGTTTTTTTTGTTTTTTTTGACGACAAGAAAAAATGAGTGCGACAAAGTCAAATCAATTTAGTTTTATTTTTGTTTTAATATGCGCTAGAGTCAACGGTGGTCTATTCAATGGGGAATTGCCAATGTGTGCGTTTGTTTCGTTTTAAATTTAGGTAAATATTTATCTTGATTAAGGCGACGTGCACTCCGATAGAAAGGCTCAACGTGTGGCCAATGACTTTGTCTATTCATTGGCGCGTTAAACAATTTGCAGTCATTTCATCCGGTTAGTGTGTGTATCTGCTATAACAGCGACCGAACACCGAACACTGAACACTGTAGGTTGCTATTAATAACAAACACCTCGACTTGAAATCAATAATTAATGTCCTAAATTGATTCACACGCCATTCTCCTTCACTCACTCGTTTACGACCACTCGAATCACTGACAAAAAAGTATGGCATTGCTTTGTCAAGTCACAAAATGTTGGTTGTACGCAGCAGAAGGTAAGGAAAAGAATCATTTCCGTCGAGCAGAGGTAACCTGATCAGAGACTAGATCAGCTAGTGGTAGTCCCCGTCGTTGTCCACCGCTGCGTTCATTCAGCGCAATGACACCGATTTAGTGTGTGCCCTACTGCAGCCACAACAATTTCACCAACTCGTGCCGCCTAAAATGCTGCAGCAGAGTCCAGAGGTCGGCATTGCTTTACTTGCATTACTAATTATTTGCTCTTTTTCTTTCTCTCTGCATTTTTTCTGCTATACTTTTAATTATAGCCTCAATGTCGTCCAGTGCTGAACAGTGCTCTCTGGCTGTGGTACTGTTTGGCCATGCACTGCATGCACTGCTACCGAATTGAGCCATTCCTTTGTCCGGCAATCCTTTTTCTACCATTCTCGTTCATTTTGTTTGCCACTCATTTCAGGCACAATTTCGCTAATTTCATTATAATAATTTTTTACAATTTAATGTCAGATTGGCGGAAATATACAAAAACGTTTGCCAAGTTTGTTTCAGATTGCCTGCACGGTGTCGGTATTAGTGGTGCTGGTGCTGCTGGTGGTGGTGGGGGTAGCACCAGAGGGGGTAGTGCGGTAACAGGCGGAGAATGGAACGCGTCAAAATGTCGTTTTGCTTTGAAATCTGTTTGTACCGGTTCACTTGTCAGCATTTGGTGTGGTCGCAAACCACTTTTTATTTTGAGCTTAATTATAGCCTGATCTAAAAAGAGAGTGGTGCACTTTTGCTCAGTATAATGTTTACTAATTCTCGCTCTAATTCGATTGGCCTAGCTACAAAATAATAATAACTTGCAGCTAATTGAGTTTTTAGCGCAACTCATTTGCCTTCATGTTTCCTATTCACGCACAGTTTTGTTTAATTTATGCAAATTTTATAAACTTTCTAGTATCTTATTGTGTTGTATTTAATTAAAACTGATTTTTAACCAGTTTGCACCTTAGTGTAAAGAATTGTTTCTGCGCTGACTACAAAAGATCTGTTGTAGTAATGATTAAGCTTTTGATAATTTGCTCATTAGGCACTATTGTGACATTGTGTAAAGAATTCAATCAATAAACTGAGGAAATCTCACCCTTTCAAAAGTGTGTAGTGGCACTTTTTGAAGGAGGCTGGCTCCAAGAGTAAAGTCAAGGTGCATTGTTGCGTGCTCTTCTTCCAATTAGTTGATTATTGGCGCCAGCACAAATGACCCGTTATATCGACGGTCTTTCCTATGTCTATAAATTATCAACTAATGGGCTTTGTTTGGTGCACTTCAGGCACACACACACAAATACACTTCTAGCACCTCAGTGACTACCAAGGACAGAAACAAACTGAAACAGTGAATGAGAGAAAGAAAGAGAGGCCTTTGCTTTGGTCATTGCTCGATGCCATCATTAACCGGTGAACTGAACTGCTCACTTCCATTCCCGTGATTGGTTGTAGTGGCCGCCGTCTGTCTGCCTAACGGTGCTCTTTCTGTGGCTGATCGCTTTTGACCAGTTTTGTTTGCTCGATGTTCTTTTCTGTTTACTCTGTCATGTTGATTGTTTTTTTGCTTTGCCAAAAAGTCAGTGGAAAAAGAAGAGGAAGAGAACTGCCCTTTTGGCCACAGACACAACCAAGTCTCAAAGCGCACGTCACTTTGCTTTTTCCTGCATCCGGTTTCTGTGTGTACCGTCTTATAATCAAGATGAACGATACTTAAATTGAGAATTTGACTTAGTCGGCAGAGAGCATTGCCAAGTATTTCGTATAGAATCGATTTGATTTATGTTTCGCCGTCTTAATTATACAGCCATACAGTTTCCCTTTACTGACCGTCTGTTTTATGTGGTGTGTGTTGCTATTTGGCTGCAACTTTAAGTAAAAACATCTACAGGCAAAACTCAACTTATGGACAAAATCTGTACTGCAGCTTCTGCCCATACTTGCGGGCGCCAGCGACTATTTTGGCACAAATGAGTGTTTTGTGTCAACAGACGCTAACGTTTTTGTATAGAAAAATTAGACGCATTGTATTATATCGTGAGATGGCGCAGTCGGCGTCCATAATCGCTGGCACGTCCATAGATTGAGTTTTGCTTGTACAGGTAAAACTCACACTGTCGATACGCCAGCAACTGTCGACGCGGACAACGCCACCATGCACAACAATGAGCGTTTTTGCGGCACGTTTGCATCTGTTGATAAACACCGCAGGACAGTTTTTATCGACAGTGTGAGTTTTGCCTGTAACTGATATTTATCAGCAACGATTCACAACAGACGCTGTTTGTCAGTTACGAGTTTGAACACCTCAAAGCGATTACTAGTTTATTGATTACTAAAAACAACCCAAGTGTCTGAGTGAGTATGTACTTGAATATCTAGAAGTTATGGTTGGACTGTTTTATTTCAGTCAGTTTAACATGTTTGCAGCAGTGTCAAAACCTAACTTATAAAAAACTATTTCTAAAAAAATGAAAAATTTTTACCTCCGTAGTTAGGACGGACCCTTTTGTCGTACCCACTGTCAAAAAAGGCATTGAGAATTTTAGTAATGTTGCTGCCAGCATCACTGTTTGCCAAAAATGAAAAATATAAAATGTGTTAGTAAAGCCATTTGAAAGGTGTCACACAGAGGAGCAGTGGCACACTCACTTGACATTGCTTTTCTCAATTTCATTGTCATCTATGCTGAAGACTGCTGTCGTTGTGCTGTGAAGAACTATTAGGCAGAAAAGGAGAACTCGGGAGAAGTGCGTCAATGTAGTCAGGCATAAGGTCACAGTTGATATTGATCGAAAAAGGGAAAAAGTAGGTCTAGGAGGTGCTGGTGGCCGTGGCCGTGGTGGGGATGCAGAATCAGATGCTGAGGTTGATGTTGATGTTGATGCTGATTTTGCGGTTGAGTTCAGTGCAAGGATGTGACAGTTGAGCAAGAGGGCAAGTTTGGAGAGAAAATGGCTGCAGGGAGGCCACTGATTGACTGGCAATCTGTGCCGATGTCGAGGTGGTTTGGCACACGCTACCACTGACCGAGTGGGCCACCACCAAAGTGGCGATGCTTCACCCGATGGTGGTGCTCTTGATGCTGAAGATGTGAGCAGAATTTGAGGTGACCCTCGCCTTTTGGTGTGGGCATCTGGCTTTTTACTGCTGCTGTTGCTGTTAGATTTCCTGTGCTCAAACCGGTTCCAGGACCTTTTATCTCTGGAGTGCCTGATTTTGCCCACCCTAATGCGCAGGGCAGAGGTGGAAGTGGTCAGTGAGTGGCCATTGACTGCATCGAGGCTCATGGAGGAGTGCAGTGGTGCTTCCTCCTCCTCCATGTTGAATGGCAATCAGTGGCAAAACAGTGGCAGGACTGGCAGGACTGCTATTCGGTGACCGACAAAGCTTCAGCTGCTGAAGCTTTGCACCCAAGTGCTGCCTGCCTGCCTTTCCGCCTGTCTGTTTGCTTCCCCGAGCACTGTTTTGGAGGCTGCAGAGGTCGAATGTTTGCGTTTTTTGAGATGGCGTGCCACCGAGGAGTTGCAGTCGTTCTCTAGTTGTGCTAGTAATTTGTTTTCATTAGTCTGCCAACCGGTGCAGATTTGTCATGAATTTTCCATCGATTTATCATTATTACTTTAAAACCGATCGGCGCCACCGTTGCTGCTAAAACTAGACGGCATTCTTGCCACTATTGATTTGCTTCCTTTTCCTCGTTCTCCTTCTTCTTCTTCTTTTCCGTTTTTTACTCTTCTCTGTCGATATTAATTTAACCCTCGATCACATTTGAAGCAAAGTTTTGCAGCAGCAATAATAGCAGCCCAGTGCTAATCCAATTAGGCGGTGATGTGAAGAGAGAAAGTGCGCGCGTGTGAGTGTGGCTCCTTCTTCAGCTTTAAAACTTGCCACTTGCACGCATAAACGGCCTAATTATTATAATTACACATTTTAATTAACAGCACAATTATTTCTAATATTTCTGGCCGCCGTCACTAATTTCCTTTGGTGGCTGATTTTTTCCTCTCTTTTCTAAATCTTCTTTCCACTGGTTGAGTTTAGAAAGAGAAAGATAGAGTGAGAGAAAAAATGAAGTTGGGCACAAATGATGGAGACAACTGAGGGCTGCACAATGGGACGAGGGACGTTTACGCACAGAGACACAAGGAGAAGAAGATAGTAGGAGAGATAGAAAGAGGCAAATGAGACGAGTGGGCCAAATTGAGCAAAAGTGAAGCTGTCGAATGCATTAATGAATGGCGAAATAAAAAATCGAGTTGGGCATGCAGGCTGAGGGAGGCAGGACTGACGTGTCTCACTCTCACTACTTCGGTTTTTTGCTTCCTCTATCTGTCCGTTCGTGTTTGTCTGACTGTCTGTCTGTTTCTTTGGCCTTCTCAGCTTCTCTCCTAAGGAGAACTCTGTTTCCTGGGGCAATCAATTTGCCGACTTTTTTTGTAGGGCACTGATGCTGTTTCGGTCTGGTAATGATGGCAAACTGCACTGGGCACAATTGACTCCACTCAGACTGTTTGCTGCTGATACTGATGATGGTGGTGTGTGTGGGCACTGGGACAGTGGTGCTAAGGCAGTCAGGCGTCAGGAAGAAGGTTAGGTAAGCGGAGTGGACAGCGCGCGGACCGGCAATCTGGCAATTGGTAATTATCGAGTAGGCAGAAACGATCAGACGCGCAGTCAATTTGCTAGTGGATCATAGCTGGGAGAACGGTGCTGCTGCAGACGGTGCTGATGGTAGTGTGAACTCTCTTGCTGTGTAGTTGAAGGAAAGAAGAAAAAGAAAGAAAAGCACTGCTGATGTTGCTGTTGTTGTACATTGGCGAGCTTTGTGTAGCCACTTGAGCCGCTGAACGGGCAGGCAAAGCAAGTGCGGAGACTGTTGGCGGCGACGGCGATGATGGTGAAGGAGAAGAGCGGAGAATGCACGTCGGTCGATACTTGTGCTCAATTATTGCTACCTTTCAATAGACACTTGAGCACAAATTGATCATACACACACTGGGGAAGGAGAAAGAAACACAGACACAGCAGTTGAGGGTGAAAGAAACGGACGGCCTGTGTGTGTGAGTGTGCTGCGGTGCCGGTGCCGGGCGCCATGCGGTCCTTGCTGATGCACTTCACTGATACTTTGGCGGCTAATTGTAATTGGCTATTCGCAGACTATCGATTGCACTGTTGGTGGTGGTGATGATGGTGGTGGTGGTAGTGGTGAAGCACTGCTAACAATGTAGCCAAACACTCTACTTCACGGCGCCGAACACTTGTTCACTGGGCTGTGATTAACGGTGCCAAAATGATCGTTGCGTAACTGCTGGAAGTAGTAGAGTAGTGCTGGTAGCGGTGGTGGTTAGATGTAAATAGTGCAGCTGTAGAGATGGAATGAGAAGAGATGATGCTAATAAATGGACACTGGTGCAGTGCACTGTGCTCTACTGTGCTCTGACCGCCGGTTTCTGTGGTGCTGCGAGTGCACACAGGCACACACACAGTCTGTGTGTGTATGTTATGTCCACTACACACGCAGCTTGATTCAGCCTTTTTGCCTCTTGATTCAATTATCATTCGGTCAGTATGACTCCTTCTGGTCACTTGCTTCACTGGTGCTGATGCTGATGCTAGCTGCTTGCACTGCTCTCGCCGATGCTGGTGGTAGTGCTGGCACTACTAGCACTTTTGCCCACTGCTGCTGGCCACCCAGTCCTTCTGGCGCCGGTCGTGCGGCTTTGCTTTCCTCCGGATCGCGCGGCCATTTTTCGCTGACTTCAGTGGAATCATCTGCAGAATGAGAGGAGAACAACAAGAGAAATATGCTTTGACATTAGATGAGTGAGTGATTCGATACATTACAGCATTGCTGCTGTTGCTGTTATATTCTCTCGATTGTGCTCTCCGACTGCTGCTGTCTCTAGAGTGCTGCTGTCGAAGGAGAAGAAAGAGAGCCGGCAGTGGAACACTTTAAGCCATGACCACTGCTTCTCTCCTTGGTCACTAATGATTGATTGGAAAGTGAGCTGTTCACTCTTGGCCGCCTTCCCTGTTTGCTTTGGCTGTTGCAGTTGCTGCTGTTCAATCTGGAAAAGGATTCTGGCAGACTACTACTGCCTAACTGCCCACAATTTGTACGGTGCTCGTACAATGGCCGCCGCCGAGTTGCCTAACTTGGTGCGCCATTTATTGCCATTAATAACACTAATGGATATGCAAATGCTGAGACTGGCAAAATCGAGTCAAGACAGTGGCACAGAGACAAGGGCAGAGACAGTGTCTGCCACAAGCAGAGATAGCAAATCGTGATATGAGCTATCCTCAGCCGACAGCAGACACTCAGGCACACACTGTGCTTAGTCAGTTGATTAGAGAACAGCTTCTTCTTCTTTCGCTACTGCTGATTGGCTTTCACTTCTCAGAAAAACACTTTGCTGACCACAACTTCTGCTTCTCTGTCAATTAGCATTGACACGCTTAAACGAAAGCATTATATTATGTTAATTGCTACACTCAAGATGAGCATCTTTTTGCCTAAGACAGTAGTGCTGTTCTCAACAAAAAAGTTTGGTAAAACAGCTACATCTTTTTGAGGAAAAAACTGAATCACTATTTGTCGAAAGCACCTTAAAAATGATGGAGTGCTTCTTTCGTTTCTCTGAAGTTTTCCTTTAGTTGACGGCATTTCATTTGCATTTACTTAAGGTGCAACCCAAAATGCACAGTCAAAACAAATGGGTGTGCAAAACAAGAAGAGAGGGCCAAAGAAAAAGAGCGGTTTGTCGGTGACTGTCGGTGTGTTTGTTGCATTGACTTTGTCTGCCAGTTTCAGCGTATTAAAAATGTATGTTCGGTCCGTTCTCAATTTAAATTGGACAGCGCTGGGCAATGCATTGCAAACTACCGGACGGCCTGTCGACGTTGTCGGTTCTGGTGCTGGTCGCTGGTTGCTGCTGCTTGTAGAGTTCACTCTTCCAAAGTACACTCTTGCTTTCCCTGCACGTATTTCAATAACACTAATGTGAATGTTGCCTCTGAGTGCCATTTGTTCAGCTATCTGCTGGCTCTATTATTGGCACCAGTGGCTCTCGTCTGCTTCTTCTCCGTCTTCTTCTTTTTCTTTCACCTTGCACTGCTCTTTGGTTGTCTCTTTCTCTCTCTTTCTCTCTCTTTGTATTATTTATGACACATAAACAGAGGCCCATGTGCTACTACGATGGACTACTACCTCTGCGGCAGCAGCAGCGGGCAAAATATTAAATTCTATCTCTTAGGCATATTAAACAAACAACTACATAGGAAGAGGAGGTTGAGAGGAAGGAAGGAAGAAAGATAGGTTGAGTAGGTAGGTTGAGGTAGCCTCTCAGCTCTGTCTGGTCTTCGACCTGGCTACTTTGTGCAAGCTAGGTGTCATTGCACACTTCAACATATTCACCAGCAACTATTACTTTGCACAAGGTGACTTTTTCTTCTCCATTTGGCTGTAGAGTTTATCTTTTCGTGTTTGTTTACCAGCAAAGTGACCATCTTTTTATCAAACCTACACACACACAGTCTGCCTAAAGTTCAAAAAGGCTGTACTCTCTGTTTTGTTCTTCTATTTGTTGACATTGTTGACTTTGGTTCTATTACAATGAATGTAAAAAACTTTGCAATAAAAAAGTACTTTGATAGTGTGAGCAAAAGTGAAAAAGAAAGAGAGGACATTGCAACCACCAAAAGCACAATTAGTTGACTAAACACAAAAAGGCTGCAGCAAGCAGCACAAAAGAGGAAAATGCGACTGCAGTTGAGGTCTGTAAAGGACATCAAGGTTTGTCCAGCCAGTGCAGCACCAGCAGTGAAATGCATCGATGAGGGAAGACGACGACCACTACGACGAGGTTGATTAATTGGTGGCAGACAAACTCTGGCAGACAAAAAGAGACCGAGAGAAAGAGTGGACACAGACACAGGCACTAGGTCAATATTGACCCGGACAGTTTGCAAATTCAGCCGCAAACCAGGCAGTGGGCACAGCCAACGCGACTGTACTCACATACTCACAGAGACGGACACAAAGTCACACGTTGTCAATAATATATCGGATGCTGCTGCCGGTCAGCTGCAGAGTTATCAGTCAGGGTTTCAAACGGAAGAGCGTGAAACCAGCGAGAAAGCACACGCACACACTGAAACACGACACTTGAGCTGGTTGTTTGCACTGCTTGAAATTTGAAGTTGCAGCCAGCAAGTTGAAACAGCGTATAGAAACTCAAATGAAAGGAGATAAAAATCAGATCACTGAAAGGAAGTGAACGGCACAGGGTAGTTAAAAAAGTGGTGAAAGTAGTTGAAGTTTAAATTGCAGGCAAACTAAAATTGAAGTTGCAGTAATCGAACGGCAAACTCGAGTCACGCCAGCGGAAGAGGCTTGTTTGTTTTGGTCTGGTCACTGGCGGTGACGGTGCTGTTGCTGAAGGAAAGAGAGAGAGAGAGAGAGAGAGAGAGAGAGAGAGAGAAGAAGGAGCAAAGTGAGTGCCGCCACCGTTGCTGATGCTGATTCGGGCGAGCAGTCAGCACGGTACTCGACTTTATTCAGTCTGCAACTGCAGCTGCTCAGCGCAGTTCTCTGCGGTGGTGGTGAACCTAAGGAAGGGAAAAGGCAAAATGCCACTGGCGGTTGAGAGCACTGGCCGGGCAGTGGAGATGGCGCCCTGTGCTAGATGCAATGAAACTGAACAGAATGAGAAAGAATAGAGCAGTGTGCAGTCTGCTCAGTCTGCCACCACTGAGCCAACGATGTGTCGCCCTGTGCTACTGCTGCCGCCGTTTCTGCTCTCCTTTGGAGAATAGTATATTCTGTTGTGGCTGATTCTGCTAGCCTCTGACCAGAAGCTTCAGCAGCAGCAGCACAACCTTCTCTCCTCTCAATTCCGACCACCAGAGAGGACTAGGAGCAGTGCTAGGCACTTTTTTCTCTCTTTCTCTCTTTTCCACTGCTCCATTCCTTCTGTTCCGTCCTTGCCTACTGTTTTCGCAGCAGCAGCAGCAGCTCACTCTGCAGCTCGACTGACTTGATGCAACTGAACCCGAAGTGAACTGACTCTTGCAGCCTCTTCGCCTACCGATTCGCCTTTGCTTTCTTCTCCTTCTCCTTCTTTTTATTTCCTTCTTTTCAGTCTTTTTCGTTCGTTTTCTGCCACTCACTCACTCTTTACTGCTTCTTGAAGCAGCGCCGCATTCTCTTTCTGGGCTGCACTTTTTGCACCATTCGCTCTCGGTGAATAATTCTCTTGGAATTTGTGCCCGAATAATTTGGAACACTCTTTTTCCTCTTTCTTTCTCTCATGACGCCGGCAACAGCAGCCTAGCACAGGTCACAGACAGACCAACTTGGTCCGCTCGACGTATATAGCGACCGAGGATGGACGTCAGCTTGCAGTTGGCCTAGTGGCCGCCAGTAGAGACTGTCAATGTTTCTCGATGGCTTTCTCTTTCTCTCTTTTTTCCCTCGGTCCCCTCAGTGCCTTCTGCCTTCAAAAGCAAATAAAAAAATATTTTCAAGTTGGTTGAGAAAATCTTTTTCTACCATGGGAGTAGCAGTAGTAGTAGTAGAATTACTGCTACTGCATCTTACTCCTCAGTGTACATCGACTTAGAGAGAAGCATGGAGCATCGTCTGCTGGTGCCCTAGTGCGATTGCGTGCACCATTATACTACTGCTGACGTCGGACGATATCATTTGGTTGAGTTTTGGGCGCTTTGAGCCATGATTCTTGTTGGCTAGCTTCTTCGTCTTTTTCGCTTTCTTGTTTTTGTTTGGCGGGCTGATTCCAGTCAAGTAGGCCCCAACGCCAATAGGCCGAGCTGAACTTGCCATGACTGACTGACTGACAGACCACTGCACTGCAATGCTTTACTAATGCCTTCATACCACAAACAGCAGGCACTATCTTTGCAGGCACTTGCAGTCTGTCGCGCAAGGTCGAGCACTCGTCCACTTTTCGGCCACTGATCATGCTGCCCGGCAACAGTCAGACTCTTTTTCTCTACTTTTCTTTTCTTCTTGTTTCTTCTTTTCTTGCACTGTTCCTCTCTCTACACTGTAGTCCGAGTGTAGCCTAGTGTAGCCCTGCTTTGCATAAATCAGTCTTTTCTTTCTTTCCCCCCTTATTGCACAGCATTCCGTTTAAATTTAATTTCTCCCCTCTATGCTACATTCGTTTCGTTGATTCTCAAACATTTGCAAACTTTTTGTTTAACTTTTAAATTCCAATATATGTAATACCTACAACTAGCTATCATTTTTGTTCAATTTTCCGCTTCTATGGCAGTCTCTTTTTCTTCTTCTTTTCTATCTTCTACTTCTATTAGGCTTCAGTGCCGTTTGATTACTAGTTCAGTCAAGAGGGAATGGTTAACACATTGTGTCCCTTCTGTCATCATCATCATCCTCGTCGTTGTCGTCGTCGCTTTCGTTGTCCTAGCAGCTTCTGTTGACTGTTGATAAATAATAAATAGACAAATTTGCAAATTAATTGAAAAAGAAAGTGTAGCAGTGCCATTGCCACAGCCAAAAGACAGCAGCAGGAGGAGCAGTGGCAGTGACAAAACTAAACTTCCCGTCTGAACAAGTCAATTTTAAATTAGACTTGACTCACTCTTTTGGCACTGTCGTTGCCGTCGTCGTCTGTTTGCAGCATCAACAACAGCAGCATCAGTGGCCGTAGTAGTCTGTTCACTCTGCTTTTACCCTCCTTTCCTTCTACACATTCTTTCCTTTTCTTCTTTTTCCCCGTTGATGACAGTTTCATCAGCCCACACAGCTGACAATGAAAGTGAACCGCTCGTACGTTGTCACTGTTTTTGGCCTTTTTCTCTATTTTTCTGTGACGCAATTTTTGCAAATGAAGCTCGTGCCAAATGGTGCTGCTGCTGATGATACGGTTCTAGTGCCGCCATCATGTTGATCGCAACGTGTCCGCTCATTTGTTTTTTGTTGCAAAAACTAACTATTTTTGTTCCTAACTTTTTGATGGCGTTACTCCGCGTCTTTTCGAATGCTTTTTCTTGCTGTGCCAACTGCCGATTGCCAGAAAACATACATAGCACATACACACACACACACGCACATATCCGCAAACAGAGAAAATTGACAGAGCGCAATAAAGCCTGGTCAAATGGCGTTATCTCAAGCAATGCACGACTCTTAATGTGTGCCCAGACGTTTAACAATAGCAGAAACCTACTGCTCTCCTTCTTCTATATCCCATTTTTTGTCGTGCATTGTTTGCTTTTTTGACCACTCTGTAGCAGTGGCGCTGGGGTTTTGAGCCAATGGGCCGCCCAACAAAGCCATCGTCTTTTGGGTTTTCAACTACGGCAGGATGCGAGTTTCTCAGTCAGCAGACTGCCTGATTCTTATGGGGATGGCTGAACGGCTCAACAAATACGCTCCGATGGATAGATAGATAGATAGAAAAAGGGGGAGAAAATACAATGAGAACAACGGTACGATTGGCCAGAATGGCTAATAAACAGACGAAAAAAATAAAGAATAAGCTATCCCTTAAAAAAGAAAGAGTTAGATATATCTCTCACGTTAGCACACATTGCTCATGCTCGTCTTCTACGACGAGACCTGAATTTGGACAACCGTGCGTAAAAGACGTCCTTGTTCAAAGTCAGCGCAAAAAAATTTTTGGTGAAAAGTGGCTACCATCTGAAGGCGTGGATCTTTTCTATTTAGCAAATAGATGCGTAATGATTGCACTCTTTTACTTTGCCTTTCCTGTTGGTTCCGGCCTTGGATACACTTCTGGCTTTCAGATGGTAGCCACTTTTTGACAAAAATTTTTTCGCGCTGACTTTAAAAAAATACGTCTTTTACGCACGGTTGTCCAAATTCAGGTCTCGTCGTAGAAGACGAGCATGAGCAATGTGTGCTAACGTGAGAGATATAAGTTAGATGAAGAGGATGATGGTTGTGTGTGATGCGAATATCAATGCTATTCATTCTCTTTTGCTGCCAATGTACGATGTAGCAAATAATGCTATGATGCATCATTTGAAATAAACACTTTCTTTCTTTTTCCCAGCACTCAGTATTTTTGAACCAGTAAAAATCTAGCTTTTTGTGGAACAAATGGCACTTGACTGCTTAAAGTTTTAAGTTAAAAATCTGTCACAGAAACGATTCACTTATCCTTGATCAAATAACTTTAATTAATATTTTGCTATTTTGCAGTCTATTTTATTTACGTATAAAAATTGTTTGATGCTCATAAAAACGACATCACGAGGTTAGGCAAAATAATAAAAACTGCTTTAGTGCGCAAAATTTCAGTTTCGGTACAGTGGCTCAGCTCGTGAAGCACACAACTGTGCAATGGAAATTGGCAATGTTAGGTTGACAGAAGAGCAGGAAGAGAAAAAGAGAGAAAAAAATAGAAAGAATATGTAGGGCAGTGTTATGCTGCCTTGATGTTCTCTGGTGTGTGTCTGTGTTGGAACAACTGGCTGACTGCGGCGACAATGTAATGCAGCTTGTCAGCAATTGTCCGGGGAAGGCATCTGCGCCTTCGGCAATCAGTGCCTCCTCGATCTGGGCAATTGGGCTGACTGGCAGTTTACATTACATGACTGCTCAGTCACATTGTCCTCGCCACTCGCTCTCACTCTTTCTCGCTCAGATCCGCTGACACTGACTCTCTTTCTTTTTTTTCTTCCTGTCCCTGTCCCTGTCCCTGTCTCTGTGTTCGCCTTCAACCTCACTAATGGTCGAATGATAATAACGATTGTAATAAATAATAAAAGTGATTACAGCAGTACTAATAGCACTGCCAACATTGCTCATCATCTCCTTTAATAGGGTTATTCGGCCTTAGAAGGGCTTCTGTTGGCGGCATTGCCTCACTGACCCTCTCTTTTTCTGGGCATGTCTAGGCACAAAAAGTGCTTGCCACCAAATTCTTGCCTTTAGACTTTCCTTCCGCTTAGCTGACATTTAGAAATGCTTGTTTTTATTATACTTTTTAGTTTGTATTTCAACTTTCAACGACAACTAAAACGGTGTCAATTAAATAACTTCCTTTGCGCAGACAAATTAAAATTTAAAAAATTCTTTGTTAGTGTATTGGGCTAAAGTCAACACTCAGTTTTATTTGTTTTTACTTTTATTTTTGTTTTGACCATCTTATTCTTTCACTAATGATATATTACAAAGTAGACGCAAACCTTATTATTGGCACATCTGCAGCAGCAAAAAACTTCTAGGATTCCGGGTAGCCACTTTGGACAGTAACAAACTCTACACTCAACACTTTCTTCAAACACTCATGCTTGCAGTTAATTAGCACTCGATTGTTGGCGGGGTTCACAATCTTTTGCTCAAAAATAGTTCCTTTCTACTCTGTTACATTACGTCTACACATTTTTATTTTTTTACATTTACTTTTGTTACTACAGATAATTCGACACTTAAATCGTTGAAACAAAAATTTTAATTAAACTTTGGTGCCATTCTTTTTCAAAGTGTAAAGGCTACAATCTTACGCCATCCCATTTATAAAGTGAAGAAAGTTTGCCATTGTAGCAAGTAATTTTAGATCACTGATGACGCATTTTCTTCTGCACACCGTTTTGGGCACTTTAATACACTTTTTTCCTTTACCAGTGCAATCTAATGAAGCAATATATTTTGCCGTATCACTGCTACTAATTGGAGCTATTATTTTCATTGATGGTTTGTAATTGGCAGGTACTTTTTTATATAAAGAAAATACTTTTAACTATTTAAAATAAAAAAAATTTAAAATATTTCACAAGTAACAAAATTTTATTTATATATAGAAAAGGCAGCTAAGTTTAAGTCAACTTTCAGCACAAAAACGGTGGTGACCATTTGACATTTAGAAGTGTCTGAATCGGTGTTTTCTTTTTTGGTTAGTGCAATAGCCTTGTTATTGTAACAAACCGCCATTTTTTGTCAACTAACTTGTGAACGCTATTTTTATCATTTTTTATGTCAAGCTTACACTTTTCACTGAAAACATTTCACCTTTTGTTGCTGCTCATTCATTAAACTTTATTTGCCCATCACTTAGCAGCAAATCTGACATTTTACTATTTGAGTAGTGCTATTTATAAAGATCAAGTTTTGTTTTCTTGGAAAAAGTTTATCAGTTAAGGTTTGTTTGCGTTGGGCAAAAACTTTAATGCATTAACAATTTTTTCAAACAAATTGTAAAAAACTTGTAGTAATGATGGAATAGTATGATTTATAAGTTATTTGTACAAAACTTTATAAGTTAGTCTGCCAAACTTGAGTTTAATACAAATTTTCAAATAGTTTTAGTTTTATTAAAAAATATGTAATTAAACTGAGTAACATAAAAAAATTATTGTTAGATTGACAAAAAAAGTTTTGATGAATGAAGTTTTCTTGAAAGTTTGTCAAAATTGGAAATCATGCTCTCACTAGTGACATCTTTTAAAAAAAAATTCAAGCAAATTTTTTATTTTTTAAACTTGCAATATTTTAGCTTACAAGATGGCGCCTTAGTTGCCGTAAAATATTTGGCTGCAACAAAAAAAATAAACTTTTTTTGATAAACTAGTTTTGACAAACTAAATGAAATATTATTTTGCAAAAAACACTGATTTTAAGGTGAGAGTGAGTCGAATTTTTTATTTTATTGGCTCTCGTATAATTCCTCTAGAAATTTTCTGTTTTCTTTGAAATCTTATAACTCAACTTCTAGAGTGCCTAAAATTCTGATTAAAGTCTTAAACCAAAGTCAAAGAGTCGGTCCACGACCGTATGCGACGGATAAGCAAAATATTTTGTAGTTTTGTTTCTAGAAACTTCAAAAGGTAACAATTTGAAAAAAATCTGATTTTTTTTAACTTTGATAGCTTCTAAAAACAAAACTACAAAATATTTTGCTTATCCTTCGCATACGGTTTTAGAGCAACTTTTTAACTTTAATTTGAGACTTTAACCTGAATTTCAAGTACTCTTGAAGTTGAGTTATAAGAGTTGGCAGAAAAATGACAATCTCTATAAGAATAATACGTAAACCAACAAAATAGAAAATTCGACTTACTCTCGCCTTAAATATACAGCATTTTTAAATATTTTTAAATCTGTAAGAAAGAAACAAAACATTTATTTTGTCAAGAAAAAAATGTACAGCACGTAGATTTGGTCGTTGTGGGTGAGTGAGTGGGAAAGAAGTTTAAAGTTTTTTCACAGTAAAAGAATAACAGATGTGAGCACTATTTACAAATGACAAAAATCATAACAGGTGAATGTGTGCTTGCTCGTGTTTTTGCCTATGAACAAAGGGTGGTCAACCGAGTGAGAGCAACTGAGGAATCTACTCGAGTCCATCGGTTTCGTCCTCGCCCAGTCCTTCATCAGGCGAGTCCCTGGCGTCCATGGCCATGGCCACTGCCAACATCGCCTGTCCATTGACACCCTGCGCCCCTCTCCTCAGGGCAGAACTGAGGGTGGCCTGTTTGGCACTGATGCTCACCGCACCTGACGGTGAGTAGCTGTATATGGTGGCGGAATTGGCAAACTGCACCACAGGACCACCGCCGGAGTTGGTCTGAACTGCAGACTGCTGCAAACCTTCAGCGCTGTGACCTGATCTGCTGACCTTCGCCACGGCCCCCTCCTCTTCAGTACAGTTGACGCCTGCCGCTGCCATTCTCTGCTGAAGCTCTTCAGCAACGGACGTCGCTGCTCGTCGTTTGTTGAGCTGCTCTATGTGCTCCTGTGAGGGCAGGTGATGTCCACCACCTGGTGGTGCCATCAAGTCATCATAGGGCCCATGGCCATAGTAATCAGCCTGGTTGTAGTAGCTGCCGTTATTGCTGTTGCCAGCTAATGATGATAAGGGCTTTAACGGCAAGACGGCACCGTAGTGCACCGGCGACGGTGAGTGTCTTCCTCCTCCTCCTCCTCCTCCTGCGCCGCCTCTGTTTGACGCCGAACAAGATGGATGTGCCTGGTAATGGTCTGTGTGGTGTCCGGTGTGCTGGCTCGAGCCGACTAGAGGATAGTGACTGGAAGCACCGTGGTAATGATGAGGCGACTGATGATGGCTCGTCGATAGGCTGGAAATGGGACTGCTTCCACTCGAGTAGTGCCGACTTCCACCGTAGAGGCTGCCGTACGGCGAGGCCATCATTGCCGTTGCCGCCGCCGTCGTTGTCATGTTGTCACTGAGCATGGATGATGCCGCCGATTTGAAATTGCCGCATCCACTCTCCTCGAGGTAATGGCTGCCCTGCGCAGAGCCAAACATCGACGCCGAACCGAAGCTGGAGCCCGGCGAAGGCACGTTCCGGGCAGCACCGTACATGCCTGCACACTGAAGTTCACCACCGCCACTAAAGAGGCCTGCTTGATTTACCGTGGGCAAATTGTCTTTTGCTGTCTGCTGCTCGCCACCATAATTGCACAGCTCAATTTGCTCCGCCAGATGATTAGTTCGAATGGTGAGCGCACCAGCGACAGCAGCACCTTTCCGATGGTGGTGCTCCATTTCGAGTGCACTGCTGTGCGGCAGCAGGCCGACGTAGCTCCGTGACAGTGTTGATCCTGAGTTGGTGTTGGTGTTGGTGGTGCTGTTGGAGGCTGAGCCACCACTTGAGGAGATGAGCAAATTAGAAGAGGACATCTTGGAGTCCTTTGTATCAATGGAGGACTTGGACGTGTTCGACAGACGACGGAAAGTGCCTGCGCCACCGCCGCCGTTGCAGACACCTCCGGGCGATATCTGCGCATTTCCATTAGGCAGTCGGCCATTGGCGACCAGTCCGTTGCCGTTGTTCGTTAGCGTAGTGCCGTTGCCGTTGTTGTTGATGTGGTTGGCAGGTGTGCCGCCTCCTTTCAGTCCCGACTGCATCGTCGCCTGTAGTCCCGTCGTCGAGCATCCATTTGACTGGTGGTGATTGCCAGTGGAGCCACCGTTTGCAGCACTGCCATTGCCTCCACTGCCGCCACTTACTCTACCGAGACTGGAGCGACAGTTGGCGCCATTCTTCGAGCGAAGTACAACAAAGCAGATGGCAAAGAAGGTGAAGAGAAAGACGGTCAACGCTCCAAGCACAATTCCGGCGACTTCCTCGCCAGAGTAGGCAGCAGCAGTGACTTCCAGTCGTCTGAGCACTGTCAGCGTGATGTTCGCCGACACAGTGCCGGCCTTATTAGAGCCGACGCAGATGTAGCTGAGGGTGGAAGTGAAGAGGAAGGGAGGGCGAGAAAGAAACAAGAGAAAAACAAAAAAGACAAAAAACATTAGTAGTGCACTGCTCACTGGTAATTAGGTGAAAGAACACAATGTGAAGTGAGTAACGAACATTCTCAAAGTACTAGCCTGTTTTGGAAAAACACACACACACACAGTTTGGATTGGGGCGACAGAAAAAACGTCAGTGGTTAAAATTGGGAACCATTTGCAAAAATTAAGTTAGGATTCAGCGTTAAAAATGGTCATTTCAGTTCAACAAAAGCTAATTAGATTTAGGTTTATTCTAAAGCAGACAATCGTTTTTATGTGTTATGCTTTTGATGCCAATTTTAAAAAAAGATTTAAAATGATAGTTTTGTTTCAATCTTTTTGTACTAAAATATAATTTTATCGGTTGAACTAAAAAATATGACTTTACTGTTAAAAATTTAAATGCAAATTTATGAAAACGAGCATTTAAAATTAATTTAAATTTGCAAAATGTAGGAAAACTAAACACAAAAAAAGGAAATGTTTAATGTTAGCTGCGCAATAAAAAGTCTCAAAAGACTGCCAACACCTGAACGGTCGGTTTACAAACGAAAAGAGATAGAAACATATTGCAGACCAATTTGGTTAAAAATTTGAATTATTTTCAACTCAGCACTAAACGATGGTAATTAGCGTAAACAACGCATACTACCGCATAGTAAGAAAACATCCGCATGCACACAAATACAGAAAGGGTAGTACACACACAGCCGCACTTATGGATTCACTCTAAACAGTAGCACATATTCTTTGGTTTGAGAACTTCATCAGCATAAAAAGACGGTAAGACCACCTTTCAGAAAGGTGCACTTTTTTCTTAATGGATGCACGCGCAGGCATGATATGAGGCGGGAAAGACACAGGGCTCGTGTGGAGAAGGAAATGTGTTTCATATTTGCCAGCATGTGCTCACCGCTGCTAAGCGCCCAAACTGCCATTCGGTAATTAATTCACAGCAGCACACAGCAGTTGCAGTTGTGGGTATTGCAATTTGGTAGGAACCTTTCTCTAGCTGCTCTAACTTTGCACACAAATGTTTCTGCCATTTCAATTTGTCCTGGTTTCATATTTAGGTTTAACATACGATTTGACTGGCAAAGCGTACCGCATCGGTAGAGTCAGCTCTCTCCAAAGTCCAACTGCCTACCGTCTTGGCCGCCAAAACTGTGCACACTCAGTAGGCCAATCGTCGTCATTATTGTGATTGTCATTATCATTTCAGTTTAATGCTAGTTTATGTATATTTGTGCTGCATTATTAATTGCAAACATTTGACGAGCCCCATTCACATTTCATTGGCATGCATTTGCCTGAAAGTGATGAGTGCCAGAGAAAACAGGACAGCAAAGGAACCTAATTCAGTACACAAATACATTAGTGATTTATGCAAATTTTAAGTGTGCATACCGTTTTTGGTTCAATATATGAAATGTCTGTTTCGCTGTCTGTTCAATTTGCCCGACAGTAAATACCGTTGCTAGGCTTGTCAATTTGACAATGAATTTAAAAACGCAATGCGCTGTCGTTATAACAACCAGGGGCGTTTTGAGTTTTAAATTAATAACAAGTTATGTTTCACACTACACTTTGCTCTGACAGCAAGCAAAAAAGTAAAACATTTTAAAATTTGTTGGTTTTCCTCAAAATTCTTTTTAAAAAAAATTAAACTTTG